>Ga0335083_10008352_pt1 | contig 12649 bp, 12 predicted proteins | sample Lox_Sample_42_FD_206716 | JGI IMG/M metagenome (GOLD analysis project Ga0335083, IMG submission 206716) | Soil microbial communities from Loxahatchee National Wildlife Refuge, Florida, United States - Lox_Sample_4.2 | ecosystem: Environmental > Terrestrial > Soil > Wetlands | place: USA...
GAGAAAATTCCCCGCACCATTACCCGGCGCAGCGGCGGATCAATCAGGCTCTTCGGCGGCAGCAGATCCGCATCGACCACCAGCGCGTGCTGGCGGCCGGCCCGGCGCAGCGTCTCGAGTATGTGACCGACGCGCGCGCCTTCGACATCGGCAAGCGCGAGGACTTCCACCTGGCGCGCAGGTGTCATGATGTCGCCGACGGTGAGTTCGCCGTGCCGCACGCCGAGTTCCAGCGCAGCCCGCAGCGCCTTGTCGCCGAGCACGTCGGTCGCCGTCACCACTCCGAGCACGGCGTCGTGCTCGTCCACCACCAGCAGCAGCCGCACGCCGCGCGAAATCATGTACTGGTTGGCGCCTTCGATCGGCGCCTGCGGCCGAATGGTGGCGGGACTGCTGCGCAGCAGGTCCGTCATGACCTCGAGGGCCGGCGATTCATGCGTGACCCGGGCCGATTTGGGTTGCGTCGGGCGGCGGTAACCTGCACCCTCGCCTAGTTCGAGGATCTTCAATGCGTGATATTCGCGGTCCATGCCCTTCCTTCCGGAACGGTTGAAGCTCTGCGAAGAATCCTGCTAATCGGTGCGGCGTGCGGCCTGCTCCGGGCGAGGCCGGCGGCGCCGGTCGGCGTTCAGGAAGCGGTGCAGCTCGGTCAGTGCCTGGCGGTAGACGTCGCGCTTGAAATCGATCACCGCCTCTACCGGCACCCAGTAATCGTGCCAGCGCCAGGCGTCGAATTCCGGCTTGCCGTTGCCGCGCAGCCGGACGTCGCAATCGCGCCCCAGCATGCGCAGCAGGTACCAGATCTGCTTCTGGCCCTTGTAGGTGCCGCGCCAGTCGCGCCGGATCCATTTTTCCGGCACTTCGTAGCGCAACCAGTGGCGCGTGCGGCCCAGGATGCGCACGTGTTCCGGCTCGAGCCCGACCTCCTCCTTGAGCTCGCGGAACATGGCCTGCTCCGGTGTCTCGCCCGCCTTGATGCCGCCCTGCGGGAATTGCCAAGCGTGCTGGTTCACTCGCTTGCCCCAGAACACGTCGTTGTGCGCGTTCAGCAGGAGGATGCCTACGTTGGGACGGTAGCCGTCTCTGTCGAGCATGGCTGCACCACCTAAGCTAGAATTCCTTGCCACATTTTTCCACAGCCTCACCGCAATTTCAACGCCGAACCCTCCCGAATCTTCAATCGAATGCGCTCTTCGCGACACTTCATCTCGACCGTCAAGGAAGCTCCGGCCGACGCCGACTTGATCAGCCACAAGCTGATGATCCGCGCGGGCATGATCCGGCGCCTGGCTGCCGGGATCTACACCTGGATGCCGGCTGGCCTGCGGGTGGTGCGCAAGATCGAGGCCATCATCCGCGACGAGATGAACCGCGCCGGCGCCACCGAGTTGTCGATGCCTGTGGTGCAGCCGGCTGAACTCTGGCGGGAGTCGGGGCGCTGGAGCGCCTACGGGCCCGAACTGCTGCGCTTCAAGGACCGCCACGAGCGCGATTTTGTGATCCAGCCTACCTCGGAAGAGGTGGTCACCGAGATTGCGCGCGCCGAGTTGCGCAGCTACCGCAGGCTGCCGGTACATTTCTACCAGATCCAGACCAAGTTCCGCGACGAGCGCCGACCGCGCTTCGGCGTCATGCGCGGGCGTGAATTCGTCATGAAGGACGGCTACTCGTTCCACGCCGACTACGCGGACCTCGAGCGCGAGTACCGCAACATGTACGACACCTATACGCGCATCTTCACGCGCCTGGGGCTGAAATTCCGTGCCGTGGCCGCCGACACCGGCGCCATCGGCGGCACTGGCTCGCACGAGTTCCAGGTTCTCGCCGATTCCGGGGAAGACGCCATCGCCTGGAGCGACGGCTCGGACTACGCCGCCAACCTCGAATTGGCGGAAGCCCTTGCTCCCGCCCAGTCCAGAAAGCAGCCCGCGGAACAAATGCGGAAGGTCGCAACTCCCGGCAAGACCACCTGCGAAGACGTCGCCGCACTGCTAAAACTTCCACTCGAGTGCACGGTCAAAGCGGTCGCCGTGATGCAGGAGAACACCTTCAACCTGCTGCTGATCCGCGGCGATCACAGCCTGAACGAAGTTAAGACAGCCAAGGCCATCGGTGCCTTCCGATTCGCGAGCGAGGGCGAAATCCGAACGGCCATGGGCTGCAAGCCGGGCTACCTTGGACCCGTCGGGGCCAAGCCGCGCGTCGTCGCGGACCGCGCCGTTGCCACGATGAGTGATTTCATCTGCGGCGCGAACGAGGAAGGCTTCCACCTCGCCGGCGTGAACTGGGGGCGTGACCTGCCCGAACCCGCCGTCGAGGCCGACATCCGCAACGTCGTCGAGGGCGACCCATCGCCGGACGGCAAGGGCCGGCTGAAAATCCAGCGCGGCATCGAGGTCGGGCACATCTTCCAGCTGCGCACCAAGTACTCCGACGCGCTGCAGGCGACCTACCTTGACGACAAGCAGCAACCGCGTCCGATGGAGATGGGCTGCTACGGCATCGGCGTCACGCGCATCGCAGCGGCCGCCATCGAGCAGAACCATGACGAGCGCGGCATCGTGTTTCCGCGGCCGATCGCGCCCTTCGAGGTCTGCCTGGTGCCGATCGGCTTCCACAAGGCGGCGGCAGTGCGCGAAGCCGCGGAGAAGCTCTACGCGGAACTGCAGGCGGCGGGAATCGACGTGCTGCTGGAAGATCGCGACGAGCGACCCGGCGTGCTATTCGCGGACATGGACCTGCTCGGCATCCCGCACCGGCTGGTCATCTCGGAGCGCGGCCTCGCCGCCGGCACCATCGAATACAAGGGCCGCACGCAGCAGGCGGCGGACAATGTCCCGCTTGCCGACGCCTCGACATTCCTCAGGGACAGATTCGCTTCGGCATGAAGATTACCGCCGCGTTGCTCGCATTCCTTTTTTCGGTTGCCGCGCATGCCGGCGCGCAACGCAATGAGCCGATCGACCCTGTCGTGCTCGCCACCCTGACCTCCCAGATCGCCGACCGCGCGGCGCCGTTCTTCAATTTCAAGAATCCGGAAGACGCGCACAAATGGATATTCGAGATGTCGAACCGCCTGCAGAAGCGGATTCCCGACCGCAAAGATCGAAATGACCTCCTGATGACCGTTCAATGGGAGGCGACGCGCGCCGGGCTCGACCCGCAACTGGTGCTCGGGGTGCTCCAGGTCGAATCAGGATTCAGGAAATATGCGATTTCCAGCGCCCAGGCCCGCGGCTACATGCAGGTAATGCCGTTCTGGACGCAGGTATTCAAGAGACCCAACGACAATCTGTTCAATCTGCGCACCAATTTGCGCTACGGCTGCGTGATCCTGCGGTATTACCTGAACCTGGAGAATGGCGACTACTTCCGCGCGCTCGGGCGCTACAACGGCAGTCTCGGACAGGCGGAGTACCCGAACGCGGTGAATGCCGCGTGGCACGGCTCCTGGAAGTACGACGGCCCGACGAGCTGACGTGGCGCTGCCGCCCCTGCGCGCTCACCCGCGGCTTCAGAACTGGTTCTACGGCTACCAACCGCCAGAGCGTGGTGCGATCGTACTCGGTCATCGGCGCGTCTACATCGTACCGAGCCGGCTCGGCTTCTTGTTCGGCGGCGTGCTGCTGATCCTGCTGGTAGGTTCGATCAACTACGCGCTTTCGCTCGGCTTCGCGCTCGCCTTCCTGCTCGCGGGCGTGGGCCTCGCGGGCATGGTGCAGACTACGCGCAACCTGGCACGGCTGGCGGTACAGGCGGGGCGCGTCGAACCGGTATTCGCCGGCGAACGAGCGCTGTTCCGCCTGCGGCTGGCGAACGACGCGCAATTCGACCGGCCGGAAATCCTGCTCCGGCACCTCGCCTCCGGCGCGCAATGCCGAGTCGACGTCGGCGCCACCGACTCGGCCGAGGCGGTGCTTGCCATACCGGCCGAACACCGCGGCTGGCAGCAGTTGGGCCGCTTGATGCTGGAAACTCGCTTTCCGCTTGGCCTGTTCCGCGCCTGGAGCTACGTCGAGCCCGAGTGCCGCTGCCTCGTCTATCCCCGGCCGGAGGCCGGTACGCTGCCACCACCGGCGCCGAGCGCGCAAGCCGGTGGAGCGCGCGCGCATGCGCAGGGCAGCGACGATTTTTCCGGCCTGCGCAGCTACCAGCCTTCCGATTCGCCACGCCACGTGGCCTGGAAGTCAGCGGCGCGCAGAGGCGCCCAGCATATGCGCAGCGACAACATGCTGACCAAGCAATTCGCCGGCGAGGCCGTCGCCGAGCTCTGGCTCGACCTGCGCGACCTGCCCGCCTCCCTGGGGCTGGAGGCGCGCCTGTCGCGGCTCGCGGGCTGGGTGCTCGCGGCCGAACGCGGCGGCGCGCATTACGGGCTGCGCCTGCCGGGATCCGAACTCGCGCCGGCGCGCGGCGAAGCACACCGCAGCGCCTGCCTCGAAGCGCTCGCGCTCTATCGGACCGATGGCTAGCGAAGCGCCCGCCCCAGACCAGCGCCCGCTCGGCGGGCGCGATTTCGCGATTCTGCTCACGGGAATCGCGATCGTGCTTGCGCCGCATTCACTGCGCGCGCCCTGGTGGCTGACGCTGCTCACGCTGGCGCTGGTGGGCTGGCGCATCGCTGCGCTGCGCTCCCGCGCGCTGATGCCATCCACCGGCCTGTTGCTGGCCGTAGTCGCCGTCGGCGCGCTCGGCATCTGGCTCGAATACCGCGCGATCTTCGGCCGCACCCCCGGCATCATGCTGCTGGTGATGTTCGCGGGCCTGAAGACGCTCGAGTCGCGCAACCAGCGCGACGCGGCGGCGCTGGTGTTCCTCACCTGGTTCCTCGCGATCACCAATTTCCTCTACACCCAATCGATTCCCACCGCATTCGGCATGCTTGCCGCAGTGGCCGCCAGCATCACGGCCCTGGTCGGGCTCGCCGCGCCGCGGCGCCCGCTGCGTGCCAACCTGCGCAGCGCCGCGCTGCTGCTCGGACAGGCGGTGCCCGCCGCGCTGGTGCTGTTCTTGCTGTTCCCGCGCGTGCAGGGGCCGCTCTGGGGGCTGCCGCAGGACGCCTACAGCGCGCTGTCGGGCCTGTCCGACACGATGGCGCCGGGCAACCTGTCGCAACTGACGATGTCGGATGCGATCGCCTTCCGCGTCGATTTCTACGGCGACCCGCCGCCGCGGCGCACCCTCTATTGGCGCGGTCCGGTGATGTGGGATTTCGACGGTCGCACCTGGCGCCTGGGTTCGCCGCCGCTCGCCGAACTGCCCGAACCGCGCGGCGGCACGCGGCTGGAATACGCCGTGCTGCTCGAGCCGCACAACCGCAACTGGCTGTTCGCGCTCGAATCGGCCGCGCTGCTGCCGCCACGCACGCGCTACCTCGAAGACGGCCAGATTGTCACGCTACTTCCTGTACGCGCGCGCTTGCGCTACGACATGGTTTCCCGCCTGGAGGCGAATCCCGATCCGGAACGCGATGCGGCGAGCCTGAACCGCGCGCTGCGCCTGCCCGCGGGCTTCAATCCGCGTGCCCGCGCCCTCGCCGAAGGATGGCGCGATGCCGGCGGCGGCGACCTGCAAGTGCTGCAGCGGGCGATCGAATATTTTCGCAAGGCACGCCTGCAATACACCACCGAGCCGCGCCTGCTCGGCCGCGATTCGGTCGACGAGTTCCTGTTCGAGTCGCGCGAAGGCTTCTGCGAGCATTTCTCCTCGGCTTTCGTCTTCCTGATGCGCGCCGCCGGCGTGCCGGCGCGCGTCATCACCGGCTACCAGGGCGGCGACCTGAATCCGGTGGACGGCCGCTTCACCGTGCGCCAATCCGACGCGCATGCATGGGCGGAAGTGTTCCTGCGCGGGCGCGGCTGGACGCGGGTCGATCCCACGGTGCTATCGGTGCCGCGCCGGCTGGACGAAGGCCTGGCGCGCGCGGTCACGTCCACCGAAGCGCTGCCGCTGCTGCTGCGGACGGACATGGCCTGGCTGCGCACGCTGCGCTATAACTGGGAGGCGCTCACCTACCAGTGGAACCTGCTGGTGCTCGGCTACAACACGGAGCGCCAGCGGGACTTGATGTCCTGGCTGGGCATGCGTGACGCCGATTGGCGCGGTCTTTCCTCGACCCTGCTGGCGACGCTGGGCGCCTTCGTGCTCGTGCTGTTCGCCTGGATGCTGCGCTTCGCGCGCCCGGACCCGGTGCAGTCGGCGTGGGCCCAGTTCTGCCGCAAGCTCGGCGCGCACGGCGTGAAGCGCGCGCCGCACGAGGGGCCGCGCGATTACACCGAGCGCGCCGCGCACGACCTGCCCGCCGCAGGCGACCCGATCCGCCGCATCTCGGCGCTCTACATTGCGTTGCGTTATGGACCGGCGAATGGCGGCGGCGCAAGCACGCCGAACGAAAGCGTGCTGCAATTGCGCCGCATGGTCAGGGAACTCTCCCTCGGATGAAGCGGCTGCTGGTCTTCGGCCTCGCCGCGCTCCTTGTTATGCCCGCCGGTCATGCAAAACCGCCCGCGCCTCCGGGCGCGGCGGTTTATGGCAAGCGCGAAGACGTGCGCGCGTTCGTGCGCGAAATGGTCGCACGCCATGCCTTCGTCGAGCGCGAGCTGAATTTCCTGTTTTCGCGCGCGCGCCGCGAACCCGCGATCCTCGCCGCCATCGCGCCGCCGAAGGATGCCCCGGCACGCTCCTGGCTGGCATACCGGTCGCGCTTCGTCACCGAATCGCGCATCGCCGAGGGCGCGGAGTTCTGGCGGCGCAATGCCGCCGCGCTCGAGCGCGCCGCGCGCGAGCACGGCGTGCCGGAGGAAATCATCGTCGCCATCATCGGCGTCGAGACCGTGTACGGGCGCCAGATGGGCAGCTGGCGCGTGATCGACGCGCTTAGCACGCTCGCTTTCGACTATCCGCCGCGTGCCGAATTCTTCCGTGGCGAATTGGAGCAGTACCTGTTGTACGCGCGCGAACAGGACATCGACGTGTTCAGCGTGAAGGGCTCCTACGCCGGGGCGATCGGCATCCCGCAGTTCATGCCGGGCAGCTACCGCCGTTATGCGGTGGATTTCGACGGCAGCGGCGAGGCCGACCTGCGCGCCAGCCCTTCGGACGCGATTGGCAGCGTGGCGAACTTTCTCGACAAGCACGGCTGGCAGCGCGGCGAGCGGGTGCAGTTGCCGGCGCGCGTCACGGGAGACGCGCACCGACCTCTCCTCGAGGCCGGCGTCGAACCCACGACGAGCCTGGCGGATTTGAAGCGCTACGGCGTCGAAACCCGCACCGACCTTCCGCTGGCGACGCCGGTGTCGTTGATCGAACTGGAAAGCCCCGGCGCGCCCAGCGAATACCGACTGGGCCTGCGCAATTTCTACGTGCTGACGCGCTACAACCGCAGCGTGCTGTATGCCTCGACCGTCTGCGACCTGGCGCAGGAAATCAAGGCGCGGCGCTAGCTAGGACGGCGGCAAATACTTTTGCGGATCCAGCGGGGTGCCGAACTTGCGGATCTGGAAATGCAGCATCGGCGTATCGGAGTCCGTGCTGCCGATCTCGCCGATCTTCTGGCCGCGCGCGATATTCTGGTCCATCTTCACGAGGTTTTCGCGGTTGTGCGCATAGACGGTATTGAAGCCGTTCTCGTGCCGCAGCACGATGAACTTGCCCAGTCCCGGGATGCCGGAACCGACGTAGATCACGCGGCCGGCCGCAGCCGCCACCACCGGGTCGCCCAGCTTGCCTTCGATGTCCACGCCCTTGTTGCGCGGCTCGGAGAAGCCGGCCAGCACGCGGCCCTTGGCCGGCCAGATGAAATCGATCGCGTCGGCCGGACGCTCGACTGCGGCCTGCTTGGGCGGTTCCGCCGGCTTCGCCTCCGGCTTGGCCTCGGGATTGGCTTCGGGCTTCGCCGCAGCGCCTGCTTCGGGACGCGACAGTGCCGCCAGATTCTGTTCCGAATAGGGCAGCCGCAGTGCCCTGGGCGAGGTCTTCATGCCGGCTTCCGACGCTGCGGGCGCTGCCGCGGTACCCGGTCCGATGGGGCGCGCCTCGATTGCTCCCGGCAGGCGCGCGGCGCCGACTTGCGCCGTCGCGCGCTCCTCGGGCGCGGCGACGCGCAATTCCTGCCCGACGCGGATCTTCGAGGGATCCTCGAGCTTGTTCCAGAGAGCCAGGTCGCGGTAGTCGGCGCCGTTCTCGAGCGCGATGGAATAGAGCGTGTCGCCGCGCTTGACGACGTAGGTCCCGGGCCGTCCCGCGGGCGCCGCGCCGCCGGGCGCCTGCACCACCTGCGCCGCCGGCGGCTTGCGCGCCGTGGGCGCGGGTCGACGATCATCCACCGGCGCGGGCGCGCGCGAAGCGCAGCCCGCAAGCAGAACCGCCAGCACTGCAAGAGCAAGCTTCATTACGCCTTTCCCGCCTTGAGCGGCACGAAGCGCACCGGATCGAGCGCCGTTTCGGCATAGCCGAGCCGGCTGCGCTCCACCAAGATCAGCCGTTGCGCGTCGGCCCCCCGCTCGCGCAGCGGCAATATCATTCTGCCACCTCGCGCGAGCTGGTGTAAAAGGGCCAGCGGCATTTCCGGTGCCGCAGCGGCGAGGATGATGGAATCGAAAGGAGCGGCTGTTTCCAGGCCCGCCGCACCGTCGCCATGGGCCAGGCGCAGGGTCTGCAGGCGCAGGTCGCGCAGGTTGGCGCGCGCGCGTTCGTGCAGTTCCCTGATGCGTTCGATCGAGTAGACCTCGGTGGCGAGACTGGCCAGTACCGCCGCCTGATAGCCGCAGCCGGTGCCGACTTCCAGGACTTTCCCCAGCTTTCTGTCCCGGATGAGGACTTCGATCATTCGCGCGACGACATAGGGCTGCGATATGGTCTGGCCCAAGCCGATCGGCAGCGCGGTGTCCTCGTAGGCGCGGCTCGCGAGCGCCTCCTCGACGAACAGGTGCCGCGGCACGCCTGACATCGCCTCGAGCACGCGTTCGTCGGCGATGCCCTGCTCGCGCAGCCTCTCTACCATCCGCGCGCGTGTGCGCTGCGAAGTCATGCCGATGCCGGCGAGGTTGCGGCCCGGGCGCGGCGCGTTCATCCGAGGCTCACTTTTTCAGCCAGTCGGCGACCACCGGCAGCTGCTGGTGCTGGCTCAGGTCGATCTGCAGCGGCGTCACCGAGACTCGTCCCGCGGCCACGGCGTGGAAATCGGTCCCCGGCCCGGCGTCCTGCGCGTCGCCGGCGGGCCCGATCCAGTATGCGGTTTCGCCGCGCGGCGTCTGCATCTGCACCACCGGTTCGGCCTTGTGGCGCCGGCCGAGGCGAGTCGCCTCGATGCCGCCCAGCTCGGCGAACGGCAGGTCCGGCACGTTGATGTTGAGCAGCACCGGCGGCGCGAACGGAGCGCGCGCGAAGCGCTCGACCATTTGCACGGCCACTGCCGCCGCGGTCTCGAAGTGCGCGCCGGCCTTTCCTACCAGGGATACGGCGAGCGAGGGGATGCCGAACAGGTAGCCCTCGGTCGCCGCCGCGACGGTTCCGGAGTAGATCGTGTCGTCGCCCATGTTGGCGCCGAAATTGATGCCGGAGACCACCAGGTCGGGCAAGGGCTCCACGAGGCCGGTGAGCGCAAGGTGCACGCAGTCGGTCGGCGTGCCATCGACATAGCGAAAGCCGTTCGCCGAGCGCCGGATGGTGAGCGGCCGATCGAGCGTCAGGGAATTCGAGGCGCCGGAGCGGTCGCGCTCCGGCGCGACCACCGTGACGTCGCCGAGCGCCGCCAGCCGCTCGGCGAGCAGCGCGATGCCTGGAGAGAAATAGCCGTCGTCATTCGAAACAAGGATGCGCATCGCCGGGGCTGATTCTATCCGACCGTTAGAATCGACCAATGACGACCGCGGCCCAGTCGATTCCCGAATCGCCTTACGCTTGGCTGCGCCTCGCCGCCTCGCTGGCGATCATGACCGTCAGCGGCGTTGGCATGTACGCGGCCGCGGTGGCGTTGCCCGCGATTCAGGCGGAGTTCGGCGTCAGCCGCTCCGACGCCTCGCTGCCGTATACCGTCACCATGATCGGCTTCGGCCTTGGCGGCATCCTGATGGGCAGGCTGGCCGACCGCTTCGGCGTGATGGTACCGGTGCTGATCGGCGCGGTCAGCCTCGGCCTGGGCTTCGTCGCCGCCGCCAACGCGGGCAATATCTGGCAGTTCTCCCTGGCGCTCGGGCTGCTGGCCGGACTTCTGGGCACCGCGGCGGGATTTGCGCCGCTGATCGCCGATACCTCGCTGTGGTTCAACCGCCGCCGCGGCATCGCGGTAGCCATCTGCGCGAGCGGCAACTATCTTGGCGGCGCTTCGTGGCCGCCGGTGCTGCAGTATTTCTTCGACACGAGCGGCTGGCGGGCGACCTTCACGGGCGTCGGCATCTTCATCGTGGTGACCATGCTGCCGCTTGCCTTCGTACTGCGGCGGCGGCCGCCTGCGACGGACGCCGGCAGCGCGAAAATCGTCGAATCGAAGACGATCCGCATACCGCGGCGCGCGCTGCTGCCGCTGCTCTGCCTGGCCGGCGTGGCCTGTTGCGTCGCCATGTCCATGCCCCAGGTGCATATCGTGGCCTACTGCGGCGACCTCGGTTATCCCGCCGCGCGCGGCGCAGAAATGCTCTCCGTGATGCTCGGCTTCGGCGTCGTCAGCCGCCTGATCTCGGGCTGGATCTGCGACCGCATCGGCGGCCTGCGCACGCTGCTGCTCGGCTCCAGCCTGCAGGGCGTCGCGCTGCTGCTGTTCCTGCCTTTCGACAGCCTTGCCTCGCTGTATGTCGTCTCGGCGATGTTCGGCCTGTTCCAGGGCGGCATCGTGCCCGCCTATGCGATCATCGTGCGCGAGTACTTCCCGCCCTCGGAAGCCGGCTCCAAGGTCGGCCTGGTGATCATGTGCACGCTGCTCGGCATGGCGCTGGGCGGCTGGATGTCGGGCCTGGTCTTCGACCTTACGGGCTCGTACCACGCGGCGTTCCTGAACGGCATCGGCTGGAACCTGCTCAACCTGGCGATCGCGTTCTACCTGTTACGCAAGAGCCTTTTCGACAAGGGCGCGCAGGGGCGCGGGCAGCTCCAGGCCTAGCGCCTCCTGCTGCGCTTGCGGCGACATCTTCGGCCAGGTCTTGCGCAGGATGTCGATCAGCTTGTCGTCCGGATGCTTGGCGGCGAACGGCACGAATTCGTGCTCGAGAAACACGAGGCAGCTCGCGTCCTCGAGCACCTGCGCCTCGGGATCGTGCTTGATGCGCTCCTTCTTGATCAGCGACTGCACGCGTTTCACCGCTTCCGCGTCGTAACCCGCACCGGCGAGAATTTTGCCTGCAAGGGCGGCGTGCGCGAGCGATTCCTGCTTGCGCCAGCCTAGGTAGCCGATCTTGCCATCGGGATAGCTCGTGCGTGGAATCGCCCAGCGGCGCAGGTGCTGGCAGCGCGTCGCCAATTTCAGGAGTTCGGAAGCCTGGGGCGCGAGCTTCGCCAGCCAGGCGCTCATACGCTCCGCGTAGACCAGCTCCTTCGGCCGGCCGCACTCCGCATCCGGATCCTCCGCATGCACCGCGTCGATCGCCGACATCGCCGCGCTGAATTTTTGCATCTAGCCGCTCACCAGGGCTCTATCCAGGGGCGCAGGTCGAGTTCGTGCGTCCAGGCGCTGCGCGGTTGGCGGTGCAACTGCCAGTAGTTTTCGGCGATCGCGTCCGGATCGAGGATGCCGTCTTTCTCCTTCAGCTTGTAGCGCTCCGGAAACGTGTCACGGATGAACGGCGTGTCGATCGCGCCGTCCACCACCACGTGCGCCACGTGGATACCCTCGGGCCCGAGTTCGCGCGCCATGCTTTGCGCCAGTGCGCGCAGCGCGTGCTTGGCGCCTGCGAACGCGGCGAAGCCCTTGCCGCCGCGCAGGCTGGCCGTCGCACCGGTGAAGAGGATCGTGCCGCGGCCGCGCGGCACCATCGCCTTGGCGACCTCGCGCGCGCACAGGAAACCGGCCAGCGCCGCCATCTCCCACACCTTGGTATAGACGCGCGCGGTGGTCTCGCGGATCGGGAAGCGCACGTTGCCGCCGACGTTGAACACGCAGACCTCGATCGGACCGACTTCGCGCTCGATCGTCTGCACCAGCTCGACGACCTGCTCTTCGCGCCGCGCGTCACTGCCGAAGGCGCGCGCGCGGCCTCCCGCCGCCTCGATCTGGCCAATCAGCGGTTTCAGCTTGTCGGCGCTGCGGCGCGTCACGCAGGCGACGTAGCCTTCGCGCGCGAAACGGCGCGCGATCGCGCCACCGGTCGCTTCCCCCGCGCCAATCACCAACGCTGCTTTATGGTCAGTCAATTGCAAGGTTGTGATGCCGATCCTGGAATGCAATCCTGTATGCGTTGCGACCCGATCTCGACGCCAAAGCGCGGTCCCTCGGCACAGGCAGTGCAGGCGGACAGGAGCAGCAACAACAGAAATCGTTTCAGCAAGCGGCTAGAATATGCCGATGAAACGTCCTTGCCTAGCCGCTTTCGCCGCCTGTGCGCTGATCGCCTTCGCCGCACAGGCGCAGGATCCGAAAAAAACCGAAGCTGCGCCCGAAAAACCGGCTGCGCAGGATCTCGCCGGCGCGATCCAGCCAAAGCCTGGCGACACGCCCGAC
>Ga0335083_10008354_pt1 | contig 12646 bp, 10 predicted proteins | sample Lox_Sample_42_FD_206716 | JGI IMG/M metagenome (GOLD analysis project Ga0335083, IMG submission 206716) | Soil microbial communities from Loxahatchee National Wildlife Refuge, Florida, United States - Lox_Sample_4.2 | ecosystem: Environmental > Terrestrial > Soil > Wetlands | place: USA...
CCACTGCCCTACTTCCGGTCGGTGTCAAAAATGGCCATCGCTTCCATTTCAATCAGCAGATCCGGCCGGCAGAGAATCGCCTGAATGCCCGTAGAAGCGGGGACGGGATTCAATCCTTGCTCGGCGAAAAACTGCGTGCGAAGCTCATTGAAGAGCGCGTAGTCGCGTTCGATGTCGCGCAAATAGCAGGTTGTGCGCACAACGTCTTTCCACGTGGCGCCTTCGGAAGCAAGCAACGCCGTGATGTTCTTGTAGGTGCGGAGTGTCTGCGCGCCGAAGTCGCCCTCATGCACGGTCTTGCCGTACTCGTCGATACTGGCGGTCCCGGAGATCAAGAGAATCGTCACGCCCTTGATATCGATGCGGAAGCCGCGCGAGAACGAAGACGGTCGCGCATAGTCGTATGCTTCGTTCAACACTTCCTTTGCGGTGATGGCTCGCTTCCGCACGATCTCCTTTTCCGGGGTGGTCGCGGGCTCAGCGGCTAGCTGACTTGTGCTCATTTCGGTTTCCTTCCTTGTTGGATTGATGATTGGGTTCACGCATGCCGTGGCTCAAGCCTTTGGCCGTCGCCACCCAAATGTCGTCGTTTTGAAACGTCAGATTGAGGATATAGTTGTGCGCCAGGGTGGTGCTCGACTGGCGGCGTTCCACTTTCTTATCCGCCGTGGTAATGACGATGTCGCCGCCGTTACCAGCTTCCGCGGGCCGGTAGGTGATCCACTCGCCGGTTTTGAAATTGAGATAGCTCAGCCCCTTGTCCGTGCACGCCCAGACGTCATCCCCTCGCGACTGCACGGCGTTGATAAAATCCGATGCCAGCGCGCTGTCGGTCGACAAATAGTTGTGCCAGTCGTGGCCGTCATAACCACTCAATCCAAAATATGTGGACGCCCAGACCATGTTCGTTTGGGAGTTGTAGGCCACATTGCTCACGATGTCGTGGAGCAGTCCCTGGTTCTGGAAGAGAACCAACTCCATTTCGCCGTCGGGATCGTTGTACGGCTTCCACCAGCCACCTTCGATGTCGTACTCCAGCAAACCACCGCCCCACACGGCGAAATACACTTTCTTCCCGGTGACCGCGATCCCGTACGACCAAGGCTCGTGCATCGGCGCGTTCTTCTCGCTGAAAATGGCCCATTCGCCGGTGAGTGTATTCAGCCGGCTGATTCCGGCGGTTGTCGCGGCCCACACATACTCGCCTTGCACCGCGACCGCATAGACAATGTCATTCGCCAGGCCGCTGGTCAGGTTCCTGTAGTTCTTGAACTCGCCGCCGGAGAACCGGCTCAGGCCGCCAAACGTAGCGAGCCAGACATCACCGGAACTCGGGTCGACCGCGACGGAGGTAACCACGCGATTTGGCAGCCCGTCTTCGACCTTGTAGACCTTCTGAATCCTCCCCTTCTCGATCAGCACCAAGCCGTTTTCTGTGCCGGCCCAGACACGATCGCCGTCTACCGCGGCCTGGAACACTTTGTCGTCGGGCATGCCGTTCGCCGTGGTGAAATTTTCCCAGCGCGTATAGACCGGCGACTCTTGGGCACGGCTCCCGGCGCACAACAACAGCGCCAACCCTAGCAGGGTGGCCAGCGCGATTTGGCGGTATTTCATGGCCTCTCTCCGCACTTCATAACGTCTTCAAAAACTCGATCAAATCGTTCAACTGCTCTTTCGTCATGTCGGACGTCACACCGTGTTTGTCTTCGTTGTTGAACACGGTCCAGATTTCTTCCAGGGTCAGTGCCTCCCCGTTGTGCAGGTACGGCGGCTTTTCGTAAATGCGGTCGAGTTGCGGCACATCGAAGTTCCCCGATGTGTCGTATTTGTTCGCGGTGCCCACGTCAAAGCTTCGCAGCGCTGTGTAGTGGGTCGCCGGCGGGTGGCAGTTGTCGCAATTCTTCTGAAAAAAAATCTTCTTTCCCCGCTCTTGAGACAGCGTCAGCTGGCCGTCCGCGGCGAGGTGCCGGTTTGGCGCAAGCGGAATTGCCTTAATGAAGGCCACCAGATCGGCGAGTTCCTCCTTGTTAAATCCTTCCGAGTGGAACAGAAACTTGGCGATGCGCGGCCCGCACTGCGTTTCCAGGTCCGGGTTGTGGCCGTTCCACTTATAAGGGGCGGTTTCGGAAATACCACGCAAGGTGCGATTGGCCACGCGGTCTTTGCCAAGCTCCGGAGTCTCCAGATTCCACGACACGCCGTCGATGTGATTGTCGGGATGGCAGGTCACACATGCGAACTGTCCCTGGAAGCAGAATTTCGCCGAGTGGAAGAGCTTTTCGCCTGTTCGCAGCGTGGTTTCTTCCTTAGGCCCGCCCAAATCGATTCGCCCTTCGACTCGCGTGGTCGTCAGATTAATTACCGTCAGGCTGTCATCCAGCCGGTTTACCACGTACGCGCGGTCACCCTGACGAGATACCGCGATGGCCATGGGCTCCGCACCCGTTTCCAGGCGCCGTTGTACAAATGTCGCTGCAGAATCCAATCGATCGGGCAGTTGGCTCGCCGGTACCGAGTTGATCCGTTGCTTGAGCTTCGCCGTATCAATCACCGACACTATATTGGCTTCGGAAGAGGCCACCAGAAGGCGCTTGCCATCCGGAGTGAATGCCACGCCATTCGCGCCCGCATAGTATTGGTCGATGTCATCCAGGAGCACCTGCGAGACCTCGTAGCCGCCCTTGGCGGTATTCGAAGGGTGCAACACCAGCATGCCGTGCGTCAGGATCCAGCCGTTTGACACTTGGATCAGCGGATTCAGATTCTTCGGCCGCATGAAGGGGATGATCAGATCGCTGCCTTCGGTTGCGGACCCTTCCGCGATGTGCCGCAATTCGATGGCACCCGGAATCTGCAGTCTGTAGGCGATCGTCTGTCGATTCGCGTCGATGATCGTCAATTCGGAAACCGGTGCCTGGTCCCATGGGCCCAGGTGTCCGAGCATGTTCGAAACAAAAACGTAGCGTCCGTCGCGCGAGAGCAGGACGTTGTGCGGCGAGCGCCACGATGCCAGTCGCTTCTTCTCGGTTCCCGTCGCCAGTTCAATGACCGACACGTCACTGCCGATACTGTTTGCCACATACAGGGTCTGCCCGGTCCCGTCCGTCACAAGCCCAACCGGTCCCCAGCCGGTGGGGATCGTGCGGGTCACCTTCAGCGTTTTTGCGTCGATTTCCGTGACGTTGTCGCTCCATTCGTTTGAGACGTAGAGCTTCTGCCCGTCGGGCGATTGCGCGACATCTTTCGGTCGATGCCCGACGTGAACCCGTCCGATAACTTTCTTCGTGCGCGGGTCGACGACCAGCAAAGCATCGGCGTCCTCGCAAACCACATACAGCCTCGCGCCATCCACAGAGAATTTCGCTTCGACCGGAGTCAAATAGCCGGCATCTGATTTGGCGGCGCTATCTTGCGACGCCGGCGCACTTCCGGCTGGCGAGCCGCCGAGCATGGCCATCGCAAGTGATACGGCTACCTGCAACTTTCGTATTTGCGCGGCCAGGGTCATGGTTTTGCACCTTGCGCCGCGGGAACCTTGCGTTCGCCCGGCTCAGTGATCGTCAGAAACTGGTCCGCTTTTACGTGCTCCAGCGTTTGGACCACGCCGCTCGGCCACTTGATCGTCAGCGTGTCGACTTCCGCGTGATTGCCAAGGCCGACATGCGGACGCGGATCGTTCTGCGAGAGGTAGCCGGCGGACGGCTCGTTCTCGACAATTTGCTTCAGATCACCGGCCACAGCTTCGATCCGCGCGCCGTAGCCATCGCGATTGCTCTTCGTTCCAATCAACTTGATCGTCAACCAGTGATACCGACTTGCGGCAGGAGGCGGCACGGCTCGAACCAGGATTCCCTTCCCGCCCAGCACCACGATGAACGCGTCCACGTAGCCGTCATTGTCGAAGTCGCTGAAACAAGCACCGCGCCCGACTTTCTTGATTTTGAAGTAGCTGCCAGCCAGCGCGGAGATGTCTGAAAACGTCCCGTTACCGTTGTTCCGCAGCAGCGTGTCTTCCATCGGAATGAGCCAATGCAGACCGCCGTTCACGACAAAAAGGTCTTTCAGTCCATCGTTATCGAAATCGAAGATCCCGTCGCCCCAGCCCACATACTGTCCCGCCATTCGTGCAACGCCCGAACTCGCGGTCGTGTCGATGAAGAATCCTTCCTTCAGCGAATTGCGGAACAATCGGTGATAACGCATGTCGGAAACGAAGAGGTCCAGCGCACCGTCATTGTCGTAATCCGCGAAGATAGGCCCCATGGCGGAGGGCGTGTCTCCGTTCGTGCCATAGGCCACGTTTTCTTCGAGCGAGACGTTCGTGAACGTCCCGTCGTGGTTGTTGTGGTAGAGGTAGCTCTCCATCTGGTCGTTCGCCACGTAAATGTCCGGCCAGCCGTCGTTGTCGAAATCGCTGACAGTGACTCCCATCGCGCGCCCCACCGGGGCCGCAATTCCCGCTTGCGCGGAAACGTCCGTAAACGTTCCATCACCGTTGTTGTGAAACAGTCGGTTGCTCTCGCCCTCATAGTCCAACGGGCCCGCAAACGCATCCGCCGTGTAATACAGCCGCTTCGCCTTTGGATCGTATTGGAGGTAGTTGCCGACAAACAGGTCCAGTTTGCCGTCGCGGTCGTAGTCAATCCACGCGGCGCCGACGCCGAAGAAATGATTCTGCACTCCGGCTTTTTCGGTGACGTCTGTGAACGTGCCATCGCCATTGTTATGATAGAGAATCGCGGAATTCCAGCTGGTCACATACAGGTCTTCGAAGCCGTCGTTGTCGTAGTCGCCCGCGGCCACACCCATCGAAAAGCCTTTGCCCGCCACTCCGGCTTGCTCTGTCACGTCGGTGAACGTGCCGTCGCCATTGTTGCGGTAGAGGTGATTGGTCGCGTCCTTGCCATCGGGCCGGCTGTGCTCTGTGACGCCTTCGATGTACTTACCGCTTAAGACATAGAGATCCAGAAGTCCATCGTTGTTGTAGTCAAACCAGACGGCACCAGACCCCGTTGCTTCCAGGATCGAGCTCAGAGCTTGCTCGCCGAAGGAATGCCGGAAATTGATCTTTGATTTTTCGGTGACGTCTTCGAACTGTGGAAAGTGCGATGCTGCGTTATCCTTCGCGTCAGCGGCTTTCGGCGTTTGCGCGCAACAACTCATCACGAGGAGCAAGCTCATCGCCGTGGACGTGAAAATCCGGCATGAAATCCTAGTGACCATGACTCTCCGCCGTTTGTGTATTGCCTGACCCGCCCGTCAACCGCGTTGGCGGATCCTGTTTCCGCAGGACCATAGGCCACCGATTTTCCGGAGCCAGCGCTTTGTCTCCATGACAACCTGTGCAGCCGCGCTGCTCGCCCGGCCGCGTCCAGATCCAGCTCTGTTCTTCGCGCACGACCCTACCCCGCTCATCAAGCATCACGAACCGCACGGCGCGGTTTGCGGGAATCTGCACGTAAAACGACCCGTCCGCTTCCACAGGAGCTTCGCCGAGCACGATGTCGCCCTGTTCGACCACGCGCACCCGCCGGATCGCTCCCATGCTCTGCGGCTTGTCCATGGAATTCGAACTGTCGAGTGAAACAAAATATCCAGTTGGCGAGCTTGGGATCAGATTGCTCCAGAACTTCTTGGGCACCGGACGCGTCGCCACCGCAACGGGCTGGAGGCTGTCGAAGTGTGAATCGCTATAGATGTTCTGCGCAGTGCTGCCGCCATCCCGCGGTATGGCAGAAATCTCGTAGCGCTGCTTGCTTGCCGCCTTACGAGCGACAAGCACTGCATCGTCATGCACCGAATTCGGTGAACGGTAGGAGATTCCCGGAGTGCCGATCTTTTCTTCGTGCAAGGCGCCGCGTCGTACGACCATGAGCGTGCCGCCGTTCTCCGTAAACACGATCGATCCGTCTTCCAATTCGCCGGCTTCCGCTCGAATCGCCTTGCCGCTATGTTCGCAACGCAGCGATTCCAGGCCCGTCCCGTCGGGCCGCAAGGTATAGAGCAGCCGATTCGCGTTGCCGGGTTCAGCTTCCGTCAACGGCGCGTTTGCAGACGCGACGATCCGGCCGTCGCGGAGGATCGTCTCGAGCCACCAGTCCCCCGGCCCAAACGTAATCGCGTGAACGTTCGATCCATCCAGTCCAATCACTTCAAGAGATGACTCTCGATGCCCCGGATCGGGCGATACGCTCGTAAACGCAATCTCGCCCGCCGGCAAATACACCGGCCGGACACAATGCGCCTGGCATTCCGTGATTTGCCGCACGCCGCTGCCATCCAGATTCATCTCCCAGATCTGCCAGTGATCCCCACGCGACTTTTGTGCTGCAAACAGAATGTGAGCGGCGGCGAAATCGACCTGCGGGTCGGCAGCGGCGAAGAAACTTTCCGTCAATACGCGCGGCGACTTGCCTCCAGCTTTTGAATCCAGCAGCACAATACGGCTTCCTTCGGGGAAACGGCCTGCACCGGTCAGGCTGGCGATTTTGGTTGTTTGCACGAAGACGATGGGTGGGGGGTTGAAAGAGGCAGCGGCGCCGCGACGGTTTGCACCAGAATCCGCCCAAAGGTCAACTGCGAATATCGCGAGTCCTACCAGCAGCAGCCGGAACACGCGCTTGCGATCTGTGAATGAGTAACCGCCGGCAATCATTGGCCCGTGCGGCGGAGCGACCGCAATTTCCTAACGTTCTGATTGGATTTGTAAAGCTAACCGTCCACCACCCCAAAGAGGCCGAACGGTTTGTTATGGCCAGTACACTGCGGGAAGGGTAGGGGGACAATAACAGAAAGGCATTAGGAAGGGGTGAAGCGTGAGGTGCGGCACGAACTTGCGTGATGCAATAACACTTGTGTTGTGACGTATGTCACGTTGCCGCCCCGTTTTGCTCTCGCAGCCTGAATTCAAGCGGGCTCGCGCCTCCTAACGACCTTCCAGGTAGTGCTTCTCCGACAATTCGCGCAACTGCGCTGCCGCTCGTTCGGGAGTGATGTCGCGTTGCGGCATTGCCAACATCTCATAGCCCACCATGAATTTCTTCACGGTTGCCGACCTCAGCAGAGGGGGATAGAAATGGGCATGCAGGTGGAACCCCGGATAGGCCGCACCGTCGGTAGGTGCTTGGTGGAAACCCATCGTGTAGGGAAACGAGGCATGGAACAGATTGTCGTAGTGAATCGTCAGCCGTTGCAGAATATCCGCGAGTCCCTCGCGTTCCTCCAGATTCAATTCCGGAAGCGAAGCCACGCAGCGACGGCTGATCACCAGTGTTTCAAACGGCCAGATCGCCCAGAACGGAACCACCGCGACGAAGTGCTCGTTGCTGCAAACGAGTCGCTCTTTTTCCTTCAGTTCCAGTTTCAGATAGTTTCCCAGCAGGCTTAGGCCGTGGCGTTCGAAATATTTTCTCTGGGTGGCGACTTCCCGGGCCAGTTCATCCGGAATGGATTCATTCGCCCAGATCTGTCCGTGAGGATGAGGGTTGCTGCATCCCATCATCTGGCCGCGATTCTCGAAAATCTGGACCGCACGCACGTCGGGCAAATCGGCGAGTGTGGAGAACTCATTGCACCAGGTGTCCACAACTTTGTGGATCGATGCCACACTCATCCGCGCGAGTGTCAGATTGTGGCGGGGCGAAAAGCAGACTACACGGCAGCGGCCCTTTTCGCTTTGCGCGATGAGCAGATCGTCCGCTCGGAATTCTCCGGCCGGCACGTCGGGCTTCAATGCCGCAAAATCGTTTTCAAACACAAACGTTTCATTGTACTGCGGATTTTTCTGACCACTAGCCCGTGAATTCCCGGGGCAAAGGTAGCAAAGCGGGTCGTACTGAAGCGTGGTCTCAAGCGGGGTCGGTTCCACTTGACCTTGCCAGGGACGCTGCGAACGATGCGGAGAGACCAGCACCCATTCTTCGCTCAGCGGATTGAACCGCCGGTGGGGATGTTCATTCACTGCAAACGTCAGTTCTATGCTCATCCGCTCTTCTTGGCGTAACCGTTGGGAGAATTGCGGTGCCACTCCCATGCGCTTTTCAAGATCGCGTCCAAGTCCGGGTGTTTTGGCGCCCAGTTGAGCTCACGCCGGATCTTCGTGGAACTCGCAATCAGCACGGCGGGATCCCCCGGACGCCGCGGCGACTCCTTAATGGGAATCGCGTGACCAGTGACGCGCCGCACTCCCTCGACAACCTCGCGAACACTGAAGCCTTTGCCGCTGCCCAGGTTATAGATCAACCGTTCGTTCTTTTCGAGAGCGTCGAGCGCCAGCAAATGTGCGGCCGCCAGGTCGCTCACATGAATATAGTCGCGCACGCAGGTCCCATCAGGTGTGGGATAGTCCGTGCCGAAGATCTCGCTGTTCCTTTGCCGGCCCAACGCGACATACATCAGGCGCGGAATGAGATGCGTCTCGGGTTGATGCGCTTCGCCGTGATCGGGAGAGGCGGCGCCTGCGGCGTTGAAATACCGCAAACTGGCATACCGCAACCCATGAATTCGGTTGAGCCAGGCCAGCATCCTCTCAACCAGGAGTTTCGATTCGCCATAGGCGTTCGTAGGCTGGAGCGCATCATCTTCTTCGATGGGCGTCCTTGCCGGATTGCCGTACAGCGCCGCAGTCGACGAGAAGACGAATTTCCTGACTCCATGCGCCAGCATCGTCTCGAGCACCGTGAGCGCGTTCGCCGTGTTGTTGCGGAAGAACGTCTCCGGAGACTTCATCGATGCGCCGGCTTCAATGAATGCCGCAAAATGCAGTACCGCGTCGAACCTCTTCTCCCGGAACAGTGGCTCCAATCGCGGGCGGTCCGCCAGGTCCGCCACGACGAGTTCAGCCGCGGGCGGCACTGCTTCCCGATGTCCGCGGCTCAAGTCATCCACAACCGTGACTTGATGGCCCGCCGCCAACAACTGACCAGCCGTCACGCTTCCGATATACCCCGCCCCGCCAGTGACAAGAACTCTCATTGCACCCGCCTGATGCCGTCCGACGCCGTGCACACGTAGACTTCCGGCCTTTGACCGATGGCGCGTTCGTATCCTGCCTCAATGCTCGTCTTGAATTTCTCGACGCTTTCGTTCTTTACCAGGTTCACCGTGCACCCGCCGAAGCCGCCGCCGGTCATGCGCGCTCCGTACACGCCATCCACTTCATTCGCCAACTCCACCATCACATCCAATTCGCGGCAGCTCACCTCGAAATCATCCCGCAGGCTCGCGTGCGACTGCTCCATCAGTCTGCCAAACTCCGCCAAGTCGTCCCGCCTCAGAGCCTCCGCCGCCGCGAGCACCCGCGCATTCTCGCCGATCACGTGTCTGCAGCGTTTGCGAATGGTTGCCGGCAGCTCGTTCTCGTATGCGCGGAACTGATCGAGCGATACATCCCGTAAGGCCTTCACGCGCCCCATTCGCTCCGCGAAGAAGCGCGCACCCGCCTCGCATTCCAAGCGGCGTTGATTGTATTCGCCCGCGGCGACGCTATGCCGCACCATGGTGTTACAGATCACCAGCCGGACGATACCCGGCAGGGGCTGCTGGCCGTATTCGAGCGTTCGGCAATCCAGCAGCAACGCGTGGCCTCGTTGGCCGTGGACCGCGATGAATTGGTCCATGATTCCGCAGCGCGCCCCCACAAATTCGTTTTCTGCCCGCTGGCATAAACGTGCCAAGTCTGCCGTGGGCATGCTTTTACCCGCCAACTCGAGCAAGACCCCGCAAATCGCCACTTCCACCGATGCCGACGAACTGAGCCCGGCGCCCTGTGGCACGTCGCCACCAATAAGCAGATTCGCGCCGCGCAACGGAACGCCGTGTTCTTTCAACTTCACCGCCACGCCGGCGACGTAGTCGCTCCAATGCTTCCGCGCCGTCATGGGTAGCTCTGCGAGCGAAAAATCCGCTTCTTCGCCGTAGTTCTCGGACAAAATCACCAGACGATCATCGGACCGCGCCGCACCAGCCACCGTGGTGTGAAATTGAATGGCTGCCGGCATCACAAACCCGTCGTTGTAATCAGTATGCTCGCCGATCAGATTGACGCGGCCCGGCGCCTGAACAGCGATGGGCATCGCGCCAAACTGAGCCACGAATCTTTCTGTCAACGATGCGATTGTTTTCGGGGCGGTCACGAAAGGCCTGGGTCCTCACCGCCACCAAGTATATCCGTGAAGCCGCCTGTTTTTCAGGATGACGCTTGAATTTTAAATCCGTGGTATTCGGCTGGTATTCTGGAAGTGGCCAACTCAGGAGACACTGCAGACTCGTGCCACCAATCATCAGCGCCCAAGGACTCTCCAAACGCTTCGGCGTGGCGCCACTTTTCCAGAATGTGTCGTTCATCGTTCCGGATGGGGCGCGGGTCGGTGTCATTGGTCCGAACGGCTCCGGCAAATCCACGCTGCTCGACATTCTGAGCGGTCGAACACTGCCGGACACGGGCGACGTGGCGGTTCGCAAGGGCACCCGGCTGAGTCTCGTCCGCCAAATCTCGGAGTTCGCCCCCGGCGAGACGATTCGCGCTGTAATCAAAAGATCTCTCGATCAGGCCGGCGTGCCTGAATCGGATCGCCCAAAGCGCACCGCGGAAATTCTCGGCCGGGCCGGACTCACGGACCTTGATGTTGAAGCCGCCACACTTTCCGGCGGCTGGCGGAAGCGTCTTGCGATCGTTGAAGCCCTCATTCATCAGCCGGATGTCCTGCTGCTTGACGAGCCTACGAACCATCTCGACCTCGCAGGTATCGAATGGCTCGAGTCCGTGTTGCGTGGCGCTTCCTTTGCTTCGGTCGTAGTCAGCCACGATCGCTATTTCCTGGAAAACGTCGCCAACGAGGTCGTGGAGCTGAACAGCGCGTACGAAAACGGTGCCCTGCGTGTGGCCGGAAACTACAGCGACTTTTTGGAAGCCAAGGAGCTGTACCTCCACGCGCAACGAAACCGCCAGGAAGCGCTCGAAAACCGCGTGCGCACGGAAATCGACTGGCTGCGCCGTGGTCCGAAAGCGCGCACCACGAAATCGAAATCCCGTATCGACAAGGCCCACGAGATGATCGGTGAACTTGCCGACTTGACCGCCCGCACCCGCTCGGCCGCTACTCAGATCGACTTTACGGCGACAGACCGCAAAACCCGCCAATTGCTGACGCTCGACGACGTGAGCTACGCCATCGGCGATCGCAATTTACTCGAGCATATTCACTTCATCATCACGTCCGGTATGCGCGTTGGCCTCGTTGGCCCGAATGGCAGCGGAAAAACGACGTTGCTTCGCTTGCTTAAGGGCGAGTTGAAACCGCAACACGGCAAAATCCGTCAGGCCGACGCGCTGCGCATCGTCTATTTCGATCAGAATCGCGCGCTTGATCCCGAGATTACTTTGCGCCGGGCGTTAGCGCCCGACAGCGATTCCGTGATCTATCAGGATCAGGTGATCCACGTAGCCGGGTGGGCAGCGCGTTTTCTGTTCACCGGGGAGCAATTGAACCAGCGCGTCGGCCGGCTTTCCGGCGGAGAACGCGCTCGGGTACTGATTGCTCAACTCATGCTTCAGCCCGCGGACGTTTTGTTGCTCGATGAACCGACCAACGACCTCGATATCCCCACACTGGAGATTCTTGAGGAGAGTTTGCTCGACTATCGAGGCGCGCTGGTCCTGGTAACGCATGACCGCTATATGCTGGACCGCGTTTCCACCGTCGTTCTGGGCCTGGACGGATCGGGCCCTGCCGAGCGCTTTGCCGACTATTCCCAATGGGAATCCTGGCAACGTTCCCAGCAGTCAACCGCCAAAACAGCCACCGTCAACGCAGCGTCAACCAAGCCACCGGAACCGGTGCCGCATCAGCCCAACAAGCGCAAGCTTTCTTATAAAGAAGCTCGGGAACTCGAAACGATCGAACAGCGAATTGCCGATGCGGAAAAGAATCTACAGGCCAAGCATGATTCCCTGCTCGATCCAGCGATTATGGGCGATGCCGTGCGCCTTCGTGCTCTCTCGATGGAGTTGGAGGCAGACCAGAAAGGAATTGACGAGCTTTACGCAAGGTGGGGCGAACTCGAAGCAAAGCTGCAATAGCCCGCAGCCCGTCTGGAGCCGTCAGGCCAGCGATTCCGAGACAAACACATTTCCCGCCAGGACCTGACTGATGGCGCGAATCAGGTCCGAGTACATCCTCGACTTCAGCACATAGGCCGCTCCGCCACTTTCCATCGCCTGCGACAAATATTCCTCATCCCTCTGGATCGTCAAAAACACTACTTTCGCTGAAGAACCACGCCGGCGAAGCTCTCTCGCGGCGTGAAAGCCATCGAGCTCCGGCATAATGATATCTAGGACGACGAGGTCCGGCTGCAGCCGGAATGTAGCGTCGACCGCGGCCCGGCCGTCGCCGACGGTAGCGATCACCTCATAATCCTCTGCCAGGAGACGCGACGCGTGCTCCAACACACCGGGGTGATCGTCGGCCAGCAATATGCGCGGACGCATCGCCATTTCTACTCCTAAGGAGGACCTGAACCTTGCGGGGTGAACCCTTATTTAAATCCATTCAATACCGCAAACAACTGTGAAAACTGACAGTCCGTGTTGTTTGGTGCGGTCGCCGGTCTGGATTCAGAAGCTGCTCCTGCGTGGCGAGGA
>Ga0335083_10008355_pt1 | contig 12646 bp, 8 predicted proteins | sample Lox_Sample_42_FD_206716 | JGI IMG/M metagenome (GOLD analysis project Ga0335083, IMG submission 206716) | Soil microbial communities from Loxahatchee National Wildlife Refuge, Florida, United States - Lox_Sample_4.2 | ecosystem: Environmental > Terrestrial > Soil > Wetlands | place: USA: Florida...
CTCCTCGAACGTTCCGTGTACCGCGAGCAGCGCCGCCATGTAGCGGTCGACCGGAGCACGCGATGCGGTCCCGGTGGGCGTCGCCTTCGCCTTCGCTGTCCCGCTCGCCGTCGCGGTTGCTGCCGCGGTGGCCCTCGCGGCAGCGGGCGCTTCAGCCGCCGCGCTCGAGCTGGAAGCCGCCGAGCATCCGGTCAGCCCGGCGATGCCGAGCCCCGTGACGCCAAGCACCGCTACTCCCAGTGCCCCGATTCGTGGCACCGCTGGCCGCCGTCGCATGCCGTCCTCCGTACTCATTGGCGTCACTCAAGCCTTAGATGCGCGCAAGCCCCGCGCCGGTTCCGCCGTCGCGCCGATTGCCGCTGCCGAGTTGATCTTCCCGCACAACATGGGGACGGCATAGGGACGCTTGCCGCCGCGCTCGGTGACGCGATCGCCATCCTGCTGCCGCAGCACGGGATCGTCACGGCCGGGTCCGACCTGCCCGGCGCCGTGATGACCGCGATGCTTCTCGACCGGGCCTGCCGCACCCAGCTCGACGCGATCGCGGCGGGGCCGGTGCGGGTGTGGGGACAGGAAGCGGGCACCGTCGCCAAGCGTGCCGACGTGTGGGCGCCGGGGCAGTTGCGGGCGGGATACGAGTACCTGCTGCGCCAGGTGCCATCGCTGCCCGGAGCGCATTGAGGGTTGTTAGCAAGGCAAAAATGACGCTTTGCTAAAAATCTTGCATCAATGAGCTTCCCGGAATCGCGACTTTCCTGCATCATGTCGTGATTAGAGCCCCATTTGAGGCACTAGGGTCAGCACGCGCTTCCCGCTTCGCAGTGCTGTTTGTCCCATGTAAGGAAAGGATAAGCATGCGTGTTCGCCATGTGATGGCTGCGCTGTTGCCTGTGGGCACCGCGTCGGCACTCGCGATCCTGCCGGCGGCGGGCATTACCGTCGCCGTGCCGCATTCGGCGGCCCACAGGGTAACCCCAGCGGTCCAGAACCCGCTCGCCTACAAATACGCGGGCAAGGTCACAGGGAACTCCACCCCCACCTTCAACTGCCAGCTGCCCGGCTCGGCGATCAACTGCTACAACCCGCTGGAACTCGCCAAGGCCTACGACATCCCGGCCAACCTGACCGGTGCCGGGCAGACCATCGTCATCATCGACGCCTTCGGCGACCCGACGGTCACCCAGGACCTCAACGTCGAGGACACCGTGTTCGGCCTTCCCCCCGCGAACCTCAACGTCATCTACCCGGACGGCCAGCCCGCCTTCGACACGAACAACGCCGACGAGGTCAACTGGTCAGGCGAGATCGCCCTCGACGTGGAGTCGTCGCACGCCGTCGCACCCGCCGCCACCATCGACCTGGTCATCTCCAAGAGCGACCAGGACGCGGACATCCTGAGCGCGCTGAAGTACGTGGTGGGTCACCACCTCGGCTCGGTGCTTTCGCAGAGCTACGGCGAGGCCGAGACCTGCCAGGACCCGTCGATCACCAAGGCAGACGAACTGCTGTTCGCCGCCGCCGCCCTGCAGGGCATGTCGGTGTTCGCGTCATCCGGCGACGACGGCGCCGCCCAGCCCAGCTGCGACGGCTCCTCATTCTTCCAGTCCGTCGGCTACCCGGCCTCCGACCCGCTAGTGACCGGCGTCGGCGCGACCAGCCTCACCGCGTCGCAGCCGGACGGCACCTACCAGTCGGAGACCGCCTGGAACGACGAGTTCGGGTCGAGCGGCGGCGGCTTCAGCACGCTGTTCTCCCGTCCCCTGTACCAGCTCGGCTCCGTCCACAGCGCCAAGCGCGGCGTGCCCGACGTCTCTTACAGCGGCGACGTCAACAACGGGCTGCTGATCTCCTGGGCGCAAGGTGACCCGGCCAACGTCGGCGACATCTGGATCTTCGGCGGCACCAGCGCCGGGTCGCCGCAGTGGGCCGCGATCACCGCGCTCGCCGACCAGGCGGCGCATCACCGGCTCGGCTTCCTCAACCCCGCCCTGTACCTGCTCTCGCACGGCCCGAAGGCCAGCTACGTCTTCCACGACGTGACCACGGGCAACAACAGCGTCACGCTGTCCGACGCGAACGACAACCCGGTGAACATCACCGGCTACCCGGCGGGCAAGGGCTGGGACCCGGTGACGGGCATCGGCACGCCGGACGTGGCGCACCTGCTCAAGTTCCTGCACTAACTCATCCGCAGTTCGTAAGGCCCCCGGCCGTCCGCGGCCGGGGGCCTTACGCATGCCCGCCCGCATGGGTGTGGCAACGAGCCGCCTGCAGCCGCCTACAGCCGTATCGTTGCCACACCCATCGGGGTCGGCGCCCTTAGCGGCCTCGGCCGCGGGGGAGCAGCTCCGCGAGCAGCGAGCCGACCCTGGCCGCGGGTGCCTGTGCGGCGGCGAGCACGTCCCGGTGGTCGATCGGCTCCTGCGACAGCCCCGCCGCCGGGTTAGTGACCAGCGAGATGCCGAGCACCTCCGCGCCCAGGTGCCGCGCGGCGATCGCCTCAAGCACGGTGGACATGCCGACGAGATCGGCGCCCGCGGTGCGGAGCATCCTGATCTCGGCGGGCGTCTCGAAATGCGGCCCGTGAAGCCCGGCGTAGACGCCCTCGGGCAGCGACGGGTCCAGTTCCCGCGCCATCGCGCGCAGCCGCCCGGAGTACGCCTCCGTGAGGTCGGTGAACCGGGAGGGCACCTGCGGCGGCAGCGGCCCCCAGAGAGGCGAGCGGCCGGTGAGGTTGATGTGGTCGCTGACCAGGACCGGCTGGCCCACCCCGTACTCGGGGTTGATGCCGCCAGCCGCATTGGTCAGCACGACGGTCCGGCATCCGGCCGCGATGGCCGTGCGCACGCCGTGAGTGACCGCGTGCGGGTCGTGCCCTTCATAAAGATGAATGCGCCCGAGGTAAGCAAGGACGCGCAGCTTTCCCATTCGGATGTACCGAACGGATGGTGCGTGACCCTTGACGCTCGGTTGCTCAAAGCCGCCCAGGTCCGCGAGGGATATCTCCGCCTCGGTGGTGCCGAGCGCGTCCGCGGCGGCTAGCCAGCCCGAGCCGAGGACAACGGCGGCATCGAAATTCTCGGCTCCAGTGCGACTTCGCAGCGCTGCGGCGCTCGACTCGGCCAGCGCGAAGGGGTCGGTTGTCATGGGCCGATCATGCCGCAGTTTGCCAGCGCATGTCACGATGCGTGTTATCGGCCTGTGAGTAGCGTCACAAAGCGTTAAGTAAGCGGCGAAGTCTTTCTTTCTGAAGTCACGGGCGGCCCATGTTTCTTTCTGGCATCGTTGATCAACGGCGGTGGATGGGTGCGCTATACGCACGACATGGACCGAAGGGACTGCGTTGTCACGACATCGGCCAGCGATGCTCGCGGAGCGACCGCAAGCGTCGGACGACGACTCGCTGACTCCTTTCGCTGGCCCGGCCGGCACCGGCCCCGCGAGCACCATCCCCCCGGGATCGCGGAGCATGCGCAAGAAGAAGCGCGGGCTGCTGCGGCGATCCGGTATCGCAGTGCCCGCCGCGGGTCTCGCCCTGCTGCTCGTGGTGGTGGTGTGGGGCGCCGCCAAGGTGATGAACCCGAAGGGCACCGGGGCGAGCAGCCTCTTCCAGACCATCGACGGCCTTGGTAACAGCGGCTCGGTCGCACTGCTTGAGCAGGAGCGGCAGACGCTGATCGCGATGACCGCCGCGTCGAAGACCCTCACGATCGCGGCCAAGCCTGCGACGGCCAATCCCTCGCAGATCCTGGCGGCGGAGAATTCGAGCACGTCGACCTCGACCCAGACCACCGGCGGCACTGGCATCACCACGACGGCGCCGCCCGCGGACCCGACGGCCGCCGAGCAGACGGGCAAGGACATGCTCGCGAGCTTCGGCTTCGACACGACGACGCAGTGGCCTTGCCTGTATGACCTGTGGCAGCGCGAGAGCGGCTGGAACGTGTACGCGGAAAATCCCTACTCCGGCGCCTACGGTATCCCGCAGTCGCTCCCCGGCGACAAAATGGCATCGGCCGGTTCTGACTGGCAGACAAGCGCCGCTACGCAAATCAAGTGGGGCCTTGGCTACATTAAGGACACCTATGGCACGCCCTGTGCCGCATGGCAGAACGAGCTGAATGCCGGTTACTACTGACCTTCTCCGCCTGCATTGGCGATATGACCTGAGCGGAGAAACCCCCATAAATGGCGGATGTGATCTTAGTCACATCCGCTATTTAATTTGCCCAATTTGTGCGCCGAATTGATGCTATTCCTTGTCACGGCGGATCGACAGGGCTAAATGTGACTCGGATCACATGCCATGACAACGTTTATCCTGGCGATTCTTTGGCATTTGCATTTGCGGAAGCACCCTGGCCGCGTGATAGCTACCACCGGGGTGGCCTGGCACCCTGACCCGTGCCGAGTCCGCGGCCAAGCGCAGCGCTTTCTCCGAATGGCTGACTGCCGGAGGGAGAATCGCGCTCGCTCGTCAAGGGTGAGGGCAGACGCGGGCCGCACGCTGCGGTAACGCGTCCAACTGAAGGCACTCCTTTGGGACGGCAACTGCCACGCCAGGGTTCGCTCAGTGTCTCCCGCAAGGTCACCGTTCTCGTCGTTAGCGGCGCGCTATGCCTAACGGCCACGGGGACCGCCACCGCTTTCGGACGGGCGGCATCGCCAGCGTCGCCGCTTGCGGTCGCTGATGCTATTTACGTTCACTCGCAGGCCGACGGCCACGCCACCCAGCCAGCCGCGGTCCAGGCCGTCTTTACCAGCCAGATCGTCATCATGCGGGCGGCAGGGCGGGCCGCGGCCGCGCGTGCCGCGGCGATCGCCGCACGCGTGGCGGCACAGCGCGCGGCGGCGGAGCGCGCCGCGGCAGAGCGCGCGGCCAGGGCCCGTGCCGCCGCGGCACGGGCGGCGGCCAGGCAGGCAGCTGCCCAGGCGGCCGCCGAGCAGGCCGCGGCCACACCGCCCGCAGTCCAGCAGGTCACCGTGCAGCAGGTTCCTGCTGGCGCGCCGCAGCAGATCGCGGCGCAGATGCTCGCCCAGTACGGGTGGGCGGGCCAGTTCTCCTGCCTCGACTCGCTGTGGCAGCAGGAGAGCGGCTGGAACGTGTACGCGGAGAACCCGACCTCGGGCGCGTACGGGATTCCGCAGGCACTGCCGGGCGCGAAGATGGCGTCCGCCGGCTCCGACTGGCAGTCGGACGCGGCGACGCAGATCCGCTGGGGCCTCGGCTACATCCAGGGCAGCTACGGCTCTCCGTGCGCCGCATGGGGTCACGAGGAAGCCTACGGCTGGTACTAGGCGCGAGCGGGGTCCGGATGATCATCTGGACCCCGCTCGTCGTCACCTCGCGACGGTGAAATACGAACACGTTATGAGTTCATCCACTTACTCATTGTGCAGAAACGCGACGAGTTTCCACAAGTGGCCCAGCTCACACAAGTTACTGCCGGGTAACCGCAATCCAGGCGGGAGCGGCGTTCCGTGCCTGCGAATGGCTAACTGACCAGAATGACCGGCGGAAACGGCGGAATGCCGCCGCAACCCGGGCGTGTTACACGACACGATTGCAAACAACAGCACCTCGCCCGCGAGCTCTCTGGCTGCCCCGAGCGGCCGGCGCCTTGTCCCCGTGCCAGATCCGCGTGCCGACGCCTGCCGCGCCTTTCCCCTCCGCGCGGATGGTGGCGTCAGAGGTGGAAAGCGATCGCGCACGGCGCGAATGACCAAAGGTTCTCTTTTGGCACGGCATTTCCCCCTTCCCTCGTTCTTCTCCGGCAAGCGTGCCCGGGTGGCCACGGTGGCCGCCGCCGGCACCCTCACCCTTGCGACGGTCATTTCCGCGGCCGCCGCCGCGCTCCCCGCCACCTCCGCTGCGGCCGCGTCGAGCACCTCCAGTGCGTCCCCGGCTGCGTTCGATCACCGCCAGGTGGTGGCGGCGCACGCCGTGGGCACCGCCGCCGCGACCGCAGCCAAGGAAGTCGCCTCCGCGAAGACTGCCGCTGCCAAGGCCGCTGCGGCGAAGGCGGCCGCGGCGAAGGCCGCGCACAAGGCAGCGCTGGCGAAGGCCGCGGCGGCAAAGGCTGCCGCCGCCAAGGCTGCCGCCGCCAAGGCTGCCGCCGCCAAGGCTGCCCACCCCGCCGGCTCGCCGAGGCAGATAGCGACGCAGATGCTTGGCCAGTTCGGCTGGAAGACAAGCCAGTTCTCCTGCCTGGAGCCGCTGTGGTACCACGAGAGCGGCTGGAACCCGAGCGCCGAGAACCCGAGCTCAGGCGCGTACGGCATCCCGCAGGCACTGCATGGCTCGATGATGGCCAGCGCCGGCTCCGACTGGCGCACCAACCCCGCCACTCAGATCCGCTGGGGGCTCACCTACATCCACGACCGCTATGGCTCGCCGTGCGGCGCATGGTCTCACGAGCAGTCCGCCAACTGGTACTGATCGCTTCGCGACAGCAACGCGGAAGGCCCGGTTCCCATGGGAACCGGGCCTTCTGGGTTTCTCCAGAGCCGGTCAGCTGGTGACGATCTGGAACGTGGGCAGTATCTGCTGCATCGCGGGGATCGTCGTGTTGTTGAAGTCGGTTGACGGCGACCGGAAGTAGAGCGCGTAGTCCTGCGCGCCTGCGGAGGTCGGCGCGTGGTAGAAGATGTCATCCGCGGTGTACTGGACGCCGTCGTGGATCCAGTGGAACTTCCACACCGCGCCTTGGGTATGCCTGACAGGAACCGGGTCGATGGCCACCTGCTTGTAGCCGGGGTACTTCCCGCTCGCTATGGCCTGCTGCTCGACGCTATGCGCCGCGGTGATCATGTCCGTGGTGCTCTGCGGTGACATGTCGATCCCAAGCTTCATGTTGTCTGGGCCGTCGAAGAAGGTCTCCATGCCACTGCGCTGCGCCTCCTCAGTCCAGCCCGGAGGCAGGTCGATCGCGAAGCCGGCAACCGCCGGACTCCCCACCTCTGCCGCGGTCACCGTGTACGACTTCCAGCCCGACGGGAGCGCTGTCGACGGGTCGTTGAGGGCGTTGACCGACCTGTAAGTGGTCTGCGTGTCCGCGACCGAAGGTGTCGGGCTGCCCGTCCCGCCGGCGGTGCTCGTGTTGCCCGCGTTGGCGGCGTTCTCGTTGGTGCTATTGTTCAGCGTCAGCGCCAAGCCGACGCCGACCGCCGCCGCGATGATCACGGCCACCGCGAGCCAGATGACCCACCGCGTGTTTCCCCGGCGCCGGCGTCCCCCGCCAGACCCCGGCGCGTACTGCTGCGCGAGGTCTGGGTAGTTCTGCGAAGGACCGCCGTACTGGCCGCTCTGGGGAGCGTAGGGTCCGGCGCCAGGCATATACGGCGCCGTGCTGCCCGCGTAGGCGCCCGCCGCTGCCGCGTTGCCCTGCCCGTACCCGGAACGCGCTTCCTGCGACTGGGGGGCCGGACGGGGTTCCTGCGGCTGGGGGGCTGGGCGGGATGGCTGCGCCGGGCGCGGCGGGCTCGCGGGACTCGCCGCGGAGAACGTCGGTGTCGCCCGGTCGCTCGGCTTCGAGGCGGTGAATGACGGCGCTGGGCGGGGCGGCGCGGGCTTCGGCTGCGGCGGTGCCGCCGTCTCCTCCCGCGCCACCGGGATCGCGACCTGGGTGGGACGGTAGCCGAGAGGGCCGTCCCCGGCGATCACGGTTTCCGCGCCGCGGTCGGTCTCCACCGGGGGATGGGCGTCGGCGGCGGCCGGCTCCGGAGCATCGGCGGGCTCGTCCTCGGTCTCCGGCTTCGCCTTGGCCGCGACCTTCGCGGGCGCCGGTTCCTGCTGCGCCGCCTGCTTGGCGTCACCGCCGGAGCCTTCGCCGCCCGGCGAAGCCACGGCCGCGGCAGCCGGCTCGCCGTCCTTGGCGGCGGTGGCGGCGGGCTCGGCGGGGGCAGGCTTCTCGGCGGAGGCGGGCTTCTCGGCCGGTGCGGGGCTATCCGGCGCGTTCACCGGGGCAGACGCCACCGGAGCGGCCGGTGCTGGTACGTACTCGGCGAGCGCCGTCGGCGGGTGCGCCGCCGCGGGCTTCTCGGCTGGTGCTTCGGTGAGCCGCGGCAGCACCTGTGCGAACATCCGCGCCGCGGCCCCTGCCGACGGCCTGGTGGACGGGTCGCGGCGCAGCAGCGCGGCGATCAGCGGTCCGAGTTCGCCGGCGTGCGGCGCGACGGGCGCGTCCTCGTTGATGATCGCGGACATCGTGGTGATTGCGCCGCCGCGCTGCTCGTATGGCCCGCGTCCCTCCACGGCCGCGTACAGCGTGGCGCCGAGCGACCATAGGTCTGAGCCGGGCGTGGCGTCACCGCCACGGATCCGTTCGGGCGCGGTGAATCCGGGCGAGCCCATGACCATCCCGGTCTGCGTGAGCCGGGGGTCGCCCTCGAACTGGGCGATGCCGAAGTCCGTGAGCACCGCGCGCTCGTCCCAGCTGTCGCCGATCTTGTCGGTCGCGATGAGGACGTTGCTCGGCTTCACGTCGCGGTGCAGCACGCCTGCGGTGTGCGCGGCGGCGAGCGCCGACAGCAGCTGCTGCCCGATCCGGCAAGTGCGCGCCGCGGAGAGCCGTCCCTCGACGGTGAGCACCGCGTCGAGTGACCGCGAGGGGACAAGCTCCATGACGATCCAGGGACGGCCGTCTTCCTCGGCGACGTCGTACACGGCGACCACACCGCGGTGCGACAGCCGCGCGGCGGTCCGTGCCTCGCGCAGCGTGCGCTGGTAGGCGTTGCGCTTTTCGTCTTCGCCGATCAGGGCCGAGATCACGACCTCCTTGACCGCTACGTCACGGTCGAGAAGCTGATCGCGCGCACGCCACACCACGCCCATGGCACCACGGCCGATGGGGTGCTGCAGGTTGTATCGCCCGGCGATGACCCGTCCTGTCATAGGGGGCATAGCCGGACCATATCAGCGATTAGGGGTGGCTGCCGATTGACAGCAACGGGCCGGCCGCCTCGGCAAAGAAATCGTTGCCCTTGTCGTCGACAATGATGAAGGCGGGAAAGTCCTTGACCTCGATCTTCCACACCGCCTCCATGCCAAGTTCCGGGTATTCCAGCACTTCAACCTTGGTAATGCAGTCCTGCGCGAGTCGCGCGGCAGCGCCGCCGATCGAGCCGAGGTAGAAGCCGCCGTAGCGCTTGCACGCCTCTGTCACGGCCGCGGACCGGTTCCCCTTGGCTAGCATAACGAACGACCCCCCGGCTGCCTGGAAGCGCTCCACGTAGGAGTCCATCCGGCCCGCCGTGGTCGGGCCGAAAGACCCGGACGCGTAGCCCGCGGGAGTCTTCGCGGGACCCGCGTAGTAGACAGGGTGTTCGCGCAGGTAATCGGGCATCGGCTCGCCCGCGTCGAGCCGCTCGGCAATCTTCGCGTGGGCGATGTCCCTGGCGACGATTACCGTCCCGGTCAGCGACAGCCGCGTCTTTACCGGGTACTTGGCCAGTTCGGCGCGGATCTCGGACATCGGCCTGTTGAGGTCGATGGCGACGACCTCAGCCGCGTCGTCCGTGACCGTCGCGGGGTCGGGCAGGTACTGCGCCGGGTCGGTCTCGAGCTGCTCGAGGAAGACGCCGTCGCGGGTGATCTTGCCGAGCGCCTGCCGGTCAGCGGAACAGGAGACGGCGATCGCCACCGGGCAGGACGCCCCGTGCCGCGGCAGCCGGATCACCCGCACGTCGTGGCAGAAGTACTTGCCGCCGAACTGCGCACCGATCCCGATCTTCCGCGTGATGTCCAGGACGGCCTGCTCGAGCTCCAGGTCCCTGAACCCGTTGGCGTCAAGCGACCCCGAGGTCGGCAATGTGTCGAGATACCGGGCTGACGCATATTTGGCGGTCTTGAGCGCGAACTCCGCGCTCGTACCGCCGACCACGATGGCCAGGTGGTAAGGCGGGCAGGCCGAGGTCCCGATGGTCCGGATCTTCTCCTCGAGGAAAGAGGCCATCCGGGCGGGGTTCAGCACCGCCTTCGTCTCCTGGTACAGGTACGACTTGTTCGCGGAACCGCCGCCCTTGGCCATGAACAGGAACTTGTACGCGTCGCCGTCTGTCGCGTAAAGCTCGATCTGCGCGGGCAGGTTCGACCCGGTGTTCTTCTCGTCCCACATGGTCAGCGGCGCCATCTGCGAGTAGCGCAGGTTGAGCTGGGTGTAGGCGTCGTAGACGCCTCTGGCCAGGTGCTGCTCATCACGCCCGTCGGTAAGCACGCCCTGGCCGCGCTTGCCCATCACGATGGCCGTCCCGGTGTCCTGGCACATCGGCAGGATGCCGCCGGCGGCGATGTTGGCGTTCTGCAGCAGGTCGCGCGCGACGTAGCGGTCGTTGGGCGAGGCCTCGGGGTCGTCGAGGATGGACCGCAGCTGCCGCAGGTGCGACGGGCGAAGCAGGTGGGCGATGTCCCGGAAGGCGGTCCGGCTCAGCAGCGTGAGCGCCTCAGGATCAACCGACAGGAAGGACCGCCCGAACGCCTGCGCGGCCTCGACACCGCCGTCGGCGATCTTCCGGTAGGTGGTCTCGTCGTGCCCGAGCGGCAGCAGATCCGTGTAGGAGAACTCAGCCATGTCTCAAGCTTAGGACCGCCTGACAGCCCCCACGGGCGTGAGTTTCGTCGCTATCGTCACGCATGCTTATTTTGTCGGCCTATACCGAACTTCCCGACTTGTTTGGGTATCCGCAACCTTGTATCGTGACGGTGTGCGGCGGCGCTGCGCCACGCGGTGCCCCCGTCCGCTTGTGGACTTGCTCGCCACGCAGTGCCCCCGTCTGCGGAGGCTGAGCGGCGGCGCCGTCGCACTCGAACAGGCTTCAGCCTGTTCGAGTGCCTTCAGCACTCTTCCCGCTCCTGTTCTCGTCTTCTGCTGCGGGGGGACGCCCCCCGCCCGCCCCGATGCGCGCTTCGCGCGCAAAGCCGTGGTGGCTTCGCCTTCGCCTCCCTCCCCTTGTGCCTCCTTGTGCCGGTGGCGAAGCGTCCCTCACCCCACCTCTCGCCCCTGGGCTAGACGGGGGTCAGGGTTGCGAAGGCTTTGCGGATGCGGGCGATCACTTCTTCCGGATTCTGGAATAGGTCGCGCCAGGTGAAGTGGACGACCTTGTAGCCAAGGTCGCGGAGTCGCTGGTCTCGGTCGAGTTGCCGGACGGCGCGCTGCGCGTCGGAATACTTCATCGCACCATCGGCCTCGGCGATTACCCGGTGCCTGGGCCAGTAGAAGTCCACGCTGTACCGGAAATCCGGCCCGGTGACGGTGATCTGGAGTTCCGGCGCCTCCAGTCCATGCTCATGGAAAACCACCCGGGCACACGATTCAAGTACCGATTCCGCCCCCGGGTTAGCGAAGTCAACGACCCGCCGAGCCTGCCGGATACCCGGCCAGCGCGGGCACTGGTGACAGACCGCGAGAAGTGCTCCCTTTGTGGTGAGACCTGCTCGAAGCGCCGAGTCCGCCGTCACAACCGCGGACATGAACGACGACATGCGGGCCACATCAACCACCGTGCGGGGTACCGAGGTCACGCGCGCTCCGAGCTGCTTGGTTACGTGGCCATCCGGAAGCTCCGCCGTATGGAAGAAGATGCCGTCAGACTTGCGTCGGCCACTGCTCCTAGCCCGGGTTCTGGTCATTGTCACCATGTCCGGCGGGGCTGGAAATAGGTCAAGCCCATGAATCAACGCGGCGGACTGATGACTGGCCACGCTGTCACGGCCAACCGACGCGACCGCCGCTATCACTCGGAGCGCATGACCTCGCGCGGGACTGGCCTTCGACCACTCGATGGCGGAGCGTGTCGCGTACACCGAGGGCCAGACCCGAATCAGCTCACCCGACCGGATGAGCGACCGGATTCTTGCCTCAGTCAGTCCCGCCCGGCGCCATTCGGCCGCGCTGAGAACCCTCATGTTACGGATTGCATCTGAGACTGCGCGTTGCGTCACTTTTTCATAATGCGTTCAGTTCATGACGAAGTAAACGAATACCAGACACTCACGGCAAACCACCTAGTCCTCGTCTTTGCTTGGCTGGCGGCCACACATTGCTTACTCGGCGACCAAAATCATCCACTCTGCTTAACCGGCGACCATGATCACGTCCGATTTGCGGCAAATGTCGCACGCTCGGTTAAGCAGAGTCGCGGAGGGATGGTCACCGAGTAAGCAAAGTGGCGGGCGTCGGTGCGGGTCAGCGGTTGGCTAGGCGGGGGAGGAGGAGGGCGGCGCAGGTGATGGACAGTACGGTGGCGCCTGCCAGGACCGTCGCGTCGAGCCAGAGCGTGGTGGCGGTGCCGATGAGCAGGCCGCGCAGCGCTTCGACCTCGTAGGTCAGCGGGTTGATCTTGGAGACCACCTGGAGCCAGCCGGGCATGATCGATGCCGGGTAGAGCGCGGATGAACTGAAGAACAAAGGCATGGTGATGGCCTGGCCGATGCCCATCAGCCGATCGCGTGCGACGACCAGTCCCGCAATTGACATGGACAGGCAGGAGAAGAAGGCCGATCCCATGACGAGGATGAGCGCGGCGCCGATGAGCTTCAACGGGTTATGAGTGAGCGACACGCCAAGGAGCGCCGCGATGATCACGATCATCACGCCCTGGACCAGCGAGCGGACGCCGGAGGCAAAGGCTTTCCCGGTGATGAGCGCGG
>Ga0335083_10008358_pt1 | contig 12644 bp, 12 predicted proteins | sample Lox_Sample_42_FD_206716 | JGI IMG/M metagenome (GOLD analysis project Ga0335083, IMG submission 206716) | Soil microbial communities from Loxahatchee National Wildlife Refuge, Florida, United States - Lox_Sample_4.2 | ecosystem: Environmental > Terrestrial > Soil > Wetlands | place: USA...
CAAGTCAGACAATTCGAAACCGGGTCAGGACCGGTGTGAGTGGCAGGCGGCGCACAACCGACATGGTTTCCAGTGAATATGCAAATTTCGCGCCGCAGTCACAGCACACCTTATATGTTTCGCCTTTCAGCGTGAACACACGGCTGAGGTGAACGTGGTGACATCCAAAAAAGAACTCAAGCACAACTAAGATGATCTCCATGAAATTCATTCTCTGCGAGTGGGCACTTGTTCTCCTGCGGTTTTCGCCAGGGAGGACTGAATAGCTGGTTCTTGGTAGCTGGGCGACATCAACGGACAAGTCCGACTCCTTTGATACGGATCTAAATTCGACCCTGATAGTGCAGTCCACCAACCAATTTCGAGCACTCCTAAGTCATTGGTTCTTGATGCAATCCGTGTCTTCCGCCCGCCGGCTGTCCTGACCGATCAAGGGCACTGCCGCAATACGGGCAGCGAACTCGGCCCTGACGCTCGTTGAGGGTCCTTCAATTCAGTGATTTGCCGCGCAGTGGATTTGGCGAGCTAAGTGCCATGACAGAGCTGGCTGTACGAACTTAAGGCCGCTGCGGTGCTGAAGCACAAGAGCGGCGAAGGAGTCCAGATGTACTCCACAACATCTCTGAATGGCGTTCCTACAATCCAGCGAGACGGACACAATATCTTGGGCGTCTGGGATCAGAATTGGGACTTTGCGAATGAAATCTGCAATTTGCTCAACTCCTTGGACGACGATCCACACATCTTTCTTACCGAGCGCGACCGGAAGTGGTTGAAGGCTATGGACCGGGCCTTCAGGAAGGTGCAGCATGCCTGATCTCAAGACTGCAGCGAGCGTTTCGATTGTTGTGCCCTTTCACAACGAAGAACCCAACGTCGTCGAAATGTACTGGCGATTGCACGCCGTGATGGAGTCTCTTGGCCGCGATCACCAGTTCGTTTTTGTAGACGATGGGAGCACCGACCTCACGTACAAACTGCTAAGAGAACTTGCAGTGATCGATCCTCGCGTGACCGTGGTCCGTTTGCGCCGAAACTTCGGTCAAACCGGAGCGCTGGCAGCTGGATTTGCGCACAGCACAGGCGACTACGTGATCGCCATGGATGGTGATCTTCAGCATGATCCGGCGGAGATCCCTGCCTTCCTCGAAAAAATCGAAGAGGGCTACGACATAGTGAGCGGCTGGCGCAGTCATCGCCTGGACAATTTGCTGCTCCGAAAGATTCCTTCCCGCTGTGCCAATTGGCTGATGGCCAAGCTCAGTGGCGTGAACATTCACGACTTTGGTACGACGTTCAAGGCCTATCGCGGCGACCTGCTGCGGGAATTGCCTCTCTATGGCGAAATGCACCGGTTCATCCCGGCTTTGGCTTCATTCTACGGAGCCTCGATCTGTGAAATACCCATTCAAAACAATCATCGGAAGCACGGCGAATCGCATTACAACATTTCTCGTACGTTCCGGGTATTTTTCGATCTCATGACGATTCGATTTCTTCTGCGCTACATGTCGCGCCCGCTTCACTTTTTTGGCCGGCTGGGCGCGATCAACATGGGTTTGGGCTCCGCCATCGCACTATCTCTCCTGATCTGGAAAGTCGTTACGGGAATCGATGTTCTACAGCAACACGGACTATTACTGGTGTTTGCGGCCGTTCTGATATTGGTAGGTCTCCAGTTGATTGCGGTTGGACTCCTGGGTGAGTTGCAGGTGTGGCAGTACTTCAATCGCTCCGAGCGCAGACCTTACGCTATCTCGGCGGTGCTCGATCAGCGCGCCACTGGGAATGCCGCGATCATATCGGAGGTGAATTCGTGAGCACACGACGATCTCCGCGGATGACGAAACGAGCTGACTCCATCGGGACCTCCGCAGGTCAGGCTCCTCGCAAAATATTGGGCTCGACAGTCACCGTGCTTGCAATCGAACAGGCGTTGGCGGAACTGGGAATCCACGCCAGGCTGAGCGACCTCGTTCGAGGAGCTCAATTGATCGAGAATGCGCGCCGCAAACCGGAGCCTTCGTGCTGAGCGAGATTCAATATCGTTGCCTTGGACGCTATCGGGAGCTGGCACTTGTACTGCTGCTGACCGTCCTGGCATTTGCAGTTCGCGTCTACCGGCTTGACTTCAACAGCCTGTCAGAGGACGAGGTGGCCAAATGGGCAGCCATCCAAGAGTATCGCCACGGACACTTCGTCGGCGTCAACAGCGAGCACCCGATGTTGCCAAAGATGCTGGCTTGGGCCAGCCTGACAATCGGTGCGCGATGGGGCCGGGTGGCCGCGACGCACGGCTGGCCCTCGCTCAACCCTGAGGGCTGGCTTCGTATGCCCAACGTGCTGTTCGGTGCTGCTACCACCGCAATCCTCTTCTTGCTTTGCCGTCGAATGATGGGTGTTACCGGCTCTTTTGCCGCCAGTCTATTTTGGGCAATTGCTCCTTTGCCGGTCGCGCTGAATCGACTCACGAAAGAGGAAACGCCGCTTACCTTTTTCACCTTGGCGGCCTGTTACTTCTACTGTCGCGCCCAACAGGCAGATGCGGACAAGAGTTCGCGACGATGGTACGATCTGAGCGCAATCGGTTTTGGCATGAGTCTTGCGTCGCAGTACATTCTTCACCTTCTCGGCCTCAATGCCCTTACATGGTTTATCGCCGGAAAGATGGGCCTGACTCGAGAGCCGTCACGATTCAGCTATAAGCGATTTTTCCTGGTGATGTTCATTACATTCATTCTGGTGAACCCTGTCATTCTGTCTCCGGTTAACTTCCACGCGATTCTGAATTGGCTGCACCATGACGGGGTGAAGCACAGTGGCTACGATTTCGACGGCAGGCTGTACATGAACTTTCCCTCGCGTCTGCTTGCGGGAGTGCCGTGGTTCTATTATCTCTGGCTGCTACTGGTGAAGACACCGATTCCCATCCTGCTGGCCGTCGTTGTTGGCTCCGCATTGCTTTTGCGAGATCGCCGGACCCTCGCCTCATGCTTCTTTCTATCGCTCGGGCTCGTGCAATTAGTCGGGCTGTCTGTCAGCGGAGCTAAATGGATCCGATATTCACTTCCGCTTCTCCCCTTCCTCTACCTGGCAGGCGGATACGCGGTGCAACAAACACTGAAAGCGACAAAGGGAAAAGTCCTGTCCCGGGCCGTAGTGGCTGCCGCCGCCGTCATTTTGCTTGGGTGGCCGCTGCTTGAGCTGCACTCTTGGGCACCGTACTATTCGTTCTACCTGAACTCAATTGGCGGAGGGAAACAGAACGTCGGCCGCTACTTTGCAATGGATGAGGTGTCCGAGTTTGACACGCGCGAGGTAGCGCAACAGGTGTGTCCGTTCGCCCCGGCTGCGGCGACGGTAGCAACCGCAAGACCGATGAGCATGGGCTATTACCTGGAGGCTTGCGGGCGCGCGGACCTTCACATTGTGCCGCTCTATGACACGCACTATGCACCGCGGGACGGAGATCTGATCGTGCTTGAGCCTTCGCGTCGGTTCTTTGAGACGCAGCGATTCTTCGACACTTTGGGAAACTCCAGGATGCTCCATAGCGAAATCCGCACTGGGCCCGTCTCGGCGAGCACGATTTATCTCTTCGATCCATCCATGCAGGAACGAACAAGCGGAAAGGAAGAGTCCACGCTAAGCCAGTTGCGCGGCGCACCATCTCGGTTCGAGAGTGATTCGCAGGAAACCATATCCACCAACACGAGCAGGTTTGATTTTTTAGATCTCACCAGGGGACTCTTACAATGACTTCGCTTTTCCACGCAAGGATGTCTGCGGGGCGCTGTTTTGTGCGCGCCTTTGCTTTGTTGATCATCGCCGTCCCAGCAGTTGCACAGCAGCCCAATGTAGCTCCGCCTCTGACCGCTGAGGAAGTGATGGACCGGGTCGTTGAGATGAACGAGGTGCGTGCCAAAGCACTCGAAAGCTATTCCAGTGTCCGCAGCTACCACCTGGAGTGCCATTGTCTGTCACACAAGAAGGCTGACATGGTCGTCCGTACCGATTATCAGGCACCGAATAAAAAAGAGTTCACGATCGTCTCCGAGAGCGGCTCTGGCACCGTGCGGGACCGCGTGTTTAAGAAACTCCTGGAGGCGGAACAGGAATCGATGCGGGATGAGAATCAGCAGCGCTCGGCCATAACGCCCGAAAACTATACATTTCAACTGACTGATCACCAGAAGAGCGCTACCGATGAATTCTACGTGCTCGATGCGCAGCCGCGAAGCAAAAACAAGTTTCTGTTTCGGGGGCACATCTGGGTGAATGCAAAAGACTTTGCGATAACTCGAGTCGAGGGCGAGCCGGCCGTGAACCCCTCATGGTGGACTGTCAAAACGGATTTCAAACGCAGTTACCAGAAGATCGGCGACTTCTGGTTGCCGCAAGCCAACGAGAGCGAGACCAAGGTGCGCATTTTCGGCACAGCGGTTCTAACCATTGAATACCGCGAGTATCAAATCACGCAGTCGGGAAAGGGAACCGGAACTGGCGCCTTGCAGCTTGATGAGGCAGCCACGGCTACAGTATCCCAGGAGTTTTAAGGAAAGAAAGTTGATGTTCGCTGCGTTCGGCTCGGAGTTCTTTCTGGCGACGGGGGCAGTCCTTCATACGTAAAGCACTGCCTCGCCGCGCAAAGTCTAAACACACCGTCGCCGATTCGGAACTCTTCGCCGCGCCAGTGCCGACGGAAACGGGCCAAGTTACGCCACCAATCCACCTTTCGTTCTGAAGGGTTGAGAACACGTTATCCAACAAGAATTCTTGGGACTTGAGCGGGTCCGCAGCGGAGTGTGCCCACAATCTAACGTGCCCAGCCCAATTTCTGTCTGCTCTCGACCTTTTGCAGGCAGCTGCCCTCATGTGGGCAGACGAGATGTAGCTTCAATCGTCCATGTCTATTGCCTGCAATAAGTTCCACTTGGCCCAGAAAATGCTTTTCCCAAATGCGTTATGGCAACTTGTGACTATCCATCGGAGTTAGCTCATCTCATTCCATACCCGTCTGGTAGACCCGGGTTGCGAATTGATTCTCGGATTCCAGCATTGCTGGAGGAAGACAAAAGACAACCTCGCGGCCGCTCCCATGTGTCAGAGGATCAAGTCGGCAACATCTTCTATTTCATCGAACCGCGACCGCGCAATCCCTGGGCTGCATCGGGATCGCTGGTTTTCCTATCCATTGTCCTGCTGGCATTGATCGTGGTCCCTCTCTATCGCACGGATCCACTCCCGAAGAGGGAAATGCTGACGATGTTGTATCTACAGCCGCCACCGGCAGCAGGTGCAACTGCCGTGAAGCTTGTGTCGCCCAAGCCCGTATCTTCATTTACTCCAACCACCAAGGCTATGGCCACACCACTGCGCAAGACAGAAGAAGTGCCACCAGCAGTCGGCACAACGAGCGGGGTGGTCGGAGGAATTCCCACTGGAACAATGGGCGCAGTTCCCATCGGAGTATTCAGCCCGGCGCCCAACACCGCCTCAAGCGTGCCGGTGCTAGCGAAATCGCCTGAGCCGGCTCCAGTTAAGAGAATGCGTATTGCATCCCGGGTCGCCGAAGCGAACCTGATCCACGATGTTCCCCCGCAATATCCGCCGGAGGCGGGAAGGGCCCGGATTGAAGGTGCAGTCGTACTGCTGGCACTCATCGACAAGGATGGCACCGTCAAGGACGTACGAGTGGAGAGCGGTTTACCAATACTCGCGCAAGCCGCTATCGATGCCGTGAAGCAGTGGCGTTACAAGCCGTACCTGATCGACGGCGCACCGGTTGAGGTTGACTCGCGAATCACCATTAATTTCAAGCTGTCGGGAGCTTAGGAGTATTCACAATGCTACGAAATAGACACACCTCGCAAAATCCACGTTTGGCATCGCTCCTGAAGCGAGCGTATGTATCGTTACTGTTCGTCGTCGGTGCGTTGATCCTGGTAGTACCGATGTCGGCGCAGTCTTTTGAAACGGCAGGTCCGATTACAGGAAACATCCTTGGTACGGTCGTCGACACCAGCGACGATCCGATTCCTGGCGCCAAAGTGGTTCTTCAAGGGCCGGCTGGCGACCCTCTCACGGCCGTCACAAAGGACGACGGAAGCTTTGCGCTCGAGCAGGCTCCGACGGGAGTTGCGTATCAGATCACGGTTACAGCTGAAGGTTTTGCCGACTGGAACTCGTCCATTGCGGTCGAACCGGGTCAGAACAAAACACTACCCGAGATCAAACTTCGCATCTTGGCGGTGCAGCGGGCAGTCACGGTGAGTTACTCCTCAAAGGAAGTTGCGACCCAGCAGCTCCATGTTGAAGAACAGCAGCGTGTTTTACGTGTCGTACCGAATATTTATGTCGTGTACGAACCTCACCCCGAGCCGCTTACTACAAGCATGAAGTTCCACCTGGCATACAAAAGCCTCACCAATCCATTCTTTTTCGGACGCACGGCTGCCTGGGCCGGCATGGCACAGGCTCGTAACGATCCGAGCGAATGGCATCAAGGTGCAGAAGGATACGGCAAGCGGTTGGGAGCTGGCTTCGCCGATGCGGTTACAGGAAGCTTGATCAGCAACGCTATTCTGCCATCACTTCTGCATCAGGATCCTCGCTATTTTTACCAGGGTACCGGTACGAAGAAGTCTCGCGCTCTTCATGCCATGTTGGCGCCAATCGTCTGTAAGGGAGATAACGGCGCATGGCAGCCGAATTACTCTCAGTGGGGCGGCAGTTTAATTGGGTATTCCCTTTCAACGGCTTACTACCCCGCTTCGTCTCGTACGGCCACCCATGTATTCCAGACTTTTGGCATCGATATGGGTCTGCATGTTGTTGGCAGTCTGGCTCAGGAGTTCATCTTGGGCAAATTCACAAGCCGAGGCAAGCACTGACTTAGAAAACCGCCTAGACGGGTGCCTCGTCGCTTACAAAAGGGAGACCCAGGCCGCGAATACATTGTCTGGTCGGCTAAAGAGCATGCCAATACGGAATCTTAATGTCCATGCTTGGAGGTTTGCGCGTCAACCTGCCGCCAGTGGTCATCCGAGTATTGCTCTTCGGCTGGGACGAGTGCTTCTGATGACTGCTGGGCTTTGTTGCTGTGCTCTGAGCTTGGTCGCGCAAAACACCGATTCCACAACCACAGACCAGCCGAACAAGTCGTCGACCGCAACAACCGACTTAAAGAGCGACGAACTGCTTCCCACGCGTATTTCCGTGCGTATCGTCGAAAGCCACACGCAGGATGGCAATCGGGCGTTTGACGAACAATCTATTCAAATTCAGGGAGTGGACGGACGCCTTACACCATATCGGGAGATCGAAACCGAGACTTCGCAAGTGGACGCCACCACGGTGCGGACCACAGTGCGCACGTTCGGACGGGATGTGAATGGAGCAAAGTCGCTTATCCAAGTAACAGAAGAAGAAAAACACACACTGCCGGGCGGTGGCACGAATCTGCAACGGATCACTTTCAATCCCAATGTGGACGGGAAGCTACAACCTGTCCAGCGCGAAACCGTGGAAACGAAGATGATCAGTAAGGACACGGAGGAAACGAACACGACGGTGATGCTTACAAACATCAACGGCGGTTTGGCCCCAGCCTTCAAGACGCACGAGCTCCGCAAACGAGACGCGAACGATACCGTCGAAACGGAAAAAACCACATGGCTTCCAGATATCAATGGAAAGTGGCAGCTAAGCGAGATACGGCAAAACACTGAGACACAAGAAGCTGAAGACCGCAAGATCGAGGAGAGAGTCTTCCGGCCCGATGCGGAGGGAAAGCTGGGTCAAATCTCGCGTGTGGTGAGCAAGGAGTCGGAAAGCACGTCCGGAGAGAAGCGCACCGTGGTGGAAACCTATTCCATCGACGCTCCGGGTACAACGCGGGACGGCAGCCTGCATCTTGTGGAACGCAAAACCACTACCGGAAGCTCGAGTTCCACTGGGGTGCGAGCAACCCAACAAAGAGTAGAACAGACTAATCCAGGCGATCCCGGCGCCGGTCTCCGCGTCTCTGTACTGGTCGATGGCAGGATGGTCCCCGGGCCCTCGGAAGAGCAGTCCACCGTAACCATTCGAGCGCTCGACTCGAATGGCGGCCTTGGCATAGTCTCGGTTGATACGACGAACGCGGATCGGATCCCTACCATTCAGCTTCAACAAACGCCTCCCGAAAAGCCGTAATGCATCTCTAGCACATTAATTTTTGAGCAGACCCATTTAAGCCTCGTGGCTCGGCTAAGTTCACTCCCTGCCCAAACCCGGTCAGTGCCCTCGGCAGGTCATCCAGTGTCCGCTCCGATCCAATTGCTAAACGGGTGTTTTCACCTACTTACAAATAGACACTTCTGGCAGCGGGATTGCGATTACGAAGTCGACTCTGAATTGCTCCAAGGGAATAGGCGATGCTCGGAGAACTGATGAACATCCCGACGGACACACTCTTTGACATGCTGTACATCATCCTCGCCGGAGAAATCGCTATCACGGCCAGCGATGCCAGAGAAATCGAACAGATCCAACGCGAGTTGCAACGCAGAGGCGACGAGCAATGTTGGACTTTTCAAACTGTCAATTGAGAGAAGCCTCGCAAAGATTTTATGTAAGGAAGGGAAAATGACCCCGCTAACAGAAACTGAAGAACAAGTGAGACCACTGAGCGCCGAAGGGATTGCACGATCAACCGTTGCGGGAGCACCGCTCAGTGCAGACGAACTGAGCCGGGTCGACGCCTATTGGCGTGCGTGCAAATATCTTGCTCTCGGAATGATCTATCTTCAGGCAAATCCTCTCTTGAGGGAGCCGCTAAGACCAGAACATATCAAAAGCCGACTACTCGGCCATTGGGGCTCAAGCCCAGGACTCGCCTTCCTCTATACCCATCTGAGCCGCCTCATAAAGAGAGACGACCTCGAAATGATTTTTCTCGCAGGCCCAGGCCATGGGGCGCCAGGAGTATTAGCGCCTATCTATTTGGAAGGCACATACAGCGAAATCTATCCGGAGAAAAGCCAGGATGAGAAAGGCCTGCGAGAGTTCTTCAAGCAGTTCTCATTCCCCGGCGGCATTGGCAGCCACTGCACGCCAGAAACGCCGGGCTCGATTCATGAGGGAGGGGAACTGGGATATGTGCTCTCGCACGCTTGCGGAGCCGCATTCGACAATCCCGAACTGATCGTGGCAGCCGTCGTGGGCGACGGCGAAGCTGAGACGGGCCCTCTGGCTACCTCATGGCACATCAGCAAGTTTCTGAACCCGATTCGCGACGGCGCTGTTCTGCCGATACTTCACCTCAACGGATACAAGATCAACAATCCGACTTTGCTTGCCCGGATCACTCACGAAGAGCTGGATGATCTGCTACGAGGCTATGGCTGGACTCCTTACTTCGTCGAGGGATCTGATCCCGAAAGCATGCATCAGGCAATGGCCGCCACGCTTGAACAATGCATCGCGGAAATTAAAGGCCATCAGCGGGAGTGCCGTAAGGGCGGCCTTGCCGGGCGGGCGCGGTGGCCGATGGTGGTATTACGCTCGCCAAAGGGATGGAGCGCACCGGCCCTGGTAGATGGTCGTCACATTGAAGCCTTCTGGCGCTCGCATCAAGTTCCTTTGGCCGACGTGAAGACGAACCCAGAACACCTGCGGCTGCTCGAAAGCTGGCTGCGATCCTTCAAGCCGGAGGAGTTTTTCGATGAATGCGGGAGGGTGCGTCCGGAGATCGCCGCATTTGCGCCAAAAGGGAAACGCCGCATGAGCGCCAGCCCGCACGCCAACGCAGAGCTCAGAAAAAAACTGCGGCTGCCCGAGTTTCGCGATTATGCCGTCAAAATTGACCGCCCCGGAAAGACCGAAGTAGAAAACGTCCCGCCAATGGGACGCTTTTTACGCGATGTCATGAAGTGGAATATGGAGAGCTTCCGAGTGTTTGCGCCCGACGAGAACACGTCCAACAAGCTTGACGCGATTTATGAGGTCTCGAAGAAATTCTGGATCGCCGAAAGTTTCCCCGAGGACGCTGATGGAACAGAACTGTCCACGGACGGACGCGTTGTCGAGATGTTGAGCGAGCACACGATGGAAGGCATGCTCGAGGGCTACTTGCTTACGGGTCGCAACGGCTTCCTTTCGTCTTATGAAGCGTTCGTGCACGTGATCGACTCGATGTTCAATCAGCACGCCAAGTGGTTGTCCATCTGTAACCAATTGTCCTGGCGCCGCAAGGTCGCGTCGTTGAACCTCCTTATTACCTCAACCGTATGGCGTCAGGATCACAATGGCTTTACGCACCAGGATCCTGGGTTCCTGGATGTGGTACTCAACAAAAGTGCAGCCGTTACCCGAATCTATCTGCCGCCGGACGCCAACTGTCTGCTCTCCGTAGCCGATCATTGTCTGGAGTCGGAAAACTACATCAACGTCATTGTTTCGGACAAGCAGAAGCATCTGCAGTACTTAGATATCGATGCGGCAATTACCCACTGCACAAAGGGGATTGGAATCTGGAATTGGGCCAGTAACGATGAAGGCCACGAACCCGATGTTGTTTTTGCTGCGGCCGGCGATATCCCAACGCAGGAGGCGTTGGCGGCGACCGCACTGCTACGGGAACGATTCCCGGATCTGAAAATCCGATTCGTTAACGTGGTTGATTTGTTCAAGCTGCAACCTAGCAGCGAACATCCACACGGGCTGACTGATCGTGATTTCGATTCTCTGTTCACGACCGACAAGCCCATCATCTTTAACTTCCATGGCTATCCCTGGCTGATTCACCGTCTCGCTTATCGCCGCACAAACCACCGCAACCTCCATGTACGCGGTTACAAGGAGAAAGGCAACATCAACACGCCGATGGAATTGGCAATCAACAACCAGACGGACCGATTCAGTCTCGCCATCGATGCGATTGACCGCATCCCGAAACTGCAGCGAATCGGCGCGCACGCCAAAGAGGAATTCCGAGATCTCCAGATCGCATGCCGTCGTCATGCTTACGAGTACGGGATTGATAGCCCGGAGATTAGCGGCTGGAAGTGGCCTAACCAAAAATAATGACTGCAATCGTCCAGTTCATCCTGGGGCACGGCTATCCCATATTGTTTGCCGCCATTTTCGCGCGCCAGATAGGTTTGCCAGTACCGGCGCCCGGTTTTCTGATAGCAGCAGGAGCACTCGCGTGTTCCGGGAAGTTGAGCCTCGTACCCGCGATTGCTCTATCTGTCATCGCCTGTGTTTTGGCCGACTGGTTCTGGTACGAAGCGGGTCGGGCCTGGGGTGACAGAGTCTTGCATTTTATTCACTTTCTTGCAGCAGATCCTGTTGCCGCCGAACGCGGCTCGAGAAGGCTATTTGCGCAGCATGGGCCTCCGCTTTTGGTGTTCGACAAATTTGTTCCCGGCCTCGATGCGGTTGTGCCGCCGCTCGCCGGAACTTCGGGTACCGGCCGGTTTCGATTCGTCGCTTTTGAAGCCGTGGGCGCCAGCCTCTGGTCAACCTCCTATGCCGTGCTGGGGTATGTCCTTAGCCACGACCTGAATCGTGCAGCCGGCTACGCCGGCAAAGCAGGGACGCTGCTAGGGGCTTTTCTCGCAATCGCGGGAGTCACGGCTTACGCGGTCCGCAAGGTGATTCGGCGCCGTCGCGGGACAGGTGAGCGCGCAATGCGGATCGCGTCGGCTAGTCCAGTGCCATGTGGGCTGGACCGGCAACCATCGAGAATCCTTGAAGGAGTCAATCATGAGCGCTAACACTGCAGCCAAACGTCGAGTATTGCAAGATTCGCAAAAGCTGACGGCCCAGTATGGGTGTGGACCGGTGCACTTTTCCGGTACTGACGAAGCATTGTATGAACGTCACTTGCTGTTTGACAGTGGTGTCGACGTGGCGGCGGCCACGGCACGGGACCGATTCGAGGCGCTCGCCCGCTCGGTGCGCGACGTTCTTTCTCAGAGATGGCTGCTGACTGAAAACACTTACCAGAAACAAAATCCTAAGCGGCTTTACTACCTTTCGATGGAGTTCCTGATCGGGCGCTCACTGGCAAACAATATTACGAACCTTCTGCTCTCTCCTATTTCGAACCAATTCATTGAGGACAAGAAACTCAACCTCGTCGAGATCTTGGAGCAGGAACCCGATGCGGGGCTGGGGAACGGCGGTCTTGGACGTTTGGCGGCATGCTTCATTGAATCCGCCGCGACGCTGCAGCTACCGGCCATGGGTTACGGACTTCGATATGAATACGGCATATTCAAACAGTACATCGAGAATGGATGGCAGCGCGAAATGCCGGACAATTGGCTCCGTTCTCCAGACCCCTGGGAGATCGCCCGCCCAAACGAAAAGGTGGAAGTCAGCGTGGGTTGCTCGTTCGAGCTCAGTGGAGGCACCCTGCGTCCGGTACCGGGGCGTCCGTCGACTCTGATCGGCATCCCATTTGATCGTCCCGTGATCGGGTACGGCGGTTCCACGATCAACACCCTGCGCCTCTGGGCCGCCGCTGCGCCCGATTACTTCAACTTTGAAGAGTTCTCGCATGGCGATTTCGTAGAAGCATTTACTCAGACCCTCGGCGCCGAAACCCTGACCCGTGTCCTGTATCCCGATGATTCAAGAGTGATGGGGCAAGG
>Ga0335083_10008359_pt1 | contig 12643 bp, 11 predicted proteins | sample Lox_Sample_42_FD_206716 | JGI IMG/M metagenome (GOLD analysis project Ga0335083, IMG submission 206716) | Soil microbial communities from Loxahatchee National Wildlife Refuge, Florida, United States - Lox_Sample_4.2 | ecosystem: Environmental > Terrestrial > Soil > Wetlands | place: USA...
GCCGCCGGAACTTCAGACGAAGATCGCTGAGACGTTCGAGATCCCGCTGGACGCGACGCACGGCGCGGTCGTGCGCTGTGTCGGGCCGAAGGTCATGGCCTGCGTGGTCGGCGCGAATCTCAATTGTGGCAGGGCGGACACTCGGCGCTCCCTGCCGGGCGCGACCGCATGGTGCCGCTCGAACCCGAATTCCGACTTCATCCCGATGTACGCGACCGGCCACGCGACGATCTTCAACTGGCGCTGCGTGGACGGCAAAGCCGCTCCCGGCAAGACCGTTGTCACGGTCGACAGGCACGGCTTTTTCACTGAGAGCTGGCGGGAAATCCGGTGAAGAAACCGCCGCCGGTCGGACTGACTTCGGCCCCTCCGTGTCCAACTCGTCAAGCCGTCACGACCATGCCTTCAGCGGCGTGAAGCGGACGAACTTCTTGGCGAAATGGCGGTCCATCCGGGCGAGCACATCGCGCAGAAAGGCGACGCCCTCGGCGAGATAGGGACCCTTGTTGAGCATGACGCAATCCGCCCCCTGGGCCATCGCCGCGTCGGTCATCTCCGCACGGCTCGCGACGCCGTCGCGGACGTAATTGTCGAGCACCTGTGTCGCCCAGACGACGGGGGTGTGCGCCGCCTCGCAGAGCCACAGGATTTCTTCCTGCAACTCAGTGAGCCGGGCGAAGCCAAGCTCGACCGCAAGGTCCCCGCGCGCGATCATAACCGCGGTCGGATTGTGGGCCGCGGACTGCAGGATAAGCTGGGGCAGGTTCCTGACCGCAAGAGGCGTCTCGATCTTGAGGACGAGCCCGTGCGGCTCCCGCTTCGGCGCGCGCGCGACGAGGTGATCCTGCAGAAGCTCGACGTCGTCGGTTCGCTGAACGAAGGAGAAGCCGACAAGGTCGGCGTGCTCGGCGATGAAGTCGAGGTCCCGGAAGTCCTTCGACGTCAGCGGCGGAAGCTCGACCTCGGTCGAGGGGAAGTTGACGCCCTTGCCGGGTTTGAGACGGACGCCTTTCTCGCGCGCGGCGTGGACCTCGATCTCGGCGCGACCGGCTGATTTGGCGATGACGCGCGCCACCGCCTTGCCGTCGTCGATGAAAACCTCCGATCCCAATTCGAGCTGGTCGACGAGCTCCGGAAAGTTGAGCGCGAAGGCGATCGTTTCATTGCCGTCGTCCTTCAGCTCGCCCATGAGGACGGCTCGGTCGCCGCGCATAAGACGCGCCTTGGGCGGCGCCTTCACCGTCTGGATGCGGCATTTCGGTCCCGCGATGTCCATGAGCACCTTGCACGGCCGCTCCAGGCGGCCCGCCGCCTCACGCACGTTGGCGATCATCCGGCTCCACGCGTCCGCGTCGTCATGGGCGCAATTGACGCGGGCGCAATCCATACCGGCGGCGATGAGGTTGTCGGCGAGTTCGGGTTGCGTGGCCGCTTCGGGCGGAAGCGTCGCCATGACCCGCACGCGCGGCGCGCCTTTCGGCCGCTTGCCGAACAGTCGCTCCGCCTCCGCCTCGAGTTCGGCCGCGCCGGCGCGCAAGAGGTCGGCCGGGGGGTAAGGCGCGTCCATCTCCCCCGAAAGACGCCTCAGGGTCGCGATCACGGCGTCCAGCGCCGGCGCGACCTTCGCTTCGCTGCGGCCGAGGGATGAAAGGCCATGCGCCGCAAGGCGATACTGGATGTCGATGAGGTCGCGGCCGCGCAGCGCGATATAATCGGAGAGGTTCAACGCCTTCGACGGACTCTTGTTCGCCGGTTCGCCCCATTCGGCGCGCAGTTCGGCGCTCCTCTTTTCCACATCGTCGCGAAGGGTTTCGATCTCCGCGAGCAGGGTGCGGAGTTCATCAACGTCCTGAAGAAGCACACTCGACATGATGGCGCACAAAACTAGTCTAGCGGGACGAAATTGTTACTCCGGTCTCTGGCGATAAATTGTGACGGCTTCGCAACAAGCTGGGGCGGCAAGATGCCGGCGCCGCTGCCCCTCACAAGGATAGGCGTTAGGCCCCTGATTCGCGCGAACTTGGTTGCCCTTGCCCCGAATCCGCCGCCAACCTACCTCGTCCTTCAAAGCTTGCTTTGGATGGCGTCTTCGATCACCTCGGCCAGCGCATGGGCGACGCAGCGGTATCCGAAGTCGTTCATGTGGAAGCCGTCTTCCGAAAGCAGGGACGTGCGCGTTTTCGCGCCCCACCTTTGCATCATCGCGTACCGCGATACGACCGGCACATGAAAGCGTGCGCCGATGTCGTGGATGATCGCGACGAAGCGCCTGTAGCGCGAGTCGTCCGGGATTTTCCGTGTGTACTGTGGGTCGATCAGCATGAGCGCCACCCCGGCGGCGCGCGCGGCGTAGACCCCGCTTTCCAAGGTTGCGCGGAAGAGCCCCTCGTCCGCTCCGACAAGCGCATCGTTGGTTCCGACCTGCCAGATGACAAGTCGCGCCCAGCCCGATTTCAGGGCGGCCAATAGTCTCGGCAAGGTCTTGGCCGCAAGCTCGCCGCCGACGCCGGCGTTTCGCACGTCTGCGGCGATCCCGTCGTCATGTGCAAGCTCATCCTGAAGGCGCGCAGGATAAGTGTTCGCCGGGCTGGTGGCCCCAATCCCTTCGGTGGAGGACGACCCGATCGCCAGGATTTTCAGCGGCGCGCTGTCTCGTTGGGGCAAAGCGAACGTGGGCCCATTGGCCTCGAAGTCGGAATCGGGATCCGGGCAGACGGGGCTATCGGCGAAGGCCGAATGGGCGCCGAGCACGAACGTCAACGCCGCCGCCAGGCGGGTCAGATGGGCCGCGGAAACGACGCGGGCGGCGTGGCGGCCGAGGGCGAGGTGAGAGGACTTTTGCACTCGATCCAGCGGACAAGGACAAATAAACAGGCGACGCTGACGAGCGTGTAAGCGAAACCCGCCAACTGCTCAAGGCCGACGGAAGCATGAGAAAGGGCGCCGGCAAGCGTCGCCTGTCCAAGCGCGGCCGCGATCGAACCGACGGCGAATACGGTCAAGCTGTGCCGCCCCAGCCTTTGGACCGCGCGCCCTACCGGGCTCTCGACCACTTTCGCGAAAGACGGGACGACCGCCGCGAGATATGCGAGCGCCGCAAAATGCGCGAGTCGGGCGAGGCCGAGGTCCTGCTTGGCGACATCGAGATGCGCGAACAACGCCTCGCGCAGGCCGGGCGCCAGCCAGAGAGCGTCCGTCGCGGCGAGCGCACAAGCGACGACCCCAGCGCCGCATATCAGGACAAGCGCCGGCCGACGCGGCGGTCCGCTCGGCCAGAACATCGCCGCGACGACGCCGGCCGTGAACACAAGCTGCCAGGCGAAAGGGTTAAAGAACCATGCGCCCGGCTCCGGCCAGTTGGGCAAGCGGAGGCCGAACGCTCGGGCGGCGAAGTAGACCGCTGCGGAAACGGACAATGCGAGCCAGGGACTCCGTAGTCCCAACGCCAGCGCGACGGGCACCCAAAGCATGAGCGCAATGTATAGCGGAAGAATGTTGAAGTAGCCCAACTGATGACTGAGGAGGGCGACGCCCGCAAGCGCGCTCGCGGGCGAGGCGAACACGACCGAGCGCCCATGCGGCGCGATGAGATCTTCGACCCCCGTCAGCCGATAGGCCGCGGCGAAAATCAGAACCGCAGCTACGGTCAGCGCGAGGTGCACGCCGTAGAGCTTGAGCGCCCTGCGCGCGCAATTCCACGCCACCGAGGCTAGGCCGATGGCCGCGGCGCGCGGTCCATAGATCATTCCTACCGAAAGCCCGGACAGGAAGACGAAGGCCTCCGCACTGTCGGAAAGGCCGAAATTTCGCGGAGTGGCCCATTCGAGCAGGTTGCCCGGGATGTGATCGGCCAGAATCACAATGAGCACGCCGCCACGCCAAAAATCGACGCACCCAATGCGAGGAGGTTTCGCCATATCGCACCCGCTTCAACGAACGGCGTCCCCGCTGACGCGAAGTTCCTCGCCAACAACGCTTCGGATCGAGACAAGTTGCTAAGGTTTTTTAGTGAGAAGCCTCCCTAGGTTTTCTGCGCCTTGGGCGCAAATCACTTTTCCGCGCGCGAGGTCAGCCGGCCTCGATGAGCTTCGCCGCCTCATCGCGCTCAAATAGGTAAAGGAGCAGCCGCTGGCCGCGGCTCTCCTCGCTGCGAAGCCGTTCGTCGCGCGCAAGCGCGGCGCGCGCTTCCTCGCGCGCCTCGGCGAGCAGGCCGGCGTGGACCTCAAGCCGCGCAAAACGGAAGCCGGGCGCGCCCGCCTGCCGTGAGCCGAGCACGTCGCCCTCGCCGCGCAGACGCAGATCTTCCTCAGCGATTCGAAATCCGTCCTCGGTGGCGCGCAAAGTCTCGAGCCGCGCCCGCGCCGCCTCGCCGAGCGGTCCCTTGTAAAGAAGGAGGCAGCTCGAGCTCTCGCTTCCCCGCCCGACCCGGCCGCGCAGCTGGTGGAGCTGCGCAAGGCCGAAGCGCTCGGCGTGCTCCACGATCATAATGGTCGCCTCCGGCACGTCCACGCCCACCTCGACGACCGTCGTTGCGACAAGGATCTTCGTCTCGCCGCGCTGGAATTTCTCCATAGCCGCGTCCTTGTCCGCGCCCGCCATTCGCCCGTGCACGAGACCGACCGCCTCGCCGAAGACCGATCGCAGCGCCTCCGCCCGTTCCTCGGCCGCCGCCACGTCGAGCGCCTCGCTCTCCTCGACCAGCGGGCAGATCCAGTAGGCGCGCGCGCCCGCGCGCAACGCTCTTCTCATGGCGTCGACGACCTCGTCCAGACGCTCGATCGGCATGACGCGCGTCTCGACCGGCCTCCGGCCCGGCGGCTTTTCGCGCAAGGCAGACACGTCCATGTCGCCGAAATAGGCAAGCACGAGCGAGCGAGGTATCGGCGTCGCGGTCATGACCAAGAGATCGACGCTCTCGCCCTTCGAGGTCAGCGCAAGTCGCTGGCGCACACCAAATCGTTGCTGCTCGTCCACGACCGCAAGGCCGAGGTCGGCGAAGGAGACGCTCTGCTGAAAGAGCGCGTGCGTGCCGATCGCGATGTCGATAGCGCCGCTCGCGAGCGCCGCGAGGGAGTCGCGCCGGTCGGCGGGCTTGTCGCGCCCCGTCATCAGGCCCATGCGCAGGCCAACCTTGTCGGCGAGCGGCGCCATGCGCTCATAGTGCTGGCGCGCGAGCACTTCCGTCGGCGCCATCATCGCCGCTTGCCGGCCCGCCTCGACGACCTCCGCCATGGCGAGGAGCGCGACAACAGTCTTGCCCGAGCCGACGTCGCCCTGCAGCAAGCGTATCATGCGCTTCTCGGCCCTGAGGTCGGCGCGAATTTCATCGATCGCCTGTCGCTGCGCCCGCGTCAGCGAAAAGGGCAGCGAAGCCTCCAGCCGTCGCCCAAGCGCGCCCTCGGCCACATGCGCCCGGCCCGAAATGACCCGCAATTTCGCGCGCATGAGCAGGAGGGCGAGTTGATTGGCAATGAGCTCGTCAAACGCGAGCCGCGTCATGGCCGGCCCCGCGGGGTCGACGTCCTCCGGCTTCTGCGGGCGATGCATGAGGCCGAGCGCTTCGGCGAAGCCGAGCAGGTTGAGGCGCGCCAGCGCCTCGGGGCCGATCCATTCCGGCATGTTCGGCAGCCGTTTCAGCGCCGCCTCGGCGGCGCGCGCGACCGTGCGCTGATAGAGTCCCTCGGTGAGGCCGTAGACGGGCTCGACCGAGGGCAGCCGCGCGAGCTCTTCCGCCGTCATGACTCGATCCGGGTGGACCATCTGCCGCCGGCCGTCCCACAATTCAAGCTTGCCGGAAATCCAACGTTTGGCGCCTATCGGCAGGCGCGAGCGCACCCACTCGTGATTGGCGAGGAAGAAGACAAGCTCGACGTCCCCAGTTTCATCCTCGACCAGCACCTTGAACGGCGCGCGCGAGCGGAAGCCCGGCTCGTGGTGCTCGGTCACCGTCGTTTCAATCGTGACGATCGTCCCCGGAACCGCCTCGCGGATTTTCGGCCGCGCGCGCCGGTCGAGGGCCGCGTAGGGCAGGTGGAACAGCACATCCGCGACCCGCGCGCCTTGCGGCTTGTCGAGCAGCCGGTCGAAGAGTTTTGCGTTCTTGGGGCCGACTCCCGGGAGCGCGCTCGCGGGCGCGAACAGGGGATCGAGGATGGAGGGGCGCATGGGGCTGTCATATAGCAAGTCCGCGCCGGCCCGCGGCGAGGCCTATCGTTAAGACCCGACCGCATGCAACGCTAACCCTGTGGAGGCTTCACCGATGTCGCTCGTCAACAAGCTCAACGACAACCCGCTGCCCTTCGCCGAGCTTATCGGCGTCGAATACGTGAGCGCGACTCGGGACGCAGTCGAGGCGCGCATGACCGTGTGTCCAGATCTTTGCACCCTCGGCGGCTTCGCGCACGGCGGGGCGATCATGAGCTTCGCCGACTCGCTCGGCGGCGCCGCGTCCTTCGTCAGCCTCCCCGAAGGCGCAAAGGGCACGACGACGCTTGAAAGCAAGACCAACTTCGTCGGCGGCGCGCCCGTCGGGACGATCGTTGTCGGCAGATGCGCGGTTGTGCATCGCGGCCGGCGTACCCAGGTCTGGCAGACGCGTGTGGAGTCGGAAGACGGAAAGCTCGTCGCCCTCGTCACGCAGACGCAGATGACTTTGTGACGGTATCGAAGACTACTTCTTCAGCTTCAACGCCGCGCCGTCGAACGTCGAGACCATGGCCCGCATATATCCGTCCTTGGTGATATAGGCGTCGGAACCGCGGTAGGGTTCAGCAAGGAATGGCGCGGTCGCGACCCACTGCGTTGCGAACGTGTTTCCGATCGCCGTGCTGTTTTCGGCTTCAAAGTGAATCCCCTTGAGGCCCCCATCCTTGGGGTCCCTGCAGAACCCAGCAAACATATCGCCAATCGCCGCGCGGCCTTTTACGATCGTTCCGTTTGGTAGATTGATCTGCGCGTCGTCGGGGTATTGCGCCAGCAGCCGGTTCCAGTCGCAGGCGTTAAGCGCCGCCAAATGCTCATCAAGGACAGCCTGCGCAGTTGACTGCTTTTTGAGTTCGGGCAGCTTCATTTGAGCGTGAGCTACGCTTGCGAGGGCGACAATCGCGGCCAACATCGACAACGACCAAACATTTCTCATCGTTTCCTCCTGCAACTCAGATCGAGCCACCTTAGCCAAAGCAATCGCAAGGGTAATCACGCCTCGTTGTCATCGCAACCGAAGAAGCGAGGAAGGAAAACTGTAGAATTGGGAGAACCCCCGCCACTGCGCCAAGGATGGGCGCTCTCCCGTTCAATGGTCCGGCGCGAACATGAGCCTATACAAAATTTTCTTCCAGTGTTGAGCTTCCGGGGCGTGGGATCGGGCGAACCTTCAGGAAGCGCGACCCCAAGTTCATCCCCCGCCCCTCATAGACCGAGTGAACGCTCAGAACCCAGGCGGACGCGCGCCTAGGCGGCGAGGCGCCGCCTAGAAAGAATCGCTCGCGGCCGTTGTTGGATGAAGGGCTTTCCCCGCCGAAGTCGAGCCCCCCTCAGTGAGGGGGGGGTTGGACGGATCGACGATCGGCTTTGCTTTCGCGGATTGCGTCTCGGCTGAGCGCCCGTCTCCGGCCTTCGCATCCGACCGGCGGGCGGCTTTCGCGCACTTCTCGCGATAGGACCTTAGGCGACTCATATCGAACGGCGGGTCCTGCCAGCCGTGCACCGCCTTGTCGTAGGCTTCCTCGGACGCGTTCGGCGCGCCGCCGAGCAGGCGCCGCCTGAACCATATCTTCAGGATCAGATCGTCGATCGACTCGTAGCAGTCGGAAATGGCGAGGCAAAGTTCGTCGATGTCGCTTCGGTCCATGGCGACCGTGCGCAATTCGGCCTCGCCGGAGGTGCTCTTGCGCGCCGACGGCTTGAAATACCCCTCGACGCCGGTCGTCGGGTCGCAGAGGAAGAAACAGTGGATCACGTCGTTGCGGGCGGCGCGGATGTCGTCGAAGAGCAGGCCCGTCTGCGATCCCTGCCGCCAGATCCGGCGGTCGTCCCGCTTCTTGAGCTCCTGCTTGAGCAGATTGATGAAAAGCGTCACCAGCGAGATGTTGCCCATGCTGGCGATCACAACCTCGCCCATCTCCTGAGTCCATCCGCCGGCGACCCAGACGAGGGAGGAAAACTTCCGCTCAAGCGCGTTCCAGGCGAAGTTGACGAAGCCGATGCTGGCGAGATGCTCGTCATCGAGGCCGGTCCAGAGGCGTCTCGCCAACGGCGTATTTTCGAACAAGGAAGCCCCGCTTTCAAAAAGCCCCGGTCGCGGCAGACCCGCTGGCCGCGCCGCAACTTTCTAGCACAAAGGCGGTGTAGGGCGAACTGCAGCGCTCTCCTGCGCGCTCAGCCCGCCGCGAAGCTGCGCGGCGCCGGGCTGATCACCACCGCGGCGTTGTTGTCGATCTCCATCACCGCAAGGCCGCGCTCGTTGGTCCCGTCAGCGCGGAAGCGGAAGACGCCGTCCGCGCCGCTGAAGCCCGAGACGCTGGTCAGCGCCCGCTGGCTGAACCGGTCGGGGCTCTTAGAGAGCGCCGCCGCCAGCGTCACCGCGTCGTAGGCGAGCGTCGCAAGCCGCGTCGGCTCGCCGCCAAACTTGGCCTTGTAGCGCCGCGCCATGGCGTTGAAGCCGGCGTTGTCGGGCGCAGAGAACCAGGCGCCTTGCATCTGGGGCAGGCGGAGCACGCGGGCGTCGTTCCAAACGCCCGTGCCGAGGAGCTGCGTCTTGATGCCGGCCGCGCCGAGCGCGCTCGCCACCGCCGGCATCCCCTCGGCCGCCTCTGGGATGAACAGGGCGTCGATCCGGCCGCCGACGGCCGCGATTTCCTGCGCGGCGCTCTGCGGCTGGCCCGGCGCGTAGCGGGCCACCACCACGACCGGCGCGTTGAGGTTGCCGGCCACCTGCTGGAACTCGGCGACCGCGATGTTGCCGTACTCGCTCTGCGGCGCCATCACTGCGAACGACCTCTTGCCTCGGGACGCGGCGAACTGGGCGATCCGGTCCACATAGCCCTGGATCAGGAACGACAGGAGATAGGCGCCGGGAGAGGCGACGCTGACGTCGGTCGAGAACGCGATGATCGGCTTCCCCGCCGCCTTGGCGACCGAGGCCGCCTCGCGCACGTCGTTGGCGTAGACCGGCCCCAATAAAAGCTCGGCGCCCGCCCCGAGCTCCGCCTGGGCGGCCTGCGCCGCCCCGTCCGGAGTCGACCGGTCGTCCTGAATCATGAGGGTGACGTACGTCCCGGCAAACTCGTCGACGGCGAGCTGGGCCGCATTGCGCATCGAGACGCCGACCGGGCTCGGGGCGCCGTTCTGGGTCAGAGGCAGAATCATGCCGACCCGCGTCGGGCCCGTTCCGAGGGTTTCGCCAACCAGTGGTCCGGCCGCCGGCGCCGACGGGGTCGGCGCGGGCGGCGGCGAGCCCATGCCGGCAAGGTCGAAGTTCGAATTGCAGCCGGCGAGCGTGAACGCGGCGCCGCCGAGCAGCGCGCGCCGGGTGAGCGCCCCGCGCAGTTGAACCGTGACAAGCGCGTCCTTCATTACGTTCTCCCGGCGCCCTCGGGTCCCATGGCCCAAGCGCCGTTTCCTGGCCCCGCACGCCCGCGGTCGATCCCGTCAGATTCTGGCATTTCCGGCCGCGGTTGGCTATGTCGTCGGCGCCGCACTCTGTCCTAAACGGCGATGAGAGGCCGAGCCCCGGCCATGACGAAGGCGCCCAAACGAGACGACGCCGGAAGCGCCGCGAAGGAGCGAAGCTTCCTCGTTGGCGGAGCGACCGTCCCCGCCTCACCCCTCGACCCTGGGCTTTACGTGGTTGCGACGCCCATCGGCAACCTCGCGGACATTAGCCTACGCGCCCTCGCGATCCTCGCCGGCGCCGACGCGGTCCTAGCGGAGGACACGCGGGTCTCCCGGACCCTTCTGGCTCACTACGGGATCAGGACGCCGGTCTGGCCCTATCACGAGCACAATGCGGCTCAGGCGCGGCCGGTGGCGCTGCGACGCCTTTCGCAGGGCGAGGCGCTTGCCCTCATTTCCGACGCCGGCACGCCGCTTGTGTCCGATCCCGGCTACAAGCTGGTCGCGGAGGCGATTGCGGCGGGTTTCGCGGTCACTGCGGCGCCGGGGGCGTCGGCGGCGCTCGCGGCGCTTTGCGTCGCCGGCCTGCCGACCGACCGGTTCTTCTTCGAGGGGTTTTTGCCGGCGAAGAGCGCGGCCCGGCGCGAGCGGCTCAATGCCCTCGCCGCCGTCCCCGGCACGCTCATCTTCTATGAGGCGCCGAGCCGGCTTGCGGAAACGCTGGCCGATCTCGCGGCCGAGCTTGGGCCGCGCCCGGCGGCGGTCGCGCGGGAGCTGACGAAGCTGCACGAGGAGGTCCGGCGCGGCCGGCTCGACGCGCTCGCCGAAGAATACGCCGCCTTGGGCCCGCCGAAGGGCGAAATCGTCATTCTCGTCGGGGCGGCTGAGCCGCGCGCGGCGATTTCGGACGCCGACCTCGACGCCGAGATTAAGGCGGCGCTAAAAACCCTTTCGATCAAGGACGCGTCGGCCTCGGTCGCCGCCCGGCACGGCCTGCCCAGGAGGCGGGTCTATGCGAGAGCGCTGGCGCTGGCGGCGCGGTGAGAATCACGGCTTTTGCGAGGGCCCGCCGGTCCCTCCCCCTTTCGCAAGGAGGGAGGCCGGCGCCCTATTCCACGCCTAATCTTCGTTCTTTTAAGGCCCCGCGCTGGAGAGGCGCCGGCGCAAAAAGTCGCGTCTTTTCGCATTTTGTCGCCTTCGCGGAGGCGGAAAAGACGCGAAAAAATGCGGAAAACTTGCGCCGGGATCGAGCCTTTTCAGAGGGTTACGCCGGAATCGGGCGAAAAAATTCTTCCCCCCGCGGCCAAAGCCCGGCTCGCTCTTCGTCGGCGTAGTGTCCGCCTCCTTTGAGCTGCGCCGCCTTATTCTTCCTGGCGTTGTCCATGAGACTGGGCTCGACCGCGGTCTGTCGTTTCCGAAAAACCGTATGATACTGCTGGTTCTCGGAAGATGCAAGGATTTGTCTTCTTTTCCGTCGGAGCGAGCGCGCCGGACGCTTAGGGCCTTTCAGGGGACGTCGCAATTGGGCGGAGAGCGCGCCTAGAGCGGTCGCCTCGGGAAAGACTGGAGTCTGCTCGTTAGCCGTCATTCCTATGCGAGTGTGCGGAAACGACCGCGGAGTCGACTCGACTCAAAGCGCTTATCCGTCAGAAGATGAACGTCAGATCTGTATTCAACACCCAACGACCGCCGGGGGCCGGCTGGATGATGTTGTAGAAGAGGCCGGCCGAGAGTTTGATCGGGAGCTTGCCGATGCGGACGATCCGCCCGACCCCGCCGCCGAGCGGCACGGTCCACTTGGTTCGTCTTGCCTGCCAGTTGGCGACGATGTTGGGGTCGCTGTAGACGTACCACCCGTGCCCGAAATTGTAATTGATGAACGGCTCGAAAAGGGAGGTGTTGTAGCTGTTGCCGCCCGGGCCCTTTGTCCCGCCGAAGGACCAGACGGTGTTGATGAGCACTCCACCAACGATCTTTTCGCCCGTGTGAACGATGACCGCAGTGGGTCCGCCGCCCCACACGTTCGAGCCGAGATCCGCGTTGCTTATGGTTGGGATCTGCACGATCGGCCCGACGCCCCACAGCCAGCCGTTCGTTTCCTTGCTCGGGGTCAGGAAGGCGGAGAAATCCGTCGGCGCCGTCCCTAACGGCACGGTCGGAATAGGCGACAGGTCCGGGGTCCAGACGACGGGGATGACGGTGCGGGTAATGAGGTTCCAGTCCGGCGTCAGGTGAATGGGGATGACCGGTTGAATTTCGAGGAGATCGAACGTGCCTCTGCCGCGATAGTTGAAGGTGGCGTAGTTGTTGAACGGCACGCTGATGAGATCGGCAATCGGGTTCTCGGTCTTTTTGGCGAGGTCCGTGTCAGCGTCTGGCGTCCCGCTTGCGTGATCAGGGTCCGCCGGCGCCTTCTTCTCCCGCGCGAGACAAGCTTTGAGGTAGTCCGCCTTACTCGGCCCAACTGCTTGGCCCGCTTTCTTGTTGGCTGAGTATCCGGCTCTGCACTCAACCTCGGTTTTCGCGGTGGCGGGCATGACTGCGCAGAGCGAGGCGAGAACGGCAGCCATGCTCCAAGCCTTCATCGGGCCTTTCCGAACTATGCAAGCTTTCGTGCGCTGCGCTGTACGTTGCTGACGCAGACGACGCTCTCCCAAATCCCGCCTCGTCAGATACGAATCTTCCTCGCCAGCCAATAAGCGAAGGCTTGACAAAGCGCGTTCACCCGGCCCTGAAGAGCCTGTTCCGGCAGCGCCTGATCCGTCGGGTTCGCAATGTATGTCGAGGTGGCCCGCACACTCACCTGTCGCCCATTGAGCGTCGCGACGCCTCTCATCCTGTCGGGATCGGCAGGTCCGCCTCCACCGAGATAGATCGAATTGACCCGCACGGAAAGCGTCGCACCGCTCGGATCGCCCGGCGCCATGTGGGCTGCGAAGGCCTGGGCGAGCGCGCCAGGAAGGGCGTTCTGGACCCATTGCGCAGTCGGGTTACCGCTCTGCGCGATGAGCAGTGCGGTATCGACCTCAAT
>Ga0335083_10008360_pt1 | contig 12642 bp, 10 predicted proteins | sample Lox_Sample_42_FD_206716 | JGI IMG/M metagenome (GOLD analysis project Ga0335083, IMG submission 206716) | Soil microbial communities from Loxahatchee National Wildlife Refuge, Florida, United States - Lox_Sample_4.2 | ecosystem: Environmental > Terrestrial > Soil > Wetlands | place: USA...
GTTGAACCCGGTAGCCTCCACGCTTCGTACGGCGTCGGGCGCGCAGCCAGCCACGGCCTGCAGTATTGCGAGCGCGAGGATCGAGGCGAGCCCCGCGAATGGGCGCCCGTTGACTTCGAAGGTTTGCTCGGTCTTCATCGCTCAGTATCGTCCTCCGCCTGAAAACAACTTGAACGTTCCGCGGACAGATCACGATATGGGTCGCTCTCTTGCCGCATCCCGCGACTTCGATTGTATCCCGGTGCTCCGAAAATGCTAGTGTCGGAGACCGTGTGCTCGCTGCTCCGCTTCGAGCGGTGAATCGAATCGCGCCTCGGCGTCGACGGGGATCTCCTGCCGCGTGCCATCCGCCGCTTCGATGACGAGCGTGAGCTGCACGCGCTCGCCGCGCTTGATCGGACGCGTGAGCTTGTCGAGTACGAGTCGATATCCGTTCGGCGCGAGATGGACCAGCGTGCGCGCGGGAAGCGCGAGCGGTGCGCGGGGTGGTGTTCCTTTCGGGCCGCGGATGCGCACGCTGGCTGACGCATCGCTGCTTGCCCCGACGAGCGCCGCTCCTTCGGTGCTGGTGAGGTCCATGTAAGCTGCAGTCGACCGTCCTTTCGCGGCAGGAGCAACCCACGGCTGGTTGACGATGAAAAGCGCGCTGGCGTCCCCGGTGCCGAGCGCGAGCGCCAGTCCGAGCAACCATCCAGCGCTGCGCACGTACCGATTCGTTGCGCGAGACATCCGCGTAATGTACCGCAGCGCCCGATCCACCGACGCTCTCGTGCTACGATCCGTCGCAACCATGAGGGAGGCCCTGGCAGAATGAATGAACTCGATTTTCACGGCCGCGTTGCGGTCGTGACCGGCGGCGCCATGGGAATCGGGCTCGCGATCGCGCAGCGGCTCGTGGCGAGCGGCGGAAGGGTCAGCCTCTGGGACCGCGACGGCGATGCGCTGGAGAAGGCGAAGAGCCTCCTCGGCGCGCGCACGGACACGCGCATGGTCGATGTGACGAATGCGGATGCGGTCGACGTAACCGCCAAGGCCGCGTTCGAGACACTCGAGCGGATCGATGCGCTTGTCTGCTCGGCGGGAATCACCGGACCCAACGCGGTGACATGGGAGTATCCGGTCGACGCGTGGCGGCAGGTGATCGACGTCAACCTTCATGGCGTTTTCTATTGCAATCGCGCGATCGTGCCGATCATGCTGCGACAGGACTACGGGCGCATCGTCAACATCGCTTCGGTGGCGGGCAAGGAAGGCAACCCGAACGCGCCCGCCTACAGCGCCTCCAAGGCGGCGGTGATCGGGCTCACCAAGTCCCTGGGCAAGGAGCTCGCGAAGAGCGGCATCCGCGTGAACTGCGTCACGCCGGCGGCCGTGAAGACGGCGATCTTCGACCAGATGACCCAGCAGCACATCGAATTCATGCTGTCGAAGATTCCCATGGGGCGCTTCGGCGCCGTGGAAGAGATCGCAGCGCTCGTGGCGTGGCTGTGCACCGAGGACTGCTCGTTCTCCACCGGCGCGGTGTTCGACCTCTCGGGCGGGCGCGCAACGTATTAGCTGTGCCGGCGAGTCAGCCCGCCGCCACAGGCGCGATCTCGAGCAAGATCTTCCCGATGTGCGCGCCGGATTCCATCAGTGCGTGCGCGGCGGCAGCTTCGGCGAGCGGGAATACCCGGTGCACGACGGTCTTCAGCTTGCCTGCCTCGAACAGCGGCCAGACCTTCTCGCGCAGCGAGATCGCGATCTCTGCCTTTCGTTGAACGGTGCTCGCGCGCAGCGTCGATCCGGTGATCGTGAGCCGGCGCAGCATGACGTGACGGAAATCGAGCGTGACGCGGCTTCCCTGCAGGAAGGCGATGATGGCGAGCCGTCCCTCGAGTGCGAGACAGCGCAGGTTCTTCTCGAAGTAGTCGCCACCCACGATGTCGAGCACGACGTCGACGCCGCGCTTCGAAGTGATCGCGGCGACTTCGGCGACGAAGTCCTGCTCCCGGTAATTGATGGCGTGATCGGCGCCGATGCCGCGGCAGAAATCGGCCTTCTCCGCGCTGCCGACAGTGGCGATAGCTTTTGCGCCGAACGCTTTCGCGAGCTGGATCGCGGTGAGACCGATGCCGCCTGAGCCGCCGTGGATCAGTATCGTCTCGCCGCGCGCGAGATGCACCCTGTCGAAGACGTTGTTCCAGACGGTGAAATAGTTCTCCGGCAGCCCGGCAGCTTCCAGCGCGGACAGTCCGCGCGGAAATGGCAGGCAGAAGGCGGCCGGTGTGGTGCAGTATTCTGCGTAACCGCCGCCGGGCGTGAGCGCGCAGACGACGTCGCCCACGCGCCGGTCGCGCACCTTCTCTCCTGTCGCGACGATCCTTCCCGCAACCTCGAGGCCGATGATCGGCGATGCATCGGGCGGCGGTGGATAGGCGCCGGCGCGCTGTAGCAGATCGGGCCGATTGACGCCGGCGTAGGCCACCTCGATCAGCACCTCGTCGGCGCGCGGCTTCGGGACGCCCGTCTCGGCGGGAGCCAGCACATCCGGCGGCCCGGGCTCGCGCGCGGCGACGTAGCGCATGGTCGTCGGGGTCGGCATGGTTCGTGCAATCAAGCGCGATCTGCGCCACACGTATTGTAACGCGTGCTTCACGATCGACGCGGTTGCCCCGTCGACGATCTGCTTCGCAGCGAAATCGAGAGCACAGTCGCGACGAGGCACGCGCCCGCGGCGACGGCGAATGCGGACCAGGCACCGGCGACCTCGACGAGCTGGCCTCCCGCGGCCATGCCGACGCCGATGCCCATCACGACGCAGGTCGACAGCCAGGTGAACGCCTCGGTGGCGTAACGCTCCGGAGCCCGGCGCGTGACCAGCAGCGTGAGCGCGGTGAGCGAGGGCGCGATCAGAAGACCGCAGGCGAACGCGAGCACCGCGAACAGCGCCGCCGAAGCGACCCACGCCTGCGCCGCGAGCGGCAGCACCATCGCCAAGAGGAAACGCGAGAGCTGCCGCTCGACCGAAACCGAGAAGTGCATGCCTCCGTAGGCGAATCCGCCCACTGCGCTGCCAATCGAGCAGCATGCGATCAGCACGCCCCCTAACGCCGGCTCGCCGAGCCCGGTGGCGAACCCCGGATAGCCGACTTCAATCATCCCGAACATGAACGTAAGCGCTGCGGCGGTGCCATAGACGAGGAGCAACCGCGGCTCGGTGAGCGGGCCGAGCAGGTGTCGCTCCTCATCGCGAGAGATCCTGAAGTAGCGCGGGGCGGGCGAGAGCAGGAAAAGCGGCACGGCTGTCGACACGAAGACCCAGGTGACCGCGAGCGCGGCCTGCGGCGTACCGACGAGGAGGATGAGCGCGATCAGCGCCGGCCCGACGGTGAAATTGAATTCGATCATCACCGTGTCGATGGCGAACGCGGTGCGGCGATCCTCGTCGTCGTCGAAGCGGTGCCGCCACAGCGTGCGAGTGACGGTGCTGATCGGCGGCGCGCAGGCGCCCGTGAGTGCGGCGAGCGGCGCGATCGCCGCAAGCGGCAACCGCAGCGCCTCGGCGAAGAGGACGAGGCCGAGCAGGATCGGCTGCGCGATTCCCAGGACGATGAGCACCCCGCGCGGCCCGCGGCGGTCGACGATGCGCCCGATGATCGGCGCGCTGCACGCCATCGCCACGAGATAGGTTCCGACGGTGCCGCCGGCAAAGGCGAACGATCCCGAGAGCGCCCGCAGATGCATGAGCAGCGCGAGCGACATCATGCCGATCGGCATCCTCGCCGCGAGCACGACGGCGAGCAGGCGCACGACGTCCGGCAGCCGGAAAAACGCAGCATAGCGCTTGAGGAACCGCTGCATTCGGGGAGAGGCGGGAGCGCCCGCGCGCAGCCCGCGTTTCCTCAATCTGTCAGGGAGGAAAGGTCGGCACCGATCCGCGCGCGGAGTTCTGCTTCGGTGGCGTCGTCGAGATAAGATGGCGAACGGAGGAATTCCGCGAGCAACTCGATTCGGTCGCCGCTTGTCGACATTTCGATGCGCTCGAGCGCGAGGTTCACGCGCGCACGCTCTTCGAAGAGATGATTGAACTGCGCGTCGCAGCGCGGGATCGGTGTGGGATAGCGGCGAATGTCCTCGTCCAGCCGGCGCTTCACGTCAAGCAGATGATCGCGCAACTCGCGCAGGCGATGCTCCAGGCCGGCGACTTTGTCTTCGCTCTCCGCTGCGCGCGTGGTCGTCACCGTTGCCATGGTCTGGGGACCTGTTCAGAGCTTCCTTAGCGTAACACGCTGCGCTTTGCTCGCATGCTAAGCCCGTGCGAAGAGACACCGGAAGCGCGCATTGACGCGATAGCTGCCATCGCTCGAGCGAAACGGTGCGATCGCCTCGGCGTGGGCGCGATCGACCGCGGCGCTACCCACAAGCTCGGCGGCCTTGACCGCTCCACCCGCGGAGGCGAGGCCGCGCAGGGCAGCGGCGAGGTCGGGGAAGGTCCATGGCGCGTCGATCTCGAAGCCTTCGAGCGGCGTCAAGCCCGCGCGCTCCGCCAGCGCGCGCAGCGAAGCTTTGTCCGAAAGTGCAAATGGCCCCGGCGCGCCGCGCGGCACCTGCGGCCGCATTGGCTTGAGTGCGACCACGAGAAGCGCAGCCTCCGTGTCCTCGGGTTTGACCCAGGTGACGATGACCACGTTCGCCGAAGGCTTTGCGACGCGGCGAGCCTCGGCCAGCGCGATCTCCGGGTTGCCGGCGAACTGGAACGCGTTGAATCCGGTGACGAGATCGAATGCGCGATCCGGAAAGGGCAGCTCCTCGAGGTCGCCGAGGTGAAAATCTCCCTCCGGCACTCGCGCGCGCGCGATGACGAGCATGTCCGCTGCGGCGTCGATTCCGGACACCCTCGCGCCGCGGTGCGCGGCCCGAAGGGCGCCCAAGCCGGCGCCGCAGCCGACGTCGAGGTAATGCATTCCGGGCGCGAGCCCCGCGCGATCGAACACGGCCTCGTAGACTGGAAGGAAGTGCGCCTCCAGCAGCTCGGCCCATTCCCGCGCCCGCGCGCCCCACAGGCGCCCGTGCGTTTCGGCGGTTCTCAATGCGCGAGGATCTGCCACGCGAGCGTGACCTGCTTCGGTTGTTGTCGCAACGGCGTCAGTAGACGACCTGCACGTTCTCCGCGCTCAGCCATTCGCGCAGGTTGCCGAGCAGATGGTCGTCGAGGTTGACCCGCCAGCTCTCTCCCAGCTCGATCTCACCGTTCACCGCCTCGTTCTGAAAGCGGATCGTCACCGCGCAGTTGCCGCTCTTGAACGGTTCGATCAGCTCCAGGAGCCTCGTCGCCGAGCTCGAGCCGTTGCAGCACAGCGTCAAGGCGCGCGCGAACTTGCGCCGTGCGCCGGGAAGGTCGTAGAGCGCTTCGGCGACGATGCGCAGGCCTTGCGTCTGCCCATCCTCGGCAAGGCGCTGCATCACTTTCACTTCAGCGACCAGCAGCACGTCTTCGCGCAGGAGATGGCGATGCGCATCGAAGGTCTCGTTGAAAACGGCAACCTCGGCGCGGTCCTTGCCGTCGTCGAGCGTGACGAACGCCATCTTGCCGCGGCGCGAGGTCTGCGTGCGCAACGCCGCGACCACTCCGGCGATGCGCAGCGGCACCGTTGCCGGCTTGATCGCACCGAGCGGTACGGAGATGAGCGAGGCCATCTCCGCGGCGCACGCGCTGTACGGATGGCCCGACAGGTAGAAGCCGAGGCTCGCCTTTTCATTCGCGAGACGCTCATCGTCGGTCCACGGCCGCGCCTCGATGAGCGCCGGGCGCGCGGCGACGTCGCCGGACTCCGCGCCGAAGAGCGAGGCCTGCGAGACCGCCGCCGCGGTCCTCTCGGCGTAGTCGAGCGCCGCGCCCACGGAGGCGAGCAGACTCGCGCGCCGCGCATCGATCGCGTCGAATGCTCCCGCGCGTACGAGTGCTTCCACCGCGCGCCGGTTGACCAGACGCTTGTCGACGCGCCGGCAGAAGTCGAAGAGGTTGGCGAACGCTCCGCCTGCTTCGCGCGCCGAGACGATCGCTTCGATCGCCGCCCGGCCGGTGCCCTTGATCGCGCCGAGACCGTAGCGGATGCGCTTTTCGTCGACGGGCTCGAAGCGGTAGCCCGACGCGTTGATCTCGGGCGGCACGATGTCGAGACTGAGCGCCGTGCCCTCGTCGTGAAAGTGGCGCACCTTGTCGGTGTCGTCCATCACGAGCGAGAGGTTGGCGGCGATGAACGCCGCCGGATGATGCGCCTTGAAGTAGGCGGTCTGGTAGGCGATCAGTGCGTACGCCGCGGCGTGCGATTTGTTGAACCCGTAGCCCGCGAACTTCTCCATCAGGTCGAAGAGTTGCGTGGCGCGCGCCTTGGAAAGCCCGTTTCGTTCCGCGCCGTCGATGAACACGAACCGGTGCTTCGCCATCTCCTCGGGAAGTTTCTTGCCCATGGCGCGTCTGAGAAGGTCGGCCGCGCCGAGCGTGTAGCCGCCGATCGCCTGCGCGATCTGCATCACCTGCTCCTGATACACCATGACGCCGTAGGTGGGCGCAAGGATCGGCTCCAGCCGCTGGTCGAAGAACTCGACCCGCTCGGAGCCCTGCTTGCGGCGGATGTAATCGGGGATCAGCTCCATCGGTCCGGGGCGGAACAGCGCCACCAGCGCGACGATGTCGTCGAAACGCTTCGGCGGGGCTTGCAGCAGCAGCTCGCGCATGCCGCGCGATTCGAACTGGAACACGCCGACCGTCTTTCCGCTCTTGAAGACGTCGTACGCCGCCGCATCGTCGAGAGGAAGATTGTCGAGGGTCAGCTTGGTCGCGGGATCGAGGCGGCGGAGATAGCGCAGCGTCCAGTCGAGGATGGTGAGCGTAGTGAGTCCGAGGAAGTCGAACTTCACGAGACCCACCAGCTCGACGTCGTCCTTGTCGAACTGCGACACCGGCGCGTCGGAGCCCGCCTGCGTGTACAGCGGGCAGAAGTCGGTGAGCTTCCCCGGCGCGATGAGGACGCCGCCCGCGTGCATGCCGACGTTGCGCGGCAATCCTTCGAGCTGCTCGGCGAGCGCGAGGAGCTCGCGCACTTCGTCTTCGGCGGCTTCGCGCTCGTTCAGCAACGGCTCGACTTCGCGCGCATGGACAAGGTTCGCCTGCGGCTCCTCGCCGCGCGCGCGGTGTTTCAGGGTGACCGTGCGGCCCGGCTGGAAGGGAATCAGCTTGGCGATCCCGTCGCAGAAGCTGTACGGCAGATCGAGCACGCGTCCGACGTCGCGCACCACCGCCCGCGCCTGCAGCGTTCCGAAGGTCGCGATCTGCGATACCGATTCCGCGCCGTATCTCTGCTTCACGTACTCGATCACCCGGTCGCGGCCGTCCTGGCAGAAGTCGATGTCGAAGTCGGGCATCGACACGCGCTCGGGATTGAGAAAGCGCTCGAAGAGCAGCCCGTAGCGCAGAGGATCGAGATCGGTGATCCCGAGCGAGTACGCGACGAGCGAGCCGGCGCCCGAGCCGCGGCCGGGACCGACCGGCACGCCGTTTCGCTTCGCCCAGTTGATGAAATCGGCGACGATGAGGAAGTAACCGGCGTAGCCCATCTGGATGATGGTCTTGGTCTCGAACTCCAGACGCGTGAGGTATTCCGGGCGCCTGCGGTCGCGCTCGGTCGCATCGGGATAGAGGAGCGCGAGGCGGCCCTCGAGGCCGGCGACGGCCTCGTGGCGCAGATGCTCTTCGATGGTGACGCCGGCGGGAACCGGAAAGTCGGGCAGAAAATTCTTGCCGAGCGGGATGGCGAGGTTGCAGCGCTGCGCGATCGCCACGCTGTTGGCGAGCGCTTCGGGCAGGTCCCGGAAACGCTCCTCCATCTCGGCCTGCGTGTTGAAATACTGCTCCGGCGCGAAGCGCTTCGGCCGCCGCTGATCGGACAGCACGTATCCTTCGGCGATGCACACGCGCGCCTCGTGGGCCCGGAATTCTGCGCGGGTGAGAAATTGCACCGGGTGCGTGGCGACCACCGGCAGCGCCTCGCTCGCGGCAAGACGCACGGTCGCGTCGGTCAACGCGTCGTCGCCGGCGTGGCCGGCGCGCTGCACCTCGAGATAGTAGCGATCGGGAAAGAGCTTCGCCCACGAGCGCGCGGCCGCGCCCGCTCCCGCGGCGTTGCCTTGCTCGAGGGCGTGCCCGACGTCGCCGTCGCGAAACCCCGAGAGCGCGATCAGACCCGCCGTTCCTTCGGCGAACCAGTCGCGCGTCAGCTCGGCGCGGCCGCGATGCTGATTCGTGCGATAGGCGCGGGTGAGCCAGTCGCAGAGCCTGAGATAGCCCTCGCGCGACTGGCAGAGCAGCAACAGCCGGTGCGGAGCATCGCGCTCGGTCTCGTGCGTGATCCAGACGTCGCAGCCGATGATGGGCTTGACACCCGCCTTGCGCGACGCGACGTAGAACTTGACGAGTCCGAAGACGTTGGCGAGATCGGTAAGCGCCAGCGCGGGCATGCGGTCGCGGGCCGCGGCGGCGACCGCGTCGTCGATGCGCAGCATGCCGTCGACGATCGAGTACTCGCTGTGCACGCGCAAATGGACGAAGGCGGGAACGCTACCCGGCGGTGAGCCCACTGCACGCATGGGATACAATTCTACCCGCTTAAACCCTCCGTTTTTTTGCTCACGCTCTTGCCTTCTTTCGCGCCGATTGCGATGCGCGTCGAACGATCGATGCTGGCGTTGCTTGTGCTTGCCGCAGCGGGATGCGCGAGCGTCGCTCAGCCTCAGGCGCCCGCGGGAGCACCGCCCGGCCCATTCGTTCCTTCGCCGGCTGCTCCCGTTCCGCCAGCCCCTTCCGTTCCACCGCCGGCGAACATCAACCTGCAGGGATTCCCGCTCGAGTACCGGCAGGGCTACGCCGACGGTTGCGCGAGCGCGTCCGGTGCCGAGCGCAGGAATGCCGCGCGCTTCGCGAGCGACGGTCAATACCGCACCGGCTGGCAGGACGGCAACGCGCTGTGCCGGAAGCGCTGAAGCCTTCTTCGTCGCAGATCGTGCTCATTCGCGATCTCGCCTACCACGTGCGCACGTGGGGCGAGGCCGATGCGCCCAAGCTCTTCATGCTGCACGGCTGGATGGACGTCGGCGCCTCGTTCCAGTTTCTCGTCGAGGCGCTCCAGCGCGACTGGCATGTGATCGCGCCTGACTGGCGCGGCTTCGGCAAGAGCGCGTGGTGCGCTGACGGCTATTGGTTCGCCGACTACATCGCCGATCTCGAAGCGATCCTCGACGCGTTCGCACCGCACGAGGCTGCACGTCTCGTCGGACACAGCCTCGGAGGCAACGTGGTCACGCTTTACGCAGGCATCCGGCCGGAGCGCGTCGCGAAGGTCGTTTCGCTCGACGGTTTTGGCATTCCGGCGGAAGACGCGTCCGGCGCACCGGGAAAATACGCGAAGTGGCTCGATGCGCTGCGCGATCCGCCGGCGTTCGCGCCATACGCGAGCCTCGCGGCGGTCGCCGATCGCCTGCAGAAGAGCAATCCACGTCTCTCGCGCGACAAGGCCCAGTTTCTCGCCTCGCACTGGGCGGAGGCGCTGCCGGACGGCAGCGCGCGACTCGTATCGGATCCGCGCCACAAGCTGCCGTTCCCGATCGTGTACCGGATCGAGGAAGTGCGGGCGATCTGGGCGCGCGTCGCGGCCCCCGTGCTATGGGTCGGCGCGAGCGATTCGTTCGTCCTGAAGTGGCTTGGCGACGGAGAGCGCGGATTGCGCGAACGGATGAGCGCCTTGCCCGACTGCCGTCTTGTCACGATCCCCGACGCCGGGCACATGCTCCATCACGATCAGCCAGCGGCGGTCGCGGCCGCGATCGAGCCGTTCCTCGGGTAAGACTCAGGCCGCTGCTTTTTTGGGACGCTGCGGCTTCCCGCCGAGCAACTCGTTGTCCAGCGCATGCCCCATCGCGGTTTCCGTGGAAGGGGGCGGAGTCAGCATCAGATCGCGCTCGGCCGCCTCGATGGCCTTGAGGATCGCATCACTGCCGATGTCGCGCTCGATGTGGTTTTGCACCGCCGCATGCACTCTTCGCACCGCGTGCTCGACGTCGAGATCAGAATCGATCTGGTTGAGAAGCGTGTCGAGCTCGCCGTCGTGAGCGCCGCTTGCGGGCGGCGGGTTCGCTCGGGAGCGCGTCGCCGCACCGGCACTGGACGTCGTGGCCTGGTTGGGCAGCGTGACCGCGTTCGCCGGCGCCACCCAGGCGCGCGTCGTCGGTCCCGCGCGGGTGAGCAGCGCGTCGCTCGGCATGCTGCCATGCGCGAGGGTGACCGGCACCGCGGCAAGGTTCGTGACCGAGCGCGCGCGGGTGTGCGTCCTGCCGTGCATCGAGCCACTCGACCACGACGGGGCTTTCTGCGCCGGGCGACCCTGGCGGACGAGCAGCGCGCCGAGGACGATGATGACGAGCCCGCCGAGCGCAACCGCGATCGTCCACCAAAGATCCTTGGAGCGATCGATCAGCGTGGGCTCGGAACGCTCCACTGGCGCGACACGCATGCTTTCGGTGACGGCCGCGACGTGCTGGAAGCTTCCACCGGTGGTCGCATTCAGGCTCGCGTGTTGCAAAACGGCGGGGGCGAGCGGGGGCATGCGTTCGACCCCGACCGGCCGCTGCGCGAGGCGTGCGTCACCGGTCCCTGAGCGTTCCGGCGCGTCGCGTCGCGCAGCGGCCGCCAGAGTCGCGGCAGGCCGTTCCTGTCCGGGTGCGCGCGCTACCGGCACGTTTGCCTCGGCCGCAGCAGCACGGTTCGTGAATCCTTCGCCCACCGCCGGCGGATCGAGCAGCAGGACGTAATCGCGCCGGGTCTGTTCCTCGCAACCGCCCCGGACGGCAAGCCGGACGACCGGCTCGCCGACCGCTTGCGCAGTGGTGACGGCCAGCCGCGGACCGGCCGCCGCGCGTTCAAGACTGACCTTCGCCGTCACTAGGGCGCCCGCAGCGTCGCCGCCGGGCGGCGCCAGTCCGAAGCAACCCGCGGCGATCGTCTCGCCCGGCGCAGCGGTGACCGGGATCAGGACACGCAGCGGTTGGCCCAACGCGGACAACGCCGTAGCCTCTCCGAGAGTGAGCGCGCGCGCCGAGGAGGAAACCATCGCCCCGGCGATGATGAGCGCCATCATCCACAAGAGGAAGAAGCGAAACGGTGCTTGGCGTGTCACTTGAGTCTCGGTTTCGGTCCGTAACCGGCACATCGCCGGTATCGAGTGCGCAAAAGCAACTTCCATGCCGCAGGGAAGACGCGGATTCGCCGGTATCATTGACTGTCCTTCGCGACGCGCCACCACTTTTAGCCATCGCACCGACTTCACTGTTCGCGCTCGCGGCGCTGATCTGGGGCTCGACCTGGCTCGCGATCACGTTCCAGCTCGGCGTCGTCGCGCCGGAGGCTTCGGTCGTCTATCGCTTCGCGCTCGCGGCCGCGATGCTTGCATTGTGGTGTCTGGCCGCCGGAAAATCGCTGCGCTTTTCGCTGCGGCAGCACGCGTGGTTCGCCGCGCAGGGAGCGTTGCTGTTCGGGTTCAATTATCTCGCCGTGTACCGCGCCGAGCAGTACGTCGCCTCGGGACTCGTCGCCGTGCTCTTTTCGCTCATCGTGTTCCTGAATCTCGCCGGCGTGCGCGTGTTCTTCGCGACGCCAGTCAGCGTGCGCACGTTCAGCGGCGCAGTCCTCGGCGTCGTGGGCGTGACGCTGCTCTTCTGGCGCGAATTCGGAAAGAGTCACGGCGACGCCCTGCTCGGCATCGCCTTCGGCCTCGGCGCAACGGTGTTCGCGTGCGGCGGAAACCTGCTCGCGGTGCGCAATCAGCGTCACCGCGTTGCACTGTTGCCCGGCATGGCATGGAGCATGGGCTACGGCGCGCTCGTGATTGCGATCGTCGCGGCGCTCGAGGGCACGAGCTGGGGCTTCGATCCCCGGCCCGCCTATGTGCTTTCCCTGCTGTACCTCGCGGCGTTTGGGTCGGTGATCGCGTTCGGCGCCTATCTCACGCTGCTCGGAAAGATCGGCGCGGCGCGCGCGGGGTACGTCGGCGTCGCGGTACCGGTCGTCGCGCTGCTGCTGTCGAGCGCATTCGAGCACTACGAGTGGACGCTGACGGCAGTCGCCGGGGTGGCGCTGTGCGCCGCCGGCAACGTGCTCGTGCTGCTGCCGCAGCGAGTCAGTCGAGGGTGAGCCCGGCCTCGACGATCAGCCTCTTCCAGCGCGCGAGGTCGGTTTCGATCAGCGAGGCGAGGCGCCCCGGCGCATCGGCGATGACATCCGCACCTTCGCGCTCGAGCCTTTCCCTCACCTCCGGTTGCGCGAGCACCGCGCGGGTATCGGTGTTGAGCTTGTCGACGACCGCCTGCGGCGTCCCGGCGGGGGCGACGATGCCCCAGTAGTTGACGACCTCGGCGTTCTCGATGCCGGCCTCCTTCCACGTCGGAACGCCGGGAAGCAGCGGCGAGCGCCGCGGCCCGGTGAGCGCGAGCGCGCGCAGCTTGTGCTGGGCGATGAACGGCAGCGCGGCGGGAATCGACGCCGTGATCGCTTCGATCCGTCCGGACACGAGATCGACCATCGCCGGCGCAATGCCCTTGTACGGCACGTGC
>Ga0335083_10008361_pt1 | contig 12641 bp, 14 predicted proteins | sample Lox_Sample_42_FD_206716 | JGI IMG/M metagenome (GOLD analysis project Ga0335083, IMG submission 206716) | Soil microbial communities from Loxahatchee National Wildlife Refuge, Florida, United States - Lox_Sample_4.2 | ecosystem: Environmental > Terrestrial > Soil > Wetlands | place: USA...
CTTTTGCTTTTAGGGTTGTTCGCGTTCTGCGACAAAGCTGAGCGTCGTTCGCGAGAAACCCTGATGAATACGCGCGAATTCTAAGGCATTTTGCATATTGCTACCGAAGTTCTCCACAGCATTCGCCTCTAGCAATTCGCGATTCACATTTTGCCGACCGTCGATGACCGCAAAGGCGGCACTGCACCCTAGAAATATCCCCGGGCTTTTGTCCCGACGCGGTGATTTTCCCCGGACTCGTGAGCGATCAGCCCGGGGCCGCCACGATATGAAACTGCACCGTGACGCGGTCCGACGCCGCCATACCCATCATGCTCGGTACCCTCACTCCGTAGTCCGCGTAGTTGAAGGCAACCTCGCCGTCGGCGGTCAGATGATTTGTGGCATCCAGCGATGCTTTCACAGGTACAGTCACTGACCTGGTCTTGCCATGGATTGTCAGGTCGCCGATCACGTTCGCCGAGCCGGAACTCCCGGGGCCCATTGCGACCTGCTCTACTCCGGTGCTTTGGAACGTGATGGTGGGATAGGTGTCGGCGTCCAGCATTCCGTACACGGCGTCATCGCGGAAGCCATTTCCGCTGTCGTAGCTTTTCGCATCGAGCACAAGAGTCACTGAGCTGCCCGAGCCCGGATTGGATGGGTCGCCGGACACCTCGCCCGACGTAATCGTGAACTTCGCAGTTGCAAAGCCCTTGGTCCTGTCCGGCTCAGCAACGAGCGTTGTCACCTTGCTTGCGGCAGGATCGATCTTGAGATGCAGCGGGGCTGCAAACGCAGGAGATGTGATCAGAATCGTAGCGATCGCCGTAATCAGGCTTCGATGCATTAGAGTTCCCCTCCGCCGCAAGAGCTTAAAGAGTGCGTCACGCGAGAGTCGAGCGCAGAAATAACGCTGCCCCGTGTGGCGCAGGCCTTAGCCGGCGTCCTGATTTGCCGGGTTGAGGAGTCGGACATTGCGCTTGGCTGGAGGGTCCGCCTGCCACAAGTCAAAAGAGAGATGGTGCTGTTTTCTCTTTCGGAATCGCTACGCAGGTTGAGCGAGATCATCCCCTGTGTTAACGCTTTACGGTTACGGGGCGTAGCGCAGCCTGGTAGCGCACCTGCCTTGGGAGCAGGGGGTCGGCCGTTCAAATCGGCTCGCCCCGATTGCGCCAGTAGCTCAGGTGGAAAGAGCAACGGCCTTCTAAGCCGTGGGTCAGGGGTTCGAATCCCTTCTGGCGCGCCATGAATATTGTCCGGATGCCCGGCGTCCGGCAGAAGATAGACCGATCGGATGGTGGGTGTAGCTCAGTTGGTAGAGCGCTGGATTGTGGCTCCAGTGGTCGAGGGTTCAAGTCCCTTCACTCACCCCAGACATCCTGTGGAAAAGATTTCCGCCTCCGCCAGCTCGCCTCTTTCTAGCGGGCCGACAGAGGGGTAAAAGCGATCCTCCGCACGGTGCGCCGTTAGCTCAGTTGGTAGAGCAGCTGACTCTTAATCAGCGGGTCCGGAGTTCGAGTCTCCGACGGCGCACCAAATAGTTCCCAGAAATTAAGCCTCTTTCGTGCGGTTCTCGGTTGCTGTTGATTTCCGCCGGGATTTCCGCCAAATTTCCGCCAGCGAAAAAAACTGGCGGAAATTTTGCTGCTCTCTCGATGGCAAGCTTTCAAAGAAACAAATCTGGGAACTGGGAGTGCCGGATTCGCAAACGCGGGTACCCCCAACAGACTGCAACCTTCGACACTAAGGCCCAGGCTCGTGAGTGGGCGAATAACATAGAGGACGAGATGGCGCGGGGCCGGTTCGTCGACCGCCGAGAAGCCGAATCGACGACTTTGGGAGAAGCCCTAGACCGGTACCTTCGTGAAGTGACTCCTCAAAAGCGTTCAGCTGACCGCGAAAAGCGCAACGCGCGTGTGGTGCACAGCTCCAAAATCGCTGCAATGAGCATGGCCCTAATTCGTTCCAAACATGTCTCCCAATTTGTACAGGATCAGCAAGAACGCGGTGTCGGAGCAAACACGATCAGATTGTATCTGGCGTTGCTCTCCCATCTGTTCACCGTCGCGCGTCGCGATTGGGGAATGGAGTCTCTGGAGAATCCGGTTCAGTTCGCTCGGAAACCGCGGCTCCCGGCCGGACGAGAGCGGCGGCTCTCTCCAAAGGAAGAGTTCGAGCTGCTCGCTTCAGCCGCGCCTGACATGCGTGACGCAGTCGTATTTGCGGTTGAAACCGCTATGCGCCGCGGCGAACTGGCGAGATTGGAATGGCAGGATGTTTATCTAACTGCTGGTACCGCAACGATCCGTGAGACCAAGAGCGGGGAACCGCGCACGATCCCTCTTACCCCTCGCGCCGCTGCCATCCTAATGCAGCGATGCCTGGCAAATCTCCTTTCCGGCAAAAACGGAAACCGGGTCTTCCCGTGGCGCGATGAAGGTTCAATCTCGCATGCTTTTGCCGATCTTTGTCGGGAACTCAAAATCGAGGATTTGCGCTGGCACGACCTCCGCCATGAGGCCACCAGCCGCTTGTTCGAGCGGGGTCTTGGATTGCAAGAGGTCGCCGCGATCACGGGACACAAAACTTGGGCAATGCTGAAGCGCTACACACATCCTCGGGCTCACGAACTCGTCCAAAAGCTTGCTCGAAAATAGACGAATGTCGCGCCGCCATTATGCTGCCATCGCATGAAGAACCCCTCTTTGTCGTGCGCACACTATCAGCATTAATGCGCCGACGCGCGCGCCGGAAGTCCGCCTCCCCAAGAAAACGTTCTCGGCTTCCGTCGCTCGTGGGGCATCCTTAGTCTCTTCAAATATTCGGCATCTCAGATTACAACACAGTTGCTCCGAACTGCGATCTACTCAAAAGGGTTTGAAGCCAGGATCGAATCTGCCGGGTGCTGTCCGAATTAGGCTCCAACATAGGGCGCATACCCGTCTGACGTGATATGCGGGCGGTTCAGGATACGTGCGCGCAGATCACGGGCTAGCGCTAAGGTGTTCTCCTGCGAGCGCTTGCCGACCCGGTACGAGATGATCGCCTTCTGTGTTGCCGCGAGCGCAAGGAACAGCCACACGTCGCCAAACTCGGCAGGATCGTTCGTCTGCACGCGTTTCGCTTTCTTCGCGATAAAGTCCCTTTGCTCATCAAGCTCGATGACGTTCACTTGAAGATCGCGCATCAGTCGATCATGCAGGCGAGCGCAGCCTTCGCCTACGCGCACGCCAAGACGCATCCCGCTATCGCGATGCGTCTGCGTGAGCCGTTCAGTTGAGCGAATCGAGCAGCCTTCGGTCAGCAGAGAAACGATTAAGACTTGGGTTTCAAAACGGAGAGCGTTCATTGTCAGCCCCGTGGATTGACCTACCGGGCGGGGCGACAATAGAGCTTGCCAGCTTTGACGTGTCCGCTTACCCGGATGCGTTAAGGTGAGACTAGCGCGGGTGTTAGCGCACTCGCGCTGGTCGGTTTCTAGGCAATGCTCACCACGGGTCGCGCCTGACGCAGCCACGCTGTCAGGGCGACCCTTTTCGTTACGGCTCCACGCATCGATGAACATGGACGCGGGAGCTACTGCGAATCTCACCGTTGTCTCCATAACTAATAACATATGTATTCAGATATTATTTGTCACGCCTCTTGCAAAATATATCCGGAGTAAGTAATATACCTACATGGCAAGGGTTCCGATCACGATCATGGGCTACCGATGCGAGCGTTGCGGGCACGAGTGGGTGCCGCGCGGTGACGTAAGCGTAGAGCCGCGTGTGTGTCCGAAGTGCAAGAGCCCCTATTGGGACCGCCAACGCAAAATGAGCTACGAAGAATTCCGGGACAAGGTCAAAGAAGTTCTTGGGCGTTCAGACCGTCCGCTGACGTGGACGGAGATTCGCACTGAAGCTGCCCTCTCACAGATGTATCCTAATAACCAATGGGTGCGACGGATGGAGCAGGACATTAAGCTCCATCGACAACGCGACAGTGATGGTGTAATTCACTGGCGGCTAGCAGAGGATGAACGCCCGAATACAACGACCGCTCAAGCTCCCGAGCCGCACCGCTCGCGCGCAGGCGCAAGGAAAGGCACTCTGGAATGAAGCACGCTCGCCTCAGCAAGCGGACTTCTACACCTTCGGCTATGCAGGAAGGACCGCGACCCAAATTATCGAATTGACGAAATCAGTCGGCGTGCGGTCTATCCTCGATATTCGTTTCAACCCGGTCAGCATGTACAAGCCTGAACTCAGCAAGTCGAATTTCCGGAGAATCATCGAAGCGGCTGGTCTGACTTACCATCACCTTCCGCACCTGGGTGTACCACGTCATGTTCGGGCAAGAGCCATTTACAGCGGTACTCGGGACACGATTTGGGAGTGGTACGACAGCATCGTGGTCCCGAAGCTCACCCTTTCGTGGTTTTTTAACAACATCGCTGAACATCCCGTAGCCTTCATGTGCGTGGAAGCAGACCCCGGGGAATGCCATCGTCACCGGCTCTTTCAAGCACTCGAAGACCGTCAGTTACGGGGCTTTGACTTGTAGGTACATCACTTGGCGGAATGGACTGAAAAACAAGTCCTGATTACCGTCCGTACTTACCCGGTACCATCCGCAAAAGACATCGAAGTTTCTTGCACTGCGGCAATCACGCTTAGCGGTGACTGGATTCGCCTCTTTCCAGTGCGGTATCGCTTCCTGAAAAGAGACAAACGGTTTCGCAAATACGACCTCGTAAACATTCGCCTAAAGCGCGCATCGGACGGACGCCCGGAGAGTTACAATCCCGATCCAGATTCGATTGAGATCATCTCGCATGTTGGTCCCGGTAAGAACTGGGCTGAGCGCAGGAAAATCATTCTACGTTCCAAAGCATCGTCAATCTGCTGGCTGCAAAACGAACTTGCGAGCAACCCCAAGGCGGCAACATTGGGGATATTCAAACCCGCTAACATTAAGCGGTTGATCATCGAACCAGACGATCCGCACTGGACCCCAGATCAACTCGCGAAACTAAAGCAGGCCGAGCAAGCGAACATGTTTGGTTCCGAACCAAATCCGCCAGAACTGGAAAAAATACCCTACAAATTCAGTTACAAATATACGTGCGGTGCACCTGACTGCAAGGACCACACAATGTTATGCACCGATTGGGAAATGGGGGAGGCGTACCGAAGCTGGCGGACCAAATACGGACCACAAGGCTGGGAAGCCAAATTCCGCCAAAGATTCGAGACCGAGATGAAAAGTAAATTCGACACACATTTTTACGTTGGTACGGTTCACGAATACCCCAATAGCTGGATAATCGTCGGGCTTTTCTACCCGCCACTTATTCCCGCAAACTAGGACAACCTTACTGGCGATTTAGGACACTCGGCCCGGAATTAGGACAGCACCATCTGCCGGCGTGGCCTTGACTCGGTCCAGATTCGAGGCACGTGAGTGTCGTAACAATTGGAGCAAGCGAACCGCAGAATAAGCAGGCTAAGAGTGCGACGAATATCATGATCTCTTCGTCCGTTTCCGGCTCAAGATCTTTTGCGAACTCAAATGGCGCTCCTTGATTCTTCTGCAGCGTTGCAATGCAGCGGTTGTCGTTAAGCAGTCGGACGCTATCAGTTTGCGTCTCGCGGTGGACCCGGAGCGACGGCTTTAAGCTGCGACAGGCACGAGCCGGAGCTATGTCACCCTTGATTCGTAGACGACGGACCAATAGCGTCTGGTTTTCCGATTGTCCTCGCGGAGCATCTGTGAAACCGATTGTCACATATGGACATCGCATCGCGGGTAGAGCCGCGATCATCCTTACTTGGCGGCCCGTCGCGTTGAGGACCCCAACGCTCACGCGCTGACCCGCTCAGCATTCCGTTCTCAAATCCGAATCAAATGCGGCGGAGCTTTCAGTCTCCGCGTGACCGGCTTTTCACAGCCGAGAAAGTGGGCGTTTAATCACATGGATTTTTCGGCACCAATCTATTTCGTGGGAGATCCGCACGGATTCACTCACCAGATCGCACGCGAAATTGCCGCGTGTAAGCCTTTGCCGGCAGCAGTCGTGTTTCTAGGGGACTTCGATCTCGAGAGAACCTTTCATCGCGAAGTTAAACCCCTGACGGACGCCGGAGTTGAGGCATGGTGGATCTACGGCAATCACGATACTGACCACGAGCTGTATTATTTCCGACTTTTCGACAACAACCGGCTTAAAGAATTCAACCTTCACGGGCGGGTCACCACCATCGCCGGCCTGAGGATTGCGGGCCTTGGCGGAATCTTTAGAAGCCGCGTATGGTCACCGGATCCCGAAGCGCGCAAGTCTCGGCAGACGTGTCGTTGGCAATCACGAAGGGCCTGGCTGAAAGACAACCCCACTTCGCAACGCTGGCGCGGGGGCTTGCCGATCGACTTTCGAGACGCAATTTGGCCGGAAGATTTCGAGCAACTCGAAACACAGCATGCCGATGTGCTCGTGTGCCACGAGGCACCGAGTTGTCACGAATACGGGCACAGCGTGATCGATGCTCTCGCCCAGGCGATGGGCGTATCAGTAATCGTTCACGGTCATCATCACATCGATTACGATTCAACGATCTGTGACGGCGGTATTCGGGTGCTCGGAGTTGGGTTGGCCGGAGTTCGCCAACTTGATGGCACCCTCGTGAGACGCGGTGCGCGGTCAGTGATCGATTGCATGCCATGGAAGCCGGTCGTGATTCGTGACCGAAAGTGACATAACGTCAGGAGGCGCGGCAAAGAAGCTGCAGATGCGCCTCGAATATACGCGGGCCAGCGCCGCCTATGAGGTGCCCCGAGATGGGGAACGTCGCGAACTAAGGGGCCTTCGCTGTAACGCGATGCTTGAGATTGCGGATATCGCCAGAGCTCTTATTCAGGGTGGCCGTCTGAGATACCTTTTACCGGAATGGTTGGACGGGTTTCATCGAGCCGATGCTTCAGAGCGCGGCGCGGTGATAGCTCGGGCGCCAGAGCCCACTGGGGACCCAGTGGACGATGCGTATCTTGCGGCCGTCGTGGAGCACCTTGCGACGCTCGCCGGAATCGAAGTCCCGCTTTGGACCGAATCGCCCTCGCGGTTCCTGGCGCGGCCCTACTACCCGAGTGGCGTTGGAGAGTTACTAAAGAGCGTGTTGCGAGAGGAAAGCCCCTTGGCGTTCAGACGTAGAAACCTTTTCGTCAGCGCCAATGCAATCGAACGGCCAAGTACACCAGCTTCGTGGCGAACTAGGAATACGCTAATTAGGAAGCGAGGCGATGAGTAAACAGAGAGATTGGCGAGAGAGAGGGGCTAGAACGAAACGAAAGCGAGGCCGTCCTCACGCCCTGACAATCCGCGTCCTCGACTACGAAGCCCTGGTGCGCGATCGCCAAAAGAGTCGCGACGAGGATGAACGACTGCTCGCTTCGGGACAGATCAGCCCGCTCGAATTGCAAGCGCGCAACTCTCTCGTGCGTCCGCGCGGAGATGTCAAAATACTGACGCTTCCAGCGTACTATCTTGACGACGATGCCCCTGACGCAGGGGAATTCTGAACAGATGGTCTTGGCCATAGTTAGTGTTTCCTACGTGACACTGTTCATCAGGTTTGTGCAAACAGATTCCGGCCACCCACGCGGCGATAATCCATGCGATCAAAATTGAGCAGAAGCGGCCGTACTTTCGCGCAGATAGGAGTTCGCCTGAGGGCTTCTATCCTGACCCAATGGCGCCGCAACATCTTTGGCGGTCTACTTCGACGCATGCTCCCGCACCCACTCCCATCGACCAGTGAATTCTAAGTGATCACAATCCCTGCAACGCACGACCTCCACCTCCAACGGAACACAACCTCGGACCCCTAGAACCTGACCGACCGCTGTGAGTTTACTCCGGAGCACTTTGGAGGAACCGCAACGCTCGCAGACTGATCTCCGTCCCTTTGCACCTATGTGATCAATCGCTTGGCGGGGCGGGCGGTTCGGACCATGATCAATGGATTTGCTTCTAAGCACCGAGAGATTCGCCTGGGTTGTGCATGTGATTGTAGTTCTGCCGGGTTTGCAATTGCAAACGCCATCCGTTCCAGTTTCTGCTACTCGCCGCCCTGTGGCCAACGAGGAACTCCTCTTTCGACAAAGGCTCCGTGCTCTGGTTTTGGAGAAATACGGCTCGCTCGATCGCTTCTATCTCGAAACCGAATTCTCGAAGGGGCATCTTTCTCAAATACTCCGGGGAAAACGCAGTCCATCGCTGACCACCCTGATCAAGCTGGCTCGTGCGTTAAATGTTTCTGTTGGCGATTTCTTTTCCGATCCCAAGTCACGCAAATAAGAGCACTGATTCGGCCGCCTTCCAGATTTCGTAGCCCGACCTGCACAAGCATGATCGTGCCAGCCCTGGCGGATCTTTATCTTCGCTGTTTCTTGCGGCGCGATGGGCGATAAAGGCCCGGCCCGATCCCCATGGTTGTCAAGTTCAGCATTCTAGTGGTGAGAATCTGACGCTTGGTTCCCAGCCAACGAGCGGACCTTCCGAACGACGTCGTCGGGGCGGAAACCGGACCTCAACGCGGTCGGGCCTCAGTCTCTCAGCGTCTGCCCCCGGCAATTTGCTGGGCGATCTGCGGCATCACCGCATCCAGAAGAGCTAGGCAATCTCGGTATCCGGGGAGCCCAAGTTCATAAGGGTCAGGAATGCCGCCCCGCTGTTCATTGGCCACAATGATGACTGTGGACGAGTTTGAGCCCAGCCACGTGCGGACTTTGTCAGCTTCCTCTCGGCCAACGCAGACGATCCATCCGTATTGGCTCAAGTCGAGGTCGCCGGCCCAACGGCTTGTATGACTGGTTAGGTCGACGCCGCGCTCCTTCATGCACGCGACAGACCTAGGGTTCGCCGGCGCAAACACGGCAGCCTCCGGCCCCACGCCAGCGCTCTCGACCTGAAAGGCTGGACCCAGATGCTGCTGCAACACAGCCTGCATCATCGGGCTGCGACTGCGGTTGCCGACACAGACGCACAAGACCCGCTGCATTTGGCAATGCTAACGCGAAAAGCCAAGCGTGCAAAAACGTCCGCTTTGGGTCCAAGATTGCCCATCACCGTGCGGCTGCGAAGCTGACTCCTATAGCTGAGTAGAACGACCATGCTTAAAAGGCCCCCGAGCAGACAATACACCCCAAAGGGCGCGAGGGTTCCGCTGCGAAACACCTAGTCAGGAAATTCACGGAGAAGTATGAGGCGAACCGGGCACCAGTTCCCCCCCCCAACAACGCGGTCTCAACTGCCATCGCATCGCCGAAACAGAGCGGGCAATTTCAACGCAGCTTCACCTTGAACGGGAAGGTGTCGCTGGGTGAGTTCGGTCGGCGCTTCGGCGGCTTCCAAGAGCTGAGACATACCAAGTAGCTTCATGACCGAACGAAAGTGCGGCCGGGATCAAAGCCAGGACGGCGCGCAGAGTCTTGACAGCAAGCACTTCTAAGATGCGGCGAACGCTTCCGGTAAGTATGAGGCACATTCCCACTGCGAGCATAGCGCCAATATCGAGCGCTCGTTCTGCAGGCACCGGTGCGAAGATGCGGTGCTGGATGCAGTAGTCCGTGCCATACAATCCGAGTGAGAAGGACGAGGCGATCATGGTTACGAAATTGGTTAATTTGCGCATCATTGGCGTGCTCCATTTCGTGTGGAGAGCTGACGTTCCGCGTTGTGCATCTCGCGGGCTAACAGATGCACGACGAGAGCCGTTAACTCGATCGGTTGATAGCCCTGTTGCTCTGCGAGTGTGTTCACTCGATCGAAACGGCTTAACAAGTTGTTCGGAATCGAGAGCTTTATGGATCGCGTAGCTTCTTCTTTCGGCTTCTTCGTGAATCGCATGCTCACATCCTCCTGGTTGCTTATCGCCTCGCTCCCTAATGGACTCGCGGTTTTACCCCTTGACCGCTTGTTCCTTGATACTGAATCTGGCTGATCTGTAAGCGGGCATACCGACTCACCACGGTGTAGCCCGGACTTCTGACCCAGCCAGCAGAACTCCCGCGCTTTCGCTTGGGATTTTTCGTCGCGCGCGTAGCGCGCGCTGTAGTGCGGCGCAGCCGCGCCGCACCGAAATTGGCCATCGATATCGGGCGAGTAAGTCTGTAGTGCGCGTAGCGCATAAAACCCTCGACCTGTGCACTACTCGTTTCTGTCATAAACCGAGTCCGGGGCGAGGCCTCAAGATCATCTCTTGCTCGGGCTGTTTTAGCTCTGGATTTTGATCCACATCGAAGTCGAGTGTGGACTTCTTTTCCTCCGCCTTCTCCATGCCTGCGATGGTCTTTTCGATGGAACCGGGCGTCGGTTGCAGTGCCTGGCCCTGAGGCGATAGCTCCCCAAAATCCTGGCGAGCCGAATCAGCCGTGACCACGAGTTTGGTGGCCTCGCGCGCTCGGCTCAGGGCGACGTAGGCGAGTTCCCGCCGGGGCTGCGAACTGGAGTCGATGAGCGCAACGCAATGCTCGACTGTCGCACCTTGAGCCGCGTGTACGGTGGCCGCGTAGCCGTAATCAAAGGCCGAGTATTCAGCGGTCATGAGGGTGATATCCCGGCCGTCATCCAGGCGTACCGCGAGCGCCGGTGCTCCCCTTACGATCCCGATGGATTTGACGGTCCCGATCTCCCCATTTCGAACCCCAAGCTTACGGTCATTGCGCTTCAGAATTAGCCGCTCGCCCTCCCGAATTTCGCGACTTACCCCGCGATCTCCCCGCCCGTTGGTTACGTCGATTTGGACTGCGGGACCGCGCAGTTCGCCCTTCTCAAGGAGCTTCTCCCTCGCAAGTTCGTTGAGCGCCCGAACGTCGGCCCGCGTCGCCGCGACCATCAAGGTTTGACGGGCTCGTTGCGGCGAAAAGTACCTTTCCCAGGCGGCAAGCGCCGCCTCAAGCGCGGCGTCCTTCGTCTGCGCGATGTGGAGGTTTCCGTTGCGTTTGAAGGCCTCCAAGGCCTTGCGCGCCTTGCCCACGCGCTGGGCTTCGGCCGCATCGCGGGCCCACTTCTGACGCTGGCGAAGGACCGTGGCAAGCTCGACGCCCCCCTGCCTCTCTAACGCGGTTCGGAACATCGCGCCGGGGCCTACCGAGGGGAGTTGAGCCGTGTCACCGATGAGGATCAGTTTAGTGTCGGCGGCGTGAACCTTTTCGACCAGGCGCGCGGCGGTCCGCGAGTCGATCATCGCAGCCTCGTCGACGACCAAAACCGTCTTGGAGTCGAGTCTTTGCGGGGCCGGATGCAGGCGCCCTTGACGGTCGTACCAAGGCTCCAAATCCGACAGCAGTCGATGAATGGTGGATGAGAGAATGCCGCTGCCGTCTGCCAATTCCTTGGCCGCTTTGGCGCTCGGTGCAGCTCCCAAAACCCTGCACCCAGCGCCTTCGAACACTTCACGGATGCCGTACGCGACAGTGGTTTTTCCGGCTCCGGCGTGGCCCTGGATCAGCTTGATTCCGCCCTTGCCACCGACGTGTCGGATGGCATCCTTTTGCTCAGAGTTGAGCGCACGACCAACTGCTTTCTCGGTGGCGACAATGGCTCGCAGGATCGCATGTTCGTCGATTGTGTAGCCGATGGCAGACGCCATCTTCCCAAGCTGAAGATCAGTACGACTTTCAAGGTCGAGAATCTCCGTCGTAGTGAAGATTTCCCGGTGACGATCGAGAGTAACTACACGCTCGTCCTGGCCGAGCAGCTTGTCGGTTTGCGCCAGAATTTCCTGCGCACCCATGTCCCGAATGGTCTGCGCTTCGAGGGCGATTTGCTTGAAGACGTGTCTACGCTGGAAGACTGATTCGTGTGCCGTTGCCTTGGCTAAAATGTCCTCGGCAGAGAACGTTTTATGCGGTTCGGAAAGTGCACCCCGGAGGGCCATCTCGCGACATTGGGCGATCGTTCCGGGGGCAATTCCGAGCGCCAGAGCTTCTTCCCGCCACATGTTTTGGAGAGCGTCAGGCGAGACCCGGTAGTCCTTTTCAGCTCTGGTCTGGAGGCGTGCGTTTTCACGCTCTTCAATCGAAGGTGCGTTTGGATCGACGCCTGCCCTGAGCAGTGCGCGGCGAATTTGCCCGGCACGCGCCGACCAGTTTTTTGCTTGCTTGTGGACGGATTCTGGAGCAACCAGGCGGATCGAATCGCCGTCGCGCTCGACGGCGAGCCCAAGCTGGTTTTCAAGGCCTCGCGCGAGTTCCGCCCGATAGGTAGCGCCCAGCGCAATGACGTTTGCGAATACGCCGCCCGCATCGATGGTTGAGAATTTGCCATCGGCTCCGAGGGCAAGGTTCATCAAGATGGCGTGGCTGTGCAGCTGCGGATCGACGTGGGCCTGTCCCGTCGCCTCGTCCAAAACCGGGCGGCTGGTGAAGTGCTCGTAAGCTACGCTGAGGCCCTGGGCTTGAAGTCTTTCCTCGCCGGCGTGTCCCCTACGCGCCCACATAAATTCTTGGTGGACGATCTTCAACACGGCATCGACCGCTTGACGATGGATTGACTCGATCTTCCTTCGCGTTTCCTCGCCGCTGGTTGCCCAGAGCACAGTCACGGTTTTAGGAGCCGAAAAGGTCAGGTCCAGACCCGGCGCATGCTCAAATCCAGGGCGCGTTTCAACCAGGGATTG
>Ga0335083_10008364_pt1 | contig 12640 bp, 12 predicted proteins | sample Lox_Sample_42_FD_206716 | JGI IMG/M metagenome (GOLD analysis project Ga0335083, IMG submission 206716) | Soil microbial communities from Loxahatchee National Wildlife Refuge, Florida, United States - Lox_Sample_4.2 | ecosystem: Environmental > Terrestrial > Soil > Wetlands | place: USA...
ATGGTGCAGACTCCTGTGGTCTAGACCATATCAAAAGCCATAATCAAGGCACCGAACGGGCTTGGTGCACGCGGCGGCCTCCCCCCGCGCGCCGCGCTGGGCGGCGGGCGCGGGTGGCGCCAGCCGTCACGAGAACTTTTCCGCGGACCTGTCGATCCGGGCCGGGCGCACTCGTATAGGACACGAAAGGGCCGCAGGGACGGGGCCAGCGTAGCGTCGAGAGGAACGAAGGGGATGACCGGGATGAAGCAGTACCTGCTCAGCATCTACCAGCCGGACGGGGACCCGCCGCCGCCTGAGGTGCTGGAGCCGATCATGCGGGACATCGACGCGGTGGACAGGGAACTGCGGGCCGCGGGCGCGTGGGTGTTCACCGGCGGCCTGCACGCGCCGGACACCGCCACCGTGCTGCGCGCCTCCGACGGTGACGTGCTGGTCACCGACGGGCCTTATCCCGAGGGCAAGGAGCACGTGGGCGGGTTCTGGATCATCCAGGCCGCCGACCTGGACGAGGCGCTGGCCTGGGCGCGCAAGGCCACGGTGGCGTGCACGCTGCCGGTCGAGGTCCGGCCGATGGTGGACATGACGGAGAGCTGACGGTGCCCATTTCCGGGCCCGTTGCCCGGGCCCCGGCCGAGCTCGCCGACGTCGAGCGCGCCTTCCGCGCGGAGTACGGCCGCGCGGTGGCCGTCCTGGCCCGCGTCTTCGGTGACATCGACATCGCCGAGGACGCGGTCCAGGACGCGTTCGCCGAGGCTGCCAGGCGATGGCCGCAGGCCGGACAGCCGCCGCGCCCGGCCGGCTGGATCATCACCACCGCGCGCAACCGGGCCGTCGACCGGCTCCGCCGCGAGGGCGCCCGGGCGGGCAAGCACGCCCAGGCCGCGCTGCTGCGGGCCCAGGAGGAACCAGCGGAGGCCAATGAGGCCGAAGGGAAGAGCCCGGTGCAGGACGACCGGCTGCGGCTCATCTTCACCTGCTGTCATCCGGCGCTGGGCAGTGCCGCGCGGGTCGCGCTGACGCTGCGGCTGCTCGGCGGGCTCACGACGGCGGAGATCGCGCACGCGTTCCTGGTGCCGGAGGCCACCATGGCCCAGCGGCTGGTGCGGGCCAAGGCCAAGATCAGGGACGCGGGCATCCCGTACCGCGTCCCGGCCGAGGCCGACCTGCCGGGGCGGCTGGCCGGGGTGCTCGCCGTGCTCTACCTGATCTTCAACGAGGGCTACACGGCCAGCTCCGGCGACCGGCTGGCCCGGGCCGACCGGTGCGCCGAGGCGATCAGGCTCGGCCGCCTGCTCGCCCGGCTGATGCCGGACGAGCCCGAGGTCAGCGGGCTGCTCGCGCTGATGCTGCTGACCGAGTCGCGGCGAGCCGCGCGCACCGGCGCGGACGGCGCCCTGGTGCTGCTGGCCGGCCAGGACCGGTCCCGCTGGGACCGCTCGCTGATCGCCGAGGGCCAGGCCCTGGTCCGCCAGTGCCTGCGGCGCGGCCAGCCGGGACCGTACCAGATCCAGGCCGCCATCAATGCCGTGCACAGTGACTCCCCCACGGCGGCGGCCACCGACTGGGACCAGATCCTGGTCCTGTACGACCAGCTGCTCATCGTGGCCCCGAGCCCGGTAGCGGCGCTCAACCGCGCCGTCGCGCTGGCCGAGGTCGACGGTCCCGGCGCCGCGCTCACCGTCGTGGACGGCCTGGCGAGCGCCCCGCTCGACCGCTACTACCTGTTCCACGCGATCCGGGCCGACCTGCTGCGCCGCCTGGGGCGGCAGGCCGAGGCGGGCGCCGCCTACCAGGCCGCGCTAACCCGGTCAGGGAACGCGGCCGAGCGCGCGTACCTGGCGCTGGCGAAGGAGCACCTGGCCCAGCCGGGCGGCGTAGCCCAGGGCGACCACCAGGCACACGGCGATCACCGGCCTGAGGTCGAGGCTCCCGTTCTGGATGCGCAGCGCGATGACGAGGAGCGCGAGGCCGAGGGCGCCGAAGACGCTCACCGCCACCGCCGGGAAGAGCCCGGCTAGCGGCGCTCCTGGCAGGCGCCGCCGGACGAGGCTGTGACCCGCGAGCAGGACCGCGCCGGCGATGGCCAGCAGGACCGCCGCGTGCCAGCCCGGGAAGGGCTGGTTGAGCCAGCTGACGGTACCGCCCGAGATGTACGCCGGATTCTGTTCCGACCAGCCGGCCGTCTGCGTCCAGACGCCGCTGACCGGGTTGAACGCGAGGTGGTAGAACGTCGTGTGGTGCGGTCCAGAACCGGGCAGGAACAGCGGCGCGGGACCGCTCGCCCGCCGGGCGAACCCGGCCAGCACGACGATCGCCATCCCGCTGACGCCCGCGGCGAGCAGCAGGAGCGAGACCAGCTTCCAGGCCGTCATGACCACGGTGGTCCCGTTGCCGGCCGCCCGGGCCAGGTGGGCGCTGGTCACGGCGCCCACCGGGCCGAAGCTGGAGATCGCCGCCTGCTGCGCCTCGCGCTCGGTCATCCCGATGGCGAGACCCGCCGCCGCCGTCTCCCGGAGATGATCCTCGGCTTCGGCCAGGATCGCGTCGGCCTCCCCCGGCAGGACGCGCAGTCCCCGGTGCAGCTCCCCGAGGTAGGCCTCGATCAGGTCGCGGGGCGCTCCGTCCCTGGTCATTCTGTCCCTGGTCATGCCGACCGCCCCGGAACCGGCGCGCCCAGGGCGGGCTTGCCCAGCACGGCCTGCACGCCGCGGGCGAACCTGCGCCACTCGGTCCGCTGCGCGGCCAGGGCGGCCGCCCCCTCGTCGGTCAGGCCGTAGACGCGGCGGCGGCGCCCCTCGGCCTGGGCCCAGGTGCTGGCCAGCAGGCCAGCCTCCTCCAGCCGGTGCAGGGCCGGGTAGATGGTCCCCTCAGGCAGGTCGAACGTGCCCTCGCTTCGTTCGCGTAGTGCCGAGATGATCGCGTACCCGTGCGCCGGGCCGGCCGCGAGGATCGACAGCAACAACAGATCGAGATTTCCCTTGAGCCTCTCACGGTCCACAACACGGGAACCTATGCCTAGCAATGCTAGGTGTCAATGGCGCTGCGCAGTTTCCCGGGCTAAGGGAGCATGTCGACGGTCAGGCAGGCCTCGGTGCTGGGGATGCCCTGCTCCATGGCGCGGCGGTCGGCCATGGCCAGCAGGCGCCGGATCCGGCCGGCGATGGCGTCCTTGGTCAGCGGCGGGTCGGCGAGCTGGCCGAGTTCCTCCAGGCTGGCCTGCCGGTGCGCCATCCGCAGCTGGCCGGCCATGGTCAGGTGCTGCGGCGCCTCCGGGCCGAGGATCTCCAGGGCGCGTTCCACCCGCGCGCCCGCCGCCACCGCGGCGCGCGCGCTGCGGCGCAGGTTGGCGTCGTCGAAGTTGGCCAGCCGGTTGGCGGTGGCCCTGACCTCGCGGCGCATCCGGCGCTCCTCCCAGGCCAGCACGGCCTGGTGCGCGCCCAGCCGGGTCAGCATGGCGGCGATCGCCTCGCCGTCCCTGATCACCACCCGGTCCACCCCGCGCACGTCACGGGCCTTGGCGTGGACCTTCAGCCGCCGCGCGGCCCCGACCAGGGCGAGCGCCGCCTCAGAGCCCGGGCAGGTGATCTCCAGCGCCATCGAGCGGCCCGGCTCGGTCAGCGAGCCGTGGGCCAGGAACGCGCCCCGCCAGGCCGCTTCGCAGTCGCACGCCGAGCCCGCCACCACCTGCCGGGGCAGGCCGCGGACCGGGCGGCCGTGGGCGTCGATGAGCCCGGCCTGCCGGGCCAGGCTCTCGCCGGCCTGCCCCTTGCTCACCCGGACCAGGTAGCGGTTTCCCTTGCGCAGCCCGCCCGGGGAGAGCACGAGGAACTCGGCCGGGTGGCCGAACACCTCGGTGATGCTCGCGCGCAGTCGCCTGGCCGCCGCGCCGGTGTCGAGCTCGGCCTCGATGACGACCCGCCCCTCGGACAGGTGCAGGCCGCCGGCGAACCTGAGCAGCGTGGAGACCTCGGCCTTGCGGCAGCAGGGCTTGATCACCTGAACCCGGCTGAGCTCGTCCTTCACCACGCCGGTCATCGCCATGCGCCGTCACTCCCCCCTTGGGCCCCTCGAAAAATCTGCGCGTACATCCCCGCCAGCAGCCTCGGGTCGTGCCTGGGCGTGCCGTCGGCGGCGGCCACATCCGCCATCACCAGCCGGGCCCCGAGCACCGCGGCCGCCTTCTCCAGGTCGGCCAGGTTACCGGTTCCGGCCGCCCTGGTATCGGCGAGGACCACATCCACGGTAAGCGCAGGTGCGTGCCCGGCGAGGACCTCCAGGTGCTTGTGTGGTGAAAATCCCTCCGTCTCTCCCGGCTGCGGCGCCAGGTTGAGGACGACGAGCCGCCGGGCCGTGGTGGCGTGCAGCGCGGCGGAGAGCCCGGGCACCAGCAGGTGCGGCAGCACGCTGGTGAACCACGAGCCGGGACCGAACACGATCCAGTCGGCGTCGAGCACCGCGCGCACCGCCTCGGGGACCGCGGGCGGGTCGGCCGGCAGCAGCGTGATCGACCGCACCTGGCCCGGCGTGCTGGCCACCGCCGCCTGCCCGCGGACCGTGCTGACCTCGGCCGGCCTGCCCTGGTCGGCACCGGTCACCTCGGCCACGATGTCCAGCGGCACCGCGGCCATCGGCAGCACCCGGCCGCCGGTGCCGAGCAGCCTGCCCACCCAGTCCAGGCCCGCGACCGTGTCGCCGAGCAGGTCCCACAGCGCCACGATGAGCAGGTTGCCGACCGCGTGGCCGGCTAGCTCCTGGTCGCCGCCGAACCGGTGCTGCACCACCTTGCTCCAGGTGGTGCCCCACTCGTCGTCACCGCACAGCGCGGCCAGCGCCATCCGCAGGTCGCCGGGCGGCAGGACGCCGAAGTCGCGGCGCAGCCGGCCGCTGGAACCGCCGTTGTCCGCTACCGTGACGATCGCGGTGAGACTCTCTGTCACTTGCCGCAGCGCTGCCAGCGACGCCGCCAGGCCGTGCCCGCCGCCGAGCGCTACCGCTCTTGGGCCAGCCACCAGCTGCTCACTCCCGCCCTCGATCCCGGTGCACCACCTGCACGTCAGCCCCCGTGCCCAGGGCTCCGGCGACGCGCGCCGCGAGTTCGTCGGCAATCGCGACGCTGCGGTGCTTGCCGCCGGTGCAGCCCACCGCGAGGGTGACGAACCGCTTGCCCTCTCGTTCATAGCCGGGAATTACCACATGAAGCAACTCGGCGTAGTGGCGCAGGAACTCTTTGGCGCCAGGCTGGGCGAGGACGTAGTCGCGGACCGGCGCGTCGAGACCGGTCATCGGGGCGAGCTCGGGGATCCAGTGCGGGTTGGGCAGGAAGCGGCAGTCAGCCACCAGGTCGGCGTCCACCGGCAGGCCGTATTTATAGCCGAACGAGACGACGCTGAGCCGCAGTCCCGCCGCCGTGCCCCCGCCGAAGAAGTCGCGCATCCGGGCCCGCAGCTCGTGCACGTTGAGCCGGGTCGTGTCGAGCACCAGGTCGGCGTCGCCGCGCGCCGCGCGGAGCAGTTCACGCTCGGCCGCGATGCCGTCGGTGACCCGTCCGTTGCCTTGGAGCGGGTGCGGCCGCCGCTCGCTGTCGAACCGGCGCACCAGCGTGTCTTCCGCCGCCTCGAGGTACACCACCCGGGCGGTCGCGCCGCGCGCGCCGAGGTCGCTGATGGCGGACTTCAGGTCGGTGCTGAACGCGCGGCTGCGCACGTCGACCACCGCCGCCATCCGGCTGACCGCGCCGTTGGACCGGGCCGCGAGGTCGACCATCGTGGGCAGCAGGCCGGGCGGCAGGTTGTCCACTACGAACCAGCCCAGGTCCTCCAGGGACTTGGCCGCGGTCGACCGGCCCGCGCCGGACAGGCCGGTGATGATGACGATGTCCGCGGTGTCGTCAGCTCTCATTGGGTTCCCCCGCTTGGTTGGTTCCCGGCCCCTGGTTAGAACCCAGGGCCGCTGAGACGGTGGCGGCCAGCCGGGGGCCGATGCCGGGCACGGCCGCGATCTCCTCCACGCTCGCCGCGGTGAGCTTGCGGACCGAGCCGAAGTGCTTGAGCAGCGCCTTGCGCCGGGCCGGGCCGAGCCCGGGCACGTCGTCGAGCGCGCTGCTGGTGGCGGCCTTGCCGCGCTTCTGCCGGTGGTAGGTGATGGCGAACCGGTGGGCCTCGTCCCTGACCCGCTGGAGCAGGTAGAGCCCTTCGCTGCTGCGCGGCAAGATGATCGGGTACTCCTCGCCCGGCGGCCAGACTTCCTCCAGGCGCTTGGCCAGGCCGCAGACGGCGACGTCGTCGATGCCGAGCTCGGCCAGGGCCCGCGCGGCGGCGTCGGCCTGCAGCGGGCCGCCGTCCACGACGACCAGGTTCGGCGGGTAGGCGAACTTTTGCTTGGTGTCGAGCCCACCCCGTTCGTTGGAAAGATCTTGATCTTGATCTTCCCCGGCCTCGGGGTCCCCGAGGGTGTCGAGCTCGCCCGTCTTCTCCCGTTCGGCGAGGTACCGGCGGAACCGCCGGGTGATGACCTCGTAGATGGAAGAGATGTCGTCGGTGCCGCCGGCGCCCTTGATCGCGAACCGGCGGTACTCGCTCTTGCGCGCCAGCCCGTCCTCGAACACGACCATCGACGCGACCACGTGCGTGCCCTGGAGGTTCGACACGTCGTAGCACTCGATCCGCAGCGGCGCGTCGTCCAGGCCCAGCGCCTCCTGGATCTCGCTGAGTGCCTTGCTCCGGGTGGTGAGGTCGCTGGCCCGCCTGGTCTTGTGCAGCGCGAGCGACTGGCCGGCGTTCCTGGCCACGGTCTCCAGCAGGGCCTTCTTGTCCCCGCGGCGCGGCACCCGCAGGCTGACCGGACCGCCGCGGCGGCTGGCCAGCCACTCGGTCATGGTGTCCGGGTCCGGCGGCAGGTCCGGCACCAGGATCTCGCGCGGGATGCCGGCGTTGACCGCCTCGGCCCCGGCGGGTGCGTCCGCGTAGACCTGGCCCAGGAACTGCTCCACCAGCCCCGCCGGGGTGACCTCCTCGATCTTGTCCAGGACCCAGCCGCGCTGCCCGCGGACCCGGCCGCCGCGTACGTAGAAGACCTGGACGGCCGCCTCGAGCTGGTCCTCGGCCAGCGCGATCACGTCGCAGTCGGTGCCGTCGCCGAGCACCACCGCCTGCTTCTCGATCGCGCGCTCCAGGGCCCGCAGGTCGTCGCGGAGCCGGGCGGCGCGCTCGAACTCCTCCTCCCGCGCGGCCTCCCTCATCTCGGCCTCGAGCCGGCCGGCGAACCGGCTGGTCTGCCCGGCCATGAAGTCGCAGAAGTCCTCGGCCAGCCGCCGGTGCTCTTCGGCGCTGATCCGCTTCACGCACGGCGCCGAGCACTTGCCGATGTAGCCGAGCAGGCACGGGCGGCCGATCTGGCCTGACCGCTTGAACACTCCCGCCGAGCAGGTGCGCACCGGGAAGACGCGGAGCAGCGTGTCGACCGTGTCGCGGATGGCCCAGGCGTGGCTGTAGGGGCCGAAGTACCTGGTGCCCTTGCGCTTGGCGCCGCGCATCACCATGACCCGCGGGTACTCGTCGCCCATGGTCACGGCCAGGTAGGGATAGCTCTTGTCGTCCCGGTACTTGATGTTGAACCGGGGGTCGTACTCCTTGATCCAGGAGTACTCGAGCTGGAGCGCCTCGACCTCCGTCCCGACGACCGTCCACTCCACGCCCGCCGCCGTGGTGAGCATCATCTGGGTGCGCGGGTGCAGGCTGGCGAAGTCGGCGAAGTACTGGTTGAGCCGCTGCCTGAGCGACTTCGCCTTGCCGACGTAGATCACCCGGCCGCGCTGGTCGCGGAACTTGTAGACCCCGGGAGACTCAGGAATCTCGCCCGGTGCCGGCCGGAAGGCAAGCGGATCAGCCACGAAGGCAATCTTAGGCTCCCGCGAGCGGCCCGCGGCCGGCCACGATGGCGTTCGTGGGTACCTTCTTCGCGGCGGCCGGGCGGCTGTCCGTCCGCTTCCGCTGGGTCATCGTGCTGGCCTGGGTCGCGGGCGCGGCCGCGGCCATGGCGCTGCTGCCGTCACTGTCGAGTGTGACGCAGAGCGACAGCACCTCGTTCCTGCCGGCCAGCGCGCCGAGCCAGCAGGCGGCCAGGCTGGCCTCCCCGCTGCAGGGGGCGACGCTGACCGCGGTCACCGTGGTGGCGGCCCGCACCGGCGGATCTTCTGGCGGGCCGCTCTCCGCGGCGGACGAGACGTTCGTCGCGCGGCTGGCGCGCTCGCTGTCCCGGGTGGACCGGGTCGTCACGGTGCGGGACGCCGGCCAGTCGGCCGACGGGCGGGCCGAGCAGCTCACCGTGCTGGCCGCGCTGGCCCAGTCCGGCGGCCTGGCCACCTCCGACCAGGCCACGCTGGTGGCCCGGGTCCGCGACGCCATCCGCGCGGCGGCTCCGCCGGCCGGCCTGGCGGTGCACACGGCGGGCACGGTCGCCACCCGGGTGGACACCAACGCCACCTCGGGCAAGACCGGCGGGCAGGTCCAGTGGTTCTCCATCGCGTTCGTCATCGCGCTGCTCGTCGCGGTCTTCAGGTCCGCGCTGGCGCCGCTCATCGCGGTGCTGCCTGCCGTCGTGGTGGTGCTTATGTCCGAGCGGCTCACGGCCGAGGCCGCGGTGCACGGCCTGGGCGTGTCGCAGATCGCCTCGCTGCTGCTGATCGTGCTGGTGCTCGGGGCGGGCACGGACTACGCGCTGTTCCTGATGTTCCGGGTGCGTGAGGAGATGCGCGCGGGAATGACCTTCCCGGCGGGGGGGTCTGGGGGGGATCAGGGTTTCGTCCCCCCGAGGCAACGCTGCCATGATGCGATCACGTATTCGGTGGCGCGGGTCGGCGAGACGATCACGTTCTCGGCCGGCGTCCTCATCGCCGCGCTCTTGTCGCTGGCCGCCGCCTCCTTCAGCCTGTATTCCGGGCTGGCGGCGCCGCTGGCCATCGCGATCGGGCTGATGCTGGTGGCCGGGCTCACCCTGCTGCCCGCGCTCCTGGCGATCTGCGGGCCGGCGGCGTTCTGGCCGTCCTCGGTGCGGCCCGGCGCGGGACGGGCCGGCTGGTGGGGGCCCGCCTGCTCGCGGATCGTGCGGCGGCCGGTGGCGACGCTGGTCGCCGGCCTGGTGGTGTTCGGCGGGCTCGCGGTGGCCTCGGCCGGCTACCTGGCCGCGGGGTTCGGCGGCGCGGCGACCGGGCCGGCCGGGAGCGACTCGGCCGCCGGCGACGCGCTGCTGGCCGGACACTTCCCGCAGACGGCGGCCAACCCGACGGTCGTCGTGCTGCGCCTGCGGCAGCCCGCCTGGGCCGTCGCGGGCGCCGTGGCCGCGGCGGAAACGCAGCTGGCCGCCGACCCCGTGTTCACCTCGGTGTCCGGCCCGCTGAACGCGAACGGCACGGCGCTGACCGCGGCCCAGTACGCCGCGCTGTACGCCGCCTACGGCCCGCCGCGGGCCATTCCGGCCTCGGTCCGCGTCCCGGCCGCCCGGCTGGCCGCGTTCGAGTCCTACCGGGCCAGCGGCTCGTTCGTGAGCGCCGACGGGCACACCATCTCGTTCGCCACCTCGCTGGCGGCGGGCAGCGCGACCACCACCGCGGCGGCGCAGGCGGTACCCGCCGTCCGCGCCGCGGCCGCCCGCGCCGCGCGGACCGCCGGGGCCGCGGCCGCCGGGGTCACCGGGCAGGCGGCGTTCACCAACGACGTCGCCCGGCTGTCCGACGGCGACCTGCGGACGGTCATCCCGATCGCCATCGCGGTCATCGCGGTGCTGCTCGCGCTGGTGCTGCGCTCGCTGATCGCGCCGCTGTACCTGATCGCGTCGGTGGTGCTCTCCTACTTCGCGGCCCTGGGGCTGACCGTGCTCGTGTTCGTCGGGATCGCCGGGCAGCCCGGGCTTACCTTCATCCTGCCGTTCCTGCTGTTCGTTTTCCTGCTGGCCCTCGGCGAGGACTACAACATCCTGGTCATGACGCGGATCAGGGAGGAAGCCCACCATCTGCCGCTGCGCGAGGCGGTGGGCCGGGCGCTCAGCGTGACCGGGACCACGGTGACCTCGGCCGGGCTGGTGCTGGCGGGGACGTTCGGGGTGCTGGCGATCGTGGGTTCCGGCAGCGCGGGCGCGCAGAACGTCAGGACCATCGTGAACGTCGGCGTCGGCCTCGCGCTCGGCGTGCTGATGGATACCTTCCTGGTCAGGACGCTGCTGGTGCCGGCGGCGGTCGTGCTGATCGGGCGGTGGAACTGGTGGCCGTCGCGGCTCGGCCGGACGCGGCCCGCCGGAGCCGCGGCCGCCGCGGAGGACGGCCCGGCTACTCCGTTGCGCGATCTTGCGTTATTACTTAAGCTGGCGCTGGGGGTTCGTGGCGACCGGGGTCGCCGATCGCACCATGGGGGCACGCATGACCGCGCCGGACCTGGCCGCCGAGCACCTCGGCGCCGAGTATTTCGCCGATCCCTATTCCGTGCACGCCCGGCTGCGGGCGCGCTGCCCGGTCTCGTCGGTGGTGCTGCCGGGCGGCGATGCGCCGGCCTGGCTGATCACCGGGTACGCGCAGGCACGGGCGGCGCTGGCCGACCCGCGGCTGCACAAGAGCATGCCGGGCTGGTCACCCGAGCCCGGCTCGGTGTTCGCGGTCCTCGAGCAGCACATGCTCAACAGCGATCCCCCTGATCACGGGCGGCTGCGCCGGCTGGTGAACAAGGCCTTCACCGCGCGGCATGTCGAACGGCTCCGGCCCCGGATCAGCGTGATCACCGCCGGGCTGCTCGATGCCCTCCCGGCGCGGTCCGAGGTCGACCTGCTCGCCTCCTTCGCGTTCCCGCTGCCGATCACGGTGATCTGCGAGCTTCTCGGCATCCCGACCAGCGAGCGCGATGATTTCCGCGAGTGGTCCACCACGGTCGTGTCGAACACGGCGGCCCCGGACGTGATGTACGCGCACGCCACCGCGATGGTCGGCTACTTCCGGGCGCTGCTGGCGGCCAAGCGGCGCGAGCCGACCGACGACCTGCTGTCGGCGCTGATCACGGCGCGGGACTCCGACGACAGCCTCAGCGAGGACGAACTGGTCTCGATGGCGTTCCTCCTGCTGGTGGCCGGGCACGAGACCACGGTCAACCTGATCGCGAGCGGCGTGCTGGCGCTGCTGCTGAACCCGCGCGAGCTTGACCGGCTGCGTGTCGACCCGTCGCTGATCGGCGGCGCGGTCGAGGAACTGCTGCGGTACACGGCGCCGGTCAGCCACGCGACGTTCCGGTGCGCCGCCGAGCCGGTCGAGATCGGCGGCGTGCGGATAAACCGAGGCGACGCGGTGTTCGTGGCGCTGAGCGGGGCGAACCGGGACCCGGCCAGGTTCGGCGACCCGGAGGGGCTGAACCTGGGCCGGGACAGCTCCGGGCACCTGGCGTTCGGTCACGGCATCCACTACTGCGTCGGCGCGCCGCTGGCCCGGCTCGAGGCCGAGATCGCCTTCGCCGCCCTGCTGGACCGGTTCGCCGGCATCCGGCTCGCGGTGCCGGCCGAGTCGCTGCGCTGGCGGTCGAGCACGCTCATCCACGGCCTGGAGGCCCTCCCCGTGCGGCTGGACCCTGCCGGGGCGCCAGAGCCGGCTGGTGGTATACCGGTCCGATGGGACGCCTGACCGAAATCGCTCCTGGGGTGCTGGTCACGACCAGCACGTTCGCCATGACCACCAGCACGGTGGTCGTCGGCTCGTCGGGCGGCTGCCTGCTGGTCGACCCGGGCGTGACCGTGGCCGACCTGGCCGCGCTGGCGGCTGAGCTGGCTGACCGGGGGCTGCGGCCGGCGGTGGCCTGGTCGACCCATCCGCACTGGGACCACGTGCTGTGGAGCGCCGGGCTTGGGGACGCGCCCCGCTACATCGCTCCGGCCGCCATCCCGATCCTGGAGACCGAGCGCGACGGCATGGTCGAGAACACGCTCAGGGCCGCGCCCGGTTCTGACCTGGAGCTGCTGGGGAAGGTCCAGGCCCTGAGCGGCCCGGTCATTCCGTGGGACGGACCCGAGGCCAGGCTGATCGTGCATGACGGCCACGCGCCCGGCCACGGGGCGGTCTTCCTGCCGGACAGCGGCGTCCTGCTCGCCGGGGACATGTGCTCGGACATCGAGATCCCGCTGCTCGACACGGTCGCGAAGCACCCGCTGGCCGACTACCGCACCGGGGTGGAGCGGCTGGCGGCCGTGCCCGGCGTACGTCAGGTGGTGCCCGGGCACGGCCACGTCGGGGACGCCGCGGAACTGCGCAGGCGGCTCGCCCTCGACACCGCCTACCTGGACGCGGTATCGGCCGGCCAGCCGCACCAGGACCCGAGGCTGACCGCGGACAGCCCGGCGTGGATGCGGGCCATGCACGACGAGCAGGTGCGCTACTTCATGCCCTGAGCAGGCGCGGCCTGGTGGGCGCTGTCCTGGTGGGCGCTGTCCTGGTGGGCGCTGTCCTGGTGGGCGCTGTCCTGGTGGGCGCTGTCCTGGTGGGCGCTGGCCTGGTGGGCGCTGGCCTGCTCGCCGTCGGCGTCGAGCGGCTCGGCGTCGGCATCGCCGTCGGGCGGCTCAGCGCTGAGGTGCTCGTGCTGCGCCGTGGTGCGGCCGTCGCCGGCCAGCGGGACCG
>Ga0335083_10008365_pt1 | contig 12639 bp, 10 predicted proteins | sample Lox_Sample_42_FD_206716 | JGI IMG/M metagenome (GOLD analysis project Ga0335083, IMG submission 206716) | Soil microbial communities from Loxahatchee National Wildlife Refuge, Florida, United States - Lox_Sample_4.2 | ecosystem: Environmental > Terrestrial > Soil > Wetlands | place: USA...
CGCTCGGGGCCGACCTGCACCCAGTTAGGGGCGCTCGTCGACGAGGCGAACGCGGACGAGCTGCCGTAGGTGGCGGTCAGCGCGTACCGACCGTTATGCAGGCCGAAGAACTTGCAGTCGCCGACTCCCACCGCCTTCGACCCGTCCTGAGCCAGGGTGACCTGGCAGCTGGCTCGCCCGTCGGAGACCGTGACGGTTCCCGACGGCCAGCCGGTGCCGCTGGCGGGCGTCACCGACACCTGCACGTCGAGCGTCGTCCCGATGAAACCCGGCGTCTGCGTCGTCCCGGTGATCGCGGTCGTCGTCGCGACCGCGGTGTCGGCCAGGGCGGTTCCCGGCGTCAGCAGGACGCCCCCGGCCAGGCCCGCGCCCAGTACCAGTCCAGCCGTCCATCCGGCCGTACGACGGCATGCAGAAACTATCGCACCGTGCATGTGCACCCTTTCCACCCGTTGACAGAAGTCCCCGCTGTTACCCCTTCACCGCATATACGCCTTAGCGGGGGTAAACGTTGCTCGTTCGTTTATAACGTTTTGGGCAATACCGGTACCTGGTCCGTATTTGTGCAGCTGGGCCGGCCGGCTGGCTGCCTGGCGGCAGCCGTGTGATAGTGACGTACGCGAGGCAGTACCCGAGAAGCCGACGCGTTCGGCCCGGAGGAGCAGCATGTCCGTTCACTCGATGTCGGCCCGCAGTGATGCCGAGGTGGCCGCGCGCGTCGACGCGCTGATCGCCGGGATGACCGTGGCGGAGAAGGCCGGTCAGCTCACCCAGTACTTCTACTTCGACATCCCGTCCCCGGACCAGCCCGGAGGAGGGAACACCGGCGGGGCCGAGGCACCCGGGCCTGGCTTCGCCGGCCAGGGGAACACGGTCGAGGCGGCGCTGGCCAGGGGAGAGGTCGGGTCGCTGCTGTTCGTCACCGACCCGGCGCAGGCGAACAGGCTCCAGCGGCTGGCGATCGAGGGCAACCGGCACGGTATCCCCGTCTTGTTCGGCTTCGACGTCATCCACGGCCTGCGCACGATCTTCCCGGTGCCGATCGCCATGGCCGCGTCGTGGGATCCCGGTGTCATCGAGCGCGGCCAGGCCGTCGCCGCCCGCGAGGCCCGGGCCGTCGGCATCCACTGGGCGTTCGCGCCGATGGTCGACATCGCGCGCGACCCGCGGTGGGGCCGGATCGTCGAGGGCGCCGGGGAGGACCCGTACCTCGGCGCCGCGGTCGCCGCCGCCCAGGTACGCGGCTTCCAGGGCGACGACCCCGGGTCACCAGGCCGGGTCATCTCCGGCCCCAAGCACTTCGCCGGCTACGGCGCCGCGCTCGGCGGGCGCGACTACGACGAGGTCAACCTGTCCGACTCCGAGCTCTGGAACGTCTACCTGCCCCCGTTCAAGGCGGCCGTCGACGCGGGCGCCGGCAACATCATGACCGCCTACATGGACCTCAACGGCGTGCCCGCCACCGGGAACCACTGGCTGCTGACCGAGATCCTGCGCGGCACCTGGGGTTTCGGCGGCTTCCTGGTCAGCGACGCCCAGGCGGTGCACAACCTGCGCACGCACGGGTTCGCGGCCGACCTGACCGACGCCGGCGCCCGCGCGCTCGGCGCCGGCGTGGACATGGAGATGGCGATCGGCGACCCGGCCTACGCGCACCTGCCCGAGGCCATCGCGGCCGGCCTGGCGGACGAGGCGGCGCTCGACGCCTGCGTCCGGCGGGTACTGGCCGCCAAGGTCCGGATGGGCCTGCTCGACCAGCCGTACGTGGACGAGGACCAGGCCAGGGAGGTGCTCGCCGACCCGGCCCACCGCGCCGCGGCGCGCGAGGCCGCGCAGCGGTCCGCGGTCCTGCTCCGCAACGAGGGCGGCCTGCTGCCGCTGGCTGACGCCGGCTCCATCGCGGTCATCGGGCCGCTGGCCGACTCCCGGCGCGACATCCTCGGGCCCTGGGTCTTCGACTTCGACCTGGACGAGACGGTCACGGTGCTCGACGGCATCAGGAACCGGGCCGGCCAGGGGGCCGAGGTCCGCTACGCCCCTGGCATCCGCCCGGCCCAGCGCGTCTTCCCGTCGATGTTCGACATGTTCGCGAACAACGCGCCCGCCGAGCCGGCCGCCTTCGACGACACCGCCGAACTCGCCCGCGCGGTCACGCTCGCCCACGAGTCCGACGTCGCGGTGGTCGTGCTCGGCGAGTGGCAGAACATGATCGGCGAGGCGGCCTCCCGCTCCCGCCTCGAGCTGCCCGGCGAGCAGCTCGCCCTGCTCCAGGCCGTGGTGGCCACCGGCACGCCGGTCGTGCTGCTGGTCATGAACGGCCGCCCGCTCGACCTGCGCTGGGCCGCGGAGCACGTCCCGGCGATCCTCGACATCTGGTACCCGGGCACCCAGGGCGGCGCGGCCGTGGCCGACCTGCTCTTCGGCGACGTCGCGCCGGGCGGCAAGCTGCCGTTCAGCTGGCCGCGCACCGTCGGCCAGGTCCCGCTCGTCTACAGCCACACGATCTCGCACGAGCCCGCCAACCAGGGGCGTCGTTACTGGGATGAGGAGAGCACGCCGCTGTACCCGTTCGGTCATGGCCTTTCCTACGGCCGGTTCGAGTACCGCGCCCTCACCCTGGACCGGGACCGGATCCAGGCGGGCGAGACCGTCACCGCGTCGGTCACCGTGACCAACACCGGCGAGCGCGCGGGCGACGAGGTGGCCCAGCTCTACATCCACCAGCGGCACGGCACCGCGTCACGGCCGGTCCGCGAGCTCAAGGGCTTCCAGCGGTTCACGCTGGCGCCCGGCGAGTCGCGCACCCTGGAGTTCCCGCTCGGTCCCGGCGAGCTCCGCTACTGGAACGCGGCCGCCAGGGACTGGGTGATCGACGCCACCACCATCGACGTCTTCGCCGGCGGCGACTCGGCCGCCGAGCTGACCGCCAGCTTCACTATCACTGGCTGATACCGGGGCTCGGTTGAAGCTGACCGGGTGGCCGTCCCGTCCCGAGAGAGCACCCGCGGCCGGTCAGGCCATGCTCAGCCCGGGTGGGTTACCCGGCGCGGGCGGGCGGGCTGTGGCTGCGCAGGACCTTGGTTTTGTCCTGGTTCCAGGCGGTGGTGGTGCCGTCGGGGTTCAGGATCAGGGTCCAGCCCTGGCGGTGGATGACGATCTGGTGGTGGTAGCGGCATAGCAGGACGCAGTTGGTGACGCTGGTGTGGCCGCCGCGGGCGGTGTGGCGGGCGTGGTGGACCTCGCAGGCCGCGGCGGGCTGACGGCAGCCGGGGAAGCGGCAGTGCCGGTCGCGGTGCCGGACCAGGTTCCTGACCGGGGCGGGGATGGTGGTGGTGACGCCGAGGTCCAGCGGCAGGCTGATCCCGGCGAGGCGGCCGCCGAGCTGCTGCTGCCGCAGGCATGAGGCGAGCCCGCCAGGCCCGGACAGCAGGTCCACGGCCTTGCCGATGACCTGCTGCTCCAGGGCCTCCTGCGAGATCAGGGTCCCGGTGGTACCGCCGCCCGCGGCGGCCGCATCGGCAGCGGCCGCATCGGCGGCAGCCTGGCCGCGGCGGTAGATCTTGTCCAGCTCGGCCGCGAGCCGGACCAGGTCGGCGAACACCGACGGGTTGACCCGGCCCCAGACCACCGGGGCGACCAGGGCGTCGCAGCCGATCGCGGCGGCCGCGCCGGCGTCTAGCCACACCCCGTCGTCGGTACCGCCCTGAGCGGACCGGGCGCGGTAGCCGGCCCAGCGGATCTGTGTTTGCCGGGTCCACTCATCCCGCAGTTCCGCGCTGCCTTCCATCAGCATCAGGTCGGCGATCGTGATGTGGGCCATGATCTTGACCGGCTGCCCGGCTCGCTGCGGGATCAGCCCGGCGGCGACCAGCCTCGTCATGGCTTCCTGGAGGGCGTCGTGGTACCGCTGGTCATGGGAGCGGTCGTCTTCGAGGCCGGCCTTGGCGGACAGGGCGTCCAGGACGGCCCGGACGACCTGGGCGCATTCGGGGGTCAGGTCCCCGCGGATGATCCCGGCCCCGCCGAACGTCAGCGCCAGCCGCACCGACCGGTCCTCGAACAGTTCGTCCTCGCCGGGCAGCCTGAACTCGCCTGACGCCCCGTCCTGGCCGGGCACGGTGTCTTCGCCGGGATGCTGGTCGCGGTCTTCGCCGTTCTCGCGGGCGGGATCCTGCCCGTGAGCAGGCGCCTGGCCAGGATTCCGGCCGGCACCGCTGTCATCGGGTGCGTGCTGGTGGGACCGCTCATACATCTCGCCGGCCAACCCGGCCAGGTCATCCAGCCCCAGGCCGGACACTGCCGCGGCCAGCAAGATCCCGTCCGCGGCGTCCTGCGAATCCCCGGGCAGCTTGCTTGTCCACTTGCAGATGGCCATAGCCCACGGCTCGGACACCTCCTTGGCGGCCAGCGCGGCGTAGACCCGCGGGTGCGCCCGGGCCCGCTTGACCCACCCGGTGTGCTCGGCGGCCGCCCCGGAGGTGATCGCGGTCTGGTACACCAGCCACGCGCGCGGGCTGAACGCCCCGTCCTCGGCGTAGCCCTGCCCGACGGTGAACGCGCTCAGGACCGAGGTCCGCGCGGCGACCGCGACCGAGTTCGCCTCCTCCAGCCCGCGCAGCATCGCCGCCTGCACCGCGCTGCCCATCGAGGTGGCATCCGCGCTCGCCAGGAACGCCAGCCCGGCCTGCACCATGTCCATCGCCTCACTCGCGCTCGCGGGTGCGGGAGCAGGAGCAGTGCTCATGCCGGGTCACCTCCCATCCGGGTTCACGGAGTGCTGTCGCTGGTCCTGGCGGTTTTCTTCCCATGTAAACTGATCTCTAGATCTTGATTTCGATAATATCGCGGGGCTACGACATTCTGCCGTCCATAAAGCCGTGCCGAGCGAGATAGATACCGCTGATCAGAAAGAGGTTTCTGGGACCACGGAGGTTACCGGCCCTACGTCCTAAAGCTCCGGGGCCCGCTCACAGGTAAGGGGCGCGCCGGGCACGGAGGGCTCGCAACTTGTGGCGATTGGCGCAGCGCTTCACACTGCAGCGCTTCGTCGGACTGGTCCACTCGGCTATTGAGAATCAGCCAGTAGGCCCCGCTTACGCAGCACCGGCATGACGCCCTCGCCGACCTGGTAGGCCTCTTCCAGGTGCGGGTAGCCGGACAGGATGAACTCGTCGATGCCGAGCTCGTGATACCCGGCGATCCGGTCGGCGACCTCCTCGTGGGTTCGGTCCAGGCCCCAGACGGATTCAAGCGACGCAGGCGGAACCTCCGGTGGCCGGACGACGGCAGCCAGGTGAACAATCCCGCGCGAGCCGGCCAGCGGCGCCGCGAAAATTCGGTTGGCCGGCGGCCGGGCGGCGAGGGACACTCCGGGCGTGAAGCCAGCCTGGAGCTACGTCATCTGCTGCGTCCAGCGGACCGGCAGCTGGCTGCTCGCGCACACGCTGACCGATACCGGGTACGCCGGCCGGCCGTCCGACTACTTCGACGAGCAAGAGCGGAAAACTCATACCCGGGAGTGGGGCCTGCCGTCCGGCGACCTGGCTCCGTATGTCCAGGCCGTGCGGGAGCACGCCACGACGCCGAACGGCGTGCTCGGCTCGAAGCTGATGTGGAACGACTTCGACTGGCACCGGCAGAACTCGGTCCGCCCGTCCGCCGGGACCGACGCGGGCCTGGAATTCATGCGGACGGCGTTCGGCGACCCCCAGTTCGTCTGGCTACGGCGCCTGGACAAGGTACGGCAGGGCATCTCGTGGTGGCGAGCCTCCGTGACCGATCAGTGGGGGCTGCGGCCGGACCAGGAGGCCGGAGAACCCCCGGCCGACGTCGAGCCGATCTTGCGGCTCATCCGCTTCGCCGAGCAGTGCGAGGCAGGCTGGCGGCAGTGGTTCGCGTCAACCGGGATCCGGCCCTGCGAGGTCATCTACGAGGATCTCGCCCGGGACCGGTTCGCGGTTGCGAACCGGGTCCTCGGTTACCTGAACCTGCCGCGACTCGAGCCTGGTGATCTCCCGCCGGTCCGCTACCGCCAGCAGGCCGACCGCCTGACCGAGCACTACGTGGACCTGGTCCACGCGGTTATCGGAGGCCGGGCCGGGCCGGACCGCGGGCGGTCCCCGCTCCCAGCGACATCAATGCGGATCTGATGTCGCTATCACGACATCAGAGTGACGCTGATGTCGTTGACGGTGGCCCGGGCGTGTGACTGCCGGGACTGCCGGGGCGGATGCGGCGACTGGGACGTGCTTCTTGCCCACCGTGTCCGGCAGCACCTCCGGCAGCCGGTGCTAGCGTGCGGGCGGCTACTGGAGGCCGGTGCGGACCGAGGTGATGCGCTGGGTGTTGAAGCCGAGCCAGTGCATCCGGCCGATGTAGCGGGCGTGCTCGACCTTGAGGCAGCGGTCCATGATCACGGTCACGCCGCCGTCCTCGGCGATCTTCGCGCCCTCGGCGTTGATGACGCCGAACTGGCACCACAGGGTGCCGGCGCCGATCCGCACCGTCTCCCTGGCGATCGGCGGCAGCGCGTCCGGGGCGCGGAACACGTTCACGATGTCCACCGGCTCAGGGACGTCCGACAGGCTCGGATAGCACTTCTGCCCGAGGATCTCGCTCTCGCGAGGGTTCACCGGGATCACGGTGTAGCCGTGCCGCCTGAGGTAGTACCCGACGAAGTTGCTGGCCCGCAGCTCGTTCTTGGACAGGCCCACGATCGCGATCGTCTTCGCGGAGTGCAGCACCCGCTGGATCTCCAGCGGGTCCTGGTACCGGGCGAGGTCAAAGTCGCTCACGCGGACGCCCCTTCCTTACCCACGGTGGCCGCCACGAGGGCGAAGCCCTGTTCCAGGTCCCAGATCAGGTCATCGACCGACTCGAGGCCGACCGACAGCCGCACCGTCCCGGGGCTGACGCCGGCCGCGCGCAGCTCGTCGTCGCTGAGCTGCCGGTGCGTCGTGCTGGCGGGGTGGATGACCAGGCTCTTCGCGTCGCCCACGTTGGCCAGGTGGGACCACAGGGACATGCCCCGGATCAGGTCCTGGCCGCCGTCCCGGCCGCCGGCGCAGTCGAACGAGAACACCGCGCCCGCCCCCCGGGGCAGGTACTTGTCCACCAGCGGCCGGTACTTGCTCGCCGGCAGCCCGGCGTAGGTGACATGAGAGGCCAGCGGGTGCGATTCGAGGAACGATGCGACCGCCAGCGCGTTCGACACATGCCGGTCCATCCGCAGCGACAGTGTCTCGAGCCCCTGCAGGAACAGGAAGGCGTTGAACGGCGACAGGGCCGCGCCGAGGTCGCGCAGCGACTCGGCCCGCAGCTTCATCAAGTAGCCGTAGGTGCCGAACGTCTCGTGGAACTGCAGCCCGTGGTAGGCCGGGGACGGGTCCGCGACCACCGGGAACCGGCCGTTGGACCAGTTGAACAGGCCGGACTCCACCACCACGCCGCCGATGGCGGTGCCGTGGCCGCCGATGAACTTGGTCGCCGAGTGGATCACGATGTCGGCGCCCCACTCGATCGGGCGGCACAGGTACGGCGACGCGAACGTGTTGTCCACGATCAGCGGCAACTCGTGCTCGTGCGCGATCGCCGCCACCGCCTCGATGTCCAGCACGTTCCCGCCCGGGTTCCCGACCGTCTCGCCGAAGAACGCCTTCGTGTTCGGCCGCACCGCCTTCTCCCAGGCGGCCCCGTCGTCGGGATCGACCCAGGTCAGCTCCACGTTCATCTTGCGCAGCACGTGCTTGAACTGGTTCACCGTGCCGCCGTAGAGCGCCGCCGAGGAGACCACGTGGTCGCCCGGCTCGAGCAGCGTGAACAGGGCGGCGTTCTGGGCGGCGAGCCCGCTGGCGAACGCCACCGCGCCGGCCCCGCCCTCGAGGTTCGCCACCCGCTCCTCGAACACCGCGGTGGTCGGGTTCATGATGCGCGAGTAGGTGTTCCCGTACTCCTGGAGGTTGAAGTACGCCGCCGCCGACTCGGGATCCTCGAACACGTAGCTGGTGGTCTGGAAGATCGGCACCGCCCGGGCGCCGGTATTCGGGTCAGGCCGCTGACCCGCGTGCAGCTGCCGGGTCTCGAAGCCGAACGAGCGATCTGCTTCCGGCCGCTCAGTCACGAGTGCCCTCCAGGAATGTACGAATGATGGGCGTCTGCCGCGCTTCCTCGAGCAGGAAGCAGTCGTGGCCGTAGGGCGCCTCGATCACGTGCGACTCGACCGGCTTGCCCAGCCCGCGCAGCGCGGCGGCGATGTCCTCCGACGCGGTCGGCGGGTACAGCCAGTCGGAGCTGAACGAGATCAGCAGCGTCCGCCCCGTCACGTCCGCGAACGCCCGCGCCAGCGACCCGCCGTGCTGCCGGGCCAGGTCGAAGTAGGTCAGGGCCCGCGACATGTACAGGTAGGTATTCGCGTCAAACCTTTTAACGAACGAGTTGGCTTGATGCCGCAGGTAACTCTCCACCTGGAACTCGGGTTCGGTGATCGTGTAGCGCACGTCGTCGGCGAACTGGAGCCGCCGCCCGAACTTGTCGTCAAGCGCCTGGGCGGACAGGTACGTGATGTGGCCGACCATCCGGCCTACCCCCATGCCCGCGTCGGGCTGGCGCCCGGTGCCGTAGTAGCGGCCGCCCTGCCAGTCCGGGTCGCGCATGATCGCCTCGCGCGCGATCGCGTTCCAGGCCACGCCCTGCGGCTGGAGCGCGTGGGTGCTGGCGATGGCCACCACGGCGTCGACCTCGTCCGGGAACAGGATCGACCATTCGAAGGCCTGCATCCCGCCCAGGGAGCCGCCGGTCACCGCCGCCAGCCGGTCGATACCGAGGGCGCGGAGGAAGACCCGTTCGGTCCTGACCATGTCGGCCACCGTGATCACCGGGAAATCCGGTCCGTACGGCCGGCCGGTCGCCGGGTCGGCGGAGGACGGTCCGGTCGTGCCCCGGCAGCCGCCGAGCAGGTTCGTCGAGACCACGTAGAAGCGGTCGGTGTCGAACGCCTTGCCGGGACCGATCATCCCGTCCCACCAGCCGAGTCCCTTGCCGGCGCTGCCGTCGCGGTCGGTGGCGCCGAACCCGTCGCGGGTGCTCTCGGCGGGCGGCGTCTTGGCGAAGCCGGCCGCGTGGGCGTCGCCGCTGAGGGCGTGGCACACCAAGATGACGTTGTCGCGCTGGGGAGACAGGGTCCCGTAGGTCTCGTAGGCCACGCGGACCGGGTAGAGATCCCGTCCGCAGTCGAGCCGCACCGGCTCGGGCAGGTCAAGGTATTGGGTTTCAACCGTACCAACCGAGCCTGACGTGAGCGTCGGGTCTGGGGCTGGCTCTGGCATGGACGTTATCTTAACCTGTAGGAACGGGTATATTGCCAATCGAATCCATCGGGATTATGGGTAGGGGAATTACGTATGTCAACGGTTACCAATGGCGTTAACGTCCAGGCGCTGCTCGACGCGCGCGAAGTCCTCAAGGGCGCGCCGCAGGCCGCTCAGTTCACCTGGCGGGCCTCCGCCACCTGGCAGAACGGCGTGCACAGCCAGATCAAGGTCAACAGCTTCTTCGGCCTCGGCGAGGAGCAGGCTCACAAGCAGGAGGCGGTCTTCGAGGCCGACCACCCCGAGATCTTCGCGGCCACTGACAACGGCATCACGCCGATCGAGTATCTCATCGTCGGCCTGGCCAGCTGCCTGACGGCCGGCGTGGCCTCGGTCGCCGAGAACCGCGGCATCCAGCTGCGCTCGGTCACCTCGACGGTCGAGGGCGCGCACGACATCCGCGGCATCCTCGGCGCCGACAGCGACGTCCGCAACGGCTTCAACGACGTCAAGGTGACCTTCAACATCGACGCGGACGCGTCCCGGGAGGACATCGAGGCGCTGGTGGCCCAGTCGCAGAAGCGCTCGGCCGTCTACGACGCCCTGACGAACCCGACCAACGTCACCGTCGAAGTGGCCTAGGAAAGCCAGTACTGGGGGCTTAGTCATCGAGCGCATTACCGCGGTCGTCATCGGCGCGGGGCACGCGGGCCTGTCCGCGAGCCGCTTCCTGAGCGACCGGTCGATCGATCACGTCGTGCTCGAGCGCGGTGAGGTGGCGAACTCCTGGCGCCGCGAGCGCTGGGATTCGCTGCGCCTGCTCACGCCGAACTGGCAGAGCCGCCTGCCGGGCCTTCGCTACGAAGGCCCGGACCCGGACGGGTACATGACCGCCGGCGAGGTGACCGATCTCATCGAGCGCTTCGCCGCGGTCGCCCGGGCGCCGGTCAGGACCGGCGAGGACGTCTCCTCGGTGCGGCAGGCCGGGGACGGCTACCTGGTCACGTCCAGCGGCGGCGAGATCGCCGCCCGGGCCGTGGTCATCGCCAGCGGCGCCTGCAACCGGGCTTCGGTACCGCGGTTCGCCGGCGAGGTGCCCGCGTCGGTCGAGCAGCTGACCCCGTTCGACTACCGCGACCCGGGCAAGCTCCCCGACGGCGGCGTGCTGGTGGTGGGCGCGTCGGCGACCGGCGTGCAGCTGGCCGCCGAGATCCACCGCTCAGGCCGGCCGGTGACCCTATCGGTGGGGGAGCACGTGCGGCTGCCGCGCACCTACCGCGGCCGTGACGTGCTGTGGTGGATGGACACCGCGGGCGTGTGGGACCAGCGGTACGACGAGATGGACGACCTGAACCGGGCCCGGCGGCTGCCGTCGCCCCAGCTGGTCGGGACGCCCGAGCGGACCACGCTCGATCTCAACGCGCTCACCGCGCTGGGGGTCGAACTGGTCGGCCGGTGGGCGATGGTGCGCGACGGCCGGGCGCTGTTCTCCGGCGGCCTGCGCAACATGTTCTCGCTCGCCGACCTCAAGCTCAGGCGCCTGCTCGACACCTTCGACGAGTGGGCGCTGACCAGCGGGCGCGACGCGGAGTTCAGCCCGCCGGAACGGCTCGAGCCGACCCGGGCGCCGGAGTCGTCGCGGCTGGCGCTTGATCTGGGCAGCGGCGAGATCCGCTCGATCGTGTGGGCGACCGGCTTCCGGCCCGACTACGGCTGGCTCGGGGTGCCGGTGGTCGACTCGAAGGGCCAGCTGGAGCACGAAGGCGGCGTGGCAGCCAGCCCGGGGCTCTACGCGCTGGGCCTGCCCGTGCTGCGGCGGCGCCGGTCCACGTTCATCTGCGGCATCGAGGACGACGCGCGCGAGGTCACCGGCCACCTGGCGGGGTATCTCGGGGGCCGTTAAGGACCGGCCGGCCGCTGCCAGAACTGCTCCGGCCGCGCGGCCACCTCGGTCCCGGACCGTTCCAGGTCCGCGGCCCACGGCAGCATGCGCTGGAAGACCGGCTCGCCGCCCGCGGCCAGCTGCCGGATCATCCCGACGTTGCGCCCGACCCGTTCGATGATCGCGGTGCGGACCGCGGCCGGGTCGCCGGCGTACCCGTACGCGTCCAGGAGCAGGTGGAACCGCCGGTGCCGGTCGTCTTGATCACCGAACCCGGCGGGCTCGGCGATCGCCGCCGTCAGCAGCGGCACCCACGTCAGCGCCGAGAACGCCAGGTCATCCTCGGGCCGGGACGGGCTGGCGGTGTCCCAGTCGACGAAGCCGACCAGCGCGCCGTCGGCCCACACGGCGTTCCACGGCGACGCATCCAGGTGAGCGATCACCGCTCCCGGCTGCCACGTCCGGCCGGTGAACCACACCGCGTCCGCGGCCGGCCGGAAGGTCACGGTCGCCTCGTGCAGCCGCCGCAGCCACGCGCCCACCTGCCGCAGCGCGTCGTCCGAGCGCACCCAGTCCGGCCAGGGCGACGTCCCTTCGCCCATGGTCTGGCCGGGCAGGAACGTCAGGCGCTCGCGGCCCTGCTCGTCGAGGCCGCGGGCGCGCGGGGCGCCGTCGAAGCCGGCGTCTTCCAGGTGCCGCAGCACCGAGTGCACGGTCGCGGTCCACGGCTGAGCCGGGCGGCGGACCTCGTCCCCCGCGCGGACGGCTCCGAAACTGCGCCCGCCGGGTAGCCGTTGTTCGGTCACCTCCTGGTTCTACCGCGATCAGGGCATCAGGGGCGACCGGATATCGGGCCGCCTAGGCTTCCATCGCCGCGACGACGTTCTCCTCGGTCAGCGGCAGGGTCCTGACCCGAACCCCGAGCGCGTCGTACACGGCGTTACCGATGGCGGCCGCGACCGGGCCTTGCGCGGTCTCGCCGATGCCGAGGGCCGGGTGCCCGCCGCCGGGCAGCAGCTCGACGTCGACCGCGGGCACCTCGGAGAACCGCAGGATGGGGTACGTCTCCCAGGTGTCGCTGGTCACGCCGTAGCGGTCGAAGCGCACCTGCTCCTTCAGGGTCCAGCTGACGGCCTGGATCGCGCCCCCCTCGACCTGGTTGGCGGCGCCGTCCGGGTTGACGATCAGCCCGGCGTCGACCGCGATGGTCAGCCGCCGCACCCGGACCTCGGTGACCGCGGTCACCTCGGCGACCACGGCGCAGTAGGCGGCGGTGTTCTTGTAGCGGGCGAACCCGATGCCGTGCCCGGCGGCCTCTTCCGGCTGGCTCGGCCAGTCCGCCCAGCCGGAGCGCCTGGCCGCCGCCTCGACCACGGCCCGGGCCCGCGGGTCGGCCAGGCCGGACAGCCGGTACTCGACCGGGTCCCGGCCGGCCGCGGCGGCGAGCTCGTC
>Ga0335083_10008366_pt1 | contig 12638 bp, 6 predicted proteins | sample Lox_Sample_42_FD_206716 | JGI IMG/M metagenome (GOLD analysis project Ga0335083, IMG submission 206716) | Soil microbial communities from Loxahatchee National Wildlife Refuge, Florida, United States - Lox_Sample_4.2 | ecosystem: Environmental > Terrestrial > Soil > Wetlands | place: USA: Florida...
GCGCATCCAGCTGGTCGCGCTGCGCAACGCCTATTACGACCTGAAGCAGGCCGAGGAGAAGGTCGCGGTGCTGGCGGAGACCGCGCAGTTGTTCGGGCGCACGCTCGCGGCGGCGCAGGTGCGGCTCAAGGCGGGCGACCTCGCGGCCGCCGACGTGTCGAAGGTGCAGGTGGACCATGAACGCGCGCAAAACGACGCGCGCACGGCGCAGGCCGACCAGGTGCGCGCGCAGCTGGCGCTCGGCTACCTGATCGGCGACGAGCGCGGTGCGCCGACCCTGCGCGCCTCGGACCCCTGGCCGGCCATCGAGCGCCCCGACGCCGCTGCGGTCGAGCGCGCCATCGGCCAGGCGGTCGAAACCCGTCCCGATGTCGCCGCCGCGAAGGCGCGCGTCGCGGCAGCGGAAAAGCTGCGCGACCTCGCCCGGAGCCAGCAGACGCGCGACATTACTCTGGGCGCGCAGTACGAGCACTATCCCAGCAACAGCCCGAACGATTCCATCGGCTTCGGCATTTCGCTGCCGCTGTTCACCGGCAACGACTTCTCCGGCGACATCCGCCGCGCCGAAGTCGACCGCTATTCGGCGCTCGACGCACTCGAACGTGCGCGCGCAATAGCGGGCGCCGATGTCCGCCGCGCCGCCTCGGACCTCGCGGCGACTGCCGAGCGCCTGGACCGTTACGACTCCTCGCTGCTCGAGGCGGCGCAACGCACCGCGCAGGCGGTGGAATTCGCCTTCCAGCGCGGCGCCACCTCGGTGCTGGAGGTGCTGGATGCGCGGCGCACGCTGCGCGCGGTGCGCCTGGAGGCGCTCGCCGCGCGTACCGACTACGCCAAGGCGCTCGCCGCATGGCGCGCCAGCCTGACCACCGTGGATTTGCGCGGGGAAAAATGAACAAGCTTCCCGCGGTTGTCTTGCTCGTCCTGCTGGCAGGCTGCGGCGATTCGGTGCAGAAGAGCGCCGTGCCGCAGGCGCGTGTCGAAGGCCAGTCGGTGATTTTTCCGGCAGGCAGCCCGCAGACCGCGGTGCTGATATCCGAAAAAGTCGAGCCGCGCCGCGAGGCGGTGCTGCGCTTCAACGGCCGCCTGGTCTGGGACGAGGACCGCACGGTGCGCGTGTTCAGCCCCCTGGGCGGGCGCGTGCAGGCGATCGCGGTTCGCTTGGGGGATGCGGTGCGGGCGGGACAGACGCTGGCCGTGGTGGCCGCGCCGGACCTGGGGACGGCGCAATCCGAGGCGCGCAGGGCCGAGCAGGACGACGCGCTCGCGCAGAAGAGCCTCGCGCGCATCGCCGAACTGACGGAAGCGGGCGTGGCGCCCGCCAAGGACCTGCAGGCGGCCCAGGCGGATGCCGCGCGCGCCGCTGCGGAGCGTGCGCGCACTGCAAGCAGGCTCAAGCTCTACGGCGCGACTTCGGGCCAGGTGGACCAGCGCTTTGTGCTCGCGTCGCCTATCGCGGGCGTGGTCGTGGAGCGCAATATCAACCCCGGCCAGGAAGTGCGGCCGGACTCGCAGGCCGACAAGGGGCTGTTCGTCGTCTCCGACCCGACCCGGCTCTGGTTCGTGCTCGACGTCGCGGAGGGCGACATCGGCGCCGTCAAGGCGGGCGCCGAGGTGCAAATCGGCGCCACCATGCTGGGCGAGGACACGATCACCGGCAAGGTTACCAACATTGCGGATTTCGTCGATCCGCAGACGCGTACCGTGAAGGTGCGCGGCACGATCCTGAATCCCGGCCGGCGCGTGAAGGCCGAAATGTTCGTGACTGCCGAACTCAAGCTGCCCTCGGTGCACGGTTTCATCGTGCCGACCAAGGCTGTCTACCTGCGCGGCGAGCAGAGCTACGTGTTCGTGGATGCGGGTGGTGGGCGCTACCTGAGAAAACCGGTGCGTCTCGGGCCCACGAGCAAGGGGCAACAGGTAGTTCTGGAAGGCCTGGGGGCGGACGAAAAGGTGGTGGTCGACGGCGCGCTGCTGCTCGAGCGGCTGCTCGCTTCAAGAGACTAGCTTGATCAAGCGCATCGTTTCGTTTGCGCTTTACCAGCCGCTTTTCATCGTGCTGGGGATGATCCTGTTCGTCGGCACGGGCGTGATCGCCTTCAATCGCCTGCCGGTGGAGGCCTTTCCGGACGTCACCGATACGCAGGTCACGGTGATCTCGCTCTACCCGGGGCGCGCTGCGGAGGAGGTCGAGAAGCAGGTCACGGTGCCCCTGGAAGTGGCGCTCTCGGGCCTGCCGGGCGCGGTGCGCATGTTCGTGCACACGCAGTTCGGGCTTTCGTTCCTGATCATCACCTTCGATGACGGCGTCAACGGCTACTTTGCGCGCCAGCAGGTCGTCGAGCGCCTGCGCGAGGTGGACCTGCCGGACGGCGCCCGATCTCAGCTGGCGCCGTTCTCGACGGCGATCGGCGAGATCTACCGCTACCGGCTGAAGGGCGACCACGTGTCGGCGCGGGAGTTGCGCACCTACGAGGACTGGGTCGTGGAGCGCGCCCTGCGCCAGGTGCCCGGCGTCGCCGACATCACCACGCTGGGCGGCCTGATCAAGCAATACGAGGTGCGTCCGGATACGGCGCGCATGCGCGACTACAAGGTCACGCTGGAGCAGTTGACGCAGGCGATCCAGCGAGGCAACCAGAACGCCGGCGGCAGCTACGTCGAGCAGGGCCGTCAGCAGTACCTGATCCGCGGCATCGGGCTTTTCCAGGGGCCGGAGGACATCGGCAACGCGGTGGTCGCCGAGCGCAGCGGCACACCGGTCCTGGTGAGGGACATTGCGAAAGTCGAGATCGGTGCGGTGCCGCGCCAAGGCGTCGCCGGCGAGGACGACGAGGACGACATCGTGACCGGCGTGGTGCTCATGCGCCGCGGCGAGAATCCATCCGACGTGCTGAAGCGCGTGCGCGCACGCATCGACGTCCTGAATACCACCGGGTTGCCGCCCGGCGTAAAGATCGTACCGATCTACGACCGCACCTGGCTGATTGGCAAGACGCTGAAGACGGTGTTCACCAACCTGCTGGAGGGCGCGCTGCTGGTGTCGTTCGTTCTGTGGTTGTTCCTCGGCAACCTGCGCGCGGCGGCGATCGTGGCGGTGACGATCCCGCTCGCGCTACTGGCGACCTTCCTCGGCCTGACCTGGATCGGCATCCCGGCCAACCTGCTGTCGCTCGGGGCGATGGACTTCGGCATCATCGTCGACGGCGCGGTGATCGTCGTGGAAAACGTGTTCCGCCACCTCTCGGAGGCGAACAAGGTCGAAAAGCACATGACCGACGAGAAGCGCCGGCACCTGATCCTGCACGCGGCCGTCGAGGTCGGGCGGCCGACGCTGTTCTCGATGCTGATCATCATCGCCGCTCACATCCCCATCTTCACCCTGCAGCGGCACGAAGGCCGCATCTTCGCGCCGATGGCCTACTCGGTGGTCTCGGCCCTTGTCGGCGCGCTGATCCTATCGCTAACGCTGGTGCCGCTGCTGTGCTCGGTGATGCTGAAGCGCAACCTGCCTGAGAAGGAGAATTTCATTGTCCGCGCGGCGAAGGGCTGGTACGAGCCGGCGCTCGCCTGGGCCCTGCGCCGCAAGAAGACGGTGCTCGGAGTTGCCGTCGCCGCGCTCGCAGGCAGCCTTGCGCTGGTGCCCAGCCTTGGCAGCGAGTTCCTGCCCGAACTCAACGAGGGCGCAGTCTGGGTGAATGTCAACCTGCCGACGAGCGTTTCCGTATCGGAGGCGCAAAGCATGGTCAGGAAAGTGCGCATGGCGATCCGCAAGTTTCCCGAAGTGCAGCAAGTCAATTCCAAGGTGGGCAGGCCCGAGGACGGCACCGATCCGAAGCTCATCAACATGGCGGAGTTCCTGGTCGACCTGAAGCCGGAGAGCGAGTGGAAGCGCGGAGTCGACAAGCCGGGGCTGCTGCGCGAGATCGAGACGGAAATCAACCGGACGCCCGGCCTGACGGTCTCCCTGTCGCAACCGATCCGCGACAACGTGCTGGAGTCCATCTCGCAGATCGACGGGCAGATCGTGGTCAAGGTGTTTGGCGACGACCTTGACGTGCTGCGCGACAAGGCGCTCGAGGTGCTCAAGCAGGTACAGGATGTGCCAGGCGTAGCGCGCGCTTTCGTCGACCGGCTGGGCGAACTGCCCCAGATCCAGGTCAGGATCGACCGTGCGCGCGCCGCGCGTTACGGCGTCAACGTCGGCGACGTCCAGGACGTGATCGAAACGGCGCTCGGCGGCAAGCAGGTGACGCAGATGTGGGAGGGCGAGCAGCGCTTCGGCGTGGCGGTGCGGCTGCAGGAATCCGAGCGCACGCTCACGCGCATGCAAGGTCTGCTGGTGGCGACGCCGGACGGCGCCTACGTACCGCTGTCGGAGCTGGCGACGTTCCGCACGGTCGACGGTTTGATGAACATCGCGCGCGAAAACGGCAGGCGCGTATTCGCTATCGGGGTTTTCATCCGCGGCCGCGACATGGGCAGCGTGGTCGCCGACATGCAGGCCAACGTGAAGAAGAACGTGGCGCTGCCCGCGGGCTACAGCGTGAGCTGGTCCGGCGAATTCGAGAACCAGGAGCGCGCCATGGCGCGCCTGTCGGTGATCGTGCCGATCTCGATCCTGATCATTTTCCTGCTGCTGTTCGACGCCTTCAAGTCCTTCCGCAACTCCCTCCTGATCATCATGAACATTCCGTTCTCGGTGATCGGCGGCATACTCGCGCTCTGGATCACCGGCATCTATCTCTCGGTGTCCGCGGCAATCGGCTTCATCGCGCTGTTCGGCCAGGCGGTGCTGAACGGCGTGGTGATGGTGACGCTGTTCAACGAGCTGAAGAACCACGGCATGACCGCGGAAGAGGCCGTGGTCAAGGGCGCGCTGATGCGATTGCGCACGGTGTTGATGACCGCGCTGCTCGCCTCGCTCGGCCTCCTGCCGATGGCGCTGTCGACCGGGATCGGCGCCGAGACGCAGAAGCCGCTGGCGGTGGTCGTGATCGGCGGCCTCGTAACGGCGACGCTGCTGGTGCTGTTCGTGATGCCGGTGCTCTATGTCCTGCTATCGCGCCTGAAAGGGCGCAAGCGCGAGCACGCGTCGAACGAACCCGCCGGCGGCTGAGCGGGAAGCTCTAAACCAGACGCAGCCCGACGGCGCGCCCCTGCCCGAAATTCTTGTGGAGGAAATTCAGCACGGGCTCGAGGTTGTCGAACGGATGGTACGCAGCCGACAGCGCATCGAGCTCCCTTGCGAGCGTGCTCTTGGCAAAAACGATATCCGAAGCAAGGGCGGCATCCAGGTCCGAATGCCCGTCGCCGGCAAAAACGACGCGCTGGCGGCGGTAGGGCAGGAGGTGCCTAGCCTTCGCGTTCGCCGAGCGCGCGCATGCGGGATCGGCATGCGGAAACGACGGGATCAGCCGCTCGCCTGAGAATTCGAGATCGTTGGCGATCACCGGCACGCCTTCGATGCCGTTGTTGCGGAGCATGTGACGGATCAGCGGCGCGAAGCTGTCGCTCACGATGATGACGTCGACCCGCCGCGACCCCGCCCAATCGACGATGGCCGGAAACGCCGGATCCACGCGCACCTGGAGCAGGTATTCGAAGAGTTCGCCGCGGGACACGCGCAGGTTGCCGACCTGCCGGCTCAGGCATTCCTGCGCCGACAGGTGGCCGTCCTGCCAATCGTTTTCCCAGTCGCGCCAGGCCTCGTCCGGCGAGAATCTCTCGATGATCCGGTCGAGGACGTCGTCCGAGGTCAGGGTGTTGTCGAAATCGAAGAACAGGACCGGCTTGGGCGGGACGCTAGGCATGCTGTTGTACCTTCGCCGGGGATCCCGGCAGGAGATTCGCGAGGGAATCGCAGAACGCCTGCAGGCGGTCCGCCACGACGGAGCGCTCCAGGTCGACCGTCACCAGGTGGTAGGAGTTCTTGAGCAGCACCAGCTCGCGGCGCACCGAACCGACGCGCCTGCGGATGAATTCGGCGTTGCTCGGGCCGGTCATGTCGTCGTTCTCGGCCTGCACCAGCAGCACCGGGCTGGTCACCGCGGGCAGCTGGCGCTTGCAGCGCGCTACCAGGGGCCGCATCTCGCAGAACAGGCGCACGGGGAAATGCGCGTAGCCGAGCGAAGCCGCGTCCGCGCTTTCGCGCAGCGAGGCCCTGCCGTACTGGCCCGCCATCTTGCCGCGCAGGGCCTCGTCCTTCAGGCCGAAAGGCGCGCTTTCGCGGAAGTACGAGAAATATTTGATCGGGGTGTAGTTCACCAGCGGGATCAGCTTGTGGTACCAGGGCACGTTCCAGCCGTCGTAGAACAGCGTCGGCGACAGGCAGACGACGCCGGACACGTCGTCCGGATGCTCTGCCGCGAGCATCAGCGCCAATACCGCGCCGAGCGACAGACCGCCGACGACCAGGGGCATGTCGCGCGCGCGCGCTTCGCGGCGCGCGTCGAGGAAGGCCTCCTTCGCCGAGGCGTGCAACTGCCGCCACGTGGTGCGCGCGAGAATGCCGAGCGGCTGGCCGTGGTTCGCGAGCCGCGGCACGCGCACCGAGTGTCCGCCGCGATGCCGCAGGTGGTAGGCCACGTAGCCCAGCTCCGTGGGAGTGCCCGTAAGGCCGTGCAGCAGCAGCACCATGCAGCCGCCGTCGGCGGACAGGGAGATTCCCCGGTCGGGGATTTCGATCCGCTTCTGTCGCCCGATCCAGCCCCACTCGATTGCCATGGTCGTCGTTACCCTCAAGAATTAACTATGGAATTCAGGGACCGCCAGATAGTATTGCCGGTCAATCGGCGCCCATTGTGTCCATGCCAGCTATCGCAATGCTGTCGCCTGCCTGTCGGAGACCTTGCAGATGCTAATCGAATCCCTGGCCGGCCGCATCCGCGAAACGATGCTCAGGAAACTCGTCGCGCCCCCGCGCGCAAGGTTTGCGAAAGCCACGCGACAGTGCGGCGATAGCTGGCATGGACACAATGGCGGCCCATCAGCCTCCGCATCCCTGCGGCAGCGCCTGAAATCCAAACATCATTCCTGGAGATCGCGATGAACAGCGTGCCCGCCGGACGTTCCTTTGGGCAGATTGTCGAGGAAGAACGCGCGCTACTCGACAAGGAGGCCCGCTACTGCTCGCACGGCGACACCGTGCACTACGCGGCGCGGCCTAAATTCTTCGCGCACTGCAAGGGCAGCTACCTCTACGACCTGCACGGCACTGAATTCCTCGACCTGCAGATGTGGTATTCCGCGGTGAATCTCGGCTACGCCAATCCAGTGGTGACCGACGCCATGCGCGCGCAGATGGAAACATTGCCGCAGCTCGCCTGCCAGTACCTGCATCGCGAAAAGATCGAGCTCGCCCAGATGATCTGCGAAAGCATCGAGCGCGGGTTCGGCATGAAGGGCCGCGTGCACTTCAACGTGGGCGGCGCGCAGGCCGTGGAGGATGCGCTGAAGCTGGTGCGCAAGGCCACCGGGCGGCAGCGCATGCTCGCCTTCCAGGGCGGCTACCACGGGCGCACGCTCGGGGCATCGGCGATCACTTCCTCCTACCGTTACCGCGAGGCATTCGGCGAATTCGCCGACCGCGCCGAATTCATCCCGTATCCCTACGTTTTCCGTTCGCCGTTCCGCGGCGACGCGCAGAAAACCGCGGATCACTGCATTGCCGAGTTCGAGCGGCTGTTCGAACACGAGTACACCGGCGCCTGGAATCCGAAGACCGGGCGCTCGGAGTTCGGCGCGCTGTTCGCCGAGGCAGTGCAGGGAACCGGCGGCTACATCGTTCCGCCGAAGGACTACTTCAAGCGCCTCGCCGCGATCTGCCGCGAGCGCGGCATCCTGCTGGTAGACGACGAGATCCAGATGGGCTTCCACCGCACGGGCAGGATGTGGGCGATGGAGCATTTCGACGTGCAACCAGACATCATCGTGTTCGGCAAGGCGCTCACCAACGGCATGAACCCGCTGTCCGGCATCTGGGCGCGCGAGGAGCTCATCAATCCCTCCGTGTTCGGGCCGGGCTCCACGCATTCGACCTTTTCCTCCAACACGCTCGGTACGGCGACGGGACTCGCGGTCATGAAGGCATTCGCCGCCGGCGACTATGAGGCGGTGGTCAAGCGAAAGGGAGCCTATTTCCTCGGCAAGCTAGGCGCCCTGCAGCGCGCGCACGCGGAGATCGGCGACATCGACGGGCTCGGCCTCGCGCTGCGCATGGAAATGTGCGAAGCAGACGGCTACACGCCCAGCCGGCAGCTTGCGGATCGCATGTTCCAGATCGGCCTGCAGGGCGACCTGGACGTCGCAGCGCGGCGCATGGGGCTTATCCTGGACATCGGCGGCTACTACAAGAATGTGATCACCCTGGCGCCCTCCCTCGAGATCACGTACGCGGAGATCGACCTTGCGGCGCTCGCGCTCGAAGAAGTCCTTTCCCGCGCGAAGAAATCGCTGCAGGCCTAGTTTCCTCCTTCGGGCGGTCCGCGCCTGTCAGGACCGCGCAAGCTGCAGCTAAGCTGGCCGAAAGGCTCGTGGCACAGACTTGCGCCCTTGCCGATGACTTCCCTTGGAATGAGAATCCCGCTGACGCTGGTTGCCGCCCTGGCGCTTTCGCTGGGCATGTTCGGCGCTGGCGCGCTGTGGTCCGTCCGCACGCGGACTTCGAGCGAACCGCCGACCGCGGCCGCGTCGCCGAAGGCGCGCGACATGCTGCGCTTCGCGCCGGGCGCGCCGCAGTTGTCGATGCTGAAGGTCATGCAAGCGCCGCTCATGGCGGTGCCGCTGGCCGAGCCGCTGAACGCGCGCATCGCCTACGACGAGAGCCGCACGACGCGCAGCAGTTCCCCGGTTGCCGGACGCATCGTCGAGCTGCGCAAGCAGATCGGCGACCCGGTTGCCGCCGGGGAGGTGCTCGCGGTGGTGGACGCGCCCGACCTGGGCGCGGCGGGCGCGGACCTGGCGAAGGCGCGCGCCGACGAGCGGCGCAAGGACCTCGCGCTGGTACGCGCGCGCGAGCTGTTCGCCGGCCAGGTGCTGGCGCGCAAGGATCTGGAAGCCGCCGAAGCCGATCTTGCGCAAGCCCGCGCGGAATCGGCGCGCGCGGCGCTCAGGCTCGCCAATCTGAACCCCGGCAACTCCCGCCTCGACGGCCAGCGCCTCAAGCTCGTGGCGCCGTTTGCCGGCTATGTCACCGAGCGCCACGCCAATCCGGGAATGGAAGTGCGCCCGGATCTTGCCGACCCGCTGTTCGTCGTCACCGACCTTCGCCGCCTGCAGGTGGTGATCGACCTGCCGGAATCGACGCTTACCAAGGTAACGCTGCACCAGCCGGTGGCGGTGGAGGTCGACGCGTTTCCAGGCAAGACGTTCCGCGGCAACATCGAACGCATCTCGCCGGTTGTGGATCCGGTATTGCGCCGCATCCAGGCGCGGGCGATCGTTGCGAATGCCGAGGGCTGGCTGCACCCGGAGATGTACGCGCGCGTCACGCTGCTCCCGGACGAGGACCGCAATGCGGTACGCGTGCCCAACGGGGCGCTGATCACCGAGGGCGTGCAGCATTTCGTCTTCGTCGAGCGCGAGCCCGGCGTGCTGGTGCGCCGCAAGGTGGAACTGGCGCAGCAGGATCGGGAATACAGCTACCTTGCCGGAGGCCTCGCACAAAACGAGCGCATCGTCACCAGCGGCGCGTTGCTGCTGCAGTCCGAGCTAGCGACGGGGCAGTAAGTGCTCGAGCGGTTCGTCACTTTCGCGCTCGGCCAGCGCGTCTTTGTGTTCGTCCTGACCGCGGCGTTGGCGGGCTTCGGCCTGCGGGCGCTGGAGAACCTGCCGATCGAGGCTTTTCCGGACGTGCAGGACGTACAGGTGCAGGTGGTCACGCAGTACCTGGGCCAGGCACCCGAGGAAGTCGAGCGCGCCATCAGCCTGCCGATCGAGCGCGAGATGTCCGGCGTGCCGCGCCTGACCCAGTTGCGCTCGGTATCGATCACCGGCCTGTCGGTCGTCACGCTGACCTTTGCCGACCGCACGGACGACTACTTCGCGCGCCAGCAGGTGCTGGAAAAGCTGCAGACGGTCAACCTGCCGCCGGGCGTTCAGCCCGCGCTCGGACCGCTCACCACCGCAGTGGGCGAGATCTATCGCTACGTGATCGAGGCGCCGCAGCAGATGCCGCCCTATGAAGTGCGCGCGATCCAGGACTGGGTGGTGCGCCCGATGCTGCGCATGGTGCCCGGCGTCGCCGACGTCGTGAGCTTCGGCGGCTCGGTCAAGGAATACCAGGTCAACGCCGATCCCTATGAGCTCAAGAAATATGGCGTGACGCTGGACCAGCTGTCGCAGGCGGTGGGCGCGAACGGCGCCAACGCCGGCGGCGGCCTGCTGAGGCGCGGCGACGAGGCCCTGGTGGTGCGTTCGATCGGGCTGTACGGGAACATCGAAGATATCCGCGGCACGGTGATCACCTCGCGCGGCGGCCGGCCGGTGCTGGTGAGCGACGTCGCCGAGGTCGAGATTGGACCGCGTCCGCTGTCGGGTGCGGTCGCCTTCAACCACCGCGACAGCATCGTCGAGGGCATCGTGCAGATGACCAAGGGCAACGATGCCGCCAAGGTGGTCGCCGACCTGAAGCAGCGCCTAACCGAGGTGGCGAAGAAACTCCCCGCCGGCGTCGCCCTGAGGCCGATCTACGAGCGCACCCAGTTGATCCACCGCACGGTTGAGACGGTGGCGGAAAACCTCGCGCTCGGCGCTCTGCTGGTGATCGCGATCCTGGTGATTTTTCTGCAGAACTGGCGCGCCGCCCTGATCGTCGGCGGCGTGATCCCGCTCGCGCTGCTCGGTGCGTTCATCCTGATGGACGCGCGTGGCGTGTCGGCCAACCTGATATCGCTTGGCGCGGTGGACTTCGGCATCATCATCGACAGCGCAGTGGTGCTGGTCGAGGCGCTGATGGTGAGGCTCGCGGTCGAGTCCGCAAACCGCGACTACGCGCACCGCATGGCCGCGCTGCGCCATACCGTGGTCGAACTCGGCCACCCGATCCTGTTCTCCAAGGCGATCATCATCGTCGCCTTCCTGCCGATCTTCACCTTCCAGCGCGTCGAGGGGAAGATCTTCTCCCCGGTGGCGCTGACGCTGTCCTTTGCGCTTGCCACGGCGCTGTTGCTCACGCTTACCCTGGTACCCGCGCTGCTATCCCTTGCGGTGGGCAAGAGCAGCATGGCGGAAACGCATTCGGCGTGGCTCGCGCGCCTGCAGGGACGCTATCGCGACGTGCTGACGCGCGTTTTCTCCGGTTCGCGCCGCGTGCTGGGGGCGTCACTTGCGCTGCTTGTGCTGGCGCTTGCCGGCGCGCCGCTGCTCGGCACGGAATTCCTGCCCAAGCTCGATGAAGGCAACATCTGGCTAACCATCACGCTGCCTTCGGCCACGGCGCTGGAGCGCACGCGGGAGGTGGAGCGCGAGGTGCGCGCGATCCTGCTCTCCTACCCGGAGGTGAAGGCGGTGATTGCACAGGTCGGGCGGCCGGACGACGGCACCGACCCGAAAGGCCCCAACAACCTGGAAGTGCTGGCCGACCTAAAGCCGCGCAGCGAGTGGCGCTTCGCCAGCAAGGACGAACTGGTCGCCGACATGGCGGCGCGCATTCACACGATCCCGGGCCTGCCGACCAATTTTTCCCAGGTGATCCAGGACAACGTCGAAGAAGCGCTCTCGGGCGCGAAAGGCGAGATCGTGGTCAAGGTCTTCGGGCCGGAGCTGGCGATCCTGGAGGACCTCTCGGGGCGCGTGGTCGATACGCTTGCCGGTATTCGCGGCGCGACGGACGTCGCCGCGCTCAAGATCGGCGGCCAGAGCGAGGTCGACATCCAGCTCGACCGCCGGCGCCTCGCGCGCCTCGGCATCAGCGTCAACGACGCCAATGCGATGGTGCAGACTGCCCTGGCCGGCACCGCGGTCAATGCCTTCTATGAGGGCGAGCGCCGCTTCGACGTCACCGTGCGCATCGCCCAGCCGTTCCGCGACGCGGTGGACGACATCGCCGGCCTGCAGATCGCGCTGCCCGGTGGCGCGGGGACCGTAAGCCTGTCTGAAATCGCGCTAGTCGAAGTGCGGCAGGGCGCGGCGCGCATCACGCGCGAATCGGGCGGGCGCTCGGTGGCGATCAAGGTCAATCTGCGCGACCGCGACCAGGGCGGTTTCGTCGCCGAGGCGCAGGACAAAGTCGCTGCGGCTGTGCCGTTGCCCCCGGGCTACACGATGACCTGGGGCGGGCAGTTCGAGAACCAGCAGCGGGCGGTCAAGCGCCTGCGGGTCATCATCCCGGTGTCGGCGCTGCTGATTTTCTCGCTGCTCTTCTGGGCGTTCCGTTCGGTGCGCCAGTCCATGCTTGTGCTGGCAATGGTGCCGTTCACGCTGGTGGGCGGCATCGCCTCTCTGGGCCTTGCGGGCCTGCACCTGTCGGTCTCCGCCGCGGTCGGCTTCATCGCCGTGGCAGGCATTTCGGTGCAAAACGGCGTGATCATGGTCGAGCACATTGTTGAGCGGCTTCGCGGCGGCGCCGAATTCTCGGTGGCGGTCGTGGAAGGCGCGGTGGCGCGCCTGCGGCCAATCCTGATGACCGCACTGATGGC
>Ga0335083_10008367_pt1 | contig 12636 bp, 12 predicted proteins | sample Lox_Sample_42_FD_206716 | JGI IMG/M metagenome (GOLD analysis project Ga0335083, IMG submission 206716) | Soil microbial communities from Loxahatchee National Wildlife Refuge, Florida, United States - Lox_Sample_4.2 | ecosystem: Environmental > Terrestrial > Soil > Wetlands | place: USA...
TGTTCTTGGTGCGCTGCTGGATTTCGTCCTCGTTCGGTATCTCGAGGCTGCCGCGATCCACCGCCTTGGTGCCGCTGCGCAGCTCCTTCTGGTCGATGTAGTCGAAGCGCAGATCCATGCGCAGCCCGGGCTCCCCGCCCCCGAAGCCCTGGGCCGACCAGTCGGTATTCAGGCTGCATCCGCAGCTCGAGCAGGCGAGCGCTGCCTTGGACGCTACGGCGCCGGCGCAAAAGAGCGCGCCCGCGACGCTTTTCGAAATCGAACGCTTCATGATCCTCTCCTCGGTCCCGGGGAATCCGCCGGGACCAATCGCAAAGTCAAAGTAGAACGAGAACCCGAAACGCCGAGGCGTCCGGGCGGTCGTCTGGGAATCTCAGCTAGAGGAGAGTCGGGGGCGCGCGCGGCTGCGCGGGCGGATAACGGAGCAGGTCTCCGGGAACAACGAGATCCGCGGAGGGAGCGTAGTCCGCTTCGAGTTGCAGCGCGGACAGGAGGAACACCCCGGTTGCGGAGGACTGCGCAAGGAGTTTCTGCGATGCCATGCAGCACATCGCGCAGTCACGGGAATCATCGCCCGCGGGGAGGCTGCCGGTGCCGTCGCCCCCGGCCTTCTTTGCGTGAACCGAGCAGATTTCCAGATCCGGCCCGGCGCGTTTCGCGTACGACATGAGCGGCCACGCAGCGCTCGCCGTCATCGACAGCAGCATGACCCACGCGACTGCTTTGCGTACTCGGGCTCGGCTCACGAATGCCTTGTATCACAGCCGTCGCGACAGGGTCAATCCCGGTGGGAAACGGCAATGGTCCGTGCTAGAAAGCGCACGGCGAAGAGCGCGCTGACGAGTGGCTTAAGGTCTGCTTAAGCTGCGCGCCATAACGTGCTCCCTTATCGGCCGATCAGGAGAAGCAACATGCGACTCGCAGACAGGATCATGAAGTCGGAGCACGTCCCACCCGAGCTGGGCTACCCGATGAACGCGCTCGAGCCGTTCATGTCCAGGGAAACGCTCGCGTATCACTACGGGAAGCACCACCGGGGATACGCGAGCAAGCTCAACTCGCAGATCCGCGGCACGCAGTACGAAGACGCAGGCCTGGAGGACATCGTCAAGGGGGCGACCGGAACCATCTTCAACAACGCCGCGCAGCTCTGGAACCACAACTTCTTCTGGCGATGCCTGCATCCGGCTGGCGGCGGGGATCCATCCGCCGTGGTCGGCGAGACGCTGGAGCTCGCGTTCGGCAGCGTGGAGGCTTTCAGGCAATTCTTCACCAAGGCTGCGATCGAGAAGTTCGGATCGGGCTGGACGTGGCTGGTGAAGCTGCGGGACGGGCGCTTCGTCGTGCGCAACACGGACGACGCCGACTGCCCGCTGGCCACAGGCGACCACGCGCTGCTCGTCTGCGACGTGTGGGAGCATGCCTACTATATCGACTACCGCAATGACCGCTCGAAGTACCTCGATGCCTACTGGAAGATCGTCAACTGGAGGTTCCTCGAGGAGAACCTTGCGGCGGCGAGCATGTCGAACCCACCGTTCAGCCGCCAGCGCGCAAGCCGCAGATGATCCCCTCGCGAAGACTCGGTTCGCTGTTGTTCGTCGGGCTGATCGCCTTTTGCGCGCTGTCGGCCCGCGCAGAGGCCCCCTCCGCTCTGCCGCGCGCGACGATCGCCGGCTTGCGGTACTACGACTCGATCGGGATTCTGAAGCCCGCAGGCGACGCGACGATATTCGACAACGCCGGCAACCTTGAAGTGTTGGTCGCCGTCGCGCCGGCCTTGCGTCCCGGCGACCGGGTCGTGCTCACCCTGGACGGGCACCCTGCCGCGAGCGGGGCGGGATTGCGCTTCGCGCTTTCCGGGATCGACCGCGGGGAACACACGCTGGTTGCGAAAGCCGTGGACAGCGACGGCGATTCCCTGATCGCATCTCCTCCCGTGGTCTTCAACCTCTGGCGGGCGTCCCGCCTGTTTCCCAATCGCCGGGGAGGATAGCGCGGTTCAGCTCTTAAGCTCGACTTAAGGGCGGCGCCGTATCGTACGCCGGTCAAACAACCTGGCAAAGGAGCTCCACCATGATTTCTAGGACTATCGGCAAGGCGGCCGTCTGCGCGCTGGTTCCGGTGCTTGTCGCCGGATGCATCTCGAAAGGCGCCACGGCGAGCACTACGGCAATGGCGAAGCCCGAGGCGCCGGTCGCGACCCAGGCCTCCGCGACGCCGTCGGTCGCCCTGCCCGACTTCAGCGCGCTTGCCGCGCAGGCCGGCCCCGCGGTCGTCAACATCAGCATCACGAAGACCGTCGCGAACGTCGCGCAGACGCTCCCGTTCGACCAGAACGATCCGTTCTTCCAGTTCTTCAAGCGCTTTCAGATCCCGATGCCGCAGCAGTCGCCTGCCCACGGGATCGGCTCGGGCTTCATCATCAGTCCCGACGGCTACATCCTGACCAACGCTCACGTGGTCAACGGCGCTACCGAAGTAGACGTGAAGCTCACCGATCGGCGCGAGTTCAAGTCCAAGGTAATCGGCTCCGACTCGCGCACCGACGTGGCGCTGCTCAAGATCGACGCAAAGGGGCTGCCGACCCTGAAAATCGGCGATCCCTCCAAGGTCCGGGTCGGGCAATGGGTCGTGGCGATGGGATCGCCATTCGGGTTCGAGAACTCGGTGACCGCCGGGATCGTCTCGGCCAAGTCGCGCACGCTGCCAGACAGCGGTTACGTGCCGTTCATCCAGACCGACGTCGCCGTCAACCCGGGCAACTCCGGGGGCCCGCTGTTCGACCTCAAGGGCGAAGTGATCGGCATCAACTCGCAGATCTACAGCCAGACCGGCGGCTACATGGGCCTGTCGTTTGCGATTCCGATCGACGTCGCCATGCACGTGGAAGAACAGCTGCAGCGCTACGGCAAGGTCACGCACGGCCGCCTCGGGGTGACGATCCAGGAGATCGATCAGAATCTGGCCGAATCCTTCGGCCTCAAGAAGGTCCAGGGCGCGCTCGTCAGCGCGGTGGAAAACGGCAGTCCCGCGGCGCGCGCAGGCGTCAAGCCGGGCGACGTCATACTCGGCTTCGACGGCAAGGCGGTCGACCACTCGTCGACGCTCCCGCTGCTCGTGGGCGACATGAAGCCGGGCCAGATCGCGGAACTCCGCGTCTGGCGCGACGGCTCCGAGCGCACCCTCAAGGTGACCGTGGGCGCGGCGCCCGCCGAGCAGGTTGCGTCATCGAACGCGCCTGCCGGCAACAACTCCGGGCGGCTCGGCCTGATCGTGCGCCCGCTGACCTCGGACGAGATCGCCCAGATGCACGTCAAGGGCGGCCTCGTCGTCGAAGAGTCGGGTGGGGCGGCCGCCAAGGCCGGCATCGAGCCCGGCGACGTCATCCTGGCGCTGAACGAGCAGCCGGTGAAGAGCACACGGGAGCTGCGCCGCTTGCTCGACAAGTCCGGCAAGCGCGTCGCGCTGCTGGTACAACGCAACAACTCGCAGACATACGTGCCGGTCGACCTTGGCTGAGAACGGTGCGCGGTGGCGGCCCGGACACCGGGCCGCCCTTTTCTCGAAGTGCTAACCTTGTTGGAGGTATCTCATGAAGCCCACTAGATTGTTGTTCGCCGGCGCTCTCGCCGCCGCTCTTGCCCTGCCTGCAACCGCCGCGACCATGCTGATGCATAGCACGGCTCTGCCGGAGCTCAAGACCGAAGGCAACATTACCTACATGAGCGGCGGCATCGGGAAGCCGGAATCGACGGCCATGAAGGCCGAGGCCAGGCATTACCCCCTCACCATGATCTTCTCCGGAAACAAGGACAACGAGTACCTGGCCGACGTCCACGTCACCATCCAGGACCACACCGGCAAGGATGTCCTCAGCACCGTTTCCAAGGGCCCGATCATGCTGGTGAAGCTCCCCGCGGGCCGCTACACGGTCATCGCGGACGCCAACGGGAAGTCCTTCAAGCGCGCCGTGCTCGTCCGCGAAACGGGCGAGCGGCAGCTCAGCTTCCACTGGCCGCAGGTCTGAAGCCGCAGAGGAATGCGCCGTGCGGGTGCTGCTCGTAGAAGACGACCCGATGATCGGCGAGAGCATCCGCACGGGCCTGCGCCATGACGGCTACGTGGTCGATTGGGTTCAGGACGGACGGGCCGCGGAGATCGCGATCGAGAGCGAGCCCTATGCCCTCGTCCTCCTCGATCTGGGCCTCCCGCGCAAGGACGGGTTTTCCGTTCTGGCCAGCCTCCGCGCCCGCAAGCAGCGCGTTCCCGTCCTGATTCTCACCGCCCGGGACGCGGTGTCCGACCGCGTCAAGGGGCTCGACGCCGGAGCCGACGACTATCTGGTCAAGCCGTTCGATCTGGACGAGCTGGCGGCGCGCATGCGGGCGGTGCTGCGGCGCGAAGCGGGACGCGCAGAGCCGTTGGTGTCCCACGGCGCGCTCTCGCTCAACCCCGCCACGCACGAGGTCTCGCACCATGGCAACACGGTTCCCGTATCTGCCCGCGAGTTCGCCTTGCTCCAGGCCTTGCTGCAGCGGCCGGGGGCCGCGTTGAGCCGCGCGCAGCTGGAGGAACGTCTCTACGGATGGGGCGAAGAAGTCGCGAGCAACGCCGTCGAAGTCCACATCCACAACCTGCGCAAGAAGCTGGGGGACCACGTCATCCGCACGGTCCGCGGAATCGGCTACGCCATCGCCGGCGAGGACCAGGGCGCCGGAGCCTAGGCGGCCGGGAGCCCAGCCGATGTCGATCAGGAGGAACCTTCTGGTGGCGCTGCTCCTGGCGCTGCTGCTCGTGGGGCTGGCGGCAAGCGCAGCGACCTATTTCGCCGCTCGCAGGGAAGCGAACGAGATGTTCGATTATCAGCTGCGGCAGATGGCTCTGTCGCTGCGCGATCAGACGCTGCAAGCGCAGAATCTTCTGAGTCCCGACTTCGACTATGATTTCATAGTGCAGGTCTGGGATCCCCGCGGCTCCATTGTCTATCTGTCCAATCAGAACACTCTTCTGCCGCAAAGTGCCCAGGGGTTCGATACCGTTCGAGTGAACGCGGAGACCTGGCGCGTCTTCACGATGCGTAACGCCGACAAGACCATCCAGGTCGCGCTCCCGATGAGCCTGCGCAGCGATCGCGCCGCCGCGGTCGCGCTTCGCCTTCTGATCCCGATCGTCGCCTCGATACCGCTGTTCGCCATCCTCATCTGGCTGCTCGTGGGCCGGGGTCTCGCTCCCCTCGCGAGCATCGCGCGCGCGATCGGACGGCGCGCCCCGGACTCTCTCGAGCCTCTGGGCGAAAGCGGCCTGCCCGGCGAAGTCCAGCCGATGGTGGCTCAGCTCAACGGTCTGCTCGAGCGGCTCGGGCAGGCAATCGAAGCGAGGAAGCGATTCACCGCCGACGCGGCGCACGAGCTGCGCACGCCGCTGTCCGCGCTTCAGCTGCAACTGCAGGTTCTCGAGCGGGCGCAGACCGCCGAACAGCGGCGCGAGGCACTCGAGCGCTTGAGAGCGGGGGCGCGGCGTGCGAGCCGCCTGGTCGAGCAGCTGCTCACGCTTGCGCGCGTCGAGCCGGATTCCCCATTGACGCCGACTGCGGCAGTGAGGCTCGATCGACTCGCGGAAAGCCGCGTCGCGGAAATCGAGCCGCTGGCCACCGCCAAGCACGTCGAGCTGCGGCTGGGCCGCATCGAGCCCATCGTCGCCGACGGCGACGAGGATGCGCTGGGTACCCTCCTCGTCAACCTCCTGGAGAATGCGATCCGCTACACGCCTCCAGGCGGGCGCGTGTCGGTCGACGCGTGCATGGATGGCGGCGCGCCGATGCTCGCGGTCACCGACAACGGCCCCGGCATTTCTCCAGGCGATCGCGAGCGGGTCTTCGACCGCTTCTACCGGGTGCCCGGCGCCGGCGCGCCGGGAAGCGGCCTGGGGCTCGCGATCGTCAAGCGTGTCGCCGAGCTGCACGGCGCTCGAATCGAGCTCGCCGACGGGGAGCACGGCGCCGGTCTCGCCGCGCGAGTCCGCTTCCCGTCTTTCGACGCCAAACGCGAGCGCTCGTCACCAACCAGCCAGGAGGCCAGCGATGACTGAAGAGCGAAAACGATTCCGCCTGCGCGCGCTCGCGTGCGGCCTCTGCGCCCTGGCGGTCGCGGGGTGCGCGAGCGTCGAGCTCGGTTCGCCTTTCGATCTGCAGTCCTTCGAGGCCAGCGTTCAGCGGGGCGTCACCACGCGAGCACAGGTACAGGCCTGGCTCGGCGCCCCGCCGAGCCGCGGCGTCGACGTCGAATCCACGGGAGAGACATTCGAGCAGTGGACCTACTACTACGGCGAAGGGCAGCTCCCTCGCCTCGGCGGGTCGCGATGGAAATCGCTGCAGATCAGGTTCGACGCGGGCGGCGTGGTGCGCGCCTACAACTGGTCGAGCAATCCCCAGCCATAGCGCGCGTTGCGCGGTGCCATGGGAAGACTGTTCAGCCGGACCACGAAGCTGCTCATCCAGGCGGGCATCTCTGTCGCGCTGTCCCTGCTCGCGGCGACCGGGGCGCGCGCGCTCGACGCGGGTTCCCAGGCTCAAGCCACGAGCGTGCTGCGCGCCACGCTCTCCAACGGCCTGCGGGTGGTGATCGTGCGCAATTCGCTCGCGCCCGTGGCCTCGACCAATGTCAACTATCTTGTGGGCGCAGACGAGACGCCGCCAGGCTACCCGGGCACGGCGCATGCCCTCGAGCACATGATGTTCCGAGGCAGCCCGGGTCTCACCGCGGATCAGCTGGCCGATATCGGAAGCGTCATGGGCGGCGATTTCAATGCCGATACCCGGCAAAGCGTGACTCAGTACTTCTATACCGTCCCCGCAGCAGACCTCGACGTGGCGCTGCACATCGAGGCTGTGCGCATGAAGGCGATCCTCGCCTCCGGAGCCGATTGGCAGCGCGAGCGCGGCGCGATCGAGCAGGAAGTCGCGCAGGATCTTTCCAGTCCGGACTACGTGCTCTACACGAGGCTGCGAAAGGCGCTCTTCGCGGGAACCGGCTACGCGAACGACGCCCTCGGGACGCGCGCGTCGTTCGACGCGACCACGGCGGCGATGCTCAAGGACTTTCACGAGCGCTGGTACGCGCCCAACAACGCGATACTCGTGGTGGTCGGCGATGTCGATCCGGAAGCCACGCTCGGGAAGGTAAGACGGCTGTTCGAGCCGATTCCCGCGAAGACGCTGCCGCCCCGTCCGGAGATCAAGCTCGGGCCCGTGACCCCGCTGTCCTTCCGTCTCGACAGCGATCTCCCGTACGGACTGCAGGTGATCGCCTTCCGCATGCCGGGCCTCGACAGCCCGGACTATGCCGCGACCGAGGTGCTGGTCGACGCTCTCAGGAACGAGCGCGGCGAGCTCTACGGGCTGGTCCCCGAGGGGAAGGCGCTCAATGCGGATTTTTCGTTCGAGCCTTTGCCCAAAGCGGGGCTGGGGTATGCGATGGCGGCGTTCCCCGCGGGAGGCGATCCCGGCGCGCTCGAGGCGCAAATGCGCGAGATCCTGAAGAAAATAGCGTCCCAGGGCGTGCCCGGGGGCCTGGTCGCCGCAGCGAAGCTCGGGGAGCGGCGAAGCGCCGAATTTCAGAAGAACTCGATCGGCGGTCTTGCGACGGTCTGGTCGGAAGCGGTTGCCGTCGACGGCCTCGAGTCTCCGGACGACGATCTCGCACGCATCGAGAAGGTGACGGTCGAGGAAGTGAACCGCGTCGCCCGCAAATACCTCGATCTCGATCACGCCGTCACGGCCGTGCTGACTCCGAGAGGCTCGGGCGAGCCCGTCGCTTCGCGCGGGTTCGGAGGCCGGGAACGCGTCGCCATGGGAGAGGCGACGCCGACGCCTCTGCCGGAATGGGCTGAAGCGGCCCTGGGGCGTCTGAGCGTGCCGGAATCGAACGTGCACCCTTCGGTGAGCAAGCTTTCCAACGGCTTGACGGTGATCGTCCAACCCGAGAACGCGAGCGACACGGTCAGCCTCTACGGCCACGTCAAGAACCGGCCCGAGCTTCAGGTCCCGCGCGGAAAGGAGGGCATCTCGCAGGTTCTCGCGCAGCTCTTCCCGTACGGCTCGGAGAAGCTCGATCGCGCGGCCCTGCGACGGGCGCTCGACGCGATCGGCGCCGAAGCGCATGCCGGCGTCGACTTCTCGCTGCAGTCTCTCGCCGGCTCCTTCGAGCGCGGCGTCGGGCTCCTTTCCGACAACCTGCTGCATCCGGCGTTTCCCGCGCAGGCCTTCAATGTCGTCAAGCGTCAGGTGGCCGATACGGTCGCGGGGCGGCTTGCCAGCCCGAGCTACCTCAGTGACAGGGCTCTGCGTGTCGTGCTCTTCCCGAAGCACGACCCGTCCCTCCGCGAGGCGCTCCCGGAGACGGTCCAGGCAATCAGGATCGAGGATGTCCGGGAGTACTACCGATCCGCATTCCGGCCCGATCTCACTACCATCGTCGTAATCGGCAAGATCACGCCCCGCCGGGCGGAGGCGGTCGTCGAGAAATACTTCGGGGCCTGGTCGGCGACCGGGCCCGCCCCGAAGACCGTGCTCCCTCCGGTGCCGCTCAACGCTTCCGGGGCGCGCGCCGTCCCCGACCGCAGCCGCGTGCAGGACCGCGTGACGCTCGCCGAGACGCTGGGGTTGACGCGCTACAACCCCGACTACTATGCGCTCCAGCTCGGCAACGCCGTTCTGGGCGGCGGGTTCTACTCAACCCGGCTCACGCGCGACCTCCGCAAGAACGCCGGGCTCGTCTACTCCGTCCAGTCCCGTCTCGAATTCAGCCAGACGCGCGGTCTCTACCTCGTGGAGTACGCGTGCGATCCCCAAAACGTGCTGAAAGTGCACGACCTGGTGGCGGATGAACTACGGCGCATGCAGGGAGCGCCGGCGAGCGCGGACGAGATCCTTCGCGCAAAGGCGCTGCTCCTGCGCCGGATTCCCCTCGAAGAGGCCAGCGTCGAGGACATAGCCGGCGGTCTCATCGAGCGCCGGGTCCTGGATCTACCGCTCGATGAGCCGACGCTCGCCGCGCGCCGCTATCTCGACCTCGGGGCCCGCGAAGTGCAGGCCGCCTTCGCCAAATGGCTGCGTCCCGACGACCTGGTGCGCGTCAGCCAGGGGCCGACCGTGCCGCGCTGATTGCGGCTACACCCGCGTCTGCGCGACGAAGATGCTGCACGGCGCCAGGTCGAGCAGCGTTTTACCCACCGACCCGCGCCACCAGCGCGATGCGAACGAGGCTTTCTGCTGGTGCCCGACGACGATGACGTCGCACTTCAGCTCCGCGGCGAGCTTGCAGATCTCCTCGACGGGCTCGCCCACCGCGAGGTGTCCCGTGACGGTGAAGCCCTTTGCTTTCAGCTGCGAGATGCCCTCGTTAAGGATTTCCTGAGCGCGCTTCTTCTCCTCCTCGAGCAGCTCCTCGGGCAGGAACCCTTCGGTGAGAAACATGCTCGAGGGCATGCCGGCCACGGCGAGCAGGTGGGTCTCCGACTTTGCGAAAGACGCGATCTCGGCGCAGGCGAGCAGCGCCGACTTCCCTTCGCGCGATCCGTTGTAAGCCAGAAGTATCTTGTTGAACATGGCAGCCTCCTCCCCCTTTTTATTTTGCGAGCAGCCCCAGCCGCTCGATCAGCGCCCGCTCCTTCTGGAAAGTCTCGCGGGCATACTTCGCGTAGTCTTCGCTCGATCGGTACCACAGCTCCTGGTCGAGCTGGTCGAGCACCTTCTGGTGCTCGGGGTCGTCGATCGTCTTCTTGAAGCCGTCGTGCAGGATCTTCACGACCCTCGCGTCCATCCCGTGCGGACCGACGATGCCGTAGGGCGAGTTGTAGACCATGTCGAGTCCGAGGTCGTTGGCCGTGGGAACGCTCGGCCAGCGCTTGGTGCGCTGGCTGCCGAAGGTCACGAGCAGCCTGAATTGCCCGGCGTCGACGAAGCGCCCCCAGCCGCTCGAATCCGACTGCGCCATGACGTGACCGCCGAGCAGCGCCTGCGTCGAGTCGGCGTTGCCCTTGTAGGGCACGTGAAGGAAAGTGACGCCGGTCTTCATCGACACCTCTTCCATGAGCAGGTGCGGCGAGGTGCCGGTGCCGGTCGAGCCGTAGGACAGCTTGCCCGGGTTCGCCCTGGCGTAGTCGAGGAGGTCCTGGAAGGTCTTGAACGGCGAGTCGCTCTTCACTACCACGCCGAAGGTGTAGCCGGAGATGCCGATGATGTAGGTAAGGTCCCGTATCGGATCCCACGCGAGCTTCTGCATGTGCGGGACGCGGAACCCGCCCATGTGCATCTGCGACAGGGTGTAGCCGTCGGGCTTCGCGTTCTGCGCGACGAAGCCCGGCCCGATCGTGCCGCTCGCTCCCGGCTTGTTCTCGACTACGACCGTCTGACCCAGGTAGCGCGCCGCGATCTCGGCGAATCGCCGCAGATGGGTATCGGTCGAGCCCCCCGCAGGCCAGGGGCAGATGAGGGTGACCGGACGCGAGGGGAAGTCCTGAGCCACGGCCGGCGCGGCCAGCAGCAGCAGTGCGAGCGTGCGTGCAGCAAAATGCATGCGGCTCCTCTCCGGGTAGACGAACCTGCGTGCTGCCAGAAGCTTGCCGAAATAGCGACTGGTCGTCAACGCGGGATAGAATCGGCTATTTTTCACGGCCCATGCCCCTCGACGTTTCCCGCTCCGACCTGAGCCTCGCCGTCATAGGCGCCGGGGTCATGGGACGGGGCATCGCCCAGGTCGCGGCGCAGGCCGGAATACGCTCGTTCCTCTATGACAGCCGGCCTGGCGCGGCGCGCGAGGCGAAGGACGCCGTGTCCGCCCAGCTCGAGAGGCTGCGGGAAAAAGGCCGCCTCGCCGCCGACGAATGCCGGCGGGCTCAGGGCAACCTCGTGGTCGCCGATGCCCTTTCCGGGCTCGCCGCATGCCCGATTGTGATCGAGGCGGTGGTCGAGGATCTGAAGGCGAAGCGCGAGCTGTTCGCGGCGCTCGAGACAGTCGTCGCCGACGAGTGCCTGATCGCATCCAACACCTCGTCGCTTTCGATCACGGCGATCGCCGCGGCGTGCCGGCATCCCGCGCGCGTCGCCGGATTCCATTTCTTCAATCCCGTTCCGCTCATGAAAGTGGTCGAGGTCGTGGACGGCCTGCTCACCGCCCCCTGGGTCGGCAAAGCCCTCGTCGCGCTCGCAAAGCGCTTCGGGCACCGGCCGGTGCGTGCAAAGGACACGCCGGGCTTCATCGTCAATCACGCGGGTCGCGGCTACGGCACCGAGGCTCTGCGCATCCTGGGGGAAGGCGTCGCCGGGTTCGAAGATATCGACAGGATCCTGCGCGACGCCGCGGGCTTCCGCCTCGGACCCTTCGAGCTGCTCGACCTCACCGGCCTCGACGTGTCGCATCCGGTGATGGAATCGATCTACCGCCAGTACTACGAGGAGCCGCGCTACCGGCCTTCGCCCATCACCGGACAGCGCGTGAACGCGGGACTGTTCGGCCGGAAGTCCGGACACGGCTTCTACGCCCACTCGGGCGGCAGGCAGGAGGAGATTCCCGAGCCGCCGGCTCCGAATGCGCGCCCCGAGAGCGTCTGGGTCAGCCCCATCGAGCTCGGCGGAAAGCTCACCGAGCTGCTGCGGCCCCTCGGCGCCCACATCGACCGCGGCGCGCGGCCGGCGGCGCAGTCGCTGTGCCTGGTCGCCCCACTCGGCCACGACGCCACCACGGCCGCCGTCGAGGAGGAGCTCGACCCCGCGCGCACCGTCGCGGTCGACTGTCTCTTCCCGACCGACAGGCGCCGCACGCTGATGACCACGCCGCTCACGACGCCAGAGATGCGCGCCGCGGCCCACGGGCTGTTCGCGGGCGACGGCGCGCGGGTCAGCGTCATCCGCGACTCGCCGGGGTTCGTTGCCCAGCGGGTGGTCGCCCAGATCGTCAACATCGCCTGCGACATCGCCCAGCAGCGCATCGCCTCGCCCCCCGACATCGACGCCGCCGTGACGCTCGGCCTGGGCTACCCGCAGGGGCCGCTCGGCTGGGGCGATGCGATCGGCCCGGCGCGGGTCCTGAAGATCCTCGAGCGCCTGCTCGAGTTCTACGGCGATCCGCGCTATCGCGCTAGCCCCTGGCTCAAGCGGCGCGCCCTGCTGGGCGTATCATTACTCACTCCGGAAAGCTGAACGGTAGATCTCATGAACGCCCCGCTGAAGAACAAGCCGAGGAAAACCGAATTCTCCTGGAGCGACCCGCTGCTCCTCGATGCGCAGCTGACCGAGCAGGAGCGCATGGTGCGCGACGCCGCGCGCGACTACGCCCAGGGCAGGCTCGCGCCTCGGGTGCTCGAGGCGTTCCGCAGCGAGAAGCCGGAGCTGTCGCTCTTTCGCGAGATGGGCGAGCTCGGATTCTTCGGGTCGACGCTGCCCGCGGAGTACGGCTGCGCCGGCCTGAACTACGTGAGCTACGGGCTCGTCGCACGGGAGCTCGAGCGCGTCGACTCGGGGTACCGCTCGACGATGAGCGTGCAGAGCTCGCTCGTCATGACGCCGATCTACGAGTTCGGCTCCGAGGCGCACAGGAAGAAATACCTGCCCAGGCTCGCCAAGGGCGATCTGATCGG
>Ga0335083_10008369_pt1 | contig 12633 bp, 14 predicted proteins | sample Lox_Sample_42_FD_206716 | JGI IMG/M metagenome (GOLD analysis project Ga0335083, IMG submission 206716) | Soil microbial communities from Loxahatchee National Wildlife Refuge, Florida, United States - Lox_Sample_4.2 | ecosystem: Environmental > Terrestrial > Soil > Wetlands | place: USA...
GCCGCCTGGTTCAATCCCAAATCGCCGATCACCGCGAGGAACTGATCGGCGATCCGGGAAATCGGGAGGTCGGTGATGTCGAGCTCGTCCTCACGGATCAGATGCAGCAGCAGATCCAACGGCCCGGAGAACTGCTCCAGCTCGACCACGAATCCGTTGCGGTCCTGCAACCCGAGGCTCGTCATGAGACGCCTCCTAGCGCGAACCCGCCCACGACGGCGAGCCCAAGGTCCATGAGTCGCTTCGCCGGCCAGAGAAAGACGTCGATGACCCCCGGCGCGAGATAGCTGATCAGGAGAATCGGCAGAAACCCGAACCGGTAGAGCTGGCGATACCGGAGTCCCACGGCCGGTGGCAGCAAGTGGTAGAGCACGTGGCTGCCGTCGAGTGGCGGTATGGGGATGACATTGAAGAAGGCCAGGACCAGGTTGAGCCACATCCCCAAATACGACATCCGCTGGAGAATACTGAGCGTGGGGGTGGCCGCCGCCCACGACTGACCGAGCATCCCAACGAGCGCGTACACCCCGGCGAACGCCACGAACAGCACCAGATTCGTCGCGATCCCCGCCAGCGAGACGATGACGTCCCCTTTCACGTATTCGCGATAGTTGCGTGGGTTCACCGGAACCGGCTTCGCGGCTCCGAAGGCGTATCTTCCGCCCGAGCCGACCCACAGCATGATCGGGAGCAGCACGGTCATGAATGGATCGATGTGTTTCAGGGGGTTCATCGTCAGCCGCCCGAGCATGTGGGCGGTGTCATCGCCTTGCCGATAGGCCGCCTCGGCATGAGCGTACTCGTGGGCCACCATCGAAAACAACAGAACCGGGGCCCACACGAGAAAGTCCAACGAGATAGGCCGGTCCGGGAGTGAAGGTGCTCTAAGATAGTGAACGGCGCGGTACCCGGTCAACGCCGTAGTGCCTTGACCCATCAGAACTTGCCGTCTATCTTCCGCCGCTCAATTGGGGAGACCTGAATCGTGCCGCGCATCAAGTCAGCGAAGAAAGCCCTGCGACAGTCCCGGACCCACGCCGCCCACAATCGGACGCTGCGCTCCAACCTCCGCTCCAGCATCAAGAAGGTGCGCAGCGCCGCCACCGCCGCCGAGGCCGCGTCGGCCTACGCCGCAGCCGTCCGCGTGCTCGATCGGGCCGCCCGGACCGGGATCATCCACCGCAACGCCGCGGCGCGGCAGAAGTCGCGGTTGGCGAGGGTCGCAAAAACCAAGACGGCGTAGGGAAAACCCCGGTAAGAAAAGAGACGTAGGGAGGAGGCGTTACGTCTCCATCCGTACGTCTTGCTTGCTTCCGTCGTTCTCCCTCCGCTCCTGCCCGTTACAGCGCCGCTAGCTCCGCCCCGCAATTCTCGCAGTACCACTCCGTCGGCAGGTTCATCGTCCCGCACTCTTTGCACTTGAGGGTGCGCACGGCTTCCTCGGTATCGGACGGGCGCGACATGGGACTCGCCGCGGGGGGAGCCGCGGGCGCGGGGCGCGCGGCCTCGACCGGCTGGAACTGGGCCCCGGACGCGCGCCGCGGGGGCGCCGCCCCGGACAGCCCCTTCTCGTCTTCGGTCACCGACTTGAGGAACGCGAGCTCGTCCACCTTGGAGGTCGCCGCCGGGGCTTTGCGCTCTTCCGGCGCTGGGGGCCTTGGCGGAGAGCCCACCTTCGGCATTGGCCTCGCGGGGGTGGTCGCCGTGGTGGGCGCCGGTGAGGGGGCCGGCGTTGGCGGCGGGGGGGGCGGCGTCGCCGGTTTCGCTCTCACCAGACGCTCGAGTTCTTCCAGCTGGGCGACGTCCTCTTCCACCGACTGCAGCTCTTCGCGTACCGACACCAGCTCCGCGAGGCAGTCCTTGTGCACCTGGGTCCATTGCGCTTCATCGTACTCACCGACGGCGTGGCGCAGCTCGGCTTCGGACAGTCGCTCGGCCGCGGCGCTTTCTTTCTTCTGTAACTCGCCGCGAAACTCGCGGCGTTGAGCGACCATCTGCCGCGCGGCATCGGCGTGGACCTTCAGCTCGTCGATCACCGCGCGCAGCCGCGCTTCATAGTCTCCGCGGACGCGCGAACGCACGCTGTTCGGCGTCGCGCCGCCCGCGGCGTCGATCCGGGCGATCCACGACTCGTACTGCCGCCGCTCCTCCAGGAGCCGCTGGATTCCGACAGTCGTGCTGCCCGGTCGCTTAGACATCGCTCCCCCGTCGCTCACGCAACCCCATCAGCTCTCCCACCGCCTCCGGCGCCAACTCGTTCACCTGCCCCAAGGAGCGCGCGACGGCGAGAATGCGCGCCGCATGCTCCAGACTTTCCATCCGGATCCAGGCCTCGTCCAGGGTCCGGCCCACCGTCACCGCCCCATGGTTCGCGAGCAGGAGCGCGTCGTGGTGGTCGATGAATCCTTCCACGCGTCCCCCCAATTCCTCGCTCCCCGGTGCGGCATAAGGGACCAATGGAACCGGGCCGACTAGCAAGATAAGCTCCGCCAGCGCAAAAGAGGTCAGATCGAGGCCCGCCACGGCAAAGGCGGTGGCGACCGGGGGATGGGCATGCACGACCGCCGCGACATCAGCGCGGCGACGCAAGATCCGAAGATGTAAGTCTAATTCAGAGGTAGGTTTGCGCCGCCCGCTGCGACGGGTCCCGGCCAGCGTCACCTCCACCATGTCGCCCGGCCCAACACACGACTTCACCATCCCGCTCGGAGTCACGAGAACCCGGTCTCGTCCCAGCCGCACCGACAGGTTCCCATCCTGCCCGGCGATCAACCCGCGCTCCGCCAGTTGCCGGCAGCACAGCGCCATCCGCCGGGCAGCGTCGCGCGCCGTCATCGCGCCGCGGCAGCCTCTCCCTCGTGGACCACCCGGCCTCCCGCGATCGTCAGCACGGCTCTCCCGGTGAACGTGCGCCCACCATACGGCGTGTTCCGACTCTTGGAATGGAACCGCGCGGGATCGACCGTCCACGGCGTGGTGACGTCGAGCACGCACACATCCGCCGACGCGCCCGGCCGCAGGCTCCCTCCCGGCAGGTGGAACACCTTCGCGGGGATCGTGCTCATCCGCGAGATCAGCTCGCCCAACGACAGGGCACCGCCCAGAACCAGGGTGGTATGAGCGACCGCGAAGGCCGTTTCCAGCCCGATGATGCCGAACGGCGCATGATCGAACGCCGCTTCTTTTTCGTCGTAGGCGTGCGGCGCATGGTCGGAGGCGATGCAGTCGATCACGCCCTCCCGCAGTCCCTGGCGCAACGCCTCGATGTCCGGCTGCTCCCGCAGCGGTGGATTCATCTTCGCGTTGGTGTTGTAGTGCTCGCAGGCCGTGTGATCGAGGGACAGATGATGCGGGGTGACTTCGGCGGTCACCCGGATGCCGCGCTCCTTGCCCCGGCGGATCAGGTCCACCGAGCCACGCGTGGACATGTGGCACAGGTGCACGTGGCCACCGCTCAGCTCGGCCAGAAGGATGTCCCGCGCCACCATGATCTCCTCGGCCGCCGCCGGAATCCCCTTCAGGCCGAGACGCGCCGACACCAGCCCTTCATGCATCGCGCCGCCGGCCGCGAGCGTCGGCTCCTCGCAGTGGTCGGCGACCGGGATATCGAACGTCCGCGCGTACTCGAGGGCCGTGCGCATGAGATGTCCGGAGACGACCGGCTTGCCGTCATCCGACACCGCGACCGCCCCTGCCCCGACCATCTCCCCCATCTCCGCCAGCTGCTCCCCGCGCTGCCCCACCGAGATGGCCCCAATCGGATACACCCGCGCGAGACCGGCGCGAACCGACTGCCGCACGATGAAGCCGACGGCCGCCTGGTTGTCGGTCACCGGATCGGTGTTGGGCATGGCGCACACGGCGGTGAACCCGCCCGCCACCGCGGCGCGGGCGGCCGTGGCGACTGTTTCCTCGTCTTCATTCCCCGGCTCGCGCACGTGCACATGGACGTCCACCAGTCCGGGCGCCACCACCAGGCCGCTGACGTCGCGCACGATGGACTCATCCGGCCCGCCGATCCCGCTCCCAACCGCCGTCACCTTACCGTCCTCGATCAGCACGTCGGCGACCGCGTCGGCGTTGCGGCTCGGGTCGATGACCCGGCCGCCCTTCAGGAGAATGGGGCGGCTCATTCGCTGGGTCCGCTCTTCGCGGCGTCGGCCAGCTCGGGCCGGCCGCCGGCCAGCAAGTAGAGCACCGCCATGCGCACCGCGACGCCGTTGGTGACCTGGTCCAGGATCACGCTATGGGGACCATCCGCGACCCGAGACTCGATCTCCACGCCACGGTTCATGGGCCCGGGATGCATGATGGTGAGCGGCCGCGGCGCCCGTTCCAGACGGTCCATGGTCACACCGAACACACGGAAGTACTCGCGCAGGCTCGGGATGAACCCTCCTTCCATCCGCTCCAGCTGCAACCGCAGCACGTTCAGCACGTCGGCCCACTCGATGGCCGCCTCGATGCGGGAGAACACGGTGACGCCGAAGTCCTCGATCCCCCTCGGCAACAGCGGGCGTGGCCCGCACACGGCCACCTGAGCGCCGAGCTTGGTGAGGCCCCACAGGTTCGACCGTGCCACGCGCGAATGCAGGATGTCGCCCACGAGGCAGACCTTGACGCCCTCGAGCGTGCCGTGATGGTCGCGGATCGTCAGCATGTCGAGCAGGCCCTGGGTGGGGTGCTCGTGCTTGCCGTCGCCCGCGTTGATCACGTTGGAGCGGATGCGGTCCCCCAGAAACTGCGCGGCCCCGGAGGCGCCGTGGCGCATCACCACCATGTCGATCCGCATCGCCTCGAGGTTCTTGGCGGTGTCGACCAGGGTCTCGCCCTTTGAAACCGAAGACCCGGAGGCGGCCACATTCACGGTATCCGCCGACAGGCGTTTCTCGGCGAATTCGAAGGAGATGCGGGTGCGAGTGGAGGCTTCGAAGAAGAGGTTGACGATGGTCTTGCCGCGCAGCGCGGGCACTTTCTTGATCTGCCGTTCCGACACCTCCTTGAACGGCTCCGCCGTGTCGAGAATCAGACGGATCTGATCGGCCGAGAGAAATTCCAGTCCGACGAGGTCTTTTCCCAGAGTCGGAGGGGCGGGTGTCATCGACGGCTCACGAGGTTCACCTCGTCCTTCCCGTCCAGCTCCGCGATCAGGACCTCGACGAACTCCTTCGCTCCCACCTTGGCCTGTTTCCCGACGATGTCGGCCTGAATCGGGAGCTCCCGGCCCCCGCGATCGATCAGCACGCAGAGCGAGATGCGCTTGGGTCGGCCGAAATCGGCCAATTCGTCCAGCGCCGCGCGTACCGTCCGGCCGGTATACAGCACGTCGTCGACGATGAAGACATGCTTCCCGGTGAGATCTTCCGGCAGACGCGTCTCGCCGATCACCGGGCGGGGGCCCACGACCTCCAGATCATCGCGGTAGAGCGTGATGTCGAGCGCTCCGCGCGGGACCCGCGCGCCTTCCTCCCGCTCGATGATGCCGGCGAGCCGCTCGGCCAGCTCCACGCCGCGCCGCTGGATCCCCACGAGTACCAGACCGTCGGTCCCGTGGGCCAATTCGGTGATCTCTACCGCCATACGCTGAAGCGCCCGCGCGAGCGCGCGGGCATCGAGGAGGGTCTGCTTTTCCGAGGCCCGGGTCATCTCCGGGGCTGAAGCTAACTAGCGGAACACCGGGGTCAACGGCGGCTTCCCCGCGAGTACCGCCTGCACGTTGGCCACCGCAAGACCCGCCATGGCCCGCCGCGTGTCGCGGGTCGCGCTCCCGATGTGTGGCAGCAAGACCGTCCGCGGGGCGGCGCGCAGGCGCGGCGCGATCTCCGGCTCGTCGACATAGACGTCCAACCCGGCGGCCCCGAGGTGACCGGACTCGAGGGCGGCCGCAAGCGCCTCTTCGCGCACCAGATCCCCACGTGACGTGTTGATGAGGATCGCGCCGGTTTTCATGCGGGCCAACGTTTCAGGGTTGATGATCCCTTGCAGCTCGGGGACAGCCGGGACGTGGAGCGACAGCACGTCGCTCTCGCGGAACAGCGCGCCGAGCTCGACGCGGTTGGCGCCGGTCTGTTGCTCGAACGCGGGTTTTGGGGTTCTGGTGGAGTAGAGGACTTCCATCCCGAACACGCGGGCCCGAAGGCCTACGGCCTGACCGATCCGACCCGCGCCGAGCAACCCCAGCCTCCGGCCCCGCAGCTCGAGCCCGAGCAGCTGCTCGGGATGCCATCCCAGCCACTGACCGCTTCGGACCAGCTCGACACCCTCCAGCAACCGACGGGCGCAGGCCAGGATCAGGGCCCAGGTCAGATCGGCGGTGGCGTCGGTGAGGACCTCGGGCGTGTTCGTGACGACCACCCTGCGGAGCTGGGCGGCGACGACGTCCACGTTGTTGAATCCGACCGCCACGTTTGCGACGATACGAAGCTGCGGCAGATTCTTGAGCTCCGTCCCCCCCACCCAGCGGGTCAGCAGCGGCACGAGAGCCACCCACTCGCCGCGTGGGGTCGGATCCCCGGCCGGGATCCAAGTCACGTCCAACCCCTCGACCTGGGACGAGTCGAGCAAGTTCCTCACCTCTGCCGCGATCAAGACCGGTTGGCCGCCCACGCTCCCATCACCCCTTCCTCAACTTCCCGCGATCCACCTTCCCCAGGTGCGTCCTGGGCAACGCATCCACAAACACGACTTCGCGGGGGGCCTTGTACGGCTCCAGCTGCTCGCGGACGAACGCCTTCAACTCATCCCCGAGCTGCGCGGAGCGCCGGTGCGGAATCACGTATGCATGCGGCTTGGTGAGCCCATGGGCGTCGACCACCCCCACGACCGCCACCTCGCGGACATCGGGATGGCGCAACAGGCAATTCTCCACTTCCTGTGGAGACAGCCACTTTCCGTCCACCTTGAGCATCTCGTCCGCACGGCCGCAGTAGGTGAAGTACCCCTCGGCGTCCCGCCGGACGAGATCCCCGGACAGATACCATTCGCCCCGGAACGCCTGTTTCGTCTTGTCCATCAGCTGCCAATACGCAATCGCCCGCGAGTCGCCCCGAACCCAGAGGCCCCCTACCTCACCGTCCGGCAGGTCACGGCCGGCGTCGTCGCGCACCGCGACCTCGAAACCCGGGACGACCTGTCCGATCGTGCCAGGCTTCACTGCGCCGGGCCGATTGGAAATGAAAATGTGCCACATCTCGGCCGTGCCGAGCCCATCGAGGAGCTCCACGCCGAAGCACCGCTTCCATTTGTGGTACAGCTCCGCCGGCAGCGCCTCCCCGGCGGAAGTTGCGAGCCGCAGAGAAGAGAAGTCCTGGCGGAGGGCCTCGGGATGGGACACCATGTGGTTCACCATCGTCGGGACATTGACGAGGATGGTGGGCCGGAAGCGAGCGATCTTCTCGAAGATGACGTCCGCGGTGACGCGCTCCGGAAACAGCACGGCCGACGCGCCCACGGAGAACGGAAACAGCAGGTTCAGACCCATAGCGTATCCGAAAAACAGCTTCGGAACCGAGAGGGTGATATCTGACGGCCCGATCCCTAATACGCCCTTCCCATACAACTCCGTCGTGTTGGCATAGGAAGCGTGAGTCTGCAGCACCGCCTTCGGGAGCCCGGTCGTCCCGCCGGAAAACAGCCAGATCGCCGCATCGTCCCGGTGTGTCGGGAACAGGTCGAGGCCGGTCGGCGCCCGGGCGACCCGCTCGGCAAAGGCCGGCTCCCCGACCACCAGCAGGTCCCGAAACAGCGGCGAGCGCGCTCCGGCCGCTCGGAACGGTTCGGCCGAGTCACGGTGCACGACGGCGGCCGCCGCCCGTGAATACTCGAACATGTCCCCGAGGGCGTCGGCCCCAAGCTGCGGGTTGACCATGACAACGACGGCGCCAATCTTGAGGGTGCCGAACAGCGCCGCGACGAACTCCGGGCCGTCAGGCAGCGCGATGATGACGCGTTGTTCGGGCCGCACGTCCGCGTCCCGAAGCAGGTGGCCGAACCGATTGGATTCGGCCTGGACCTCCCCATAAGTGAGCGATCCCCGATCCGTGCGCAACGCCGTCCGACCCCCCAAACCCTCGCGCACGCGGGCATCGAGAAAGTGGTCGGCGATGTTGAAGCGTTCGGGTGGCCGGAACATGGATCAGAGAATGTCCCTGCGGACCGCCCACGGTCAATGACCGTCCACGACCTGACCGAGCTGACCTGGGAAGAGGTCGATGGTCTCGATCGCACCCGGGCCGTCGCTATTCTGCCGACCGGCGCGATCGAAGCCCACGGGCCGCATCTCCCCCTCCACACCGACGTGCTGATCGCCGAGGCGATGGCCCGCGCCGGAGCCGAGCGGTTGACGACCCACGGCTTGCTCCCGCTGTTGCTCCCGCCGCTCGTGTACACCACGGCCGGGTTCGCCGCCGATTTCGCCGGCACGCTTTCCCCCGACCCGGCCGCCGCCACCGCGACGATCCTGGGCATCGGCCGGAGCCTCGGGCTGCACGGGTTCCCACTCCTCGCCATCGCCAATGCGCACCTCGATCCCGGACATCTGGGGGCGATCGCTGCCGGCGTGGCCCGGATTCAAGAGGAAGGTCTCGTGCGGGTCGCCTTCCCCGATCTCACGCGCAAGCCCTGGGTCGGCCGTCTGAGCGAGGAGTTCCGCACCGGTGCCTGCCATGCAGGACGATTCGAAACGTCGCTCGTCCTGGCGATCCGCCCGGACCTGGTGCGCCGCGAGGTGCAGCATGAGCTTCCGGCCAATCCGAGCTCCTTATCCGTGGCGATCCGCGCCGGTCGCTCCACCTTCGAGGAGGCCGGCGGACCGCGCGCGTATTTCGGCTGGCCGGCCGACGCGACGCCCGAAGAAGGCCGCGAGTCGATCGCCACTTTGGCCGCGATCCTCGAGGAGGCCGTGATGCACGAGCGGCCGCGATGAGCCTGGTCGGGCGGACCGCCGTCGTCACCGGAGGGAGCCAGGGCCTCGGCGCCGTCGTGGCGAGGCTGCTCGCCGAGGCCGGGGTGGCCGTCGTCGTCGCGGCGCGTACCGAAGCGAGGTTGAACGCCGTCGCCGGTGACCTGCGGGCGGCCGGCCACAAGGCCTGGGGTGTCCGATGCGACGTCACCGATCCGGCCAGTGTCCGCGCGCTCGCTGAGGCGGCGATCGGCCACCTGGGTCGAGTGGACATCTTGGTCAACAATGCCGGTGCCGCGATGTCGGCGCCGGCACAGAAGACCCGGCTCGAAGACTGGAATCGCATGCTCGCCGTCAACGCCACCAGTACCTTCCTCTGTACCCAGGCCCTTCTCGGGGGCATGCTGGAACGGGGCTGGGGTCGCGTGGTGAACGTCGCCTCCGTCGCGGGAATTTCCGGCGACCGCTACATCTCGGCCTACAGCGCCGCGAAGCATGCGGTGGTGGGATTCACTCGATCGGTCGCGGCCGAGACGGCGGGCCACGGAGTGACCGTGAACGCCGTCTGCCCGGGGTACGTGGACACGCAGTTGACACAGGAAACGATCGAGCGGGTGGCCGCGCGGACCGGGAAAACCCATGCTGAGGCCCTGCAGGCCGTGCTACGGGCCTCGCAGCAGCCGCGCCTGATTGCGCCTGAAGAGGTCGCTCGAGTTATCGTCGCCCTCTGCACCGAGGACGGTGCGGCGCTCACGGGCCTGGCGATCGGGCTCGATGGAGGCTCGTTCCGACCATGAGCTTCGAGATCATCAACCCGGAGTCCCTCGGCCGGCCGAGCGGGTGGAACAACGGGATGTTGGCGAGGCCCGGCGGCCGCATCCTCTTCGTGGCGGGCCAGGCGGCCCCGCCGGGAACCCTGATCGACCAGTGGGACAGAGCCTTGGGGAAGATCCTCACCGTAGTGAAGCAAGCTGGCGGGCGCGCGGAGGACATCGGCCGCATGACGGTCTTCGTCACCGATCTCCCGACCTACCTGGCGAGCCGCCAGGCGCTGGGCGAGGTCCACCGCAAGCATCTGGGCCGCCACTATCCCGCGATGGCGCTGGTCGAAGTGAGGGCCCTCGTCGATCCGCAGGCGTCCGTGGAAATCGAAGCGACCGCCGTCATCTAGGAGCTCCGTGCGATGCCGATCGCCGCCAAGTCATTCCTCTACGCGCACGACCCGAACAGCGCCGTCGCGACCATTACCCTGAACCGACCGGACCGCCTGAACGCCCTCACGTTCGAGGTGTACGCCGAGCTGCGCGATGCATTCCGGACCCTCTCCACCGAACCCGGAGTCCGGGCGGTGCTCATCACCGGGGCGGGCCGGGCGTTCTGTTCCGGTGGAGACGTGGAGGACATCATCGGCGCCCTGTTCGCCCGGGACGCCAAGGGCCTGCTCGAGTTCACCCGGTTGACCTGCGACCTGATCCTGGCGATCTGCCAGTGCCGCCGGCCGGTGGTGGCCGCCCTGAACGGAACGGTGGCTGGCGCGGGCGCCGTGATCGCGACCGCGTGTGATGTCCGCATCGCGGCCGAGTCCGCGAAGATCGCCTTCCTCTTTACCAAGGTCGGCCTTTCCGGAGCCGACATGGGGGCGGCGTGGCTGCTTCCGCGCATCGTGGGATTGGGACTCGCCACGGAGCTGCTCATGACCGGCGATTTCATTGATGCCCGCCGGGCCTACGAGATCGGGCTGTACAACCGGGTCGTGACCCAGGAGCGCCTCCTCCCGGAGGCCCGTGCCTGGGCCGAGCTCCTCGCCCGCGGACCTGCGGCGGCGCTCGCGGTCACCAAGGATGCCCTCCAGAAAGAAGCCGGAATGGACTTCGCGGCGGCGCTCGAAGCGGAGGCCCAGGCCCAGGCCGAGTGCATGCGGCATCCCAACTTCCGGGAGTCCTACGAGGCGTTCATGGCCAAGCGGGAAGCCAAGTTCACGTGACCTTCGTTCCGGAAGTCCGCAGCATCCGGGCGTACCTGGGCGGCTCCCACGCGGCGATGGCGACGGAGCTCGGCCGGTTCGCCATGCAGGCCATCGCGCCCTTGCCCGAGCCCCGGGATGACGATGCGGCGCGGGTGCAGGCCCGAGAGGTGCTCGCCCGGATCGGCGGCGCCGGCTGGTTCGCGCCGATTTTCCGGCGGGACTTCCGCGGCTGCTGCCTGGTGCGCGAAGCGCTCGCCGCGGTGTCGCCGCTGTCGGACGCGGTGTTCGCCCTCCAGGCCCTGGGCACGATGCCGATTCTCCTGGCGGGCACGCCCCCCCTCAAGGAACGCTGGCTCTCCGCCGCCGAGGCGGGCCGGGCGATGGCCGCGTTCGCCATGACGGAGCCCGACGCGGGATCGGACGTCGCGTCGCTCACAACCAGCGCGCGGCGGGACGGCGATGGCTGGGTGCTGAACGGCGCGAAGACGTTCATCTCGAACGCCGGGATCGCGGACTTCTATACCACATTCGCCACGACCGACCGGGCGCTCGGCCACCGGGGGATCGCCTGCTTCGTCGTGCCGGCCTCGACCCCGGGACTCCGTTTCGTACGGGCGCAGGTACTGTCCGCGCCTCACCCCCTGGGAGAGCTCGCGTTCACCGACTGTCGCGTCCCCGACGAATTCCTCCTGGCCGGCCCGGGACAGGGGTTCAAGCTGGGTCTCGCCACGCTGGACCGGCTCCGCGCCACCGTCGGCGCGGCCGCCTGCGGCATGGCTGCGCGCGCCCTGGCCGAAGCCGTCGCGCACGCCAGGTCGCGCCACCAGTTCGGAGAGCCGCTAGCCAAGTTCCAGCTGGTGCAGGACAAGATCGCCCGCATGGCGACCGAGTTGACCGCGGCGCGTCTCCTCGTGTATCGCGCCGCCTGGGAAGTGGATGGGGGGGCGGAGCGGGTCACCGTCGAGGCCGCCATGGCCAAGGCGTACGCCACCGAAGCAGCGCAGCGCATCGTTGACGACGCCGTGCAGATCCTGGGCGGTCGCGGCGTCATGGCGGATCATCCCGTCGAGGGCCTGTATCGGGCGGTGCGCACCCTCCGCATCTACGAGGGAACCACCGAGATTCAGCACCTCGTAATCGCCGGGCAGCTCCTGGCTGGGTCACCGTGAAGGTCGTGTCCATCGGGGGCGGCCCCGCGGGATTGTATTTCGCGATTCTCATCAAGAAAGCGGACCCGCAGGCCGAGGTGTTGGTCCTCGAGCGGAATCGCCTGGACGACACCTTCGGTTTCGGCGTCGTGTTTTCCGAGGCCACCCAGGAGAACCTGCAGGTCGCCGACCCCGAGACCTTCGAGGCGATGGCCAGGCAGTCGGCCCACTGGGACGACATCGAGATTCACTACCAGGGCGGGGTCCTCTCCTCGACCGGCCACGGATTCTCAGGACTGTCGCGCCAGGCGATGCTCGAGATCCTGGCCCGTCGCGCGACCGGGTTGGGGGTGGAGGTGCGGATCGGCACCGACGTGCAGGATCTCACGCCTTACCGGTCGGCGGACCTGATCCTGGCCGCCGACGGCGCCAACAGCGTGGTGCGGGAGCGCTGGGCCGAGCACTTTCGGCCGAGCGTCGACCTGCGGCCCAACCGGTTCGTCTGGCTCGGCACCACCCGCCCCTTCCCCGCGTTCACGTTCTACTTCCGCTACGACCAGCATGGTCTGTGGCGGGTGCATGCCTACCAGTACGAGCCGGGCCATTCGACGTTCATCGTC
>Ga0335083_10008370_pt1 | contig 12633 bp, 8 predicted proteins | sample Lox_Sample_42_FD_206716 | JGI IMG/M metagenome (GOLD analysis project Ga0335083, IMG submission 206716) | Soil microbial communities from Loxahatchee National Wildlife Refuge, Florida, United States - Lox_Sample_4.2 | ecosystem: Environmental > Terrestrial > Soil > Wetlands | place: USA: Florida...
TACCCTCGCGTCGCAGGCGCGGCTGGTCGCTATTTCGACCAGTACCAGAAGCGACGATCTGTGGGACTGGATCGGTTTCGAAAAGCCATTCGGTATACCCGTCGGCTTTCTCGCTCTCATTGTGGTCGCGCTGCTGATCTTCTTCACGTTTCGACAGTCACGGTTTGGCTGGCATATTCTTGCCGTCGGCGGCAACAGAAAGGCTGCACGGCATGGCGGCATCAACGTCAAACTGACCGTGTTCTTTGCCTACGTCGTCGCCGGGCTGATCGTCGGCCTCGCCGGATTTCTGTTCGCCGCACGGCAAAACAGCGTCGGCTCCGACACCGCTATTGGCCTCGAGTTCTTCGCGTTGACCGCATTAGTCGTGGGCCTCGGTGGCTTCGTGCCCGGACGAGGAGCGGTCGTCTCCGTTCTGATGGGATTCGCAACGATCTACATTTTGAATAACGTGATGATCAATTCCGGCCTTCGCGGCGATTTCACCCAATTTGTCCTTGGCACGATCATCATTGTGATCCTCGCGATCGACGTGAGGTTCCGCAAGAACCGGCACCGCCTGCTGGCGTCGACCTATCTCGACCCGGTTGCCTTGGAAATAGACGGCCTACGCGGCATGGACGGTCTGATGCCCGACGCCGTGGCCCCGAAGCTGTCGGACGCCGGGCTGATCGGCTCCGGGAAGATCGACGGACCTGAGGATGTCCTTCTCGATGCCGAGGACAACCTCTATTGCGGCACGCGCGACGGACGCATCGTGCGGTTCGCGGCGCCGGATCACACCGAAATCAGTGTTCTCGCCAAGATCGGAGGGCGTCCGCTCGGCCTCGCGCTCGACGCCGAAGGGCGGATCGTCACATGCGTCGCCGGCATGGGCCTGGTGCGCGTGACGTTGAAGGGCGAAGCCGAGCTGTTGACGGATCAGACCGAGCGCAGCCTCTTCAGCATTCAGGATGACACGAGCATCCGGATGGCCGACGATCTCGATATTGCGGCTGACGGAACGATTTATTTCACCGACGCGACCAAGCGCTATGACATCGCGGATTGGGGCCTGGATTTGCTGGAAGGACGTGCCAACGGCCGGCTGCTGAGCTTCGAGCCAAAATCTCGCAAGACGCGAACAGTCTGTGACAACCTGATCTTTCCGAATGGGGTTTGCCTCACGCATGACGGCAATCATCTGCTCGTGGCGAGCACGTGGACTTGTTCGGTGTTGATCTTCGATTTGCAGAACCTCGGGGACGGACCCCGGGTCTTCGTCCGGGGATTGCCCGGCTATCCCGATAATATCAACCGCGCCTCCGACGGCGGTTACTGGATTGCACTTGCCGGAATGCGAAATCCGGTGATGGACGAGGCGATGACGATGCCGCGGTTGCGCCGCCGGATGGCCAAACGCGTGCCGCCGACAAACTGGTTGTTCGGCAATCTCAATATCGGGGGGGTACTCAAGATCGACGGCGCAGGACAAATCTGCGACGCGCTTTGGGATCGGCCAGACGGACCGCTCTATATGATCACGTCGATGCGCGAACACAAAGGCGCACTCTACCTCGGTGGTGTCACGAACAACAAAATCGGACGTCTCGTCCTTGACAGGGCCGACCCGGCATGGACCGGTCCCGAAAGTTACTGGAAGAAAGCATGAATGATGTTTTTCCAGAGACGAGAACAACAAATTCCGGCGATGCCTTTGGAAGGAGCGTTAGGCCCCAATGGTCGCCTTGACGACGCCGATGCGTTTGCGGTCGCGAAGCCGGAAGCGATTTGCATTGATCGCGACGGGCAGCTTCTGGCGTCGTCCGCCTCCAATGTGCTGCTGATCCCGCAGTGGGGCAAAGAGCCCGAACTCTGGGGAAGTTTTGATGCCCCGGTATCGGCGCTCGCTGCAAGCTCAGGGGGACGCGTCGCGGTTGGTCTCTCGTGCGGCCGGCTCGTCGTTTGCGATGCGGCCGGTAACCCGTTGTCGGGTTGGACGCTATCATCCGGCCCGCGTGCGGTCGCAGATTGTCTTTTTTTATCCGAAGATGTCCTGGCCGTCGTCGATCACGGCTATGGGCCGGAGGACCCAATCCTCTCTCTTGCGCCGTGGGACCCGGTAGCGCGTGGACAAGTGATCGGCATCAGCCGAACCGGCGAGCTGCAAGTGATCGCGGCCGGACTGCATTGCCCAATGGGCATCGCTCGCGGACCTGATGGCGCGCTCGTCGTGACCGAACTGGAGCGCGCGCGCGTCGTTGAGGTGTCGGGCAAAGTTCTGCAATCAGGATATCCGGCGTATCTGTCCCGGATCCGCAACATCGGTGAGGGATACGCCCTCGCCTGCCTGTCGCGGCGCGATCCGCTGATCGAGTTTCTCAAGACAGAGCGCCAATTCGTAGCGAAGATGAAAGCCAATATTGATCCACGGCACTGGATATCGCCGCGCGCAACTCCGGAGTTCAGTTACGATTTTCCCATCGAACTCGGAGCGACGCGGTTGTTCGGAGAAATCAAGCCTTGGGCCCCGTCGTTCTCCTACGGTTTGGTGATCGAGACAGACAGCGCCATGACGCCGATTGGTTCGGCGCATTCCCGTGCGAACGGCATTCGTCATGCCATATCCGACGTGACCGCGTGGAACGGAAGTCTGATCGCCGTAAGCTGCGCCAGCGAGGAAATTTTGAAATTTAGCCGGACAGGAAGCTCCGATGAGCGGTAGTCCGGTCATTCGCCTCGAAGGCGTTACCAAGCTCTACGGCGGCATAGCTGCGCTTCAGAGTGCCGATTTCGAGCTGTTCCCCGGCGAAATTCATGCGCTTGTCGGAGAAAATGGCGCGGGCAAGTCCACCCTGTGCAAATTGATTGCCGGTGTCATCACGCCCTCGGAGGGGCGCGTCATCATCGACGGACAGGCCGCGTATTTGACGGCGCCGAAAGACGCGGCGCGCTACGGCATTTCGATGGTGTTCCAGGAGACGAGCCTGGTACCGCAGTTGACCGTGGCGCAGAACATGGTCCTTGGCCGCGAGCGCGCCTTCAATTCGGTCCGCAAAGTGCGAAACGAGGCGCGACAAGTGCTTCAGCGTCTCAACTTCAACGTCGATCCATCCCAGTTGGCAGGTTCGCTGTCGGCCGCCAAACGCCAGATGGTTGAAATCGCCAGAGCCGTGCTCAATGACGCTCGGGTCATTATTCTGGACGAACCGACCGCGGCGCTGACGCCCGAAGAGACGGATCATCTGTTCGAGCTGATGACATCGCTGCAGAAGACCGGCGTGGCGATGATCTTTATCTCGCATGCGCTGGAAGAGGCGCTTTTGCACGCCGATCGCGTCACCGTTCTGCGCAATGGTCGTTTGGTAACAACGGGACTGGCGAACGAGTTCGATCGCGACCGTCTTATTCGCCACATGATTGGCGACGACCTCAACGTCGAAGCGCCGGCACCTCGCGCAGCCCGCGCGGTTCGAACCGCGCTCCCGGTCTTGCGGGTAGCGAATATTCGCATGGGGAATGTAGTCAACAACATGTCGTTTTCGATCTTTCCGGGAGAGATCACCGGCATCGCTGGACTGATCGGCTCGGGGCGCAGCGAGGTCGCCAAAGTCATCATGGGGCACACCAAACGCAACTTTGGCGGCGGTCAAATATGGCTGCAGGGGCGTGAGGTGCGGTATGTGCTGCCGGCGCAGGCCGTGACGGCCGGAATTGCCTACGTCTCCGAGGACCGCAAGCTCGACGGCTTCTTCGAAATGATGAGCGTGTCGCAGAACATCGGTCTTGGATGGCTGGCGAAATTCGGGCGCGGCGCTGTTCTTGCGCCGCTCGGCAGGATGCGCGCGGTCGCGCACGAGTGGGCCGAGCGTCTTTCGATCCGTCGCAGCGGCGATGACCAGTCGGTGCTGTATCTTTCCGGTGGCAATCAGCAGAAGGTCGTCATTGCGAAATCTTTGGCGCAGAAGCCGAAGCTCGTCATCTTCGACGAGCCCACACGAGGCGTGGATGTCGGCGCCATCGCCGAAATTCGCCAGATCATCCGCGGTTTCGCCGATGGCGGCGCGGGTGTGATGCTGATTTCATCCTATCTGCCCGAGATCCTCGACCTCTCCGACCGCATTCTGGTGGCGAAAAGCGGCACCATCGTTGCAGAATTCGCGCGATCGGAAGCCAGCGCGGAGAAAATTCTGCACGCTGCGATTCATTGATCGGCGCGATTCATTGATCGGGAAGAAACCAGTTATGCTTTTGCCTGCATATCGGCTGCATTTCCAGGCTCACGCGTTGTCCAAAGAGAAGAATGAAACATGACCATACGTTTCGATGGCAGGGTTGCAATTGTCACGGGTGCCGGCGGCGGGCTTGGCCGCTGCCACGCGCTGGGCCTGGCCTCGCGCGGCGCGAAGGTGGTAGTCAACGACCTCGGCAAGGGCGGCACTGCGCCTGACAGCGCGCGGAAAGTCGTCGACGAAATCCGGGCCGCTGGCGGGACCGCGATCGCTGACGGTTCCGACGTCGTCAACTTCGAACAGGTCACGGCAATGGTTGCGCGCGCCGAGAAGGAGTGGGGTCGAATCGACATTCTCATCAACAATGCCGGAATTCTGCGCGACAAGACCTTTGCCAAAATGGAGATGAGCGACTTTGAGCGCGTCGTGAGCGTGCATCTTAACGGCTCGGCCAATTGCACCAAGGCAGTCTGGAACGGGATGCGCGAGCGTAATTACGGGCGTATCGTCTTCACCTCCTCAGCCTCCGGCATTTACGGCAATTTCGGCCAGGCCAATTACGGCGCCGCAAAAGCCGCGATGCTCGGCTTGATGAACGTGCTGCATCTCGAAGGCGCCAAACACAATATCCGTGTCAATACATTAGCGCCGACCGCAGCGACTGCCATGACGGCGGGCCTCCTGCCGCCCGAAGCGCGAAGGTGCTGACGCCGGAATCGGTGACGCCTGCGGTGTTGTTCCTCGTCAGCGAGGATGCCCCCTCGCGCGTTATCCTGGGTGCCGGCGCCGGCGTTTTCGCAGTGACGCGAATTGAGGAGACGCCGGGCGTCTATCTCAACGAAGCGGAGCGATCGCCTGACACCATCGCCGCCCGCTGGAACGAGATCTTCAGCGGCCAGAAGTCCGTTCCGCTCCAAGACGCTTTTGCCCAAACGCGGAAATTCGCTGAGATGGCAATCGCCGCCGGAGCGAAGCCCGCTTTGGACTAGGATTTTTCTTGGCTTCAGAACTGGAAAGGACGTACGCGATCCGACGATCACGGCGTCGCGATAATTGAATCGAGGCGCAGTGCAACGTGCAATTCCAGCGCGGCAATTGGATCTTCCCAACCGCCCGTGATTTCACGAAGCGTGCCGAGTCTTTGACGCACCGTATTGATATGGACGCCGAGATTTTGGGCGGTACGGGCAATGTTGTATTGAGTGTCCAAGTAGCACAATAGGGTCTTCTTGAGCTCGGTCTTATTATGCCGATCCCGCTCTTCGATCGGCAACAGGATCTGTTCCAGATATCGCACAATGCGCGAGGCATCCCCTGCCCCGAACAGCTTTGCAAAGAGATTAACCTGAGAATATTCGACAAACCGAGTGAGACGGTTCATTTTGCGCAACACCCGAAGCGCCTGCTCGATTCGACCATAGTGCGCTGCGGCCTGCGTCAAATCGGAGAACGGATCCGACACGATCCCCCCTATCTCCCATCCTTTCCGGCGTCGGAGCAACGTCTGCAGGAAAGTCTGGACCGATTTCCCGGGACCGGCGGCCAAGTAGGTATCGTCGATGAGATCGACGAGGAGATTCATATTCGCGGCTGACCCGCGGATCATCGTCGTTTGCGCCGCGCGATCGAGGCCAGAGATCGCGATGAGGGCCAGCATCACCGGCTCGGCCGTGTTGATGTTCAGACGGTCCTGAATCGCCGAGACTGTAGACGTATCAGGCGGGTCGACCAGAATGAGATGACGCAGCAGGGTCGAAGAGGCGATCAACTGCTCCGTCTCACGCTTCTCGCTCCAAAGCTTCGCGATTGAAAGCGCAACAGTGCTGCGTTCCAGGTTGCGAATGTCGATTGGATCCAGTTCGCCGCGGTGACAGATGACCAGGCTTTCACCGCGCTCGGTGCCGCCGTGCAACGCCATCACCCGATAGCGCTCGTCCGCGGCATCGCGCATGACGACAGATCGCCCACTGTGCCGCGACTGGGAAATGGCGCTGATGAGCATGGAAGTTTGAATGGCGCCCTCTTTTGCGGCCGCCAAGTGTCCACCAAAAGATGCCGAGGTGAACCGTCCTCTGACTGAAAGAGAATCATCATACAGGATGATCGCGCCATCGATCTGGTCGGCCATGCGTTGGATGAAAAGCGGCCATTCAGTGCCCTTGGCCAGCAACGACGTCATTTCGTCGTGAGCCGTGGCTGAAACATCGACGCGGTGAATGTGATCGATCAGCGCGTTTCGATTGCGCTCCGCCTCTGCCAATGCTTCCGACAGCTTTGTGAAGGCTTGTGCATTGCGCATGGCGACGCCGGCGTGGATGGCGAATGACCCCAATATGGAAATTTCGCGCTCGGAGAGTTTGCGCCGGTAGCGGTCCGCAACAAACAGAACGCCCTGCAACTTGTCTTCCGAAAGGATCGGGAAACCCGCGAGGGACACGATACCTTCAGCTTTGAAAACGCGATCCAGGGCTTCCGAGTGCCGAAACCGCTGGTCATGCAGGTAATCCTGCGTGTCGAAGAACGTCTTGGAATTGATCGTGAGGCTGACTGCGCCATAACCGACACGCGTTTTCATTTCCGAGGTGGCCGGGTTGACGTGTCCTTCGGCTGTGACCGTTCGCAAGATACGGTGATCTTCATCAAGCATTGTCAGATATGCGACATTGGCGCCCACAAGACTTCGTGCACGGCTGACGATCGTCCGCAGGAGATCCTGTAGCGCCAATGTACTGGAAAGATCGTGAGTGGTGTCGATAAGGAGGCTGAGGCCGCGCTCGCTTACCCCGCGGTCGCGAATGACCTGGGCGATCGCATTCAGATAAAAACGTAACCGCTCAATGTCTCGAACAATCGACGATGAAGGCGACGCCTCTCGCACCATCTCAATCATTTCGGCGATTTCCGAATCGTGCGCGCCGAGCACAACTTTTTCCAGCGCAGCCGCAACAATCGAAAGCACATTGCGTGACACGAAACTGACCTGCGTCGTTACAGGGGGCCAAATCCGATGCTCACCGTCTTCGAATGAAACCCGCCCATGGAGTCGGCAAAGTGTATCAAGCATACATAAATATTGCACTTGAATGCATGAAAATACCATCTTCGGCGTTGCGGCGGCTAAGCTAGCGGGGCTGTTCGCGTCACTCTAGCGGTCGGGATAGGCGATCGCGGCACATGCTCGACGTTGAGTCCCGTCACCGACGCGAAACCAGCGACGCGCGTCCCGCACTGATGAGCTTCTTTGAGCCGCGACACAAATGTTGGGGACAAGAGCCGGAACTGTCGCCTCTCGCCGTCCAACAAACAACTGACTACAACCTGGTCAGAGATCCGGGCCCGGATTGGCGCGACGGTCGCATCAACGCGCGGAGAGCTTAACCGCTCGCCGTCGCGCGCAGAACATCGGCTTGCCGTCTTTCCAGCGCCATTTGAATGGTCGCGTGCAGCTCGCGCTCCGAAAACGGCTTGATCAGATATCCGTAAGGCTGAGTTTTTCGCGCCCGCTCCAGCGTCGCCTCCTCCGAATACGCCGTCAGGTAGATGACCGGTATCCGCAACGCGGGAGGAATGCGCGCACAGGTCTCGATGCCGTCAATTTCACCTTCAATGTGGATGTCTATCAAAACCAGATCCGGGCGGAAGTTATTAATTTGCTCGAGTGCCTGCGGGCCGGTGGTCGCTATCGCCGGAACCTGATAACCCAGCAGCGAAAGACGCTGCCGCAAATGCTGGGCAACAATGCGCTCGTCCTCGACGATCAGAACCTTTGCCGGGATCATGACTGGATCATTGCTTTGTGCAGCGGAAACTGAATTGCAAAGCGCGTCGGATCGGAGTGCTGGATGGACAACTCGCCACCCAGTTGATCGGCGAGCATCGAAACCAGCTGTAATCCGAGGGTCGGCGTTTGCGTTATGTCGAAATCCTCGGGGATGCCGATCCCGTTGTCGGCAACGGAGAGCATAACCGCGGCGTCCGTGTGATGGGTCAGGTCGATCGTAATCTGACCTTCGATGTTGTTTGGAAAGCCGTGCTTTAAGGCATTAGAGATGAGCTCGCTGACGACGAGGCCGCAAGGTATCGCCGCATTAATAGGTAACAATACGCCGTCGGAATTGATGGACAAGCTGATGCGTTCGGGTTGGGCGAGATAAGACGAGATCAGATTCGGCACCAGCGCGTCGAGGAAACTTCTAAAATCGACACGGGCAAAGTCCTTCGACTTATAGAGCGTCTGATGTATCAAGGCCATCGACCGAATGCGGTTCTGGCTCTGTCGCATCATCCCGAGGACCTTCTCGTCATCGATATTGGTCGATTGCAGATCGAGCAGACTGTAGACGATCTGCAGATTGTTTTTGACGCGATGGTGGATTTCGCCGAGCAGAACGTCTTTTTCCCTCAACGCCGATTGAATGCTTTCTTCCTTGTGCTTGCGGTCGGAGATATCGACGATGGCGGAGAGCACCATCGTCCCCTCGTCGGTCTCAATCGGATTCAAACCAATTTCCACCGGAAACTCGCTGCCGTCCTTCCTCAGGGCATAAAGATCTCGTCCCGCCCCCATCGGACGTGACACCGGTCCGGAGAAAAACCAGTCACGCAAATTCGGATGATTCTGTCGAAGCATTTCAGTACGGTTGTAACCAAACACGCGCTCAGCTTGAGCGTTGACCATTTCGATCAAGCCCCCTCGACTGATCATCACCATGGCGTTTGGCGCCGACTCGACGACCTGGCGGAAGCGTTCTTCGCTCTTCTTGAGAACTTCCTCGAGAGTGGCCGGCTTCCGACTTTCGCTGACAATGCTCATGCGGAACGTCCCGATCCTCCAGAAACGCATCCGAACCGATCCGGCTTTTTGGTCCGCAGATCCTCCAACTAACTTGCTCCGCCGCCGCATTCGGCCAGCGCGGACATCATCGATACAGACCAACCAAACCGCTCTCAGTCCGGCACCCTACGCCATTTTGGACGATGCGAGTCGGTTCCACCGAGCGCACCGGCCACCGGCACCGCCCAAGCGCTATTGTAAATACGCCTCTACGGGTAGCGCAATTGCCGGTTGGGGTTATCCCCGACATGGGCAATGAAAGACTTTGCTATCGGCGATGTTCGCTACGTCGGGTCTTCAGGCACATCCGAAATAGTTGCTTCGGGCGGCTCGATACGGTCGCTTACTCGCCCCGCCATGCGTGCTTGGCGTCGCTCGCGGCTATTTCCGCGGTCACCTAACCGCGCTAAGCCCTTCCGATGAACGAAAAGGAAAAAGTCGCGCTTGGCTCGATTGCCGCCTCGGCAGGACTGACGGTGGCGAAGGCCATTATCGGTTTGCTCACCGGCTCGCTCGCAATCGTGTCGGAGGCCGGGCATTCACTGATCGATCTTGCCGCGACGGTGCTGACATATGTCGCTGTGCGGGTTTCCGGAAAGCCGGCCGACGCCGAGCACCAATACGGCCACGGCAAGGTGGAAAGCGTGGCTGCGCTGGCCGAAACTGCGTTTTTATTTCTGCTCGCAGCAGTCGTGATTTTCGAGGCGGCGCAGCGGCTGTTTGGCGAAAGCGTCCACGCCGTCGAAGCGACTGCCGCCGCTTTCGCCATCATCGCCGCATCGATCGTCGTCGATTTCTTCCGTGCCCGGACGCTGACCCGCGTCGCCAAGAAAACGTCGAGCCAGGCGCTTGAAGCCGATGCCCTGCATTTCAGCTCCGACATGTGGTCGTCGATCGCGGTGCTGATCGGATTGGGCGGCGTCGCGCTCGGATATTCGAAGGCCGATGCGGCGGCGGCGCTTGTCGTCGCGATCTTCATCGGCATCGCCGGCTTGCGGCTCGGCCGGCGAACTATCGACACTTTGACCGACGCCGCACCGGCTGGCGTCAGTGAGCGCGTTGCCGCGATCGCGCGCCGGGTGCCGGGTATCGTTACCGTTGAGCGCGTGCGCGCCCGTCCCGCCGGCCCCGTGCTGTTTGTCGATCTCGCGGTCGGCGTCAGTCGCGCGTTGCCGCTCGAGCGGGTCACCGCGATCAAGGAACGGTTGACGCGGGCGGTCCGCGCCGGCCTCCCGGAGACCGAGATCACGATCACCACCGAGCCGCGTGCGCTCGACGATGAAACCGTGCGCGAACGTGTCATGCTGATCGCGCGCAACCGCGGCCTTGCGGTGCACCACGTTGCGGTGCAGGCGTTGGCGGACCGGCTTTCGGTATCGTTCGATCTCGAAGTCGATGGCACATTACCGCTGAATGCCGCACACGAAACCGCGAGCCAGCTTGAAGATGCGATCCGCGAAGAGCTTGGTCCGAAGGTCGAAGTCGAGACCCATATCGAACCGCTGCCGGCTGTGGTCCTTGCCGGCCACGACGCCCCAGCCGCCAGGGTCGCAGAAATTAGCGGCGCGCTTTCGGAGCTTGCCGCGGATATCGCCGGCCTCGGCGAAGTGCACGACGTGCGGGTGCGCGAAACCACCGACGGCGAAATCGTCAATTTTCATTGCCGGATCGAGCCGGCCCTATCGGTCAGCGCGGTGCACGACCTAGTCGATGCCGCCGAGCGGCGGTTGCGCCGGCGCTTTCCCAGCGTCACGCGCGTCATCGGGCATGCCGAGCCAAGGCGATAATGGAACTTTTTTTGCGCCGAATGTGTTGTGTTTGGCATTTATAAATGTGCCTTCGGACGATTTTGCGGGTGGCTTCCGTCGGTAGAGGACCGAAATGAGTAAGGGAACGGCCTTGGCCGATACCTACCTTCCGGTGAATTACATCGAAACCGAACGGCCGCTCCTGGGCAATAGCGAACTCGCCCGGCTGATGCGGGCGTTTGATTGGGACAGCACTTCCATCGGGGCGCCGGAGACCTGGCCCAAAAGCCTGCGGACCGCGGTGGGCATCATGCTGACGTCCCGGCAGCCGATCTGGATCGGCTGGGGACCGGAACTGACCTATCTCTACAATGATCCCTACAAGTCGATCATCGGCGGCAAGCATCCGTGGGCGCTGGGCAAGCCAGCGTCGGTGGTGTGGCGGGAAATTTGGCAGGAAATCGGGCCGATGCTCTCGCAAGCGATGGGTGGCGACGAGGGCACTTACGTCGAAGCGCAGCTCCTGATCATGGAGCGCAACGGCTATCCGGAAGAGACGTACTACACGTTCTCCTATAGCCCCATTCCCGCCGACGACGGGACCGTCGGCGGTATCTTCTGCGCCAACACCGACGACACCCAACGCGTGATCGGCGAGCGGCAACTGGCGCTGTTGCGCGAATTGGCTGCCACGACCAGCGAGGCGCGTACCTGGGGGCAGGCCTGCGAGCGCAGTGCACGCGCGCTCTCCACCAATCCGCGCGATCTGCCATTCGCGTTGATCTATATGCTGGAGCCGGACGGACGTACCGCAACGCTCGCCAGCACCAGCGGCGTTGAACGGGATCATCCAGCCGTCACGGCTACGTTGTCGTTGGACGAAGACGAGCCCTGGCCGCTGGCCGACGTCGCCAGGGGTCATCAGCCGCAGGTCGTTTCCGATCTTGAGATGCTGTTTCAAGCGACTTTTCCGAGCGGAGCGTGGCAGCAGGCGCCTGATCGCGCGGTCGTGTTGCCGATCATGCCGAGCGGAAAAACCGGCCGCGCCGGCTTTCTGATTGCCGGTCTAAATCCATTCCGGCTGTTTGACGACAATTATTCCGGCTTTATGAGTTTGATTGCCGGACAAATCGGTGCGGCGATTACCAATGCGGAGGCCTACGAAACAGAACGGCGCCGCGCCGAGGCTCTGGCCGAGATCAATCGCGCCAAGACCGCCTTCTTCTCCAACGTCAGCCATGAATTCCGAACTCCGCTCACTTTGATGCTGGGCCCGCTGGAAGACGCGCTGCGCCATCCCGAAGAATTGCCAGGCGAGCGGCTTGAAGAAGTAACGGTCGCGCACCGCAACGCGCTGCGGCTCCTGCGATTGGTCAACACTTTGCTTGACTTCTCGCGCGCGGAGGCCGGCCGGGTACAGGTCTATTTCGAAAAGACCGATCTGCCGGCGCTGACTCGCGACCTGGCATCCAACTTCGCTTCGATTTGCGAGCGCGCGGGTCTTGTATTGAACATCGCCTGCGATCCGTTGCCACATCCGGTCTATGTCGACCGTGACATGTGGGAAAAGATCGTCCTCAATCTCCTTTCCAACGCCTTCAAGTTTACGTTTGCCGGCGGCATTGACGTACAACTCCGCGACGTTGGCGACCGGGTGGAGCTATCGGTACGCGACACTGGCGTTGGCATGCCATCCAGCGAATTGCCTCATGTCTTCGAACGATTTCATCGTGTCGAAGGTCAGCACGGTCGCACGCACGAGGGCTCGGGCATCGGATTGGCTCTGGTGCGTGAACTGGTCAATCTGCTTGGCGGCGAAGTGCGCGTCGACAGCGCGGTC
>Ga0335083_10008371_pt1 | contig 12631 bp, 10 predicted proteins | sample Lox_Sample_42_FD_206716 | JGI IMG/M metagenome (GOLD analysis project Ga0335083, IMG submission 206716) | Soil microbial communities from Loxahatchee National Wildlife Refuge, Florida, United States - Lox_Sample_4.2 | ecosystem: Environmental > Terrestrial > Soil > Wetlands | place: USA...
CGCTGCTGATCGGCCAGAAGCGCAGCACGATATGGAGATCGGCGAGGTAGTCTTCGCGGCGTCACTCGGGCCCCAGCAAATGGGGTTTGAGAACGCGAATCTGCTCGGCTCCGCTTGCGGGAGTATCGGTTTCGGGGTCTGTGTGCCAGCCCCACTCAAGTGGATAGTGGATCATGTCGAGCTTATACGCTCGCAAAGTGTTCGATCCCGATTCTGATCAATGGAAGCTGGCCGCTCTCATCAGTCGATGGGATTTTCCGGATAGAAATAGGACACAAATATCAACGCACGTTTTTGCTCTTCTGAGAGCGGGCCGTCCCAATTCTGCCGCTTGAGATCCAGGCTCATCAGGGCGTCGTAGATATCGGGCGGCAGCGGGGCCACGGAGTCGATTGTCCCGCTCATCGAATATTCGAGTTCCTTGCCGACACCGGTGAGACGATCGAACATGAATTCTAGCCCATGCGTTACTGTTCGCGCATGGATGGTCGTCTCAGTGATCGAGGTGGCCAGGCAAATCAGCGAGGTGGTGCCTTGCTTGTTCGCGGCGTGGAAGATGTCGCCCATCTTGATCTTGCTCAACGCCACCTCTCGCGCTGTCGATTCAGGCATGTTGGTCTTCTCGCGGTGGAGGCGAGCAGTATAAGGCGGGATCAGCCCGGAGCGATGCGCAGGTTCGAGAAATAGCCCTCGGTGCCAATGTCGATCCAGAGGCCGATGGCGCCGTTCGCCAAAGGCATCTTGGGTTCGCGCACGATGAGGCTTTCGACGCCGTTCACCTTCACTGTCATGCGATCCGCCGCGACTTCAAGCCGAAGCGTGATCCATTCGTCGCCGGCGATATTGGCGCCCGCCTCGTAGCGGCCGTCGGGATAGGCCTCGCGCAGGCGGTCGAAGCGCCAGTCGGGATAGGCGAAGTACTGCACCGCGCGCTTATTGCGCGGCGGTGGCGGGTTGAGCTTGAGCCCGTTCAAGGGCCGCACATAGGCTGCCTCGAAGTGCTTGCCCTCGGCCGCGATGTGATAGGCGAGGCCGATGAAGGCGCGCATGTCGGGCGGCGCATCGGCGCGCAGCTTGCCCAGCAGATCGACCTCGATCGTGCCGGTGCGGAAGGAAGTGGGCACGATCATGAAGCTGTCGGTATCGCCGTAGTCGATGCCCGGCTTGCCGCGCCGCACCTCCTCGGCGAGTTCGACCTTGAGTGCCTTGCGGCCTTTGTATTCGACCGTCGTAGCGGTGACGCGATGAGGCTGGAGGCTCGTGAGATCATAGACCTCGGCGCGCGAGGTCTGGGGCAACAGGCTCGCGCCGGCAGCCGCGATGAACGACCGCCGGTTGAAGGACGGCATGGCGACTCCGTGGTTCTTGAGTCCGCGGTCACCATACTTCGGTGCGCACGCTCGGCGCATAAACACTTCGCGACCTGCGACGCGAAGTGTGCCGGGATCCATTGATCAGAATGCGCGATCCAGGGCGCGTGGACTAAACTTCGCGCGATGGAGACCCGGATCCACGGCCGCTCGGCTAAAAGCGCGGGGGCCGCAGGAGACGCTGCACGGTGGGGCAGATCAAGCGCGGCGATCAGGGGTTGGTATGACTGACCTGACGCTTATTTTTTCCCTTTTAAAAGCGTTTCCGCGCGGTAACCACGCCCAATGCGGTGGCTTTAGTCCACTTTGATCTTCGAGTCGACGATCACCTTGCTCCAGCGCCGGTCCTCGCTCTTGAGGAAGGCGGCGAACTCCTCCGCATTCATGGCGCGTGGGATGGTGCCGACGGTGCGGAACTTCTCCGCGGTCGCGGGATCCTTCACGGCCGTCACGACGGCGTCGGAGAGTTGCTTCACCCGATCGGCCGAGGTCTTGGCCGGCAGCAGGACGCCGAGCCAGGCCACCGCCTCGAGGCCGGGAAAGCCCTGCTCGGCGATGGTCGGTGTGTCGGGCCAAGTCGCCAGGCGCTCAAGCGTGCCGACCGCAATCAGGCGAAGGCGGCCCGAATCGATGTGCGGCTTGGTGACGGTGACGGTGTCGATCGCGACCTGCACCGTGCCGGAAACCAGGTCCTGCATGGCTGGCGGGCTGCCTTGATAGGGCACGTGGAGGATGCGGATGCCGGCGCGTCGCTTGAAGTCCTCCATGACGACATGGCTCAGCGTGCCGTTGCCGGCCGAGCAGTGGCTGAGCTTGTCCGGATTGGCTTTGGCATAGGCAATCAGCTCGGGCAGCGTTTTCGCCGGCACGGACGGATGGACCACCAGCACCATCGGCAGGTCGCAGACGCGTGCCACGGGCTCGAAGCTGGTCAGGCTCTTGTAGGCGACGTTCCTGTAGAGATAGGGGTTGATCACCAGCGAGGCGAGCGGTGCCAGCACGAAGGTCGTGCCGTCGGGCGGCGCGTGCGCCACCTGGCCCAGCACGATGCTGCCGCCCTGGCCGGGCTTGTTGTCGACGATCACCGTCTCGTTGAGCTCGGACCGGAGCGCCTCGGCCAGCAGGCGCGCCACGATGTCGGTCGCCTGGCCGGGCGGAAAGCCCACCATCAGCTTGGAGACCTTGTCGCCTTGCGCGAGCGCGGGCGAGGCAAGGACGGACAGCGCCAATGCGCCGAACTGACGTCGTTTCATTTTGTTTCCTCCCTAGATCACCTTGCGGCCCCTGAGGCCCGCGATCTCCGCCGCGCTCAGCCCCAGTCCTTCGTAGACTTCCCTGTTGTGCTCGCCGATTGCCGGCCCCGCGCGCCGCACCGCGCCCGGCGTCTCGGAGAAGCGCGGCACGACGCCCTGCATGCGCACGCGCCCGAGCTCGGTGTCGGGCACCTCGACGATCGCCTGTCGCGCCTTGAATTGCGGATCGTCGAAGACGTCGGCGATGTCGTAGATCGGCGAGAAGCCGACTTCGTGCTTCGCGAAGGTTTCGCGCAGCTCGGCGAGGGTGAGCTTGCCGAGCGCCGCGCCCACGATCTCGTCGAGCGCCTTGTAGTTCTTCACGCGGGCGGGATTGGTGGCGAAGCGTTCGTCCTGCAGCAGAGGCTCGAGCCCCAGCGCCGCGCAAAGGCGCACGAAGATGCTCTGCGTCGAGGCCGCGATCGAGGCCCATTTGCCGTCGGCCGTGCGATAGACGTTGCCGGGTGCCGCGTACTGGCTGCGATTGCCCGAGCGCGTGCGCACCGCGCCCAACTGGTCGTACTCGATCGCCAGGAACTCGAGCGTGCGCAGCATGGCCTCGGTGGCCGAGCAGTCGATCTCCTGGCCGCGCTTCTCCGGGTTCTTCGCGAGATCGTGCAACGCCGCCAGGATGCCGAGTGCGCCGAACAGGCCCGCGACCGCGTCGGAGATCGGATAGCCGAGATGCAGCGGCCTTCCGTCCTCCTCGCCGCAGATCTGCGTGAAGCCGCTCATCGCCTCGAAGATGCGTGCGAAGCCCGGCCGCTCGGCATAGGGCCCGTCCTGCCCGAAACCGGTCACGCGCAGGATCGTGAGCCGCGGATTGATCTCCTGCAGCCAGACCCGTGTGATGCCCCAGCCGTCGAGCGTGCCCGGCCGGAAATTCTCGACCAGCACGTCGGCGCGGGCGACCAGCCGGCCCAGCAGCTCGCGGCCCGCAGGCTGGCGCAGGTCGAGCGTGATGCCCTTCTTGTTGCGGTTGGTGACCTTCCACCAGAGCGGCGCGCCGCCCTTGTGCGGGGCCAATGCGCGCAGGCTGTCGCCCGCGCCGGGCATCTCGACCTTGATCACCTCGGCGCCGTAGTCGCCCAGCAGGCCGGCGGCGAACGGTCCGGCCACCACGGTCGAGATGTCGACGATTTTCAGTCCGCGAAGCGGGCCGGTAGCGCTGTCCGTCATTCTGGTGTTTCCTCGGGCTCACTATCCCATATGCAAAAGCTTCAAGTCCGGCAAAGGTGGTTTGCCGGAAAAGGATGGCGAGTATGAGCGAGCTCTGGAAGATGACCGCGGTCGAGGCGGTGGCGCGTCTCAAGAAGAAGGAGATCAGCCCGCTCGATCTGGTCGAGGCCTCCGCTCAGCGCATGGCCGAGGTCGAGCCCGCGGTGAACGCCATGCCGACCCTGTGCCTCGACCGCGCCCGCGATCATGCCAAGGCGTTGATGGCCGGCAAGCGTCGCGAGGCCGAGGTCGAAGCAGGCTGGCTCGCGGGTCTTCCTGTCTCGATCAAGGACCTGACCGATGTCGCGGGCGTGCGCACGACCTACGGCTCGCCGATCTTTGCCAACCATGTGCCGCAGAAGTCGAACCCGCTGGTCGAGCGCATCGAGCGCAAGGGCGGCATCGTCATGGGCAAGTCGAACACGCCGGAGTTCGGCGCGGGCGGCTCGACCTTCAACGAGGTCTTCGGCCGCACGCGCAATCCCTGGAACACCTCGCTCACCTGCGGCGGCTCGACGGGCGGCGGCTCGGTGTCGGTGGCGACCGGCGAGGTCTGGCTGGCGCACGGCTCGGACCATGGCGGCTCGCTGCGCCGGCCCGGCACCTACTGCTCGACCGTCGGCATCCGCCCGTCGCCCGGCCGCGTGACGCGCGGCACCTCGAACAATCTCTGGTCGCCGCAGTCCGTCCAAGGGCCGATGGCGCGCAACGTGCCCGACCTCGCGCTGTTCCTCGACACCATGGCGGGCTTCTGCCCGTACGACCCGATGACCTTCGACGCGCCTTCTGTGTCGTTCAGCAGTGCCGTTGCCAATCCCGTGGCGCCCAAGAGGATCGCCTGGACCGCCGACTTCGGAGGCCGCTTCGAGCTCGATGCCGACATCCGCGAGATCTGCACCAAGGCCGCGCGCCGTTTCGAGGAACTGGGCTGCATCGTCGAGGAGGTCTCGCCCGACTTCGGCCCGGTCGACGAGGTGTTCATGGCGCTGCGCAGCCAGCAGTTCGTGGTCGATCGCGAGCTGCAGATGCAGACCCAGCGCGACAAGCTGAAGCCCGACATCGTCTGGAACACCGAGCTCGGCCTGAAGCAGACCACCAGCCAGCTCGCCTGGGCCGAGCGCGAGCGGGCGGCGCTGTTCCGGCGCATGGTCGAGTTCTTCCAGAAGTACGATCTCTTGGTGACGCCGAGCGCGCCCACGGCGGCGTTCGATGTGAACCTGCGGGCGCCCGCGACCATCAACGGCAAGAAGCTCGAGAACTACATGTCCGGCTCGACGCTCAATTCCGGGATCACCGTCACCGGCAGCCCGGCGCTGGCCATCCCCTGCGGCTTCGACCAGTGGGGCCGGCCGACCGGCCTGCAGCTCACCGGCAAGCCGCGCGGCGAGGCGGCATTGCTGCAAGCCGCATCGCTGTTCGAAAGGCTGCTCGGCCTTGACAAGCTCCTGCCCATCGACCCCAAGCCGGGAACCGTGCCACCCTCTGCGTAATGCGGAGGAAACAATGAAAGCGTCGCTCTTCTATCTGCCGAGCATCGCCAGCCGCGCCGAGATCGAGCAGGGCATGGCGGGCATGAACCCGCATTTCTATCAGCGCATGCTGGGCGAGCTCACTGAGCAGATAAAGCTCGGCGACGAGCTGGGCTACGACTCGGTCTCCTTCACTGAGCATCACTTCCACATCGAAGGCTTCGAGCTTTCCAACAATCCAGTGCTGCTCGACCTCTACTTCGCGATGCAGACCAAGCGGATCCGCGTCGGCCAGCTCGGCATCGTGCTGCCGGCCTCCAATCCGATCCGCGTCGCCGAAGACATCGCCATGCTCGATCACATGACCGGTGGGCGCGCCAATGCGGGCTTCGCCCGCGGATACCAGCGCCGCTGGGTCGACGTGATGGCGCAGCAGACGCACGGCATCCACGGCGCGCTGCCCAACCAGCACGACGAGATCGACAACGCCAACCGGCTTGCCTTCGAGGAGAACTTCCGCATCGTCAAGAAGTGCTGGACCGAGGAGATGCTGACCTTCGACGGCAAGTTCTGGAAGGTGCCGGCCGGCCCGACGCCCTGGACGCTCGACACGACGGCGAAATGGGGCAAGGGCGTGGAGAACGGTATCCTGAAGTCTGTCGGCGTCGTGCCCAAGCCGTTGCAGAAGCCGCACCCGCCGCTCTTCCAGCCCTTCGCCAGCTCCGAGAACACCGTGCGCTTCTGCGCGCAGGAGAGCGTGACGCCCATCCTGCCGCCGATGCTGCCGGTCTACGAGACCCAGCTCTACAGCGTCTATTCGGAGGTCTCGGGCAAGCCCAAGGGGCAGGGCGTGGGCGTGCTGCGCGACGTCATCATCTGCGACACGGACGAGGAGGCACGGGCGCTGTGGCGCGATTCGGGCCAGTTCTCGGGCCGCGCCTGGTTCGAGCCCTTCGGCTTTCGCCGCGGCATGATGGATCCCAAGACCGGCGCCTCGCCCACGTCGGATGAGGTGATCCAGATGGGCTATGCCTATGTCGGCACGGTCGACACGGTGCTGCGGGCCATGGAAACCCAGCAGGAACGCCAGCCGGTCGATTGGGTGTTCTGTTACACCTACAACAGCCTGGTGCCGCATCCGGTCCTGATGAAGTCCATCGAGAAATTCTGGACCAAAGTGATGCCGCGCTTCCGCTGAAACGGCGCTAAACTTGCATTCGGTCCAGGGAACCGAATGGGGGACATATGGCAAGGATGATCGATCGTCGCGGCCTTCTGCAGGCCGGCGCCGCCGTCTCGACGCTCGCGTTGACGGCCACGACTATTTCCACGGGCGCGCGCGCCCAGGCGAAGATCGCGCCGCCCAACCTCATCAAGGCCGGCACGCTCATCATGTCGATCAATCCGACGTTGCCGCCGATGCAGTTCGTCGACGACAAGGGCGAATTGAAAGGCATGAGGGTCGAGCTCGCCAATGAATGCGCCAAGAAGCTCGGCCTCACGCCCGAGTACATCCGCACCGAGTTCGCGACCATGATCCCCGGCCTCGCGGCCAAGCGCTGGGACATGATCAATACCGGCATCTTCTTCACCGAGGAGCGGTCGAAGCTCATGTACATGGTGCCCTACGAGCGGGCGGCCATCAGCTTCCTGTCGGCGCGCGGCAATCCGCTGGGCTTCAAGACCATCGAGGATCTGGCCGGCCACAAGATCTCGGTCGAGCTGGGCGGCATCGAGGAGAAGCGCACCCGCGAGGTGGCCGACATCGTCGCCAAGAAGGGGCTGAAGCCCGTGACGGTGATGACCTTCAACAATTTCGGCGAGGCCTTCCAGGCGCTGCGTGCGGGCCAGTCGGACGCCGCGACCTGCATCGATGCCACGGCCAAGTTCCAGGAGAATCGCGGCGACTTCACGCGCGCCATTTCGGGCGTCTTCCCGCAGACCGCCTGCTTCGCCTTCGCCAACAAGCCGCTGGCCGATGCCGTGGTGGGGGCGCTGAACGACCTGCGCAAGGACGGCTATTACGACAAGCTGCTCGATCAGTACGGCGTGCTGAAAATCGAGGAGAAGACATTCGCCATCAGCGGCCCGGGGCCGGCTTAACAACGAGAACTTCCTCCCCTTCGGGGGCACCTCCCCTTGGCGGACTTCGCCAAGGGGAGGGGAAAGAGCTGCGATGAAAATCTGGAACTGGGAAGGTTTCTGGGGCTACTTCACCAACCTCTACCTTCTCGAAGGCGCGCTGTGGACGGTCGGGCTGACCGTCAGCACGCTCTTCTTCGGCGCGATCATCGGGCTCGCGCTTGCCGTCATGCGGCTCAGCAACAGGCGCTGGGTGCAGCGGATCGCCGAGACCTATGTCTGGATGTTCCGCGGCACGCCGCTGCTGGTGCAGCTCATCATCATCTACACCGGCCTGCCGCAGCTCGGGTTGGTGAAGCTCGACGTGATCGAATCGGCGATCATCGGCCTTGCTCTCAATGAAGCGGCCTATCTGTCGGAGATCCTGCGCGGCGGCATCCTGTCGGTGCCCTACGGCCAGAGCGAGGCGGCGCGGGCGCTGGGCCTGAATCCGTTCCAGATCTTCGCCAAGGTGGTGATGCCGCAGGCCTTGCGGGTCATCATCCCGCCGCTCGGCAACTCGGTGAACGGGCTGCTCAAGACCACGTCCATCGCCTCGGTGATCTCGATGGAGGAGCTGCTGCGGCGTGGCCAGATCCTGATGCAGCAGAAGTTTCAGGTACTCGAGGTCTTCATGGTGGTGGCCATCATCTATCTCTTCATGACCACCTGCTGGGACTATGTGCAGCGTCACATCGAGGCTTACTACGGCCGTGCCTATGGCGGCCTGGCCGACCGCCAGCTCGCGCGCGACGATCGTTGAGGGCAGCGGGCGCTAGCCGGCCTTCCTGATCTGCTCCGGCGGCAGCACCCCCATCTGGCGCAGCACCTCGCGCAGCGCGGGCCGCTGCGCTTCGGGCAGCGGAAGGCGCGGCGCACGGGGCGGACCCATGTCCATGCCCATCATCTCGAACGCTGCCTTGGTGCCCGAGACATAGCGCGGGCCGCCAACCCACCAGAGGAGCGGCGTCATCTTCTTATAGAGGGCCAGCGCTGCATCCATGTCGCGCTTGTCGGCCACCAGCTCGAAGAGCTGGGCAGACCAGCGCGGGATCACGTTGGAGCAGACGGCGACCCAGCCCTCGGCGCCGAGCCAGAAGGATTCATAGCCCAGCACGCCCGCGAACACGGTCATCTTGTCGCCGGCCAACCGGATGATGTCGCGCACCCGCGTGGGATCGAGCGTTGATTCCTTGACGTATTGGCAGTTCGGGATCTGCGCCAGCCGCGCGATCAGCTCGGGCTGCATGTCGACATTGGCGGTGGCTGGATTGTTGTAGACCATGATCGGGATTCCGATCGCGTCCGAGGCTTTCTTGTAATGCGCATAGAGCTCGTCGTCGGTCGGCACGCTGTAGAAGGGCGGGATGATCATCACGCCGTCGGCGCCCATCGACTCGGCCTCGCGGCTGGTGCGCACGACCTCGTCGGTCCATTCCGCGCCCGTGCCGATCAGCACCGGCACGCGGCCCGCCGCTTGGCCGACCACGATCTCGACGATCTGCCGGCGCTCGTCGGGCGTCACGCTCAGGAACTCGCCGGTGCTGCCGAGCGGGATCAGGCCGTGGATGCCTTCGTCGATCTGGAAGCCGACCAGCCGCCGCAGCGCCGCCTCGTCGACCTTGCGGCCGTCGGCGGTGAAGGGCGTGATCAGGACGGTGTACGTGCCGCGAAACTTCTTCATGTCATGCTCCTGCAAGGCATTGTAAACCTTTTCCAATGCGCCTGAAGCATCCCGATATGCGTCCGTCCGGTGCGCCCATTCGCATCCGCTTCGACGGGGCCGAGATCGAGGCGCTGGCGGGCGAGACCGTCGCCGCGGCCTTGGCTGCTTCCGATATCGTAGCGGTGCGGCAGGCGCGCTCGGGCGCGCCGCGCGGACCTTTCTGCGGCATGGGCGTGTGCTTCGATTGCCTGGTGACGATCGACGGCCGGCCTAACCAGCGCGCCTGCCTGACCAAGGTCGAGCCGGGCATGGAGGTGCGCTCGACCCTGGCCGAGGCGCCGCCCTCGGAGCGAAAAGCCTCTGCCGGAACCGCCGCACCGGCCGACGAGTTCCCCTGCGACGTGTTGGTGGTGGGCGCAGGCCCGGCTGGATTGACGGCGGCGCGTGACCTCGCCCGTGCGGGCATGAAGGTGGTCGTGGCCGACGACCGGCTGCATCCCGGCGGCCAATACTTCAAGCCGCTCGCGTCGTCGCAATCGAGCGACCCGGCACGACTGGACGCGCAGTTCCGCGCCGGCGCCGCTCTGGTGCAGGCAACCTTGTCCGCTGGCGCCATCATCATGAGCGACACGACCGTGTGGGCGGCGTTCTCGCCGCACGAGGTCGCCGCCGTCTCGGCTGGTCGCTCGCTGCTGTTCAAGCCCCAGCGCCTGGTGCTCGCGACCGGCGCCTACGAGCAATCGCTGGTCGTGCCGCACTGGACCCTGCCGGGCGTGATGACGGTGGGCGGGCTGCAGACGCTGGCGCGCTCCTACCGCGTGGCGCCGGGCAAGCGCATCGTGATCGCGGGCAACGGCCCGCTCTGCCTGCAGACCGCGGCCGAGCTGCGCGAGGGCGGCGCCAATGTCGTCGCCGTCCTCGAAGCAGCGCCGCATCCCGGCCGCCGACTGCAAGCGCTGCTCGCCGCCGCCACCGCCGATCCGTTGCTTCTCGCCAAGGGGCTGAAGCTTGCGGCCGGTCTGCGCGACGTCATGCATTGGCGGCGGCGGGTGACACGGCTCTTCGGCGAGGATCGCGTGCAGGGCGTTGAAGCGGGAGACTTATCCATCGACGCCGACATCGTGGCGCTGGGCTACGGATTCTCCTCGTCTTCCGAACTCGCCCGGTCGCTCGGCTGCCGGCATCGCTTCGTGGCGCGTGGCAGCGGTTCCATGGAGACCGTGACGGATGACGACGGCCGCACCAGCCTCAACGACGTCTTCGCCATCGGCGACGGCGCGCGCTTCGGCGGCGCCCAAATCGCGATGGCGCAAGGCACACTCGCCGCCGCGGCGATCGCACGGGACCTTGGACGCGCCGTGGCCGCGCCGGCTGCCGCCCGCCGGGCGAAGCAGCGGGCCGAACGTTTCCAGGCCGCTCTCTGGCGCCTGTTCGAAGCCGCGCCGCTGCCGGCGCAGGTCATGGAGTCGGCCGCGCTCGTCTGCCGCTGCGAGGAAGTCCGCGCCGACGATATCCGCGACTACATCGACAAGTTCGGCTACGACTCGCCCGCCGCGGTGAAACGAATTTCGCGCTCGGGCATGGGCCGCTGCCAGGGCCGCTATTGCGCTCCGGTCATCGCACGGCTCTGTGCGGCGGAGGTCGGCGAATTCGATTTCTTCGCGCCGCGCCCGCCCGCCAAGCCAGTGCCGGTCCGTGCGCTCACCGTCGAGCAGCCCGAGTGGACGGGCCACAAGGATTTCGTGCCGCCTGACATGGCGCGGCCGGTCGACATCAAGGCGCTGCCGCCGGAGACGGTCGACACCTTGGTGATCGGCGGCGGTGTCGCCGGCTCCTGCCTCGCCTATTGGCTGGCGCGCGAAGGCATCGAGACGCTGGTGATCGATCGCGACGACATGACCCTGCAGGCCTCCAGCGCAAACGCCGGCAGCCTGCATGTCCAGCTCCTGTCCTTCGACTATGGCGCCAACGCGCCGCCCGGCGGCAATCGTGCCGCCGACACCTTGCCGCTCGGCCCGGCCTCGGTGGCGCTGTGGCGCGAGATCGAGATGGATACCGGCCGTGATTTCGAGCTCAAGGTCGCGGGCGGCCTGATGGTCGCTGAGACCGAGCAGGACGTGGCACTCCTGAAGGGCAAGGTTGCGCTGGAGCGCAGTCGTGGCATCGAGGCGCATGTGATCGGCGCCGACGAGCTGCGCCGGCTCGAGCCTGCGATCGGCGACAGCGCCATCGCCGCCGAATGGTGCCCGGGCGAGGGCAAGATCAATCCGCTCCGCGCCACCTACGCCACCATCAAACGTGCCAGGAACCTGGGCGCGCGCTTCCGGCGCGGCAGCAACGTGCAGGCGATAGAACAGCTCGAAGGGCGAGACGGGAGCGGCTGGCGGGTCACGACCAGCCGCGGCGAGATCCGGGCCAGGCGTGTCGTCAATGCCGCCGGTCCGTGGGCGGCCGAGATCGCCGCCATGGTGGGCGTTGCCATCCCCGTGCGCGGTGCGCCATTGCAGATGGTGGTGACCGAGCCCACCCGGCCCACGCTCGGCCGGCTGGTGGCGCACGCCTCGCGACACCTGACCTTGAAGCAGATGGTCTCCGGCGCCTTCATGATCGGCGGCGGCTGGACGGCGGGCCTCGATGAGCAGCAGAAGCTCTCGCGCGCGCTGCGGTCGAGCGTCGAGGGCAATCTCTGGGTGGCGGCGCGCGTGATTCCCGCGCTCGCCGACCTGCACGCCATCCGTATCTGGGCCGGCATGAACGTGAACATCGACCGTGCGCCGATCCTGGGCGAGGTGCCGCATCTGCCAGGCTTTTACAATTGCGTCAGCTCCAACGGCTATACGCTCGCTCCCGTGCTGGGCCGCCTGACCTCGGAGATGATCGCCGGCAAGTCGACCAGTCTCCCGGTCGAGCCCTATTCGATCCGGAGGTTCGCCTGATGACCGACAAGGTGAAGCGGCGGCTGACCACCGTCCTGTGTGCCGACGTGCACGGCTATTCCCGTCTCATGGAAGCGGACGAGACGGGAACGTTGGACGCGCTACGCCGCTCGCGTACCGCCATGACGGGATTGGTGGAGCGCCATGACGGGCGGGTCGTGAACACCTGGGGCGACGCCATCATCGCCGAGTTCGCCAGCGTCGTGGAGGCCGTGCAATGCGCGGTCGAGATCCAGCAGGAGATTTCCGGGCAGGAGCGGGACCAGCCCAACCGCCTGCGGTTCCGTATCGGCGTCAATCTCGGCGACGTGATGGTCGAGGGCACCGACATCTATGGCGACGGGGTCAACATCGCCGCGCGCCTGCAGGAGCTTGCCGAGCCGGGCGGCATCGTGATCTCGAGCTCGGCCTATGATCAGGTCTACAACAAGCTCTCCGTTGGGTTCGACTGTCTTGGTCAGCAGCCGATGAAGAACCTGGCTCCCGTGGTCAGTTATCGCGTGGCGCTGGCCGGCGGCGGCGAGGGGCGACAGAACGAGGCGATGGCAACCCCGCGAAC
>Ga0335083_10008376_pt1 | contig 12626 bp, 12 predicted proteins | sample Lox_Sample_42_FD_206716 | JGI IMG/M metagenome (GOLD analysis project Ga0335083, IMG submission 206716) | Soil microbial communities from Loxahatchee National Wildlife Refuge, Florida, United States - Lox_Sample_4.2 | ecosystem: Environmental > Terrestrial > Soil > Wetlands | place: USA...
CTTCGAAGGAAATCTGATTCCTTCCGCTCACCTGCCACACGCAGGTGAGGCCCGGACGCACCGAGAGCCGCCGGCGCTGCCACGCCTCGTACTTCTCGACTTCGCTCGGGATGGGGGGGCGGGGCCCGACGAGCGCCATGTCGCCACGGAGCACGTTCACGAGCTGCGGCAACTCGTCGATGCTGTACTTGCGGATGAAGCGTCCGACCGCCGTGATGCGCGGGTCCTTGAGCATCTTGAAGACCGGGCCGCTCATCTCGTTCTTCGCGAGGAGCTTGTCCTTGAGGGCCTCGGCGTTCACCACCATCGAGCGGAACTTCAGCATGTGGAACAGGCGGCCGTGCTGGCCGACGCGTACTTGCTTGAAGAGCAAGGGCCCGCGAGAGCTGAGCTTGATTGCGATGGCCGTCCCCAGGAGCAGCGGGGAGAGGAGCGCCAGCGCCGTGAAGGAGGCGGCGATGTCGATCATCCGCTTGATGGCGCGCTGGATCGGCTTGTTGCGCACGCTCAGGTAGTGGACGTACCCGTCTGGAATCGCTTCCTCGTGAGCGGGCTTGGCGCGGGCGAAGCGGTAGCCGCAGGCAGGGATCGCGAAGGGAATGCCGAACTTCTCGCAGCTGCGGATGGCCGTCTGCACTTCGTCGCGGTGCTGCGGGGCGTTGCTGGCGAAGTAGACCTCGTTGACGACGCGCTCCCGCAGAACGCGCTCGAGATCCTTTACGGTCCCTAGCACTGGCGCCTGCAAGCGCGACCCGCCCTGCTCGTCTTCGAAGCGCAGGTGGCCGATGACCTCCTGGCGCTTGCCGGCATCGCGCAGCTCGCGATGGGTGAGGCGGCCGAGCGAGCCCACGCCCACGACCAGAAACTGCTCGACGGGCCGCTGCCTCCAGAGACGCACGCCGGTGCCGCGCAGGCGGACCCAGAGCACCCCCGGGAGCATGATCGCCACGAAGCGCGTCATCTCGGTCGTCATCGCGTAGTGCGAGACGAGCGGACGGAGCAGCCAGAGCGGGATCGCGACGGTCGCGAGAAGAACGAGTGTCAGGGCGATGTCGCCCAGGAAGCCGCGGCCGTTCGTCACGTCGTAGTGACGGAGGACGCGGCTGGCGATTGCCCAGACGATGGAGGCCGTGGCCGACATCGCCAGGGCCACCTTCCAGTGCACCTCGCCGCTACCGCTCGATGCGACGAACGAGGCGGCGACGAGGATGAGGACGTCGACGACGAAAGTGACCCTTTGGATTCCGCTGGGGGTCAGCTTGGGGAGACGGGTCTGCATGTTGGGGAGTGTTCCGTCCGGCCTAGCGACTCGAAGGAGGAAAGGGGGCGAGGGGTAGCATTAGTTAGTCACACGACGAGCTCTTCGCAAGGAAAGTCAGTTCGATTTTCGCACTGTTTTTGCTGCCTTGTAGATGTTCAGCCCGGGGGGATGTGGCGCGCGTGCGCTTTCGAATACTTAGATCCGAGGCCTCGACGATCCGGGATCTCGGCGATCCAGGACCGCCGCGCAGTAGATGATGCATCGTCCTCGGGCGCGGGCGCTGTCCTCTCTTTGGATGACGGTCATGACCTGTCCGCGGAGTCAGCTTCTTGGCTGATCCGCCACCGCGGATGCCGTGGTGTTTGCGTCGGTGCCAGAGGCTCGTCAAGCGCGCCGGAGGGATGACAGATCGGCGGACGGTCAGTGCGGGCAGCGCGCCGACGGACTCCGCGGATCCAATGAGCGAAGAGACCGGCTGCAGTGAAAGAAACGGCACCTCTCGGGCGAAGGACGACTGCTGCCCGCACTGTGGCCCCCTCAGACACGGCTCGCGTCTTGACATGTCGAGACGAGCTATCTACAGATATATCTATATCGCGGGAGGTCGTCAGCAATGCATGGCCCGTGGGAGCATGACTGGTACATGAGTCATCGTTGGGGCCGCCCACACTGGCCGTCGGTGCCGCACCGCCCTCCGTTCGCACGTGGCGACGCGTGGTCCGAGATGTGGGCCGAGTGGTGGCGGGGGCCGGCCCCACGCGTGGACCGCGGTCTCGTTCGCTACCTCGTGCTCGATGCCGTCGCGCAGCAGCCGCGGCACGGCTACGAGATCATCCAGGTCATCGGCGAGCGAAGCGGCGGCGCGTACAAGCCGAGCCCGGGCGTCGTCTATCCGACCCTCCAGATGCTCGAGGAGCTCGGGCACGCCCGCACCGTGACGAAGGACGATCGCAAGGTCTACGCGATCAGCGACAGGGGGCGGCGCGACCTCGAGGAGCACGCTGCGGAAGTCGCGGACTTCTACGAGGGGAACACGGAGGCGCGCTGGGAGGATCACGCCGACGACGTCGCGAACCTGATGAAGCGCGTCGGTCACATCATGCGCCTCTTCAAGCACACCATGCGACGCGGGACCGTCCGCGCGTCGACGACCCGCAAGATGTACGCGATCCTCGACGAGGCGCTGAAGAAGCTCGAGGAGCTTCTGCGAGACGAGCTTTGATCCGTTGTGCCATCTGTGGGCGAACGCACGAGCGGGACGCGTGGGTCGCGCTTCCGGTCGTCGAGCTATTGTCCGCTTCGGGCGTCCGTGCGCATCTGTCGGTGCCGGCCGATTGGTCCGTCGAAGTGCGCCGGTGCAGCTGCGGGGCCGAGCTCGCGCGAAGAGTCCAGAGCCTCCTCTGACGGCTGCGCTCGAAGACGCGATGCGCGCGAGCCCGCGCACTGGTCCTCGGGTTGCAACGACCCGTGCGCGAGCCACCCGAGGAGAAGCGCATGCGCACGTCGCTCGTCATCGTTCTGGTCCCGCTCGCGACCGCCGCGACACTCCTGCTGCCGACGCGGCCCTCCCGCGCGGCCGACCAGCCCAGCACGATCAACCCGCCGCCACCGCCACCGCGCGCCCCTACCATCGAGGCTGCGCCGGCCGAGCGTCCGTATCGGCAAGGTCTCCAGGCCGAAGCGGGCCTCGGTACCGGTTTCAGCTCGACGTACGGCCTCGGGATCATGGGCGCCGTCGAGTACACGTGGTCGCAGGGAATCCTGGCCGGTGGCCAGGTGCAGTACTTCATGGGCCAGACCGTGAACGGCCAGTCGTCGCACGCGATGTTCGTGGGCGGCGAGGTCGGTTACAGGATCTTCCCGAGCCGCAAGGTGGAGATCCGCCCCTACGCTTTCCTCGGTCCGGCGTTCATCACGACCGTGAGTCCCACGTCCAATCCGAACCAGCCGAACGTGATCAGCAAGACCGACTTGGCCGTGCAGCCAGGCGTCATCGCGCAGTACCACTTCGGCCAAGCCTTCGTCGGCGGCGACGCCCACTACATGCTCACACCCTCGCCGAACACGCTGGCGATCATGGCCACGGCCGGCCTCGCGTTCTGATCCGCCGCTTTCGTCACTCCCGTCGCCACGGCGATACGAAACATGTTTCGGCTTCTGGCATGAAGGCTCGTGGCACTGGGTGAATCCGTCCTCGGCGATTCCGGCGTCGATTCCTGCACTTCGGTGAGCCGCGGCCACGCGCGGCCGCGACTTCGTGGGGAAGGAGTCGCCCATGCACCGCCCGTTTCGCCCGGCACGCGCCTTGATGAGGCGCAGGGCCATGATTCGATCGCTTGTCGTCCCCTGCATGATCTTGCTCGCTGGCTGCGGCTCGGGATCGTCGTCGTCCGACCTGGCATCGGGTGCCGGAACGTCGCCTGACGACGGGGGCGCGGGCGGTCAGGACGCCGGACAAGGGGACGATTCGTCGTCGGGAGACTCGGCTGCTCCGCACGACTCGGGCGTTGGCCACGACGCCGCGGGCGACGGGGCGGGAGTCACGGACGCCGCGGATGGCGGCGCCATCGCTGCGGTCGACTACGCACCATACTTCCCGACGTGGACGTGGGGCGCCGGCAGCGGCTACGCGTACACCAGCCTCGTGGACCTTCAGCAGAAGGCGAAGCTGAACGAGGTCACCATCGCCTTCGTGCTCTCCGGCGGAGGGTGCAGCGCCGATCAGGGCATCGAGCAGAACCTCTCCGACGTGCAGGCGTTCGTGGCGGCGGGTGGCCACGTCAAGGCATCCTTCGGCGGTGCCGACGGGAGCTACGTCGAGAGCGGGTGCAAAGACGCCAGCTCGTGGGCCTCCGCGATCGAGGCGTTCGTCGACGCGACGGGGATCACGGACCTGGACTTCGACATCGAGCAGGACCCGGTGCTCACCGACTCCGTGAACGCGATGCGCGGGCAGGCGCTGGCTCTCGTCCAAGCGTCGCGTCACGTGCTGGTGGCCTTCACACTCGCGGCCAATCCACACACCAGCGGCTCCCCCGGAGGCTTGACGACGCAAGGGCTCTCGGTGGTCACGCACGCGGTCTCCGCGGGTGTCGTCATCTCCCACGTGAATCTCATGACCATGGACTACGGCGACAGCTACGGAGGTCAGCCGCTCGCACCGGTCGCGATCGGATCCTTGACTGATGCGGCGACCCAGCTCGTCTCGGCGATCCCGGGCCTGACCCAGGACCAGGCCTGGCGGATGCTCGGGGTGATTCCGATGATCGGCAAGAACGACGACGCCGAGGTGTTCTCCATCGACGACGCCAAGGCAGTGGCGGCATTCGCCGTGCAAAAGCGCCTGGGCCTGGTGTCCTTCTGGTCCATAGACAGAGACCAGGTGTGTCCTCAAGGGGCGGACTACAACAGCTGCAGTACGGTCGACCCGACGAACTTCGCCTTCGAGCAGGTGTTCCAGACGGTGACTCAGTAGCGGCACGCGGCGTGGGCCTTGCTTCGGCCCGAGACATGTCGCGCGCGCTCGAGGAGCACACCGGTGAAGTGAGGCTTCGGCTGCAAGCCGACTCGCTGCCCGGGCTCTTCGAGGAGGCCGCCCTCGCCGTCGCGGAGCTGATGTGTGCCGAGTGTTCGGAGCCGGGGGGAGGGGCGCTGCCCGTCAGGGTCGGAGCGCGCGACCGCGAGGCGCTTCTCGCGGCGTGGGTCGACGAGCTCGTCTTCCTCTCCGAGACTCGCAAGCGCGTGTGGAGCGAGGCTCGCGTCGAGCACCTCACCGACACCGAGATCGTGGCGACACTGCGAGGGTTCGAGCCGGTCGCGCTGCGAACGCAGATCAAGGCCGCGACGCTGCACGACCTCAGGATCGCGGAGACGGCCGCCGGTTCTTTCGAGGCGACCTTGGTTCTCGACGTCTGAAGGAGGCGGGCCGTGGAGTTTCCCCTGAAGAGGGTCGACGACGTCATCTGGGAGCTCCCGCGCTGGCACCGTGGCGACATGCGGGTGCCCGTGAGGGTGCTCGCCGACGAGTCGCTGCTCGCCCAGGTGCAGCGCGATCGCAGTCTCGCGCAGCTCGTGAACGTCGCGACGCTGCCCGGCCTCGTGCGGTTCGCCATGGGCATGCCCGACATGCACGAGGGCTACGGGTTCCCCGTCGGCGGCGTCGCCGCGACGCTGTTGCCCGACGGCGTCGTGTCACCCGGCGGCATCGGCTTCGACATCAACTGCGGCGTCCGCCTGCTCGCGGCGGACGTGCCCCGCGCCGGGGTCGACTCCATCGAGCGCCTCGTCCACGAGTTGAGCCGCTCGATTCCCACGGGATACGGCCGCCACGGTCGGCTCGAGCTCTCCGGCGACGAGATGGACCGCGTGTTGAGCGAGGGCTGCTCGTGGATCGTGCGAGCGCGAGGCCTGGGCCGGGAGGAGGACCTGGATCACATCGAGTCGCGAGGCTCGTTGACGGATGCGAGCGCTGCAACCGTATCGGAGCGGGCGAAGCAACGTGGTCACGATCAGCTGGGGACTCTCGGGGGCGGCAATCACTTCCTGGAGGTGCAGGCGATCGACGAGGTGTTCGATACAGCGGCCGCCGAGGCGCTGGGCCTGCGGCGAGGAGACCTCACGGTCTTGCTTCACACGGGCTCACGCGGGCTGGGACATCAGGTCTGCACCGATCACGTGCGCATCATGGATGCCGTGCACTCCCGGTACGGGATACAGCTGCCCGATCGGCAGCTCGCCTGCGCGCCGCTCTCGTCTCGCGAAGGGCGCGACTACTTCGGAGCGATGTGCGCGGCTGCGAACTTCGCGTGGGCGAATCGCCAGGTCCTCACGCACACCGTGAGGTCGGTCTTCACGCGCATCCTCGGTCGCGGCACCGAGCTCCGTGTGGTGTACGACGTCGCCCACAACATCGCGAAGATCGAGACGGTCGTGGGCCAGCGAGTGTGCGTTCACCGGAAGGGCGCAACCCGCGCATTCGGGCCTGGAAGCAGCGATCTCCCCGCCGCGTATCGCGACGTGGGGCAGCCGGTGTTCGTTCCGGGCAGCATGGGCACGGCCTCGTTCGTCATGGTGGGGCTCGAGGCCTCGTCGGAGGTGTCCTTCGGCAGCGCGTGCCACGGAGCTGGGCGTGCGCTCAGCCGCTCGGCCGCGAAGCATCGGGTGACGGGAGCCGCCCTGCGACGCGAGCTCGAGGCCGCTGGCATCGTCGTCCGGTGCGCGTCCAACGAGGAGCTCGCAGAGGAGGCGCCCGTTGCCTACAAGGACGTCGAGCGTGTCGTGGACGTGGTGGCGCGCGCCGGCATCGCCAAGAGGGTGGTCCGGCTCAAGCCGATAGGAGTCCTCAAGGGTTGAGCGACCCTGTGCTAGAGCCCCACCCCGGGCAGGTTCGTGAAGACGACTCCCGCCCCCTGGCTCTTGTAGGTGCGATTCAGATGGATGAGCACGGGCGTCAGCGACTCCAGCGCGATTGCGTTCACGAGCGGCCCCGCGTCGAGTGCGCGCAGCCCGAGATCTCGCACGAGCTGCAGCGTGGTCGACTTGGCGCGTGCGTCGTCGGCTGCGATCAGGACGTCGCACTCGATCGGGTGCGAAGGATCCGCCAGGTGCGTGGCGCTGACGTGGTGCAGCGCCGCGGCGACGGGCGTTGCCGATCCCACGATGGCCTGGGCCTCCAGGGCCGCGGCTTGCCCGGCGGGGAGATGCACCCGGCTCACCTTGGGGGGCACGAGCGGCACGGTCATGTCGATCAGGATCTTGCCCGCAGCGGCGCCGACAATCGGGCGAAGGGTCTCGGCATGTGCCGAGTAGGGCACCGAGAGCACTACGACGTCTGCCACGCTCGCCGCCCAGACGTTGTCGCCACCCTCGAGCGCGGTGGATGGTGCCCCGCCGCCGATCTCGGCGACATGCGCGCGCGCTTTCGCCGGATCGCGAGAGCCGATGGCAATCGCGTGTCCTGCTCGCATCCACCGCTTCGCCAGGCCGGTGCCCTGCTTGCCTGTTCCGCCGACGATTCCAATCCGCATCTGGCGCCTCCGAGGCCACGGGTAGCATGATCGCGTGCGGCGCTCGCCTCGAGGTCGTCGCCGTGCCCGGCGTCCCCCACGTCGGCGCGGGCGCCGACGTGGCCGCGCTGGTCATTCGCGCCATCCGTGACGCGGCGATCGTCGTCATGGACGGTGACGTCCTCGTGATCACCTCCAAGCTCCTCTCGCGCGCCGAGGGCCGCTTCGTCGATCTGTCGAGCGTGGATCCTTCCCCGCGCGCCGTCGACGTGGCACGGACCGTGGGCAAGGACCCGCGGCTCGTCGAGCTCGTCTTGCGCGAGTCGGTCGCGATCTCCCGGCAGGCACGGGGAGTGCTCATCGTGCGGCACAGACTCGGATTCGTCGTCGCGAACGCCGGCATCGACGCGAGCAATGCCGTGCCGCCCGACGCGCCCGCCGGGAGCGGGCCGTGGGCGCTGCTCCTCCCGGATGCCCCCGATCGATCGGCCGCAGCGATCCGCGCTCGCGTCGAGGCAGAGGTGCCCTCCGGCACCCGCGTGGGCGTGGTGATCACCGACTCGTTCGGAAGACCCTTCCGAATGGGGACGGTAGGCGTTGCGATCGGCGTGTCGGGTCTCCCGCCGCTGTGGGACAGACGAGGAGAGCCGGACCTCTTCGGGCGCATGCTCGAGCAGACGATCACTGCCCTCGCCGATCAGGTCGCGGCGATGGCCGACCTCGTCGCCGGTCAGGCCGCCGAGGGTCGACCGCTCGTGCTCGTGCGCGGTCTCCGCTTCGATCCGGTGACGCAGCCCGCGAGCACCCTGCTGCGCAAGCCGGAGGAGGACCTCTACGCATGAGGGTCGTCGCCCTTTCCGGCGGGGTAGGCGGCGCGCGTCTCATGGATGGCCTCGCTCGCGCGCTGCCTGCCGGCGCGCTCACGGCGCTCGTCAACACGGGCGACGACTTCGTGCACCTGGGCCTGAACGTCTCGCCCGACGTGGACACTGTGATGTACACGCTCGCTGGTCTCGCGCACGAGGAGCGGGGCTGGGGACTCGCAGAGGAGTCCTTCGCAGGGCTCGCGATGGTCAAACGCTACGGGGGCCCCGACTGGTTCGCCCTCGGCGACCGCGATCTCGCGACACACCTGCTTCGCACGGAGGCGCTGCGCGCGGGCGAGTTGCTGTCGACGGTGACCGCGCGTCTGTGCGCGTCGCTCGGTGTGGTCCAGCGGATCCTCCCGATGAGCGACGGACCGGTGACCACACTGATCGAGACGGCGAAGGACGGCACGTTGCCCTTCCAGCAATGGTTCGTTCGGCGACGTGCCGAGCCGCGCGTGCGCGGTGTCCGGTTCGAGGGCGATCTCGTTCCGGCGATCGGGGTGATCGAAGCCATCGACGCGTGCGACCTCGTCGTAGTGGGCCCCTCCAACCCGTACGTCTCCGTGGACCCGATTCTCTCCTTGCATGGCGTTCGGGAGGCGATCGCGCGGCGGCCCGTGGTCGCGCTCAGTCCGATCGTCGGCGGCAATGCCGTCAAGGGACCGCTGGCGACGATGATCGTCGACCTCGCCGGTGAGCCTCCGTCGGCCGGCGCGGTGGTCCGCCACTATCGCGGCCTGCTGCGCGGCGTGGTCGTCGAGCACGGAGACGAGGCGACCGTATCCTCCATCCCCGTCCTCGGTACGTCGACGATCATGCGCTCGCGCGAGGATCGGTTCCGTCTCGCACGCGAGATCCTGGCCTTCGCCGAGCGGATCGCGCGATGAGCGGACGCACCTGGGCGGTCGTTCCGGCGAAATCGCTCGTGCGTGGCAAGTCGCGCCTGAGCCCCGCGCTGGACCGCGCGGCACGGGCGAGATTCGCGCGCACGCTGCTCGAACACGTGCTCGAGGTGCTGCGTGCCTCCGGGCTCGAGGGCATCCTCGTCGCGACCGATGGACAAGACGTCAGCGACCTCGCGACCTCGCGTGGGGCGGCGGTCCTCTTCGACCAAGCGGGGGGCTCGCTCGCGGCGGTCGTCGACCGTGCGCTCGCCGAGGTCGAGCGGCGTGGGGCTACGGCTGCCATCGTGCTCATGGCCGACCTTCCGCGCATCGAAGCTCGCGACGTCGTCGAGATCCTGGCGGCGCTGGACGGGCACGACGTCGTGCTCGCCCGCGATCACCTCGGGCACCACACGAACGCCCTGGCGCTGGTGCCTCCCACGGCGATGGGCACGCGCTTCGGCCGCGCCGACAGCTTCGAGGCTCATGTCGCCGCCGCGCGCGACGCTGGGCTGCGCGTCGTCGTGATCGACAACGATCGCGTCGCGTTCGACGTCGACCTGCCGGCCGATCACCGGCGCATCACGACGTAGCGACGGGCAGTCGGAACCGGAAGCGCTCGTCGCGAGTCAGGGCTGCGTAGCTGCCGAAGGTCGCGTCGGCGTCGTCGACGGCGTCGAGCGGGTGAGATTCGTCCGAGGTCGCGTCCGGGCCCAGGTCGCGAATCACGCCGTAGCGCGTGTTCCGCTCGAACGGGTGGCGACCGGCGTCGCGGATCGCGCGCCTGAGCGTCGCAGGCGTCTGCAGCTGGCCGTGCGAAGCGCCTGCGGAGGTCGAGATGCTCTCGTTGATGAGCGTGCCGCCGAAGTCGTTGGCGCCGCAACCGAGCAACCATTGCGCCTGGCGCATGCCGTCCTTCACCCACGACACCTGGAGGTTGCGGATGGTGCTCCCGAGCACGAGCCGCGCGATGGCGTAGAGGCGGACGACGTCGTCTCCGGTGGGGCCGGGCCGGAGATCCGGCAGCTGCCGGCGCAGCGTCATCGGCGCTTCCTCGTGGACGAAAGAGAGCGGCACGAACTCGGTGAACCCACCGGTCTCCCGCTGGATCGACCGCAGCAACGCGAGGTGCCGCATGCGCTCGCCGTCGGTCTCGACGTGTCCGTACATGATCGTCGAAGTCGTCGGCAGATCGAGCGCGTGCGCCGTCGTCACGACCTCGACCCACTCGGCGGTCGTGATGCGCCCCGGGGCGATGCGCGCACGGACGCGGTCGTCGAGGACCTCGGCAGAGGTGCCTGGCAGGGACCTCAGCCCCGCGTCCTTCATCTCCTCGAGGACGCTCCGGATCGAACGGCCGCCCTCGGCTGCGGCGTACTTCACCTCCTCGGGGGAGAACGCGTGCACGTGCAGATCCGGCGCGGCGGCGCGGATGGCTCGCAGCAGGTCGACGTAGAAGCGCGCCTCGACCCCGGGCGCCAGGCCGGCCTGGATGCAGACCTCGGTCGCCCCGAAAGCCCGAGCCTCGACGGCGCGACGGACGACTTCGTCGATGGGCAGAAGGTATCCCTCTTCGCTCCGGCGCGTGCGCGAGAAGGCGCAGAAGCGACACGCCTTCACGCACACGTTGGTGAAGTTGATGTTCCGGTTGACGACGTACCCGACGCGGTCCCCCACCTGCTCGCGGCGGACGTGATCGGCCACGGCTACGAGGGCATGTAGGGAAGCGCCCCGGGCGCCGCAGAGGACCACGGCCTGCTCGACGTCGATGTCGCGGCCCTCCAGCGCGCCGTCGAGCACGGCGCGCATCTCGCCCGAGACGCCGTCGAAGACGCGATCGAGGCTCACGGGAGCGCACCCATCGCGGAGAGGCGCGCCTGCACGAGGCGCGTGGGATCGGCGAGACGTCGGTCGAGGAAGTCCGCGCGGTCGACGAAACGATCGTAGATGGGAGCGCGTGGCCGGAGGGTGAACGCGGCACGCGCGCAGAGCTCGCCGAGCCGGTCCACGTGGGGCCACGGATGCCGCGGGTTGACGTAGTCCGGCGTCACCGGGGAGATGCCGCCGAAGTCGTTCAGGCCCGACGCGAGCAGGGCCTGCGCCGCCGCGGGGTTGAGGTTGGGCGGCGCCTGAACCGACACCTCCGCATCCAGGACCAGCCGGGCCATCGCGACGGACCAGGTCACCTCCTGCTCGTCCGGTTCCGGCACGTGCTCCATGGGCACGCCGGGCACGGCTCGGAAGTTCTGGACGATGACCTCCTGCACGTGTCCGTGAGCCCTGTGGAGGCGGCGGATTGCCAGTAGGCTCTCGACGCGCTCCCGGCGCGTCTCACCGATGCCGACGAGGATCCCGGTCGTGAAGGGGATGCGGAGCACGCCGGCCGAGTCGATCATCGCGAGCCGCCTGTCCGGACGCTTGTCCGGTGCGCGGTGGTGCGGCATCCCCGGCTCGCAGAGCCTCTGACTCGAGCACTCGAGCATCAGACCGAGGCTCACGTTGACCTCGCGCAGCCGCAGCATCTCTGCCTCGGTCAGCAGCCCCGCGTTGGTGTGTGGGAGCAGCCCGTGCGCGATTGCCGCCGAGCCAGCCCAGTGCAGGTACTCGACGGTGCTCGCGTGCCCGATCGCCGCCAGCGTCCGCCGGTAGGCCGAGAACGCCTTCTCGGGCGTATCCCCGAGACAGAACAGTGCTTCGCCGCACCCGAGCGCGCGCGCCCGGGCCAGTTGCTCCTCGACCTCAGCGTGCGTCATCGTCCACTCGCCCGGCTCGCCGGGCGAGCGCCGGAACGAGCAGTAGTCGCACCGGTTGCGGCAGAGGTTGGTGAGCGGCAGAAAGACCTTGGGCGAGTAGGTCACCACGCGCCCGAAGGCGCGGTCGCGGACGGCAGCCGCGGCGGCGCGCACGTCGCCCACGAGCGCGCTCCCTGCGTCGGCGAAGGCGAGCGCTTCCTCTTCCGACAGCGGCACGCCGGCGATGGTGCGCTCGAGTGCCGTCTGCACGGGTCAGCCCATAGCGGGGGCGTTGCGCTCGCGCAACGCTGAATTGCGCGTCGCTTCCATCACCGGCGGATCGCCTGCGGCATCGATACGGGCGTCACCAACAAGGAGCCCATCATGACCGCAGCCATCTCCCCCCGAGTCGAGACGCACAGGACCGGGAAGCCCCTCACCGTTGCCCTCTGGATCGTGCAGGTCCTGCTGGCGCTCATGTTCTTCATTGCCGGCGGCCACAAGGTCGCGGGCGACCCGCAGATGGTGGGCCTCTTCGATGCCATCGGCATCGGCCAGTGGTTCCGCTACGTCACCGGCATCCTCGAGATCGGGGGAGGCGTTCTCCTCCTCGTCCCGCGCGCGCAAGCGGTCGGCGCGGCCGTCCTCTCGGCCGTCATGGTCGGCGCAGTCACCACGCATCTCTTCGTCCTGCACAACGCGCCCTCGATGCCTCTCGTTCTCCTCGTCGGCCTCGCGTTCGTCCTCTTCGGTCGGCGCCAGCAGCTCGTTGCCCTGTGGGCCGGGCTCGCCGAGCGAAACTAAAGGATCTTGTGCCGTGGGTCGTCGCGCTCTACCGCATCGCGACGATGCCCCGATTCGACGACTTCGAGGAA
>Ga0335083_10008380_pt1 | contig 12622 bp, 14 predicted proteins | sample Lox_Sample_42_FD_206716 | JGI IMG/M metagenome (GOLD analysis project Ga0335083, IMG submission 206716) | Soil microbial communities from Loxahatchee National Wildlife Refuge, Florida, United States - Lox_Sample_4.2 | ecosystem: Environmental > Terrestrial > Soil > Wetlands | place: USA...
AAAGCTGATTCATTCACAGGACCCCGGTCTGGAGGTGGATGGCGAAATGCATGGCGATTCCGCGCTGGTGGAACAGATCCGTCACCATGCGCTGCCGGATTCGACGCTGCACGGCATCGCCAACTTGCTGATCTTCCCAAATCTCGACGCGGCGAATATCGCCTTCAACCTGGTCAAGGCGACGGCCGAGGGCGTAACCGTGGGCCCCATGCTGCTCGGCCTGTCTAAGCCCATGCACATCGCGGTGCCGAGTGTCACCGCGCGCGGGCTCATCAACCTCTCCGCCGTGGCCGCCATGGAAGCGGCGCTGGTGGCGCAGAAATAACCCGCACGGCAGGGGCTGGTACCGCTGGCCCCTGCCGCATCCGCGCCGCGTTTGAGAGGATGCGCCGGGTGCGTACGCCGAAATATCATTTCGATGAGGCTTGTTCGTCGGCACCAGCGTCCTATGTCAGCTTCGCCCGCTCTCCTTACACTGGAGGTTCTCGTGATCCGGCAGCTCTCATACGCTTTCATCCTGACGCTTGGCCTCGCAGCCCCGGTTCTGGCTCAAAGCCCAAGTGCCGATCAGATCGCCAACGGCAAAACCCTGTTCGATGACAATTGCAGCGCCTGCCACCTCGCCACTGGCGCCGGCCATGTGAAGTTCGGCACGGTGGTGTCGGCGGATTTGCGTGCGCCGAGACTGGAAAATACCTTCCATAACGACGACACGCTGCTGATGCGCGCCATCATGCAGGCCGAGGACCAGAACGGCAAGCCGCTCTCCGCGCCGATGTCGGCCTGGTCCGGGCGGCTTACCACCGATCAGGTCGAAGATATCATCGCCTATCTGAAGACGCTGACGTCCTGAATTAAGCGAGCACCGCCAGGATCGCCTTGGCCGCGGCGGCGGAGGGCGAGCCCTCTGGTGCGCGCAGCGTGGCAAGCGCGGCGGCATAGCCCGCGCGCTGGGCGGCGGCGGCCTGTTCGTCGTGGAGCAAATGCAGGAGCGTGGCGGCGAGCTTGTGCGGCCGGCAATCCTCTTGCAGCAGCTCCGGCACCAAGGCGCGCTTGGCCAGCAGGTTGATCATCGCCACGTAAGGCACCTTGATCAGGCGGCGGCCGAGGAAGGCGGAGATTGGGTTCACCCGGTAGGTGACGGCCATCGGCACGCCGGCCATGGCGAGTTCCAGCGTCGAGGTGCCGGACTTGGTCAGCGCGGCCTTGGCGGCGGCGAAAGCGTCGTAACGTTCGGCCACATCGCGCACGATGATCGGCTTCACCGGCCAATCCTCGGTATGCGCGGCGACATGCCCGGCAACCCCGGCGGCGGCGGCGACGACGGGCCGCAACCCCGGCACTTGCGGTGCCAGCAGCGCCAGCGCCTCGCGGAACACCGGCAGCAGGCGCTTGGTCTCGGTAACGCGCGAGCCGGGCATGAGCACGATGGGCACGGCATCAGGCGGCAGGCTGTGGCGGATGGCGAAGCGCGCGGCATCGCCCTTGTCAGCGCCGGATTCAAGCACCGGGTGCCCGGTGAATACCGGGTGCAGCCCGTGCGGGGCGAAGAATTCCGGCTCGAAGGGAAGCAGGCAAAGCAACTCGTCCCATAGCCCCGGAAAATGCTTCACCCGTTCCTGCCGCCAGGCCCAGACTTGCGGCGCCACGTAATGCACGCGCTTCGGCCCGCCGGGCCCGATGGCCTTGAGCACGCGCAGGGTGAAGCCGGGGCTGTCGATGGTCAGCACGATGTCCGGCTTTTCGGCGCGGATGGCCTCGATCGTCTGGTGCAAACGGCGTTTCAGGCGCAGGATTTTCGGCAGGATTTCCGCCAGCCCCATCAGCGCCAGCTCCTGCATGGGGAATAGCGAGGTGAGCCCCGCCTCCGCCATGCGCGCCCCGCCAATGCCGCTGAACTGGATATCCGGCCGCAGCGCGCGCAGCGCCGTCATCAGGCGCAAGCCCAGGACATCTCCGCTTGCCTCACCGGCGATGACAAAAATTTTCGTCACATGAGCTCCACGACCGGGCAGGGGGGCACATCCTGCCAGTCGCGGTGGTTGAGCACATTCCCCGCCAAGCGGACAGTATCGATGGCGGTGAAATACACCGGCGCGAAGGTCAGGCCCGGCTCGTTCATAGGCCCCGCGGCGGCGACGCCATCGTCAGGGAAGCCGATGTCGCAGGGCGTGAACAGGGCTGGGTGGCCGTAATTCTCATCGATGGAGCCGGACCAGGCGGCATTGCCCACGAGCGGCACCACGGCGGTGTAGCACTGGTTTTCCAAGGCGCGGGCGCGGGCCGAGAGGCGCACGCGGTTGAACCCGGCCATGGAGGCGGTGCAGGAAGGGATGAGGATGAGCTTCGCCCCCGCCGCCACCTGGGCCCGGACATGCAGCGGAAACTCGGAATCGTAGCAGATGGACACGCCGATGCGGCCCAGGGCCGTGTCGAATACTTTCGGGCCCTCGCCGCCGGAGACGTTCCACAGCTCGGCCTCGAACCGTGTCATCGACTGCTTGTCCTGGAACTTCACGGCGCCGGAGGGCGCGATGAACGGGGCGCGGTTGCGCACCTTCCCATCAGCGTCGCGCATGGGAATGGACCCGGCCAGGATATGCAGCCTGTGCCGCTGCGCCAGGACCACGATCTGCTCCAGGAGCTGGCTGGCGGCGCTGACGACATATTCCAGCTCGGCGGCGATGTCGGGGGTTTTGATCTCGACCCCGGCCAGCACCATGGAGAAATACTCGGGCAGGACGAGCAAATCCGCCCCGGCGAGCGAGGCTTCGGCGGCCAGGCGCTCGATACGGGTGATGAAGGCGGCAGGGCTGGGCGGCGGGGTGACCCCGAAGGCGGCAAGGGCGAGTTTCACAGATTTCTGCTCCAGAACATCAGCAGTTTTTCGGTCTCACGGTCAGCGCCAACCTCACGCCAGGACATGGTGCAGACCAGTTCCGGGTGTGGCGTGTAGCCGCGCTTGCGCCAGAAATCATCCAGCTTCTGGTAGCCCTTCGGGCGGGCAGGATGGTCCGCCGGGCGCTGCACGGCGCAGAAGGCGGTGATGCCATAGCCATGCGCGCGGGCCTGGGCCTCGCGGGCCTCGAAGAATTTCACCCCGATGCCCCGGCCGCGATAGGCGGACTCCAGCACGCTCTCGCCGAAATAGAAGATGCGCGGGATGTCCATGCCCGCATCGCGGAACGGCTTTTGCACGTTGGGCGTTTCCGCCGTCAGCGGGAGGCAGGTGGAGGCCCCGACGATCTTGCCGCCATCGCGCGCGATGATGATGGCGGCAGCCTGGGCCTCGGCATAGACGCGCAAATAACTCTGTTCGTAAGCGAGATCGCCTTCGTACAGATACGGGAATTCCCGGAACACGGTGATGCGCAGCCGCGCCAGTTCCGGCAGGAGCGGCAATATCGCCGCTCCCGTGACGGTTTCTACCTTAATGAGCTGCAACAAGCGGCGCCGACCCGGCGATGAAGTCCTTCAGCGCGGCCTGCTTGTCCGAGAGGCTCAGCCCAGCCATGTGCGCCACCACCGGGCAATAGGCCGCGACCAGCGTGTTGGTCAGGTCGGCATCGCTGATGCTGGCGTTGTTGGCGCGCACGGCGGCGATAAGCGTGCGGGTGCGGTTGGCCAGGGTGGCCGGGGTTGCGCCCTGGTAGATGTCCAGCAGCCCGTTGCCCGGATCGGCGACGGTGTTCGGCCCGCCGGCGGGGGAGACATGCGGGCAGCCCAGCGCGTCGGACTCGGCATCGGCCATGGCCGGCACAACGGCGATGCCGCGCAGGCGCATCACCTGGGCCGGGGTGGCGTTGGGTACGCCTTGGTTGCCCCAGGCGGTGCGGACATAATTGGCGATATCCGCGATCTGCTGGTCCGACAGACGGGTGGCGAAGCTGGGCATCGGTATCTTGGTCCAGGGGGCAAGGCCGCTCAGCACCGGGCCGATCACGTTATATGGCTGGTCGGCGATGATGGAGTCGTTGCCCGCCAGATTGGGCACGAATTTCGGCGGCAGGCCGCCGCCGGCCTTGCCATGGCAGCCGGCGCAGTTGGCGGCGTACACGGCAGCACCCCGGCTGGCGGAGTCGGTGGCATCGGCCACTGCGGCGGGCGGGGTGGTTTGCTGCGGCTTGGTCGCGGTTTGCAGGTAGGTGGCGATGTCGATGACGTCGGAGAGCGGTAGCAGGCTGGTGGAATTCTCGGTCATATCGCTCATGGCGCCGAAGGGCGAGCCCTTCACCATGTTGCCGTCATCATGCAGGTAGGCGACGAGGTCGGCCTGGGTCCAGCCGCCCACGCCCTGGGTTTTGTCCGAGGAGATGTTCGGGGCGTAGAGGTCGTCGATCGGAGCGCCGGCATAGGCGCGGCCGGTCTCCATGGCACTGAGCATGTTGCGCGGGGTGTGGCACTCGCCGCAATGGCCCAGCGCCTCGGTGAGGTAGGCGCCGTTCTTCATGCGCTCGTCCCAGCTCGGGTCCATGTGCATCGGGCCGGCGCGGAAGAACAGGATCCGCCAGCCGAGCAGAACCGGGCGCTGGTTGAAGGGGAAGGCCATGGAGGAGGGCGTGGGGGGCACATTCACCGGCGGGAGCGAGAAGAGATAGGCCTTGATGGCCATCACATCCGCATAAGAGAGCTTGGTGTAGGAGGTGTACGGCATGGCCGGGTACAGGAATTTCGGGAACACCAGATAGGAGCGCCCGGGGGACACGCCGTAATGCAGGGCGTTGTAAAAGTCCTTGTCCGACCAGTTGGCGATGCCGGTTTCCTTGTCCGGCGTGATGTTGGGGGTGGCGAGGCCGCCATACGGCGTGTTCACCACCAATCCGCCGGAGAAGGGCGCATGGCCCGGGCCGGTATGGCAGGGCGCGCAATCCGCCGCCGTGACGAGATATTTGCCGCGGGCGAGCAACGCCGCCGGGTCGGTGGGCGCGGTGAGGGAGGCGGCGGGGTAGTTGGCGCTGTCATCCGCCAGGGCGATGCGGGTGGCCACGGCCCCGCCCAAGGCGAGGGCCAGTGCCGCTGCGGCGAGGACGAGGCGTTGGGCACGGAATTCCGGCAATGCGAATGGCATGAACAACCCCCAATGATTTTATATTCTAGCTAGGTTCCTTTTCCCCAAAATCCGCCGCGCCTTCAAGTGTGGTGACAAAGTGTAACGCTTTAGCGCCCGTACAGCGCCTCGGGGCTGACCTCGGGCTTGGCGATCTCGACCCATTCGCCGCCCCGCGCCGCCAGGAAGAAGCAGTTGCGCCGCCCGGTGTGGCAGGCCACGCCTTTCTGGTCCACGAGCAGGAGCAGCGTGTCGCCATCGCAGTCGAGGCGCATTTCCACGAGCTTCTGCTGCTGGCCCGAGGTTTCTCCCTTGCGCCAGAGCTTCTGGCGCGAGCGTGAGTAGTAGCACACCTGCCCGGTGGCGAGCGTTTCCTCGATCGACTCGGCATTCATCCAGGCCATCATCAGCACCTCCCCCGTATCGTGCTGCTGGGCGATGGCGGCGATCAGGCCGTCGGCGTTGAAGCTGATCGCATCGAGGATATTGCTCATCGCGCCAGCATCCCATTGGTCAGGCAGGCTTCGTCGAAGCGGCAGATGACCTGCTGGTCGATCTCGTGCCGGGTGGCCTCCTCGTACTCGATGCGCGTGATGAGGTCGGCGATGATCGACAGCCGCGCGGCTTTTTTGTCATTCGCGCGCACTACGGTCCAGGGCGCGGCGGCGGAGTCGGATTCGCGCAGCATTCTGTCCCGCGCCGCGGTGTAATCGTCGAAATGCTTCAGCGCCTTCTCGTCGATCGGGCTGATCTTCCACTGCTTCAGCGGGTCGATGCGCCGCTCTTCGAGCCGCTTCTTCTGCTCTTTCCGGTCGAGATCGAGATAATATTTGAGCACGGTGATGCCAGAGTGCGCCAGCATCGCTTCGAACACCGGCACGTTGCGCAGGAATTCGTCGGTCTCTTCCGGGGTGCAGAAGCCCATCACCGGCTCCACGCCCGCGCGGTTGTACCAGGAGCGGTTGAACAGCACGATCTCCCCGGCCGCGGGCAGATGCTCGACATAGCGCTGGAAATACCATTGCGTAACCTCGACATCCGAGGGCTTGGACAGGGCGACGATGCGGATATCACGCGGGGAGAGATGCTCGGTGATGCGTTTGATCGTGCCATCCTTGCCGGCGGTGTCGCGCCCTTCCAGGATGATGAGCACCTTCTTGCCCTTGGAGATGACATGCCGCTGCAGTTTCACCAGCTCGATCTGCAGCTTGCGGAGGGTTTTTTCGTAGGGGAGATCCTTTGCCATCAGCGGCTTATAAGGCTGGTCCCGCCGGATTGTAAAATTCGCGGCAATCAGGCGGCGAGCGGAGGCGGTTCCCCGTCATCCGGCCCGTCATCCGCAATCCCCTTCGCCTCGTTGCTCATTTCAATCAGCCGCTGCTTCATGCGGCGCAGGATGTCCTCTGCGGCCAGGATCTCTTCAGCCGAGAGGCCCTGGAGCATCTCCTCGTTCATCCGCGCGGTGAGCCCCTGAATGTTGTTGAGCAGGGCGGTGCCAGCTTGGGTGATTTCCACCAGCTTGGCGCGCCTGTCGCCCGGAGCGGCGCGGCGGAGGATGTAGCCATGAGCTTCCAGCCGGTCGAGCAGCCCGCCGAGCGCCACCTTGCCGATATCAAGCGCTTTGGCGAATTCCGTCTGCATGGCCGGCTCACCGTTGCGCCAGCTCAGACTCGCCAGCACCCAGCATTGCGAGCGGGTGATTCCAAGCGGCTTCAGGGCGTGGTCGATCACGGTGCGCCGCAGGCGGGAGACATCGTGGACCAGGAAACCCAGGCTGAACTCGCTCGGCTCAGGGTTTGTTATGTTTCGTTCGTTCATTGTCACGCTATAATTTAGAATTAAGCGTAGTATGCTGGCATACCATTCGCCAAATTACAATTAAATGATCGCCATAAGCGGCAAGGGCAGGCGGTTAATCCTCCAGCAGCAGAGCGCGGATCTTCTCCAACTCCGCCGCGCCCACGCCAAGTTCGTCGTGCAGATACTGGCCAATGCTGCCATGTTTTTGCTCGATCGCGCCGAAGGCGATGCCGAGATACTCCGGATGCGCTTCCAGCAGCGGGAGGTATTCCTCGCGCGGCAGGGTGGCGAGCCCAGCATAGCCGGAGTCGCGGCGCATTGTCGTCTCCAGCTCTTCAATCACCTGATTCGTCAGCGTGTAGTCATGCTCGATGGTCTCGCGCGGCACGTCAAGCGCATGGAGAATCAGCGCCGCGGCCAAGCCTGTGCGGTCCTTGCCGGCGGCGCAGTTGAACAGCAGCGGCACACGCCCGGTGCTCAGCAGGTGGAAAAGCTGGCGGTAGCTCCCAGCCTGTTCAAAAGGCAGCTTGCGGTAGATGGCGTGCATCGCATCGCGCATCGCGCCGGGCTGGTGCCCGCCCTGGGCGATGAAGCTTTGCAGGCTGCCGATGCTGATGCCGAGTTCCGAGGCGTGGTAGCCGACATTCTGCCCCGCATGCCAATCCATCGGCACGCGCTCGCGCTCATGCGGCGTGCGGAAATCGCAGATCGCCATGATGCCGAGACGGCGCAAAGCCTCGCGGCTGGTGCTGGTGAGATTGCTGATGGCGCCGGAGCGGTACAGCACGCCCCATTTCAGGCGCCGGCCAGAGCGCGTGCGGTAGCCGCCCATGTCGCGCAGGTTGTGCCCGCCTTCGATGGCCAAAGCGCGCGGCGCTGCCAGCGGATCATCCAGAACTTCGGCTTTCGTCATGCGCGCACCTGCAAGGGGGGGAGAATGGCCGGAAGGTAGCGCGAAAACGCGCGATGCCAAACCCGTGGAACCTGGAGGAAAATTGGAGCGGGCGAAGGGATTCGAACCCTCGACCCCAACCTTGGCAAGGTTGTGCTCTACCCCTGAGCTACGCCCGCTCATGGCGCAATAAAACGCGCGGCACCCGGCCAATATTGTATTGGCGGCAGGCGCGGAACTTGAATAAAAATTGGAGCGGGCGAAGGGATTCGAACCCTCGACCCCAACCTTGGCAAGGTTGTGCTCTACCCCTGAGCTACGCCCGCTCACGGCGCGGTGGAGGCTCTTTAGCCATCACTGAGACGGATTGCAAGCGCCGCCCCTCAACTAAAATGCTTTGGGGTGTGAGAGTTGGCCCCGATCCCCTATATAGAGACGCAAACGCATATGGACGGAACAAGAATGAGCAGCCTTCTCAACACTGCGCAGGATGCGCGCCCCGCCGCCCAGGCCATGATCATCGACGGCGACCAGGCCAATTTCATGGCCGACGTCATCGAGGCCTCCCGCGAGATGCCGGTCCTGGTGGATTTCTGGGCGACTTGGTGCGGCCCGTGCAAAACCCTGACACCGCTGCTGGAGAAGGTGACGAAGGCGCAGAACGGGCGCGTGAAGCTCGTGAAGATCGACGTGGACAAGAATCGGGAACTGGTCACGCAGCTCGCCCGCATGGGGCTGCCGATGCAGTCCGTGCCCACCGTCGTCGCCTTCTGGCAGGGGCAGATCGCCGACACCTTCTCCGGCGCGCTGCCGGAGAGCGAGCTGAAGCGGTTCATCGAGTCGCTGCTGAAGCTGGCGGGCAGCGCCGCCCCGGCGGTGGACCTCATCGCCCAGGGCAAGGCGCTGCTTGAGCAGGGTGCCGCGGAGCAGGCGGGGCAGTATTTCGCCGCCGCGTTGCAGGAGGACGAGGAAAAGCCGGAGGCCTGGGGCGGGCTGGCGCGCGCGCTGCTGGCGCTGGGCGATGAGCACCAGGCCGCCGAAATGCTTGCCCAGGTGCCGGCCAAGATCGCTGAACATGCCGAGATCGCCGGCGCTCGCTCGGCCCTGGCTCTGGCCCAGGAAGGCCGCAAGGCGCAGGGGGCCATGGCGGGGCTGGCGGCGCGGCTGGGCGCTGATCCGGACGACCACGAGGCCCGCTACGAGCTGGCCACGGCGCTGAACGCTTCCGGCGCCCGGGCCGAGGCGGCCGCGGCGCTGCTGGAAATCGTCCGCCGCGACCGCGCCTGGAACGACGATGCGGCGCGGCTGCAATTGCTGAAATTCTTCGAGGCCTGGGGCATGGATGACCCCGCGACCATGGCGGCGCGCCGCAAGCTCTCGGCGCTGTTGTTCCGCTGACGAAAATGGCCGCGTTCAGGCCGCAGCTCGACCAGCTGCCGGAGGAATTTCCGGTCTTTCCGCTCGGCGGGGCGATGCTGCTGCCGGGCGGGCGCCTGCCGCTCAACATCTTCGAGCCGCGCTATCTCGCCATGGTGGAGGATGCGCTGGGGGAGGGGCGGTATTTCGGCATGGTGCAGCCTGATAAGCGCCTCGGCCGCGGAGAGAACGGCCCCGGACTGCACCGAATCGGCTGCCTCGGCCGGCTCACCTCCTTCGACGAGACCGCCGATGGGCGCTACCTCATCACCATGACCGGCGTGATCCGCTTCACCGTGGTCGAGGAGATAGAGATGCGCCGGGGCTACCGGCGCGTGCGCGCTGGCTTGGCCGGATTCGCGGGCGATCTGCGCGCGCCGGAGGAAGGCGGCCTGCCATTCCCCCGCCAGGAGCTGGACAATGCGCTGCGCCGCTATTTCGTCAGCGCGGGATTGGACGTGAACTGGGACGGGCTGGAAGCCATGCCGGATGCACTGCTGGTCACCTCGCTCAGCATGGCCTGCCCCTTCACCAACGAGGAAAAACAGGCTCTGCTTGAAGCGAAGGACCAGGCTGAGCGCGCCCGCGCCCTGCTGGCCCTGCTGGAGATCGGCGCCCGCGATGGCGGGCTCGATGGAGATTGGGAACCGAAAGCGAGTTGAAGATGCATACCGAGAAAGCCAACCCCCCGCTGGACCCGCGGCTGCTGGAGATCCTGGTCTGCCCGCTCACCCGCGGCCCGCTGACCTATGACCGCGAACATAACGAGCTGATCAGCCCCAAGGCCGGTCTGGCCTACCCGATCCGCAACGGCATTCCCATCATGCTGGCGGAGGAAGCGCGCCAGCTGGAGCCGTGACCGAACCGGCACAGATCAAGATCCGCCAGGCGGATAAGCGCCTCGACCTCGACTACGAAGACGGCAGCACGCTCAGCTTCGCGGCGGAATTTCTGCGCGTGCAGCCCCCGGCCGGGCCCGGGCGAGCGGAACTAGTGGCCGGCAAGCGGCTGGTGCGTATCCTCGCGGCCTCGCCCACTGGTAGCTGCGCCCTGCGGCTGAAATTTTCCGACGGCTACGAATCCGGAAGCTACTCCTGGGCGTATCTGAGCGAGCTGGGGCGCGAGCAGCAGATCCGCTGGCGGCGCTATCTGCACCAGCTTGAGCAGGCGGGGCTCGGCCGGGATTGATGGTGGAACCAGAGTCCGAGCCGGACGTCTCCCCCGGGCGAATGCGGCTGATGGCGGTGATCATCGCCACCGCCCTGTTCATGCAGAACCTCGACTCCACGGTCATTTCCACCGCGCTGCCGGCCATGGCGCGCAGCTTCCATGCCGTGCCGCTGCATATGAGCGTGGCGCTCACGTCTTACCTTATAAGCCTCTCCGTCTTCATCCCGGCCTCGGGCTGGGTCGCGGACCATTTCGGCGCCCGGCAGGTGTTCCGCGGTGCCATCATCATCTTCACCGTGGGCTCAGTGCTGTGTGGCGTGGCCTCGGGGCTGGGCTGGCTGGTGGTGGCGCGAATCGTTCAGGGGCTGGGCGGGGCGATGATGCTTCCCGTTGGGCGGTTGCTGCTGCTGCGCTCCATCTCGCGCAGGCAGATGGTGGCGGCCATGTCCTGGCTGACCATGCCGGCGCTCGTCGGGCCGATTCTGGGGCCGCCGCTTGGGGGCTTCATCGTCTCCTATTTCTCGTGGCGCTGGGTGTTCGACATCAACGTGCCCATCGGCATTATCGGCGTGGCCGCGGTTAGCATGTTCATCCCGGATGTGCGCGAGGCCGATCGCGGCGGGCGGCTGGACCTGTTAGGGCTGGTGCTGTCCGGGATGGCCATGGCCTTCCTGATGCTGGGCTTCGAGACAATGGGGCGGAACCTGCTCCCCGTGGGCTGGACCGTCGCCGCCTTCGCCGCCGGGGCGGGGGCATGCCTGGCCTATGCGCTGCACGCCCGGCGCATCGAGCATCCGGTGCTGGATTTCTCCCTGCTCGCCATTCCCACCTTCGCCAACTCCATTCTGGCGGGCAGCCTGTTCCGCATCGCCGTCGGCGCGCTGCCGTTCCTGCTGCCGCTCATGCTGCAACTCGCTTTTGGCTACTCCCCGCTGCAGAGCGGTTTTGTCACCTTTGCCTCCGCCGCGGGGGCGCTGCTGATGAAGCCCGCCGCGCAGCCACTGCTGGAACGCTTCGGCTTCCGCACCGTGCTGATCTGGAACGGCGTGCTTGCCGCGGTGATGATGGGTGTCTGCGCGAGCTTCCAGCGCGACTGGCCCTCGCTGCTGCTGGACGCCATCCTGTTCACCGGCGGTTTCTTCCGCTCGTTGCAATTCACCGCCTTTAATACCATTGCTTATGGCGATGTGCCGCGCCCGCGCATGTCCGCCGCGACGACGTTGTACGCCACGGCCCAGCAACTCACGCTGACCCTAGGCATCGTCGTTGGGGCCTTCACGCTGGAGGTTTCCGCCCGGCTGCAGGGCCATGGGACGGCGATGAAATCGGACTACGCAATTGCCTTCATCATCGTCAGCACCGTTGCTATGCTGGCGGCGCCGCTTTGTGCCCGGTTGCCACACAATGCCGGGGAGGCGCTGAGCGGCCACCGCGCGGCAACGGAGGCGAAGGCATGAACGGCCCGGAGCAACGCAGCGAACCAGCGGCCGCAAGGCGCAACGCCATCATCTTCATCGTGCTGATCGGCTGCGTCAGTCTGTTCGCGGACATGACCTACGAAGGCGGGCGCAGCATTGCCGGGCCGTTCCTCGGTTCGCTCGGGGCATCCGCCGTCGTCGTCAGCTCGGTCGCCGGGTTTGGCGAGTTCCTGGGCTACGGCGTGCGCTACTTTTCCGGGCGGGCAGCGGACCGCAGCGGGCGCTATTGGCCGCTGCTGCTGAGCGGCTATGTCATCAACCTGCTCTCTGTGCCGCTGCTGGCTTTGGCCGGGAACTGGCCGGTCGCGGCGCTGCTGCTGGTGATGGAGCGCTTCGGCCGTGCCATCCGCGCGCCGATTCGCGGCGCCATGCTCTCCCATGCGGCCAGCCGCACCGGAGCGGGGTGGGGGTTCGGCCTGCACACGGCGCTGGACCAGACGGGCGGCCTCTCCGGCCCGCTGCTGGTGGCGTTGCTGTTGGCTGCGGGGGCGGGGTTCCACCGGAGCTTCGCAGCACTGCTGCTGCCCGCGCTGGCGGCGCTGCTGCTGCTCGCGCTGGCGCGGCGGCTCTACCCGGACCCGCGCAAGCTGGAGTTGCATGTCCCGGCGGTTGATCCCGCCGCGTGGGCCGGGTTCGGTTCCAAATTCAGGCTGTTGACGGTGGCGGCATCGCTGATGGCTGCGGGCTTCGCTGATTTCGCGCTGATCGGCTTCCATTTCGCCCGGGCGCATACCGTGCCGCTTGCCTGGATTCCGGCCGTCTACGCTGCCGGCATGGCGGCCGAGGGCGTGGCGGCGCTGCTGCTCGGCTGGATGTTCG
>Ga0335083_10008381_pt1 | contig 12621 bp, 9 predicted proteins | sample Lox_Sample_42_FD_206716 | JGI IMG/M metagenome (GOLD analysis project Ga0335083, IMG submission 206716) | Soil microbial communities from Loxahatchee National Wildlife Refuge, Florida, United States - Lox_Sample_4.2 | ecosystem: Environmental > Terrestrial > Soil > Wetlands | place: USA: Florida...
CGACGTTGCGCGCGCCCGACTCCACCTCGGTGCAGCGCTTGGCCACTTCGTCGATCACCGCGTCGTCATGCGTAAGGGCGATCTTGTGCGTCTCCTGCAGCCGCTTCTGGATCTTGCCGATCTTCAACCGGACAATCTGCTTCATCGCCTCGTCGCGAATCGGGAAGTAGGGAATGATCACCATGCGGCCGAGGAACGCCGGCTTGAAAATCTTGTTCAGTTCGGGTTTCAGCGCCTTCACCAACCCTTCCGAACTGGGCATGGTTTCCGGATCGGCGGTCAGCTTCATCAGGGTGTCGGTTCCGGCGTTGGAAGTGAGGATGATGATGGTGTTTTTGAAATCGATCTCGCGGCCTTCGCCGTCTTCCATCTTGCCCTTGTCGAATACCTGGAAGAACAGCTCCAGAACATCGGGATGGGCCTTCTCCACTTCATCCAGCAGCACCACCGAATACGGTTTGCGGCGGACGGCTTCGGTCAGAACTCCGCCTTCGCCGTAGCCCACATATCCCGGAGGCGAGCCCTTGAGCGTCGAAACGGTGTGCGCTTCCTGGAACTCCGACATGTTGATGGTGATCATGCTGCGTTCGCCGCCATAAAGCTGGTCGGCGAGCGTGATGGCGGTCTCCGTCTTGCCGACGCCCGACGGCCCGACCAGCATGAAGACGCCGATCGGCTTGCTGGGATCCTCCATGCCCGCTTTGGACGTGCGGATGCGCTCGGCGATCATTCCGAGGGCATGGTCCTGGCCAATGACGCGCTTGGCGAGGACGCCTTCCAGCTCGAGAATGGCCTGCACTTCGTCCTTCAGCATGCGGCCGATCGGAATACCGGTCCATCCGGAGATGACATCGCCCACAATCTGCGCGTCCACGCAGATGCGCATCAGGGGATTCTCGCCCTGCAGGTGCTCCAGCTCGGAATCGAGTTTCTTCAGCTCCTCGCGCAGCACCGCGGTATCGGCCGGCAGTGCGGCGGCAGGGGCGGCCTGCGCGCTTGCGGCCGCGGAATCCACCGGCGTCGCCGAGGCTCCCGCCGCGGCTGCCGCCGGCGCCGTGGACGCGGCGGCCGGCGCCTGTGCCGGTTTCGATTCGCCTTCCAGCCTGGCGCGAATCTCGCGGATCTTACTCACCAGGTCGCGCTCTTTTTCCCAGCGAGCCTTCAATTCCGCCAAGGTCGCTTCGGTAGCGGCCTTCTTCCTGGCGATGGCCGCCAGCCGCTCGGCATGATCGGCGCCCAGCGCCGCTTCCCGCTCCAGCACGCGAGTCTGCACGTCGCAATCGTCGATCTCCCGCGTGGCGTCTTCGATGGCGGGCGGCGTGGCGTTCTGCCCCAGTGAAAGACGCGCGCAGGCCGTATCGAGGACGCTGACCGCCTTGTCGGGTAACTGGCGGTCCGGCAGATAGCGGTGCGACAGTTTCACCGCGGCAGCCACGCCCTCGTCCAGGATGCGCACGCTATGATGCTTCTCCAGGAAAGGCGAGACCGCCCGCATCATCACGTTGCAGGAGGCTTCGGTGGGCTCCTCCACCTTGACCACCTGGAACCGCCGGGCCAGCGCCGGATCCTTCTCGAAGTACTTTTTATATTCCGACCAGGTGGTGGCGGCGATGGTGCGCAATTCACCGCGCGCCAGGGCCGGCTTGAGCAGGTTGGCGGCGTCGCCCTGTCCGGCCTGTCCGCCCGCGCCGATCATGGTGTGGGCTTCGTCGATGAACAGAATGATCGGCGTGGGAGACGACTTCACTTCCTCGATCAGATTCTTCAGCCGGTTTTCGAACTCGCCTTTGATACCGGCGCCCGCCTGCAGCAGGGCCAGGTCGAGCGTCCGCAACGTAACGTTGCGCAGCACCGGCGGCACGTCGCCCTGCACGATGCGGTAGGCGAAGCCTTCCACCACCGCGGTCTTTCCGACGCCCGCTTCGCCGGTGAGAATCGGATTATTCTGGCGCCGCCGCGTCAGGATGTCGACGATCTGCCGGATTTCGAAATCGCGCCCCAGCACCGGGTCGATCTTGCCTTTGCGCGCGTTTTCGGTCAGGTTGACGGTGTACTGATCGAGATTCGGCGTCTTGCCGCCCATCTTCGGCACGCCGGGCGCTCCCGCCGCACCCGCAGCCGCAGCCGTGGGAGCTTCCATCGCGTATTCCAGCGAATCGGCCAGAATCGCCGGCATCTGCTTGCGCAGCGCCTCCGGCTCGATCTTCTGCAGCTCTTTGCTGACCTCGCGAACGATGCGCGACAGATCCTCGTGCGAGACCAGCGCCATAACGGCGAACCCCGTGCGCACCTGGAACGCGCCGAATTCCAGCGACCCGACGGTCCAGGCTTCGGTCAGCATGGTGAAGAGGCTGGGGCTGAATGACGGCGTCCGGGCGTTGCCGGTCTTCAATTTATCCAGGGCGCGCGATAATTCACCCGATAGCCGGGCTTTATCCACGCCGAATTGCTTGACGATTTTGGCGAAATCGCTGTCGGTGGTGTCGAGTAGTTTGAGGAGGAAATGTTCGATTTCGACGTCATAATGAGTCCGCGCCAGGCACAAACCGGCGGCGCCTTCCAGAGCTGTACGCGTCGTGTCATTCAGCTTGGAAACAATCGATTTCAGGCTTACACCCATGATCTATCTCTCCTATGAAAATCAACGTCCGGTTAATAACTCCAAAACAGTTTCGCCGGGATCGCGCGTAAATGGTGCGGTTTTCACCCAACTCGTCCATCCCAACTGCGGGTAGGCTTGGCCGCCCGATTTCAACTCGCAGGGAGGAACTTCGTCCCGGCGCAGTACAAGCTGCAGTTCTACATCGAATTCGCCCTTCGCGAAGAATGCCGTCAACGCGCGAATTTCCGAGTGTGCTTCGCCGCCGGGCAGAAAGTCGAGATATTGATGGAGCGTCAAAGGACCTACGCGCAGCCGCACCTTGGACTGTTGATCCCAGATCTCGTCACCCACCAGCGCCCCCAGGTTCAGGCGCTCGGAATCCGATTTGTCCAGTCCCAGGCAACATTGCAGATCGGTTTCTACGGGGTACCACGCGCCGACATACTGCTCCAGCTCGACCTGAACTCCGAAATAGTCTATCAGCAACTGCCGGAGCCCCGTGGCGGAACGCGTGTGCGCCGAAAGCAGGCCGCTGAAGTACAGCAGCGTATCGTCCGGAACGCGCTGGCGGTTTTCCAGGCCCGGCGTTCCCAGGCCGATGAGCGCGCGAACCTGGAACGAGAAGCGGTCCCGTTCGCCGCGCTCATAGGGAATCGAAAAGCGATACTTCTCCCACGCCTGGCAGAACAGGGAAATGATGCGGTGATTGAAGAGATCGAAGAAATCGCGCATCGTGCCGTCTTTGGCGCGCACGCGCTCGATCATCAGGTTGCTGTAGGCCAGCGGGAGCGCGCCCAGCGGACCCGTCAGGCCCATGAAATTCACGGTCAGCACCACCGGCCCGTTCGCCGGCCGGCGCATTGCCTGGATTTCGCTGGCGGGAAACACTACCGACACATGCGCGCAGAAACGCGCCACTTCCTCGTGCGGATTGGTGAAGCGCCCCACCACCTTGCGATTCGGATACATCCGATGCAGCAGCCGCACCATCTGGAAGAACTCGAATCGCCACGGCTCCTTGTCGATGGTCAGCGCCACCGGCCAGCGTTCCAGGTCGACGCTCTCGCGCGAGGCTACATCAGAATTTTCCGCCCGGCCCGTGGTAGCCATTGCCTGAGCACCTCCTTCCGCTGCCGCGTCCGCACACGCAGTTGACTGAAGCTGTTGATGGATACATACAGCCCCAGAAAATACTCCAGCACCGCCGCAAACAGATAGACACCGCCGCCCACGAATTGATCCTCGTCGAATTCAATATCGACCAGGGTCCCGCGGGCGAACGAGACTCCCGCCATGCCCTCCTCGGCTACGCGCGCGAAATGGCGTTTGCTTTCCAGGCTCCAAATGCCGGAAATCTGCCGCTCCGAATACGTCGATCCGGTGAAATTGTACAGCCGCAGGATTTCCTGCAGCGCCTCCCGCCCTTCGCTGACCAGCGACAGGTAATTGAGCGAGAGATGCGACGTCAGGCGCCACAACGAGTCCTTCCCGTTGGGCGAGCGCAGCGTGTCGGTGGGTTTGATCAGAGCCACCGTGCTCTTCACCGCCGACGCCCCGTCGATCTCGAAATCGCCGGTGTCATTGCCGAACGGCAGCCGCGACGGCAGGTCGCGATTGGAACAGATGGTGCGCACGGTCAGCGTGTCCAGATCGGGGCGGACCGGCCGGCAGGAGAGGTCCACCAGCGACAGCGTTACTTCCGTGCCTTCGTCGTCGCGAAATCCCGAAGGGCCGCGGCGGGCGTGCCAGAATGCCTGAACTTTCGAGCGGCTGGCGCCGTGCCGGAAGGAATAAAACGGCTCGAACTTGATCACTTCTTCTTCGCCCGGAGCCGTGCTCACCACTTCGTTCACCTGAAACACTTCCATCGACGTCCGGCGGTTTACGTCGGGAATCACCGGGTAGTCGAATCTGGCGTGGCTCAACAGAATCGGCTCGGCGGTCTGCGGGAACAGGTTCACGATCGGCGCGCAATTCAGCCGGAAAGTCTTGGAATTGACTCCCAGTTCCAGCATCTGCTTGCGGTCGCTGCGCTCGAACGGCGACAGCAGCAGGATCAGCTCCACCCGGTTTCCGAAATTGGCGGCGCAAACCCGGTCCAGATTGTGGATGTCGATGAAGAAGAACTTCTGCGGGAAGCAGAAATACTCCTGCAGCAATCCATAGCCGATGAAGGAGCGCCGCGGATACGGCATCATGCCGTCGTTTTCGCCGAAACCGACCGCCTGCAGCGAATTTGCCGGCAGAATCACCGGCGGCGTTTTCGACCTGGGGTTCGGGTCGCGCACCATGATCTGCACGCAGTTGTTGCAGAGCGCTTCGTACAGGCTGTAAATCAGGTTGGCTTCGCCGTTCAGATAAAACCGCAGTGAATCGAGGGCCAGTTTGGGGAAGGTCACCTCGCCGGCGCACCGCAGTTCGATGCGCACCGCGTGGGCCGCTTCCGACGACCGGATGGCGGGCTGCAGCCGGTCCGGCGTCTTCCATTCGGCATCGCCCACCTCTACCGGCCAGAAGGTAACGTCGTAGCAGGTGCGGAACTTGCAAGGCACGCCGTTGATCGGCCGCGAACGCAGGATGGCGCCGCGGTCGAGCACCAGCCCCTTCTCCGGCGAAACCTGCTCGTAGTCCATGCGGAACTCGACGATCGACATCGAAGGGATGGGCCGCAGATAGTGCGGGTAGAGCACATTGAGCAGGGCTTCGGTGATTTCCGGAAATTCGTCATCGATTTTCAGGTGGACGCGGGCCGCAAGAAACGCAAAAGCTTCCAGCATGCGTTCCACGTGCGGGTCCTCGCACTTGTCGGCTTCCAGGATGAGGCGCGAGGCGATCTTCGGATATTTGGCCGCGAATTCCGCGCCCATCTGCCGCAGAAACGTCAGCTCGCGTTCGTAGTACAGCAGCAGCTCGTCACGCACCGGGCTCACCTTTTACCTGGTATTCGCCGCTGGTGAGTTGCAGGACCGTGTCGAAGGAAACATGCTCCGGCGCGGGGTCCATGTCCAACATTCCTTCGATCTGAAACCGCAGAATGTGCCGCGAAGAGACGTCGGCCTCCAGCGGAACCACCCTCAGGCGGGTAATGCGCGGCTCGAACATTCCCACGACGTCCTCGATGAAGCGGCCCAGGCGGTTACGGTCGCGGGTGTTGTCCCAACTGAACGAGGTGATGTCGGGCAGTCCGAAGTTGAACAGCGACCGCGAGGCTTCTTTGTATTCGTCGCCGGCGGGCTCCGGCGTCCGCCGCGTATTCAGCAGCCATTCCAAATCGCGGCGAAGAGAAGCTTTCAGTTGGCGGACGGATTGCGCGCGAGTAGGGGGCGTCTCCACGTTGCTGGAGGGGTCCAGATCGATCAGGCGCTCGATGACCGACTGGGTGACGGTTTGTTCCGGTTCCCAACGGGGCATAATTCACATCGTGACATGGAAAACCCGTGCTGGTTTATTGGGCGGCGCTACTGCTTTCGCCCGCCGCATGTTCCTCTTCCGCGTCTTCCGGTTGGGCGATTTCCAGTTTGCGCAATTCCAGAATGGGCAAATCCTCGCCGTCCACTTCGAACATCTTCTGGCCGTAGGGGAACACCCCGTCGGCTTCGGCTTCCCAAACGGTGGAACGGCCCAGCCGCACGGCGTCGTCGGCGTGGCGGAAGCTGAAAGGCGAAAGCACGGGCATCAGAACCTCACCCAGTTCCTGGCCCTTGAAGGCTTTCCCGGTCCGCACCAGCGCCGGCGCCCACAAGAGATCGCGCAGCCGCTTCGGCGCCTGGATCTCGATCGACGCCACGTGCGCCAGCGGAAGCCACATGTATTGCCCGGCCGCGAACATCTCGATGCGTGGTCCGATGCGCGGATCGGCATCAACAAAAGACTCGAAGGGTTTCCCGTTGCAGGTCCCCCGCACCTCGACGTCGTGGGCGGGCGGTCCCGGATATTCCTTCTTCTCGAAAAGATCGCGCCGCGAGCGCTCCGCGGCCAGGGCCGCGCGGTATAGAAGCGCGCCGGTCGCCGCGTCCGGACCAGACTGGCCCAGCACTTCCAGATGTTTTTCCGCGCGATCGTATTCGCCTGCGAAGCACAGCAGCTCAAACAGGAAGATACGCTTTTTGGAGTCGGCCGGATCGTTGCGCAGATCCGCGCCCAAAGCCTGAATCGCCTCGGCGAGTTTGCCGGCCTGATAGTATTCTCTGGCTGTCATAGGAGGCTCCCCGTGCCGCCGGATGTGCCATCGCCATAGCGACAAAGGGCGGACACTCCTTCGAGCGTCCGCCGTATGTCTTTGAGCGTATGGATGCCAGCCAGCCCCAGCGGCCACTTTGGCGTCGCTGGCAAGGTTGCTTTACGCCTTTTGGTTGGTGGTAACGTCCCATCCGCCATGGATTGCGCCGCCGTCGGCTTGTCCCTGAGCGTTCTGGGGTTGATAGTCGATCGTCATCTGGCCGTAGACAAAAGTCACCGACTCCATGGGAGCATCGTCGCCGCCGGAGGCGCCCGACCATGCGATGGAGTCCACGAACACTTCCTTGAACTTCCACTTCAAGTACTCCAGGGGGCTGCCGCCGGCCTTGCGCAGCGTCAGGCCGCCGGTCGCGATGTGAATACCCTGGCAGCAGTTCTGCATCAGAACCGGGCTGGCCTTGTCGGTTTTCTTCATGAAGCTGAAGGGGTGGAAGCTCGCCTTGCCGGCGCCGGCGCCGCCCGATGCCGAGCCGATAGTGGTCGGGTTGGACGCTCCGAAGCTGAACGAGAAAATTTCCATCTCTCCCGCGTGCTTCGCGTCCTTCGATTCTCCGGTGACTCCATCCAGTTTCAAAAACGCATCAAATGCCATACGTATACTCCTCCTCTTGTTGTCCTGTCTTAATTTATGGTTGTGGCCGGCACTCCGCTATGGCCTGCCGGCCGGGTTTGTACTGCTTACTTCGCTGCTTCCGGCAGGTTCGCCACCAGCCGCAAGGAGACCGAAAGTTCGTCTAATTGGAAATGTGGTTTCAGGTGCGCGATGGCGCGATAGGCTCCCGGCTTTCCGGGAATCTCTTCCACCGTCACTTGCGCCGCGCTCAGCGGCTTGCGGGCCTTGACCTCGGGCCCGACGCTGTCCGGGTTCCCCACAACATACTGGAGAATCCAGTTGTTGAGGAAGGCTTCGCACTCATTACGCGACATGAAGCTGCCGATTTTGTCGCGCATCATCACCTTCAGGTAATGAGCGAAACGGGAAATCGCGAGAATGTACGGCAATTGCGTGGAGAGCCGCGCATTGGCGTTGGCGGCATCCTTGTCGTACAATTTCGCCTTCTGCGCCGATTGCACGCTGAAAAACGCGGCGTAATCGGTTCCCTTGCAGTGCAGCAGCGGAACGAAGCCCAGATCGGCCAGTTCTTTCTCGCGCCGGTCGGTGATGGGGGCTTCGGTGGGGCACTTCAGAGCGATGTCGCCGGAATCCGTGGTGAACGTGTGAGTCGGCAGGCCTTCCACCAGACCGCCGCCTTCCACTCCGCGAATCGCCGCGCACCAGCCGTACAAAGCTGCCGCCGTGGTGAGACGCGCGCCCAAAGCCCAGGCGGCGTTGCCCCACAGGTACTTCGAGTGATCGGAGCCGTCCACGCCTTCTTCATAATTGAAGCCGTCGACGGAAGCCCCGTTCTTACCATACGGAAGGCGCATCAGAATGTGCGGCAGGCACAGCCCGACGTAGCGCGCGTCTTCGCTCTGGCGGAAGCTCTTCCACTTCGCGAATTCCGCGCTGTCGAAGATCTTCGCCATATCGCGCGGGGCATCGATGGTAGCGAAGCTGTCCATGTTCAACATGTCCGGGCTGGTGCCCGTCAGGAACGGCGCGTGCGCGGCAGCGGCCACGTTGGAGATCTTTTCCAGCAGTTCGATATCCTCGGGTCCGCGTCCGAATTCGAAATTCCCCAGCAGGGCGCTGAAAGGCGCGCCGCCAAAGACGCCGTATTCCTCTTCGTATACCTTCTTGAACAGCGCGCTCTGGTCGAATTCAGGGGCGCGCTGCAGGTCGCGCAGCAGTTCCTTCTTGGTGACGTTGAGCACCCGGATCTTGAGCTTGTCGCTGGTCTCGCTCTGATCCAGGAGGTACCTCAGACCGCGCCAACTGCCTTCCAGCTTCTGAAATTCGGCGTGGTGCAGAACCTCGTTGAGCTGGATTGAAACCAGGTGGTCGATCTGCGCGATGCGCGCCGTGATCATCGCCTCGGCGTCCTTGGACACCGTCATGGCGCCTTCCAGAACCTGGCTGACGAACTCCTTCACCAGGTTCTTACCGCGTTCCCGCGCCGCTGGATCCCGCGCCAGCCGGCCCTGTTCCACGATTTGATCGAGCAACCCACCGCCTTCGGTGGTTTGCGCGGCGGCTGCTTGCGCCTGTTGGGCTTGAGCTTCGCTACTCATTGGATCCCTCCTTGCCCATCTCGGCCTTCAATTTGGCCAGCTTGTCTTTGTCTGTGACGGCTTCGCGTAGTAGTTCTTCGAGCTTGTCGTTGCCTTGCATATTCCCGCGCAAGTCGCGCAGCCGGTCGCGCAGTTCCAGCAGTTCGCGGAGCGGCCCAACCTGGCGAGCCACGTTTTCCGGCGAGAAATCATCCATGCTCTTGAAATCCAGGTTGACTTTCAAATTGCCTGCGTTGGGGTCTTCACTCAGCTTGTTCTCCACCGAATACGCCAGGTGCGGTTTCATGTTGGCGAGAACGCTGTCAAAATTATCCGGGTTGATTTCGACGAATTTGCGGTCTTTCAGTCGCGGAAGCGGGTCTGTCGGTTGGCCGGAAAAATCGCCCATAACGCCCATAACGAAGGGCAGTTCTTTCACTTCGATGGCGTCCCCGATCTCCACGTCGTATGTGATCTGAACGCGCGGCGGTCGGACGCGATCTAATTTGTGCTGCGTACTTTGTCGTGCCATACACCCCCCTTAATTTTCTTTTCGTGGCGGTTTGTCCACCGCCTGGCTGCCGAAGGCAGGTATTCACTCTATCAAAAAAAATTCGCCTTTGCTCTGCCTTCTTTGGTAACGCGGATTCGACGGCCCAACCAGCTCACACATCGGATTATACGGCCCCAACGGCCTACCACAAGGGGACCCACCGCAGAACAGTACTAGGGATTCTCCTGGAACTGCCTCAACCTGCCAGGTATTCCGGGATGGTCGCAGCACCGCTGGAAATCAACCAGCGCAATACGTTGGCGAATTCTACAGGGTCGGGATTGGGGGGCAGTACTCCTGCCTCAACCCGCCTCTGGAAATGCTCTTGGCCGGTGCGGACTCCGTCGCATTCCGCCAGCAGTTCGGCCACCCATCCGTCAATCTGCACCTTGTTGTCGAACGGCTCATGCGTCCGGATCTGGAACTGCTCCGCCGAAAACTGCCCGTCCCGCACCCGGTTCAGCACTACCAGCTCGCAGTTGGCAGCCAGCGCCGGTTTCGAAGCCATCAGCAGGGCCGTCCCCCGCGCCGAAGCCGCCAGCGACTCCCATTCCAACAGACGGTCCATGTCCTTCGTCTGAAATTTCTTGCCGGCGCTGGCACGCACCGTCACCGCCGGCCGCGATCCGTCGTGCCGGCGCACCAGGATCCAGCAATACACCAGGTATTCCGTCTGGTTGGCCTCCCACATCTTCATCCAGAACGCGATTTCCGATCGGTCGCGCTTCAGAACGGACACCTGCCGATCCACAAAATCGTCGGGATGATGCAGGCGCAGCGCCACCACCGCCACGTCGAACTCCTCCTGCCGCGGCCCCAGCCATTTACGGATGCGCTGCTCGTACGGCTCGCCTTTGCGGTCGCTGGCCATGTGCAGCGAGTACAATCGACCGCCCACGCGCAGCGATTGCGGCAGGCCTTCCACCACTCCGCGGATAATCTGCTCGCCGTCCTCGCCGCCATCGCGGAACACGACGTCGTTTCGCATGGACGGCACATACGGCGGATGCGTCACGATGCGATCGAACGTCAGCCCCGCCACCGGCTGATAAAGATCGCCCTGAATGCTCGTCATGTTCTCGATGCCGTTCAGCCGCCGGTTGAATTCCGCGAACCGCACCGGACGGGCGATGATGTCCGTCCCCCAGCAGTGCCTGGCGTAGCGCGCGCCCTCCAGCGCCGCGATTCCCGTGCCGGTGCCGATATCCAGCAGCGCCTCGCAAGGCGTTGACGGCAGTCCCGCCACGAATTCCCGAGTGTTCTCCACCACCGACGGGTACACTACGTCGCCCGGCAGGGGACAGGTGTGTCCCTCCGGCGAAATCGCCCGGTCCATCATCGTGAGCACCCCGCGCACCGGCGGAATTGTAAAATTCGCGTAGCAGCTCCCCGGATTCTCCGGGCTGCGCGCCAGCAGATTCAGCGACCACATGGCCGCCACCGAGTCCTCCGGCAGCGTCGCCAGCGCCGATTCGTCGACGTCCACCGCGTCCAGAAACAGCCGGATCAGCGCGTCCAGCGGATTCTGAATCGGGACCGCGTCGCGCAATTCCTTCGGCGGCGTCTTATACCGGTCGAGTTGATCGACGTTCAGGTAGCGGCAGAGATTTTCGACGTTGTATCCGGAATCCTGAAACGCGCGGCGTAACGCCGCGAACTCCGCGTCGCTCCCGAGCTTGGGGAGCTCGCTATGCCAGGGGTGTGGAATCGGTTGGGGGGCTGACATGTCCCAGAGGATACCATCCCGGTCGGATGTGGAGTGTTCCCAGCGCGACGTGGGATCGGCGATCGTTTTTTCCCGTCGGTCGACCCGGACCGCTCCGGCGGCGCCCCCCTTGCCGTCGCACACCAAGTTGTGGCGTTCCGCCCAGCCCAGGTCCGGACAGGAGTTGATGCCGCAAGGTTATCGGTCGGCGTTATGCCTCCAACGCATCGGGCTCCGCGACTACTGAACTCGACCGTCACGCATGACTGTGGGGAGCGACAAACGACGATCGACGCGGCTGTCGACGAGCTCGAATTCCGGCGATTGGGGCAGTGTGCTGCGTTCGGCGGGTGTCATGTAGCGGCTGTTAATCATGGTGGTCAAGAGCCTTTCATATCGTTCTCGCTCGTCGTCAACTAGCACACGGAGGTCGGCGAGAAATTGCTCAGGCGTTATCCAACGCAAGTGTGGCGAGAGATCGAGCGGTGGCATCACGGCGTAATTTCTGGAAAAGATGTAGCGGCCAAGAATGTCCAGCGTATATTGGTTCCGGTCCCCGTGCTGCAGCCAGGACGCCGACTGGCTCCATTCCACCGGAGTTTTCTGGTAGTAGACAGGATGCCGACCGAGAATCAGCGGCGTAGCGCCGCGCCAGTAACCTGTCGACAGTTCGTAGTTGAGCCCGCTTCCTGGCACGGCACCGGTGGAAGTACCGGAGGGGCCGCTGCCCTGCTCGAAGTTGATGGCTTGGATTCGAACGCGCATCGGAACACGCCGCAGCAACTCGACCGGGCCGCCGGGTTGCTCGCTAAGGCACGAAGCAGCAACTAGCCAAACTTCGTCAGCGAGGGCTGAGTTCAGGAGTCGCACACATGTTTCCACTGTTGGTCTGCTCCTGAAAAGCAAAATCACGGCCTGGGCTGGATAACGGGGAAACAGAGCGAACGCGAGATCCTCGGGAATGCCAGTTCCGTTCACGATTAGGGTATTCATAATAGCCAGGCGCAGATCGTGCAATTCGCGTTCAGGTATTGGCTCGCCTGGTGGCGAGAGCATCGTGCCCGATACCTCCCGCAGGGAGTCCACCAGATCCTTGTCAAGCGATGGGTCGCGATATCTGCTCAGAAGGCTTGCTGCCCATGTTCGGTTCACGAGCGATGAATCGTGGATCCACTGGCGGGCGAGGTCCCGTAGGGGTCGTTCGTAGCGGGCGACGATCCGATCTGGCGTTTCGGGTGCCGGTACTCGGTACGGTGTATCGACCTGCGCGTTCAGCGCAGCAGCCAGGGCCGGCAGAAGTAGCAGGCGCATTGGTAGAAAGTTTAGCGCGGTACTGGCTTAGACCAGCCCGTTTCTAATTTCCCCTTTCAA
>Ga0335083_10008385_pt1 | contig 12619 bp, 6 predicted proteins | sample Lox_Sample_42_FD_206716 | JGI IMG/M metagenome (GOLD analysis project Ga0335083, IMG submission 206716) | Soil microbial communities from Loxahatchee National Wildlife Refuge, Florida, United States - Lox_Sample_4.2 | ecosystem: Environmental > Terrestrial > Soil > Wetlands | place: USA: Florida...
TCGAACAGCAGGAAGTGGTGGAAGCAGCGGCGAAAAAGGTGCAAGCCAACCTCGTGGAAGGAGCCAAATTTCCGGATTTTGCCGGGAAGGACCTCGACGGCAAACCGCTTTCCGTGGCCAATTACCATGGCAAGGTGGTGTTGATAGATTTCTGGGCGACGTGGTGCGCACCCTGCCGGGCGGAAATCCCCAACGTCATAGCAACCTATAAAAAGTACCACGGCCAGGGTTTTGAAATTATAGGTGTCAGTTTGGACGACGACCGGCAAAAGTTGCTGAATTATACCAAGGACAACGGAATGATCTGGCCGCAATATTTTGATGGTCAGGGCTGGAGCAACAAGCTGGCAGTGCAATACGGGATTGAGGCCATCCCGGCGACTTTTCTTCTCGATGGCAACGGCGTCATCATCGCCAAGGACCTGCGAGGTGACGACTTGTCCAAGGCGGTCGCCAAAGCCCTGGCAATGAAACAGTGATTGCCAGAAGGCAGCCAGCGAAGCAGCAAGAGGCAATCCCACTCCGCAAGCAGAGTCTCCAGCTTCATTTCTACTTTCTTCACTCTGCCTTCTGCTTTTCCTTCACGTGCTCGCGCTGGTGTAACGTCGAACCGACACCCGCCAGAACCACTCGGAAATCACCGCGCAAATGACGCCCATTCCAAGCAGTACCGGCCACAGGACCGGTGATTGTAATTTGTCCGCCAGCACGCGCACCGGCACATTCGACACCAACAACACCGGCAGCACAAAGGTGAAGACCACCTTGAACACGCCGCGAAACGCTTCGTCCGGCATCCGCGCAATGTTAAACAGATTGTAATACCCCCAAACAATGCCTTGGGCGCGCACCGTCCAGAAACTGATCGCCGCCAGCATGAACATCAGCGAATAGTGAATCAAAATGCCGACAACGCACAGGGCCAGGAAACCGAATAATTCCACCGCCGTCGGGTGCAGGTGCAGGCGGGCGGCGGCATAGAACATGATCACCGAGGCAAAGGCGGCGTTGATAAAGGCGCCGAGGTCCACCTGCCGCAGCGAAACCAGAAAACGTGTGTTAATTGGCAGCATCAGCAGAAAATCCATTTTGCCGGTGCGGACCAGCTCCGAAACGTTTACGCAGTTCGTCAGAAAAAATGCCTGGTACGTCTGCTGGATGAAACTGCTCGCGCCCACGAGCAGCACCACCTGCCATTGCGTCCAGGTGCCGATGGAGTTCGTGTGCAAATAGAGCACGCCGATGAAGCATAATTGCAACGCGAACCAGAGCAACTCGACGACGATCCAGAGGATGAAATTTCCCTTGAACGACATTTCGCGCGTCACGGATGTTCTCCACAACGCGCCGTAAATCGTCAGGTAACGAGTAACGGCTGACGGGTGACGCGCCACGCCGATTTCTGCCTTCTGCCTTCTGCCTTCTGCCTTCTGCATGTCATCCTCCAAACGCGCCGTAATGCCGGACGCCGCGACGCCACATGAATCGCGCGAAGGCGTAGGCCAGCAACACCCAGCCCGCCTGCACCAGCATCCCCTGCCACAAATCGGCGCCCGCAATCTTGCCCATGTAAATGCTGACGGGAAAATACATTTGATAGGGAAACGGCGTGAAAAAGAGCGCGTGCTTGAGCGCGGGCGGCAAAACGTCGAGCGGGAACATGTGCCCGCTGGCGATATACTCAAACGCGAACAAAATGAAAATGAACGTCGAAACCTCCAGCACCCAGAACGCAAGCATGGCCATCGCGTAGGAAATGAAGAATTGCAGCAGCGCTGTGAGGATCAGCGAAAAGCAAAACGCGAGGCAGGCGGTGCCGCCGGCGGGCAGAACAAAATAACGCCCAAAACAGGCGATGAAAATGGTCAACGGCACCAGGGCCACGGCCATGAACGCAATGCGGCCGGAAAAAAAAAGGCTGAGCCGGAACCACAGGTAATCCACCGGCTTGAGCAGGAACTGGCTGATGTTGCCTTCCCGGATGTCGGCGGCAATCTGCCAGTCATCCTCGTTTACCGCCGTCAACACGTCCACCACCGCCACCAGCAGATAATACGAGATCATCTGTGCCAGCGTGTAGCCGGAGATGGCACCGCCCTGCCCGCCAAAAATCGTCCGCCAGAGCGACAGCATGGCAAACAGCGGGATGAAACTGAACAACGTCCGCGTCAGGTAATTGACCCGGTACGTGAGGTTGTTCTGAATCCCGATGCCGATGACATGCCAGTACTTTTTCATTCCTGCGCAAATACCGCCGCGAATTTAACCGCAAGTCCCTTGAATGCGAATGAAAAATCCCGTAATGGACCTCGAAGGCAATCTCGATTTTACTTGCCCCGGAAACACTTATCAGTTATTCTACTCCCGTCAGTCACCCTAATAAATCAGATGAAGCGGTATCTTTTATTCGGTGGGGCGGTTCTTCTCGCGTTTTTATTCGTTGCACCTCTTTTGTTGTGTGCCGTTCCCGGTGACGAACATTGGGATCCGCAGTTCAACTGGCCCGGCACGACGAACGTCATCTATGGCATCGCGGTCCACAGCGGGAAAATTTACGCGGGTGGTTTTGTTTCTGTCGGGGCATCGACCAACAGCGTATTGGAAGTATGGGACGGTCTGCAATGGTCGGCCATGGGCACTTTCACCGGTAACACTCCGCCCATTAATGATATTGCGTTCGCAGGCGGCACACTTTATGTCGCGGGTGCTTTCAACACCCTTAACGGTTCGCTCATCACCGGCCTCGCCAAATGGGATGGGACCAGTTGGAGCAGCCTCGGGCTTACGGGGTCGGTTGTGGCCCTGGCGGTGAACGGCAACAACCTTTATGCCGCGGGCGTGTTCACCAATACCGACTCCAGCGGGGTGGTGATGACCAACATCGGTTATTGGGACGGCAGCGCCTGGCACGCGTTGGGCAGCGGCCTCGGAACGCCGGGCACTTCCAGCGCCCGAGCCTTGGCCATTCAAGGCAGCCTGATTTATGCGGGTGGTTTCTTCACCAATTCAGGTCCGCAACTCATCACCAACATCGCGGTATGGAATGGCACCAATTGGTCGGGGGTTGGCGGCGGCATCAACTCGGCTTTTTCGGAAGTGTTCGGCCTGGCATTTAACGGAAGCGATCTGTATGCCGGTGGCGGCTTCACCCAGGCCGGTTCCACAGTTGCGACCAACATTGCCAAATGGGATGGTTCAACCTGGTCGGCGGTCGACGGCGGCCTGGTGGGCACCTATGTGACCAGCCTCGCCGCTTTCAATGGCTCGGTCTGTGCCGTGGGCGCATTCACAAACGCGGGTGGATTGAAGGTGACCAATTTTGCGGTCTGGAATGGCTCCTCCTGGTCGGGCGCCAACGGGGGCGTCAGTGCGACGGGCTATCGTGTCCTGGGCAACGGCACGAACGTTTATGTGGGCGGCATTTTCCTGGCGGCCGGCAACAAACTGATGAACGGCATCACCTCGTGGGACGGCGCGAACTGGAGCCCCATCGGAACACCGGGCCAAATCAACGGCGTTTCCAGCGCTCCCCGCACTTTCGCCAGCGACGGGACCAATTTATATGCGGGCGGGGCATTTTTCTGGGTGGGACAAACCAATGCGAACCAGATCGCCCGCTTTGATGGCACAAATTGGTCTCCACTGGGCAGCGGGTTTCCTTCCGGCTCCGGTCCCCTTTATAGCATCGCAGTCAGCAACAACAACGTCTATGTCGGCGGTCTGTTTACTTCCGCTGGTGGTGTGAGCGCACAGGACATCGCGCAATGGGACGGTACAAACTGGTATCCACTCGGCGGCGGACCCGGAGGCGTGGTTGCCTCCGTCGCCATCCGCTCCGATGGCATCTATGCGGCAGGTGCTCCCTACAATGGTTCGGTTTACGGTTCGCCGTTTTTCGAGCGCTGGGACGGCGCCAGCTGGCAGAGCGCCTACACCATCAATACCAACGACACTTTTTTCGCGCTTTATTTTAATGACCCCCTTATCGGCATGGACGCCGTGGCCTTTCAGGGCACCAACATTTACATCGGCGGCCACTTCAGCATTACCTGGCACGACCCAACCATCACCCTCGAAACGAACTGCATGAACATCATGTACTTCGACGGCACATATGCGCGGATCGTCGGCACCGGGCTGGACAGCAACGTGGTTTCAATGGCCGTGCTGGGGACCAACCTTTACGTCGCGGGAAATTTCGCCAATGCCGGCGGCGTGCCGGCCAACCGGATTGCTGTCTGGAACGGCAACAATTGGGCCGGAGTCGGCGGTGGCGTGGTAGGCAGCGGTACCGTTTTTGCCCTGGCCGCCATCGGCAACAACCTCTATGCCGGTGGAAGCTTCACGAACCTGGGTGGCACACCCTTCACTCATATTGCCAAATGGGACGGCACGAACTGGTCTGCGCTCGGCAGCGGTACTTATTATCCCGGTTCGAGCATTGGGTCGGTTAGCGCCCTGGGCGCTGTCGGTCCCAACCTTTACGTGGGAGGAAACTTCCGCAAGACCGGCGACAAGAATTCCTTCAACATCGCGCGCTGGAATGGACAAATCAATTTTGACACACCGCAACTCATCAACCCTACCCGGCTGACCAATGGCCAATTCCAGGTCCGGCTGGTCGGCATTCCCGGCCTCACCAATCTGATTCAAGCCACCACCAATTTCGCCCTGTGGACACCGGTGCTGACCAACAGCGCCGGCATTTACGATTTCGCCGACCCGAACTCCGTGTTTTATTCGCACCGCTTCTATCGCGCCGCGCTCGGTCCGTAAACGGTACCCGCTGATGGATGCAGTACCGGTTGTACTGCCGGAGGCATGCCGGGGATCCTTCATTTGCTTGTGAACACCGGTCATTTGGCCGTACGCCGCAGCCGGTTTGCGAATGGAAATTTTATTTGCCGAACCGCGCGTGGAACTTTAATGTCAGCGGAATGATCGGCCAGGGAGCCGGCAGCTTAAGGCATTTCAAAAACTATGACGAAAAAACCGCTCGCGGTTGGGGAATTGAACAAACTTGTCGCGGGGCTGCAAAAATTGTCCCGTAATCTCTGGTGGAGCTGGGATCAGGAGGCCCAGGACTTCTTTTATGAACTTTCCCCCCGCGGCTGGCAGAACCTGTTTCACAACGCCGTCGCCGTCCTGCGCGAGGTCTCGGAATACGAGCTGCGCATGCGGTTGCAAGACGAGGATTTTGAATGCCACGCCCGTGGTGTCCTGGAAAATTTTGAGGCGTACCTGAATGAGCCGAACACCTGGGGACACGTGCATGCGCCGCACCTGTACCAGAACCCGGTTGCGTATTTTTCCGCCGAATTCGGCCTTCACGAATCGTTGCCCATTTCCGCGGGCGGCCTGGGAATACTGGCCGGCGACCACGCAAAATCGGCCAGCGACCTCGGCCTCGGCTTCATCGGCATCAGCCTGTTTTACCGCGAAGGCTATTTTCAACAGACCGTGGACAGCAACAACTGGCAGACCGAATTTTACAATCTGATTGACCCGCAAAACGTGCCGCTGGAACCGGTGCTGGATCCGCAAGGCCAGCCATTGGTGCTCGAGGTGGAAGTCGACATGAACCGCGTTCACTTCCGGGCATGGCGCGTCAACGTCGGGCGGGTGCCGGTCTATCTGCTCGACACGAATCTGCCCGAAAATGCGCAGCACTTTCGCGACCTGACCACGCGCGTCTATGGCGGCGACCGTTCCATGCGCATCATGCAGGAAATCCTGCTCGGCATCGGCGGGGTGCGCTTGCTGCGGAAGCTCGGCGTGGAACCGTCCGTGTTCCACATGAATGAAGGCCACGCGGCCTTCCTGACCCTGGAATTAATTCGTGAAAAAATGGCCGCCGGCCGGAATTTTTCGGACGCGCAGGCCGCAACCAAGGCCCAATGCATCTTCACCACCCATACGCCGGTGGAAGCCGGGCACGACCGTTTCACGCCGGAGTTGATGGATTATGCCTTTCAACTTTTCCACACGCAATTGTCCGTGCCCTTCGCCGACATCATGGCGCTCGGCCGCGTGAACCCGAAGGACGCGCAGGAATCGTTTTGCATGACGGTCCTGGCGCTGAAATTGTCACATGCCGCCAATGGGGTCAGTGAGCTGCACGGCGACGTCAGCCGCCACATGTGGCACGACCTATACCCCAGCGTTCCGGTCGAGAAAGTCCCCATCAGCCATATCACCAACGGCATCCATCTGTTGGGCTGGATGAAGGGGCCGGTTCGCCAGTTCTGGCGGAAGAAAGTGATGGAAGGCAAAGACAGCGCAGCGGCGTCCTGCCGCGAAAAATTCGGTTCGAACTGGGCGGCGGCGGTCAATTCAGCCGAATTCTGGGGGAAAATAACCGACCCGGATTTTGTCTCTGACGAAGAGCTGTGGGCTTTGCGCTACAAGCTGCGGCGTGAAATGATTGAATTTGTCCGCCGCCGTCTGTTGCTCCAGCACCAGCGGCTCGGGCCGGGCGATTTCATTCGTTTCGATCATTTATTGAATCCCGACGCGCTGACCATCGGTTTCGCGCGCCGGTTCGCCACTTACAAACGCGCACCGCTGATTTTTCAGCAGTTCGACAACATCGTGAAGCTCGCGCGCGACAAAAAGCGGCCCATTCAGTTCATCTTCGCCGGCAAGGCGCATCCGCGCGACGACGAAGGCAAACGGTTCATCCAGCAAATCATTCACCTGAGCAAACACAGCGAACTGGCCGGTTACCTCGTCTTCGTGGAGAACTACGACGTCCACGTCGCGCGGCAGATGGCTTCCGGCTGCGACATCTGGCTGAATAATCCGCGCCGGCCGCTCGAAGCCTCGGGAACCAGCGGCATGAAGGCGGGTTGCCATGGTTGTTTGAATCTCAGCATCCTCGATGGCTGGTGGCGCGAAGGCTACGATAAAACCAACGGTTTTGCGATTGGCGGGGATTCGCATCCCGACGACATCGAGGAACAGGATCGCCTGGACAGCGCAAATCTTTACCGGACACTCACCGAACAGGTTATCCCGATGTTCTTCGACCGTGATGAACAGGGCATTCCGCGCCAATGGATTCAGCGTGTCCGCCGCGCCATGATCACGCTCGTGCCCCAGTTCACCACCGACCGCATGGTCAAGCAATACGCCCAGAACTATTATCGGGCCCGGTAAAACTCCATCGTCCGGCCGTGTGAATCCGACTTCCACTGCCGGCAGGGATTTCCGGAAGCCGGAGGAGAATGTCCCCTCACCGCGCAACTCACATGGTTTCAACTGTATAGCCGGGGGTGCTCGCCTGCTTTCAAGGGACCTGCCCCGGCATATGGCTTGCTCTTCCGGTAACGGATGAAATTCAGGGCGGCATTTCGCCGTTTGTCCGACTGGAAAAAGGGACATTCGCGCGTCGAGGCACAACCGGTCACCGATGTGGGCGGGGCCGACGACACACCCGGTTCCAGGCATAATTCCAAATTCGCCAAATATTTCAAACGCCTGGTCGAAACGGCGGCGCCGGCAAAAATCCGCCGGTCGGCCGGGTCATTGATAACTCGCGTCCACGAGTTGTTCGACGCCAGTTTCCGGGCCAAGGTGTTGGTGCCGGTGGTGGGTTGCATGGCGGTCGCGATGGCCATCACGTTTTTTGTCGTGGACCATCGGATTGCCAGGCAATCGGAACAGGAGGCACGCAACACGCTGGCCACGGCCAACGCAGTCATTCGTTCCTCGCAGGATTTCCGGCGGAACGACCTGCTGCTGCGCTTTCATAACCTGCCGAATCAATCGATCTGGCGTCAGATTTTCCAGCTTGGCGGGAGCAAGGACCTGCATAATACCTTGAGCGACCTCATGCAAATGCAGCGCGTGGACATTCTGTTTTACGCGTCCAACCGGGGTAAAATTCTTGATGTCGAGAAAAACGATCCGGGAATTCCGGTCCCGGAATTTGAGGCGGCGGTGGCGCCGGTGCTGCAATTGTCTCTGCGCGGTGAGGAAAAGGTGGATACCGTCTGCGTGGGCGGAAAACTCTACGACGTGGTCACCGTTCCGGCCTATAACCTGGATAACGAACAGATTGGCGTGTTGACACTGGGATCGGAGCTTGGCGGTGCGGCGGCCCACGAATTCAGCAAGCTCACGCAAAGCCAGATTGCCCTGATGGCCAAAGGGCGGGTCACCACTTCCACGCTGCCGGGATTGGACGCCAATGCGCAGTTTGCCGGTGCGTTCAACGGCGCAATGCCTGCCAATGACACCGATGATCCGACGGCAAACGTAAAACCCATCGTGCTGAACGGCGTCCATTATTATTGCATCGCCGGACGCTTTGCCTCGGTGAACGCGGACAGCACCCTTGGATACGTCCTGTTGAGTTCGCGCGAGCAGTCGCTGGCTGCGATGGAGGCGACGCGGCATGTGCTGATGGGCATGAGTCTGCTCGCCATCATCTTCTGCGTGGCGGCGGTGTGGTTTGTCATCAACCGGGTCACCGAACCGTTGCGCGAGCTGCGACAGGGCGCCGAGGCGGTGGGACGCGGCGATTTCGACCGGCGCGTGCCGGTGTGCAGTCGCGACGAGTGCGGACAACTGGCGCTCGTGTTCAACGGAATGACCGATAACATCCGGCAATCACGGTTGCAATTGGAAGCAACCGTGGAGACGCTTAAGACGACGCAGGCCCAACTGGTTCAAAGCGAGAAACTTTCAGCCATCGGCAAGTTCGTTGCCGGTGTGGCGCACGAATTGAATAATCCACTGGCGGCGGTGGTCGGCTTCTCGGAGGTACTGAAAAACACGACAGCCGAGGCCAAAGGCCGGCAGCAGGCGGATACCATCCTCAAGGCCGCGCTGCGCTGCAAACGCATCGTCCAGTCGCTGTTAAGTTTCGCGCGGCGGGAACAATCCGAGCGCAAGCTGGTTTCGTTAAACACGCTCATTGAGATGGTGCTGGAGATTGTCGGCTACTCCTTGCGCACCGGCAACATCGAGGTGGTCACCCGACTGGAACCCCACCTGCCATTCGTGCTGGCGGACACCAGCCAGATCCAGCAGGTGTTGCTCAATATCATCAACAACGCGCAAGAGGCCATTCAAGCCGGTGGTCAGGCGGGCCGGATCCAGATCACCACCGAAATCCGGGCGCCGAACATCCGCATCAGCGTCCAGGACAACGGGCCGGGCATTCCGCGGGAACATCTGCGGCGGCTTTTCGATCCCTTCTTCACCACCAAGGAAATTGGCAAAGGCACCGGCCTGGGTTTGAGTTTGTGCTACGGTTACATCAAAGAACACGGCGGCTCCATCACGCCCTTAAGCCAGCTGGGCCAGGGCGCGACCTTTATCATCGAACTGCCCATCGCCGAGAAGGCCGAGGCCGCCGTCGACCTGGCGGCGGTGCCGGAGCCGGAAGAACCGGATGCGCACGAAGGCCAGGGCAAACGCGTGTTGGTGATTGACGACGAAAAACCCATCCTGAATCTGCTTCATGACGACTTTGCACTTCGCGGCTACGAGGTGGAAGTGGCTGAGAACGGCAAAACCGCCTTGAGCAAGCTCGAAAAAAATCATTTTGACCTGGCTTTTTGCGACTGGAAGATGCCCGGCTTGAACGGCCAACAGGTGTACGAGCAATTGCGCCGGACCCATCCCCAATTCTGCCAGCGCGTCATTTTCATCACCGGCGATGTGATCAACGACCAGATGCGCCAGTTCCTCGAAACGGAAAAACGTCCCTGTCTGGCCAAACCTTTCACGCTCTCGGAGCTTCATACGACCGTCGACGCGGTGCTCAAGGCGGTGTGATTGACCGGCGAAAGCAGCCGTATAACGCGCGCTGCGCCGACACCCCTGACAAGAGGCCAATTGCATCATTCGCGGGCGGAGTCTCGAGCCACTGTCGGAACGCCGAACGCCGATCCGGGTCGGTTGCACCATTGCCACATGGTTCGTGCCGATACGGTGATCAGCGCTACGAATCCGCCGTTTCACTTTGGCCGTGGCCCGAAGTTGCACCCGTCACTGTTTAATTTCAATTTCCGTTCTTGAAATTTGCCGCCCGGCACGTAAATTCTCCGCGCTCAAATGAATTATAAAATTTCTCAACGGGCCGCATCGCTGTCGCCGTCGCTGACCCTGGCCATTGACGCCAAAGCCAAGGCTATGCAGGCCGCCGGCGAGGACGTCGTCGGCTTCGGCGCCGGCGAACCGGACTTTGACACACCACAATTCATCAAGGACGCCGCCGCCCAGGCGCTGGCGGCCGGATTCACCAAATACACGCCCTCCAGCGGCATGCCGGAGTTGCGCCAGGCCATCGCCGACAAGTTCAAACGCGAGAACGGCCTGACTTACAAGCCGTCGCAAATCATCGTTTCCTGCGGCGGCAAGCATTCGTGTTACAACGTCATCCTCGCCACCTGCCAGGAAGGCGATGAAGTGCTCATTCCCGCACCGTACTGGTTGAGCTATCCGGAAATGGTCAAGCTGGCCAGCGCCCAACCGGTGATTTTGCAGACCACCGACAAGACGGAATTCAAAATTACGCCGGAACAGCTCCGGGCCGCCATCACGCCACGTACACGCCTGCTCATCCTGAATTCACCGAGCAACCCGACCGGCAGCGTCTATACGCCTGATGAAGTCAAAGCCATCGGCGACGTCTGCGTCGAGAAAGGTGTGCTCATCATGAGCGACGAAATTTATGAGCACCTGCTTTATGATGGCGCGAAGGTCAAAAGTGTCGCCAGTTTTTCACCGGCGCATCAGGAACACACCATTATTGTGCACGGCTTTGCGAAGGCGTGGAGCATGACCGGCTGGCGGCTGGGTTTTCTGGCCGCCCCGGAGCCGATTGCCAAGGCCATCGACGCCGTGCAAAGCCACAGCACGAGCAATCCGACTTCGTTCGCCCAGAAGGGCGCGCTGGCCGCCATCACCGGTCCGTTGGATCATCTGAAAGGCTGGCTGGTGGAATTCGATAAACGCCGCCGGTTCGCGCATCAAAAATTGAACCGCATTCCCGGTATTTCCTGCGTGAATGCCCGGGGCGCGTTTTATCTGTTCCCAAACATCTCCCAGACCGGTCTCAAGAGCACCGACTTCTGCGCGAAATTGCTGGAAGCGGAAAAAGTCGCCGCCGTGCCCGGCATCGCCTTCGGCGCGGACGATTATTTCCGGCTCAGCTACGCCACCAGCATGGCGAAGATTGAAAAAGGGTTGGAACGGATTGAGCGGTTTTGCAAAAACTGGGAATCGCATCGTTTGACGGGGAGGCCGCTGACAACCCATCAGCCGACACACCATTGACGCGGCCAAACTCCGGCACGGCCCGTCCGTACGTACCCGCCGGCCTTCGGCGATTTGCTGCGCCAGGCGGAACTGATTCAATGCGTGTGAATTAACACGATTCATGCTTATGAACAGCAATTCTGCTTGTAAAACACCTCGTGTTGGTGTTAGTCTGCGCTCGCGCGGATCACCTGTTTTCCGCGGAGGACCCTAAGGTTCCGCAGCAGGTGTGGACCCTGAAGCCCTTGAAGTGGAGGCATCAATTAGAAGGATTTTAATAATGTCAATTGATCGGTCCTGGCAAACATTTCGAATGAATCGGCCTGTTTCCGTGGCGGTTCTCATTCCCCTACTTATTCTGTCGGTCTTGCTGAACGATGACTCGTGTTCCGCGGCCACGTCCACTTGGAATGGCTCGACTTCCAGCGACTGGTTCAATTCGACCAATTGGATTCCGGTCGGAGTACCGGCATCAAGCGACACCATCAACTTCGCCAGTGGAACGATCAACTTGACGAATTCAGTCAGACTTAGTGGGGTGTTCAATTGGTCTGGGGGCACTTTGAACGGTCATCCCCTGGCGATCGCCAGCGGCGGGCTGCTGAACATCAGCGGCAGTGTCACTTTGGAGAACGTACTGACCAATGCCGGCACAGTGACGATGACCGGGGTGGCCAACATGACCGTCTATGACAACAACTCAACCTATTTGGGCGGAGTATACAATCTGGCGACCGCGCTCTGGGACATCCAGACCAACGCGAACGTTTACTGCGCCTGCTACGGCAATGAGTTTTTCAACAATGCCGGCACCTTCCGCAAATCCGGCGGTTCCAGCCAGTCCACCGTTACGGTGCCCTTCACCAATACCGGCACGGTAACTAACCTTATCTCGACCCTGAGTTTCAATGGGGGCGGCTCCATCACCGGCACCTATGGCACCGCCGCTGGTGCAATCATTAATTTTAGCGTCGGCAGTTTCACGATGGGGGTGCCACCCACCATCACCGGCTTGGGGATCTGTGAGTTCACCGGGACCACGCTGACGCTGACACAGAACTGGCCGACCAATCTGGTGCTGGCAGGCGGGAGCGTGATCCCGGGCCCGGCCTTCCAGAACAGCGGCGCGATCACCAACCTGACTCTGAGCGGGGTCACCCTGGCCGGCACCAACCGGGTCACCGGTACGTTGAACTGGGTGAGCGGGACCGTTGCCGGTCCGCTGACCATCGCCAGCGGCGGGCTGCTGAACATCAGCGGCAGTGTCACTTTGGAGAACGTACTGACCAATGCCGGCACAGTGACGATGACCGGGGTGGCCAACATGACCGTCTATGACAACAACTCA
>Ga0335083_10008386_pt1 | contig 12618 bp, 11 predicted proteins | sample Lox_Sample_42_FD_206716 | JGI IMG/M metagenome (GOLD analysis project Ga0335083, IMG submission 206716) | Soil microbial communities from Loxahatchee National Wildlife Refuge, Florida, United States - Lox_Sample_4.2 | ecosystem: Environmental > Terrestrial > Soil > Wetlands | place: USA...
GAAGAGGTCGGCAAGCAGTTCGACGTCACGCGCGAGCGCATCCGGCAGATCGAGGCCAAGGCGCTGAGGAAGCTCCGTCACCCCTCGCGCTCGGAGCAGCTGCGCAGCTTCCTGATGGATGACTGAAGCGAGACCGGGCAGCGATCGGGCCGGGGAAGCCCGCGTTTTCCGCCTGCTGGCGTTTTCAGCTCACTGGCAGCTGCCCAGGTAGACCGAGACCGTGCCGGTGGTGCTCACGCTGGCGATGTCCGGCGTCCCATCTTCATTGAAATCCGCCACCACCGAGTGGTACGAACCACTGCCGGTGGCCAGGGCGGTGGCGGCCTGCAGGGTGCCGTCGCCATTGCCGGTGAACAGATCGGTGACGCCGCCTGAGTTGGTCGAGGCCAGCACATCGAGCTTGCCATCGCCATTCAGGTCCGCGATCGTCACGGCCACCGGATCCGTGGCCGTTGCGTAGTCGACCGCAGCGCCGAAACTGCCCGGATTGCCGGCGCCCGCATTGAGCAGCACGCTCACGGTATTGGCGCTGGAATTGGCTGTGACCAGATCCGGATAGCCATCGCCGTTCAGATCGCCCGCCGCGATCGCATACGTGCCTGCGCCGGCACTGTAGGTGGTGGCGGCCTGGAAGATGCCGTCGCCGTTGCCGAGCAGGACCGAGACCTTGCCGCTGCTGGCATTGTTGGCGAGCGCGATGTCGAGTTTGCCGTCGCCGTTGAAATCGGCGACCACGATGCCGTGCGCGGCGGTGCCGGCGGCATGGTTGACGAAGCTGCTGAACGTTCCATCGCCGTTGTTCAGCAGGATCGCGAGCCCGGAATCCTGGGCCGCCACCGCGATGTCGGGATACCCATCGCCGTTGAAGTCGCCGACCGCCACCGCACGCATCTTGTCGGTGCTGCTGGCGGAGGTCGTGTAGTCGACGTAGCTCCTGAAGGTGCCGGGCGCGCTGCTGCCAGCGTTCAGCAGCACGCTCACGCTGGTGCCGTAGGGGGCGCCGTTGCTCGCGCCGAAGTTGGCGCTCACGAGATCCGGATATCCGTCGCCGTTGAAATCGGCCACCGCGGTTTCATAGGGTCCCACCGTGCTGACCGCGTAGCTCACGGGCGCGCCGAAGCCGCCAGCGCCGGCGCCCAGCGCAACGCTCAGCGTGCCGTCGCCCTGATTGGTGGCCACGAGGTCGACGTGGCCATCGCGATTGAATTCTCCCGCGGCCAGCGCGACCGCACGGCTGCCGGCGGCAAACGTGCTCCCAGGTGTGTAGGTACACGACAGCGAGCTGGCGCCGCCCGAACTGGAGCTGCTGCTGGAACTCGAACTGCTGGAACTCGAGCTGCTGGTGCCGCCAGTACTTCCCGTCGCAGCGGCATCGCTGCCGCCACCGCAGCCAGCAAGCTGGCCAACCAGCGCCAGCAGCAGCACGGCGCCCGAAGGTCTGCAATATCCCGACTGCATGCGGTCGAACTCCGTCCAGGGTTACGCGCTACGACGTTGACCGCGATTGCGCCAGCAAGGTTCACGGAGGCTCGGAACTTTCTTCCGGTCGGCCCGTCTTCCCGGGAACATCACGGAGATAGCCACGCATGATGATCTCGGATCGCCGCTCGGTGCTGGGAGCGTTGGGCGCCATGGGCGCAATCGGTCTGACTGGCTGCGGGGGTGGCGGCAGTTCTGACAGCAGCGGCTCGAGTTCCAGCAGTTCCAGTTCCAGCAGTTCAAGTTCCAGCAGCAGCTCGAGCTCAGGCGGAGTCGGCACCAGCATCGATTACGGCAACACGGGTTGGGGCGCCACGCCCACCTACGGCACCACCGCCACGGCAGCGACCCTGGCCGATTTCGTCCTGGTCAGCGCTCCCAGCGGCGGCAGCTATACCCTGCGACTGCCCGCGGGCTGCAACACCGCTGCTGGCAGCAATCCGGATTCGGTTGCGTGTTCCTCGGGCGGCGAAACCGTGGCGCTCACCGACTTCTACCTGAGCAGGTACCAGGTCACCAATGCCAACTGGAAGGCCTATCTCGACGCCAACAGCCTGACGAGCTATCCGCCGTACTGGAACGGCAGCAGTTATCCGGCGGGGAAGGAAGATCATCCGGTATTGTTCGTTACCTACGACGACGCGGTGCTCTATTGCACCTGGCTCGGCACGCAGATTGCCGGCTACAGCTTCTTCGTGCCCAGCGAAGCCGAATGGGAATGGGCGGCGCTCGGCGCGAACAGCACCTATGTGTACCCTTGGGGCACATCGGCTGGCATCAGCTATGGCAACGGCACGCTGACCAGCAACTTCAACTGCAACGCCGTGTGCGCCGCCTACGTGCTCGGTTCCGGCATCACCACCCTGTCCTATTACAACGACTCCGTCGTCACGGGCGGCACCGGCTACGATGCCAGCACCGACACGGCGCCGCTGGCCAGCGTCATGAGCCTGAGCTCCACCGGCGGCGTGACCGGCTGGCAGTACGACTCCAGCGACCCGAGCGCCAGCAACTACCGGGGCAACGCCGACTTCGCCAACTCCGATCAGTTTGGCCGCCTGACGGGCACCTGGGGTGGCTATACCACTGCCGTGGGCAGCTACGAAAACGGCAAGTCATGGTGCGGTTGCTACGACATGTCGGGCAACTGCTTTGAGTGGACCTCGACCGTCGGCCTCGCTGCCAACGGTGCGGAAGCCGGCAGCAACGTGAACATCGTGCGCGGCGGATCGTGGTATGCCACTTCGAGCAGCGGCAGCTGCGTGCTGCGCGGCGAGGGTCGCAGTGCGTCGACCAGCACCAATTCCGTCGGCATCAGGGTGGCCTGCCGCACAGGTTGACACTCCTTGACGGTATCGCGCGGCCCCCCGTGGGGTTCACTGCTAAAGTACCGATCCACGGAAGGTCCTGGATAGGTTAGCTGTGAAACGACCGTTTTCGCCTGTTGCGGCACTGCTGCTGGGTTTGTCGCTGGGCGAGGCGTTTGCTGCCGCTCCGGGCGGCGGTCCGCCCGGCAGCGGGGGTCCCATGGCGCCGGCCACGCAGGCCGTCTCGGTGGTGCTGCCGCAGCGTGTCGATCTCACCCGCCGCCTGACCGCCAACGGTTCGATCTTCGCCTGGCAGGAAATCGTGATCGCGCCGGAAGTGGGCGGCTACCAGGTGGCGGCGGTCAACGTCGAGATCGGCGATCGCGTGAAGCGCGGCCAGGAGCTGGCGCGCCTCACCGCCGATCTGCTCGAGTCGCAGGTCGAAGTCGAACGCGCCGCGGTGGCGCAGGCCAGGGCGCTGCTGGTGAATGCCCAGGCGTCGTTGCAGCGTGGCGAATCCGTCGCGACTTCGGGTGCGCTCTCCAAGGCCGACCTCGACACCTTGCGCGCGAACGCCGCCACCGCGCAGGCCGCGGTGTCTTCCGCCGATGCCAACTATTCCGCCGCCGCGCTGCGCTTGAAGCTCACGCACGTGCTCGCACCCGATGACGGCGTGATCTCGGCGCGCAGCGTCAACATCGGCCAGGTGGTGCAGGCGGGCAGCGAGATCATGCGGCTGCTGCGCAAGGGTCGCGTCGAGTGGCGCGCCGAAGTGCCGGAAGGCGACCTGCAGAAGGTGAAACCGGGACAGAAGGTCACGCTGACGAGCGTGACCGGGCAGCCGCTGAGCGGAACGGTCCGCAGTGTCGCACCCACGGTGCAGACCACCAACCGCACCGGCCTGGTGTACGTCGACGTGGCGAGCAGCAGCGATGCGCGCCCCGGCATGTTCGCGCGCGGCGACATCTCGGTGGGCACGGCGCAGGCGCTGATGGTGCCGCTGGCTGCGGTGCTGGTGCAGGATGGCTACAGCTACGTGTTCGTCTTGCGCGCCGACAGCACCGTCGAGCGGCGCCGCGTCACCACCGGTTCCATCGTGCTGGGGCAGATCGAAATCTCTTCCGGCCTGGATCCCACCGAGAAGATCGTGGCCAGCGGCGTTGCATTCCTGAGCGACACGCAGAAAGTCAACGTGCAGCCCGCGCCATGAGGTTCGTCACGCCATGAACTTCGTCACCTGGGCGATCCGCAATCCCGTCCCGGCGGTGATGATCTTCGTCGTGCTGACGATCGGCGGCATCCTCGGCTTCCGTGCGCTCGACATCCAGGATCGTCCCGACATCACCTTCCCGATGGTGGTGATCTCGGAGAGCTACGCGGGCGCGCCGCCCGACCAGCTCGAGACCGAGGTGACGCGCAAGATCGAGGACGCGGTGGCGAACGTGGTCGGCATCCAGCACATCACGTCCAACATCGTCGAAGGCGGCACCGACATCCAGGTGGAGTTCCAGCTCGGCACCGACCTGTCGCAGGCCGTGGACGACATCCGCGACGCCGTGACGCGCATCCGCCCCAACCTGCCCGCCGATGCGCTCGAACCCGTGATCTCGCGCATCACCACCTCGGGCAACCCCATCATGACGGTGGGCGTGAGCTCGAAGAACATGACCGACACCGAGCTGTCGTGGTTCGTCGACCAGACGGTGATGCGCGAGATGAGCGCCGTGGCCGGCGTCGGCAAGGTCAGCCGCATCGGCGGCGTCGACCGCGAGGTGCTGGTGAGCCTCGACCCGGACCGCATGGCGGCGCTGGGCGCGACGGCCAGCGACATCTCGCAGCAGTTGAAGCGCATCCAGGCCGAGCAGCCCGCGGGCACGGCGCGCGTCGGCGGCCTGGAGCAGAACGTGCGCGCCGTGGGCACCGTGGCCACCGCGCAGCAGCTCGCCGAGCTGCCCATCCTGCTCAGCGACGGCCGTTCCGTGCGGCTGGATGCGGTGGCCGACGTGCTCGACCAGAGCGCGGAAGTGCGCCAGATCGAGTTGTACGACGGCAAACCCATGGTGGCCTTCTCCATCACGCGCGCCTGGGGCGCGGGCGTGGCCGAAACAGCCAAGGGCGCCGAAGCGGCGCTGGCCGAGCTGCGCCGGGATTATCCGCAGGTGACGTTCAACGTCGTAGACGACACCGAAGTCACGCAGGTGGTGGATTCGTACCGCAGCTCGATGGAAATGCTGTTCGAAGGCGCGCTGCTGGCCATCGTCGTGGTGTGGCTGTTCCTGCGCGACTGGCGCGCCACCTTCATCTCCGCGGCCGCGTTGCCGCTGGCCATCATTCCCACCTTCTGGGGCATGCATCTGCTGGGTTACACGCTCAACCTGCTGACGCTGCTGGCGCTGTCGCTGGTGGTGGGCATGCTGGTGGACGATGCCATCGTCGAAGTCGAGAACATCGTGCGCCACCTGCGCATGGGCAAGCCGCCACTGCAGGCCGCCAAGGACGCGGCGATCGAAATCGGCCTGGCGGTGGTGGCCACCACGCTGTCGCTGTGCGCCGTGTTCCTGCCGGTGGCGTTCATGAACGGCATCCCGGGCGCGTTCTTCCGTCCGTTCGGTTTCACGGCAGCCGTCGCGGTGCTGTGCTCCCTGCTGGTGGCGCGCCTGCTCACGCCCACCATGGCCGCGTACTGGATGCGTCCGCACGAGGAAGTGAAGGCCGAAGGGCCCTGGCTGCGCCGCTACCTGCGCTGGGCCGAGTGGTGCCTGGACCATCGCTGGCGCACGCTCGCGGTCGCGACGGTGCTGTTCGTGGGATCGATCTCGATGGTGATGTTCCTGCCCACCGGCTTCTCGCCCGGCGGCGACTCGGGCTCCTCCAACATCACCATGGAGCTCGCGCCCGGCACCGCGCTGGCCGACACGCTGCGCATGGCCGAAGCCGCGCGCAAACGCGTTGCGGCCTTCCCCGAAACCAGCCACATCACCACCACGGTGGGCGATGGCACGGACGTGCGCACCGCGAACATCAACATCCTGTGGAAGCCGCGCAGCGAGCGCAAGGCGACGCAGCTCGAGCTGCAGGCGCGCGCCGTGGCGGCGCTGCGTGACCTGCCCGGCGTGCGGCTGTCGACCCGCGGCCAGAGCGGCGGCCAGGTGCAGTTCGCGCTGGTGGGCAGCGACTCCGTGGCCCTGGCCACTGCCGCCGCCGCGGTGGCCGATGCGCTGTCTGCCACGCCAGGCTTCAGCGCTGTGCACACCAGCGCCAGCCTGCTGCAACCGGAAATCGTGATCCGCCCGCTGCCCGACCGGGCCGCGGAGCTGGGCGTGACCACCGCATCGATCTCGCAGGCGATCCGCTTCGCCACCAGCGGCGACGTGGATCTCGGGCTCGCCAAGCTCAACCTGCCCGATCGCCAGATCCCGATCCGCGTGCGCCTGAGCGATTCGGCGCGCAATGACATCAACCGCATCCGCCTGCTGCCGGTGCCCGGGCGCAATGGCGTGGTACCGCTGGTCAACGTGGCAGACATCAGTTTCGGCACCGCCCCCGCGGCCATCAGCCGCTACGACCGCAACCGCAACATCACCATCACGGCCGACCTGGACAAGCTGTCGCTGGGGCAGGCGTTGACCAAGATCGACTCGCTGCCCGTGATCCAGAACCTGCCGCCGGGCGTGCACCGGAGCGATGCCGGCGAAGCGCAGTTCTTCCGCGAGATGATGACCGGCTTCCTCACCGCCATGGCCATCGGCGTGCTGTGCATCTACGCGCTGCTGGTGCTGCTGTTCCACGATTTCATCCAGCCGCTCACCATCCTGAGCGCGCTGCCGCCCTCGGCCGGCGGCGCCATCGTCGCGCTGCTGGTGGGCGGCTTCCAGCTGTCCATTCCGGCCATGATCGGCATGCTGACGCTGATGGGCATCGTCACCAAGAACTCCATCCTGTTGGTGGAATACGCGGTGATGGCGCGCCGCGATCATGGGCTGTCGCGCCATGAGGCGCTGCTCGACGCCTGCGGCAAGCGCGTGCGTCCGATCGTCATGACCACCATCGCCATGGGCGCGGGCATGATGCCGATCGCGCTCGGCCTGTCGGGCGACTCCAGCTTCCGCTCGCCGATGGGCGTGGCGGTGATCGGCGGCCTGGTGGCCTCCACCGTGCTGAGCCTGTTCGTGGTGCCGTGCGCGTTCACGGTTCTGGATGATTTCAGATTGTGGGCGGGACGGCTGCTGACGCGCAGGCAGCCATTGGGCGAAGCAGCGGAAACCGCGCCGCGGTAATCCCCCGTTTTCAGCTGTCCACGGAAGCGCGGCAGCTCCAATCCTGAGAGCGGATCAGCTTCAGCATCAAGCCTCAGCCCGCGCGCTGCACGGCGTTGACATGCACCACCGGTCCCATCGGCGCCCCCGTGGGCGAACCGCCGCGCTGCTCCAGCGTGACCGCGATCTGCGCGGCCATGAGCAGCGCCGAGCGCTGCGCGGCGTTGAGGCTGCGCGTGAGCTCGCCGCCCGCCGGCATCACGCCCAGCGACACCGGTGCGCCGCCGGTCGGCGACAGCGCCCAGAGCTCGTAGTCCTGCGTGGCGGTCCGCGGGTCGGGCATGATCGCCTGGATGTGCAGCGTGTCCTGCGCGGCATTCACCGCGACATGCCACAGCACCTGGCCGTTGGTGGCGGTGACATTCCCGATATCGCGCAGCGGCGCGGTGCGGAACGGTCCGTACCAGAACACTGCCAGGGCCGCGATGAGGAGGGAAGCCGCCAGCGCCCACTGCCACGGACCTCGGCTCGCCATCGGGCGCGCGGCCTGGCTTTCGGGCGGCTGCGCATCGATGTCCCTGATGCGCCGTCGGATCGAGGTCCAGACATGCGGCGAAGGTTCCGCGGCCGGTATGGCAGAAGTCAGGGGCATGAGCCGATCCTCCCAGCGCTGCACGCTCTCGCGCACCGCGCCGCCCTCGCTCGTCCAGCGCGCCAGCCGGCGTCGCGCCGGACCGCGCAGGGTGCCGAGCACGTACTGGCCGGCGAGCGCATCGATGAGCTGCGGGTTGGTGGGTTTCATGATTCCAGGCACTCGCGCAGGCTCGACAGCCCGCGTCGCAACCAGCTCTTGACCGTGCCCAGCGGGCTCGCGACCATCGCGGCGATCTGGTCGTGCGAATACCCTTCGACGAACGCCAGGGTCACGCAGCGTCGCTGCGCCACGCCCAGCATCTCGAGGCAGCGGTTCAGCGCCGATTCGCGCGCCGAGAACTCCACACCGGCTTCGGCCTGCGAAGCGTCGGGTGCCGGCAGTTCCGAATGCGTCTCATCCAGCGGCAGGTCGCGGCCCCGGCCGCCGCCGCCCCGTATTTCATCGATGGCGCGGTAGCGCGCGATGGAAAACAGCCACGCCTGCGCGCGGCCCCGCACCTGGTCGAACTGGCCGGCGCGCTGCCAGATGCGCACGAACACGTCCTGCAGCGCATCCTCCGCGACCTCGCGCCGATGCAGCATGCGCATCAGGCAGCCGAACAGCGCCGGCGCGGCCACACGGTACAGCTCTTCGAGCGCGCGCGGATCCCGCTGCGCGCAACGTGCGATGAGCTGCTCCAGCAGCCGGGGATCGAGCGATGTCGTGGCCGTCATGTTCAGCGCAGCTCCAGGCGTACCGTCCGTGGCCCGTGGCCATTGTAGCAATACGGGTGATACGCTGGGTCGCAGGCTTTGGATGCGCCATCACTTCAATGCGTCGTGCCGCGCTCGTTGCGCATCTTCTGCAACGCCGCCAGCACCCGGGCTTCGCCGGCCGAGCGCCGCGCGATGTCCGTCGCGTTCGCGCCGCCGGCGGCGAACTGCCCCGCCGCGACGTAGTCCGCGGCCACCGAGCCCTGCACCATCGGCAATGCCACCGGTGCGGTTGGCGCCGTGCGTACCGCGGGGCGGGTGTCGATCCGCGGCACGTCCGCGCGCTGCGCATCGACCACACGTTGTCCGTCGAAGCGCACCAGGTCGAGCTGCTCGAACAGGCGCTCCACGTCGCGCGCCAGGCCGCCGCGCAGCCTCCTGAGCGAGCGCAGCTCCAGCGCCACCACCAAGCCGAGCATCAGCACCGCCACGGCCAGCGCGTTCTGCATGAGTTCCTGAATCATGACGTCTTTCCTTCTGCTCCCAAAACGATGACTGATACGCGGCGGTTGGCGCTGCGTCCCTGCGGCGTGTCGTTCGGCTGCAGGGGCTGGTACTGGGCCATGCCCACCACCTGCAGACGCTCCGGACCCACGCCCTGGTCCATGAACAGATGCACCACGCTCGCGGCGCGTGCGGCCGAGAGCTCCCAGTTCGACGGGTACAACGCGGTGTGGATCGGTGTGTCGTCGGTATGGCCTTCGACGCGGATCCGGTTGTCGTAAGGCCTGACCGCCTGGGCCAGCGACTGCAGCACGTGCGTCGCCTCGGGCCCGAGCTGCGCGACACCGACGCCGAACAGGATGTCGTTGCTGATCTGCACTTCGATGTCGTTGCCCTTGCGCGCCACGTTCACCTGTCCGGCCCGGATCAGCGCGCTCATGGCCGCGGTGATGTCGCCCTGCATCTTGCGCACCTGGTTCTCCACCAGCAGCGCGGCCGCGTCCTGCTGCGCCCTGGCCTTCTGCAGCGCCAGGATGGCGGCGCTGGTGGGCAGGCCGGTTCCCACCAGCTTCTGCACCTGGTCGCGCGGCAGATCCTGGATGTCGACGCCGGGCGTGGATTGCTGGATCAGCTGCGGCGTCGTGGCCGTGCCGCGGAACGCCGCGTTGAGCGACGCCGACAGCACGCGGTACTTGCCGTTGTTCACCGAGGAAATCGCGTACATCACCACGAAGAACGCCAGCAACAGCGTCACCAGGTCGCCGTAGGGAATGGCCCAGGCCTCGTGGTTCTCATGCTCTTCGTGGCGGCGGCGACGGATGTTCGATGACCTGGATGACATGCTGGCGTCCCCGGTGTCAGTGCAGGAAACCCTGCAGGCGGTTTTCGATGCTGCGCGGGTTCTCGCCCTGCGCGATGGCGATCAGACCTTCGAGCAGCATCTCGCGCACCTGCGCCTGGCCCTGCACCGCCACCTTCAGCTTGTTGGCCATGGGCAGGAACAACAGGTTGGCGAGACCGATGCCGTAGACGGTGGCCGTGAAAGCCGCCGCGATGCCGTGGCCCAGCATGCTGGGGTCGGCGAGGTTCTGCATGACCGCCATGAGGCCCAGCACCGCGCCGATGATGCCGAGCGTTGGCGAATACACGCCCATGCCCTCGAACACGCGCGCGGCACGCAGGTCGGCGGTCTCGCGCGCATGCGATTCCACTTCCATGGTGCTGCGGATGACCTCCGGTTCGTTGCCGTCGACCACCAGTTGCAGGCCGCGGCGCAGGAACACGTCCAGCTCGAGCTTGACCTGCGGCTCCAGGCCCAGCAGCCCCTGGCGCCGCGAGACCATGCTCCAGTCGCAGATCTTGCGGATCAATTCCAGCTGGCGCGACTGCGGCGGCTTGATCAGCCACGGCAGCATGCGCAGCGCGCGCCGCATCACCGGCAACGGCGTCTGCACGCAGATCGCCGCGACGGTGCCCACCATCACGATCATGAACGCGGCCGACGACAGCAGCGCGTGCAGGCCCGCGCCCTTCAACACCGCGCCGCAGGCGATGGCCACCACCGCCAGCAGCAATCCGATGATGCTCAGGATGTCCAAGCCGCGGAACTCCTCAGTTGCGCCATTCTTCCAGCCGCGAGCGCAGGCGCAGCAGCGCCTGGCCGTGCAGCTGGCAGACCCGCGATTCCGTGACCTTGAGCAGCACGCCGATCTCCTTGAGATTCAGCTCCTGCTCGTAGTACAGCGACAGCACCAGCCGCTCGCGTTCCGGCAGGCGGTCGATTTCCTCGACCACGGCGCGCCGCATGGCGACTTCCAGCGTCGCCTGCAGCGGTGTTTCGCCGTTGTCCGGCAGCTGTTCGAGCGTGGAGGTCTCGCCGTCCTCGCTGTCGTTGAGGCGCAGCAGCTGGCAGCCCAGCGCGTCCTGCACGATGCGGTGGTAGTCGCCGAGGCTGATGCCCATGCGCGCCGCGACGTCGGCATCGTTGGCCTCGCCACCGAGCTCGGCTTCCAGCTCGCGCATCACCGCGGCCGCCTCGCGCGCCTTGCGATGCACGGAGCGCGGCGCCCAGTCGAGCTTGCGCAGCGCGTCCAGCATGGCGCCGCGGATGCGGATGCCGGCGTAGGTTTCGAAGCTGGCGCCCCGGCCGGTGCTGTAGTGGCGCGCGGCCTCCAGCAGGCCGATCATGCCGGCCTGGATCAGGTCCTCCACCTCCACCTGCGGCGGCAGCCGACCCGCCAGGTGATAGGCGATGCGCTTCACCAGGTCCGCGTGCTGCAGCACCATCGCATCCATGTCCTGCGAGGGCGCGGCCCGTTCGTACGCCTGCACACCGTTCACTTGATCACCTTCAGTCTGGGCTGAGGCCTGGCCAGCAAGCGCTCCAGGAAGAACTCGATGCGGCCACTGGGACCCGGGGGCATCGGCCATTTATCGGTCAGCTGGGCCAGTTTCTTGAATGATTTCGCCGCTTCGGAGGCCGGATGGGACTCCACCACCGTGCGCTGCGCGCGCACCGCCTTGCCCACGGCGGCGTCCTGCGGGATCTGCCCCGCGAACTCCAACGCCACCTCCAGGTAGCGGTCGGTCACGCGCTGCAGCCGCCGGAACAGCTCCACGGCCTGCTCCGGGCTGCGGCTCATGTTGACCAGCACCGGAAAGCGCCGGACGCCATGCTCGCGGCTCAGTACCTTGATGACGGCGTAGGCGTCGGTGAGCGAAGCGGGTTCGTCCCGCAGCACCGTGATCACCTGCTGGGCCGCGGCGCAGAAGCGCAGGCCCGAGTCCGCGAGGCCGGGCGCGGTGTCGATGACCATGGTGTCGATGGATTCGGGCAGCGTGCTGAACGCGCGGATGATGGCGGCGTGCTCCGCCGGCGACAGCGCGGCCATGCGCGCCACGCCGGAGGCCGACGGCACCACCTTGAGTCCCGACTCGGTGGTCACGATCACTTCCTGCAGCTGGCGTTCGCCGGACAGCACATGCTCGAGCGTGTACCTGGGCGAGAGGCCCAGCAGCACGTCGACGTTGGCGAGGCCCAGGTCGCCGTCCATGAGCACCACACGGCGCTTTCGCTGCACCAGTGCGGTGGCGAGATTCACCGCCACGGCGGTCTTGCCCACGCCACCCTTGCCGCCGGTCACCGCGATGACCTGCACCGGCGTGCCGTGCGATTTCACCACCGCGGCATTACGCTGCGACATTTCGACTCCCTCCATAGCGATGCGCCAGCAGATCCTCGTCCGCGCTGTGATTGGCGTTGCGGCTCAATTCGACCGCGCGCGCCACCAGCTGGTGGCTGCGCGCGGGACGCAGGTCTTCCGGAATGTTCGGGCCTTCGCTGACCAGCGCCAGCGGCAGCTGCGCGCGTACCAGCGCCGAGAGCGCGCCTCCCAGCAGCGCGGCTTCGTCGACGCGCGTCAGCACCGCGCAGCACGGGGCCAGTCGCTGGTACTGCTCGAGCGTTTCCTCGAGCACGCCGCCCTGCGCGCTGGCGGGCAGCACCAGTACGCTTCGCAGCGCATCGGATGCGGCGCACAGCTCGCCGAGCGCCCGCATGCCCGCCTGATCGCGCGCGGCAACGCCCGGCATGTCGACCAGCACCAGCTCATGGTGCGCAAGGGAGTCGAGTCGCGCGGCCAGTTCAGCCGGATCGGCCGCGATCTGCACCGGCACGCCCAGCAACCGTCCCAGCGCACGCAGCTGTTCGTGCGAACCGAGTCGCG
>Ga0335083_10008387_pt1 | contig 12618 bp, 11 predicted proteins | sample Lox_Sample_42_FD_206716 | JGI IMG/M metagenome (GOLD analysis project Ga0335083, IMG submission 206716) | Soil microbial communities from Loxahatchee National Wildlife Refuge, Florida, United States - Lox_Sample_4.2 | ecosystem: Environmental > Terrestrial > Soil > Wetlands | place: USA...
GCTGCAGGCGCCCTTCGCGTCGAGTCGGCGCACGCCGGCGATGTGCCGCGAGGACTGCGCAAAACTCTTTTCGAGCAAATCGGACTGGTCGCCGCGCCCGATCAGCAGCATCCCGCGCTCGGTCAGCAATGGATGTTCCGTGAATCCGGCGGGCGGGTTGAGAAAGAAGTTTTTCGCGCCGCGGCTCAGCGCGCGAATCACCGCGGGACCGTGGGTCTGGACGAAGAGCGCCGCGGAGCGGCCGGTCGTATGGTAGCCGGGCTGGCTTTCGCGCTCGAGCACCAGGACTCGCGCATGCGCCGCCAGTTCATATCCGGCCGATGCGCCCGCGATACCGCAGCCCACGACTATGAAATCGAAACTCTCCATCTTAAAAGCTCAAGCGGACCAATCGGCCGGCTTATCGGCAATCGTCCGTTCTCTTATCGCGCCGGGCGGCGAGAGCGGTCAAGCCGGTTGCGCAGCCACCGGCGTTCCGGCTAACGATCGCGGGCGGCGAGCGGCGGGGAGCTTTGCGATCGTAGCTGTCGCAGACGAGGATAATTGTAGAAGGAAAGACGGACTATTGAAGATCGCCTCTTTCAACGTGAACGGCATTACCGCGCGCCTGCCGAACCTTCTGCGCTGGCTCGCCGAAGCCAGGCCCGACGTCGCGTGCCTTCAGGAACTCAAGATCCCGCACGACCGGTTTCCCGAGGCCGCGATTCGCGAGGCGGGCTACGGCGTCATCTGGCACGGCCAGAAGAGCTTCAATGGCGTCGCGATCCTTGCGCGCGGCGCCGATCCGGTGGAGGTTCGCCGCGTCTTGCCGGGCGATCCGGATGATCTGCATAGCCGCTATATCGAGGGAAGAATCCAGGGACAGACCGGGGGCGTGCTCGTCGGATGCCTTTATCTCCCCAATGGCAATCCCGCGCCCGGGCCGAAGTTCGATTACAAGCTCGGATGGCTCCGCCGGCTCGAGGACCACGCCGAGACGCTCCTCGCCCAGAATTCCCCGGTTGTTCTGGCCGGCGACTACAATGTGATTCCCACCGAGCTCGACGTCTTCGCGCCGGAACGCTGGGTCGATGACGCTTTGTTCCGGCCCGAGTCGCGTGAGGCCTTCGCCCGGCTGCTCGCGCGCGGCTGGACCGACGCGCTGCGCAAGATGCATCCCGAGGAGCGCATATATACCTTCTGGGATTACTTTCGAAATCATTTCGGGAACGATCGCGGGCTGCGCATCGATCATCTTCTGCTCAGTCCCTCCCTTGCGCCGCGGCTCGTCGCTGCAGGTGTCGATCGCGAGGTTCGCGGCTGGGAGAAAGCGAGCGATCACGCCCCGACCTGGGCGCAACTCGCCGACTGACTTTAGCTTTGAGTATGTTGAATCATCTGAATTGAGGCCGACAAGATGCAGAAAACCAGGGTCGCTCTTGCCTTTTCAATAATGCCCGACAGTCCGCTCGAGAAGGTCATCGAGTGGACGCGCGAGGCCGAAGATATGGGCTATACCGCGGTCTTCATGACCGAGGCGAATAACGACTCGCTCGCCTGTTCGCTCGCGCTGGGAATGCAGACGCGGCGCATCGGGCTCGGCACCGCGATCACCAACATCTACCTGCGCCATCCGGCGCTGCTCGCCAACGAGGCCGCAACCGTCCATCAGCTTACCGGCGGACGCTTCATCCTGGGCCTCGGCACCGGCCACGGCGAGGGCAACTCGCGCCTCGGGATCGAAATGGGGCAGCCGATGGCGAAGATGCGCGAGACGGTGGTGACGCTGCGCAAGATGCTCGAGGGCGGCGGCACCGGGCCGAAGATCAGCGGCAAGCTGCCTCTCTATCTTGCCGGCGTTTCGCGCCCGATGGTGCGGATGGCGGGCGAGATCGCCGACGGCGTGATTTTCAATTTCTTTCCGCCCGCGCGGGTGCGCGAGGCGCTCGGCGAAGTCGCGGAAGGGGCGCGCGCGGCCGGCCGCGAGCCGGCCGCGGTCGAGCCGGTGCTGTTCGCGACCGCGTTCATCGCCGACGACCTCGAAGCGGCGCGCCGACCGGCGCGCACGCTGCTGTCGCGCTACGGAGCTCTGCGGTTTTACGGCAACATGATGGCGAAGGCCGGTTTCGAGCGCGAGATTGCGGTGATACGCGCGGCGCGCGGCGACGCCGCCGCCGCACTCGCCGCGGTGAGCGACCCGATGATCGACGCGACGCTGCTGGTCGGATCGGAGGGGCGGGTGCGCGAGCGGCTGGCCGAGCTGAGCGCGCCGGGCATCGGCACGGCGATCGTGTTCGTCAACCCGGTCAACGAGGCGCGCGAGGCCGCGGTGCGCCGCCTGATGCGGGCGCTACGTCCGTAGGAGCGCAGCACCCGCATCGGGCAGGTCGGCGGCCGCACGACGGCCACGCGGCAGCGGCGATCGCACTACGACGGCGACGCCGGCGCGGCCTCGCCGCCGCCCGGCTTCAGCATCGCGAAGAACCCGCGGATCCGGTTGTAGTTGACGCCGAAGTCGCCCTTCCCGTCGCGCGAGCGCGAGCGCATCTCAACCAAGCTGCTGTCGGGATTGGAGCCCGGGCGCACCTGGATCACGAAATCGTCGCGAAAGCGGAAGAGATACGAGGTCTCGACGCCTTCGATCGTATGCGTAGCCGGATCGACGAAGACGATTACCCATCCCGGATACGTGTTGGCCGCGGCTTTCACCTTGGCGAACGCGTCTTCGGGCTTCTCGTCGAGCCGCAGCGGATCGAGCTTCGGGTATTCGTTGCTCTGCACGGGCTGGAACTTGGCGCGGTCGTACTTCATCGAGTCCGCCGCCATATCCGGCGGTTTAACGAACTCCGGCGGGTTGTCGTAGTCGGTGGTGATGTCGTTGATCTCGGGATACGGCATCGACATCCAGCGCCACATCGTCAAGCCAACCGGGACGGCGACCAGCAGACCGAGCACGAAACCGCCTACGGCCTTGGGCCGCCCGGGCCTGCGCGCGGGCGCGGCGGTGCGCGCGATAGCGATGAGGCCGAAGAGCATCGCCAGCACCCCGACGGCAAAGCTCAGCAGAAAAGCGAGAAAGCCGGTCATCGGCGGAACCAGCCCTAGATGGGCGGCTACGACGCCGATTCCCAGGAGCAGTACGGCAAGTATCGCGTCCAAGATCGAAAGCCAGGCCGTGATCATCGTCGTCTCTCCTTGTCTCAGTGCGGCATCGTCCGAACAAACGGGGCAGCAAACCGATCCGTTACAGCAGTCAAGGGCTAAATACAAAACGATCGCGCATCGTTCCGGTCGAAATTGCCCGTCACGCTTCGCTCGGATAGGCTGACGACAGAGGCCATCGAGCCTCTTCCCCCATCCATGAGAAGCACCGCAAACCGAATCAGGCTTTTGCGCGACTTGATGGCCGCGCAGATCGTCATTATCGACGGCGCCGCCGGCACCTCCATCCAGAACATGCATCTGTCGGCCGCCGACTTCGGCGGCCCGCAGCTCGAGGGCTGCAACGAAAACCTCGTACGCACGGTTCCCGACAAGATCCGCGAACTGCACGAGAGTTTCCTCGACGCCGGCGCCGACATTATCGAGACCAACACCTTCGGCGCGACCTCGGTCGTGCTGGCCGAGTACGGACTCGCCGGGCAAGCGCGCGAAATCAATCGCCTGGCCGCTTCGGTCGCGCGCGCCGCGGCCGACGCCGCCAGCACGCCCAGGCGGCCGCGCTTCGTAGCGGGCTCGATGGGACCGACGACCAAGGCGATCTCGGTCACGGGCGGAATCACTTTCGAGCAGCTGGCGGACACCTACCAGGAACAGGCCGAGGGTCTGATCGAAGGCGGCGTCGATCTGCTGCTGCTCGAGACGGTGCAGGACACGCTCAACTGCAAGGCCGGGCTTATCGGAATCGAGCGCGCGTTGGCAAATGCCGGTGTCGAGGTTGCGCTTGCGGTCTCGGGCACGATCGAGACGATGGGCACGCTGCTGGCGGGGCAGGACATCGAGGCCTTTTACACCTCGCTCGCCAATCGCGCGCTCATCTGGATGGGCCTCAACTGCGCAACCGGCCCCGATTTCATGACCGACCATCTGCGCACCCTCTCGGAAATCTGCCGCTTCGACGTCGCCTGCGTACCCAATGCGGGCCTGCCCGACGAGGAGGGCCGCTACAACGAGTCGCCCGACTCCCTCGCGCACAAGCTCGAGCGCTTCGTCGAGGCCGGATGGGTCAATCTGATCGGTGGATGCTGCGGGACCACGCCCGAGCATATCCGCGCGCTCGCGCGGATGGCCGAGGGCAAGCGGCCGCGCAAGCCGTCGAGCCTCCGCCGTTCCGCAGTCTCGGGAATCGAGGCGCTTGTGATCGACGAGAACACGCGCCCGGTGATCGTGGGCGAGCGCACGAACGTGCTGGGGAGCCGCAAGTTCAAGCGGCTGATCGCGGGGGGCAAGTTCGAGGAGGCGGCCGAGGTCGGCCGCCTGCAGGTGCGCCGCGGCGCCCACGTGCTCGACGTCTGCTTGCAGGACCCGGACCGCAACGAGATCGCGGACTTGACCGGGTTTCTCGAAATTGAAGTCAAGAAAGTCAAAGTTCCGCTGATGATCGATACGACCGACCCGGCCGCGCTCGAAGAGGCGCTCAAGCGCGCCCCGGGCAAGTCGATCATCAATTCGGTCAACCTCGAGGACGGCGAGGACCGGTTTCAGCGCGTGGTGCCGATCGCGCGACGCTACGGCGCGGCGCTGGTCGTCGGCTGCATCGACGAGGACAAGCAGCAGGCGCAGGCGATCACGCGCGCACGCAAACTCGCGATCGCCGAACGCTCGTTCCGGCTCCTGACCGAACGCTACGGCGTCGAACCCGAGGATATCATTTTCGATCCGCTGGTGTTCCCCGTCGGCACCGGCGACCGGAACTATATCGGCTCCGCCGTCGAGACCATCGAGGGCATCGCGCTCATCAAGGCTGCGCTCCCGCGCTGCAAGACCGTGCTCGGCATCTCCAACGTCTCCTTCGGCTTGCCCGAGGCGGGACGCGAGGTGCTTAACTCGGTGATGCTCTATCACTGCGTGCAGGCCGGGCTGGACCTCGCGATCGTCAACTCCGAGAAGCTCGAGCGTTACCATGCGGTGCCCGAAGAGGAGCGGCGCCTCGCCGAGGACTTGATCTGGTGGCGTGGCGAAGACCCGATCGCGGCCTTCGCGGGCTACTTCCGCGCGCGCAAGGCCAAGGCCAACGTCGAGCAGAGGCGCGCGCTGCCACTGGATGAGCGGCTCGGACTCTACATCCTCGAAGGCTCCAAGGAAGGGCTCTTCGAGGACCTCGACGAGGCGCTCGGCTCGCGCTCGGCGCTCGAGATCATCAACGGCCCGCTGATGCAGGGGATGGACGAGGTCGGGCGGCTGTTCAACGCCAACCAGATGATCGTGGCCGAGGTGCTGCAGTCGGCCGAGGCGATGAAGGCCGCGGTGGCCCATCTCGAGCCGCACATGGAGAAGGCCGAAAGCGCGAGGCGCGGGACGATCGTGCTGGCAACCGTCAAGGGCGACGTCCATGACATCGGCAAGAACCTCGTCGACATCATTCTCAGCAACAACGGCTACCGGGTCGTCAATCTCGGCATCAAGGTGCCGCCCGAGGAGCTGATCAAAGCCTGTAACGAGCATCGCCCCGACGTCATCGGGCTCTCCGGGCTTCTGGTGAAGTCGGCGCAGATGATGGTGGCGACGGCGCAGGACTTGAAGAGCGCGGGCATCCGGTGCCCGATGCTGGTCGGCGGGGCCGCGCTATCGGCGCGCTTCACGCGGATGAAGATCGCGCCCGAGTACGAAGGACTGGTCGCCTACGCCAACGACGCGATGGAAGGGCTCGACCTGGCCAATCAACTGATGGATGAAGAACGGTGCGCCGCGCTGCGCAAAAGCCTGGAGGCCGAAACGCAAAGGCTGCTCGCGAGCGCGGGCAAACCCGCGGCGCCTGCGCCGCGCGCCGGCCCCCGCGCCTCGAGCGTGCGCCAGGACGTCGAAATTCCGCTGCCGCCCGATTTGAAGCCCCACGTTCTCCGCGGCTACGACCTCGCCGAGATCTTCCGCTACATCAACCCGGTGATGCTCTATACACGCCACCTGGGGCTGCGCAACTACGAAGCCGCGCTCGCCGCGGGCGAGGCGCGGGCGCAGGAATTGAGCGCGGCGGTCGCCGCGGTCGAAGAGGTGATGCTCGCGCGCGCGGACATCGGGGCCAGCGCGATCTATCGATTCTTCCCCGCACGCTCGGACGGCGACCGCACCGTGATGGTATATTCGTCCGACGGCAAGACGGTGCTCGAGAGCCTGACCTTCGGCCGCCAGAGCGACGAGCCGGGACTCTCCCTTGCCGACTACATCTCTCCGCGCTCATCGGGCAAGACCGACTACGTCTGCATGTTCGTAACCACGATCGGCACGGGCGTGCGCGCTCTCGCCGAGGAATGGAAGGAGCGCGGTGAATACCTGCGCTCGCACATCCTGCAAATCCTCGCTCTCGAAGGGGCGGAGGCTTTCGCCGAGCTGCTGCATCAGAAGATCCGGCAGATGTGGGGATTCGGCGATCCGCCGGGAATCACGATGAAGGAGCTGCATCAGGCGCACTATCACGGCAAGCGCTTCTCATTCGGATACCCGGCCTGCCCGCGCCTTGAAGATCAGGAAAAGCTCTTCCGCCTGCTCGAAGTCGACAAACACGCGATCGGCCTCAAGCTCACCGAGGGCTTCATGATGGACCCCGAGAGCTCGGTGAGCGCGATGGTGTTTCATCATCCGGAAGCGCGCTACTTCAGTCTGTCCGCCGCCGATAGCGAGGCGCTCGAGCGCGAGTTGAGTCCCGCGCCGGCGGGCCCGCCGCGTGCGATAGCGTCGCGATAGAGACTGGCCCTCGCCACAATTTTGGCGACTGCCGCGCAGGCCGCTGCGGCGGATCTCGCGTTCGCGCGCGCTACGCGATCGGATACGCGGTAATGTCGGGCGCGCCCGCGCCACTTTTGCTTCTTGCCGCCATGGCGCCGGTCCGGTTCGCGGCTTGACGCTCGCTCGAACCGGATGATAATAATTATCATCCGGTAGGGCGGACAAATTCGTGTCGATTCAAGCCGCGGCGGCGACGCGCGCGCCAATCGCGCCGCCCGCCATTAACAACACACGCGTTCAGGAGATATCAGCATGAAGAATCTTAAGGGCACCAAGACGCACACCAACCTTAAGGAAGCCTTTGCCGGCGAAAGTCAGGCCAATCGGCGCTACCTGTACTTCGCCAAGGTTGCCGACGTCGAAGGCCAGCCGGAAATCGCGGGGCTCTTCCGTGACACTGCCGAGGGCGAGACCGGGCACGCTCATGGACACCTCGACTATCTCAAGCAGGTGGGCGATCCCGCCACCGACCAGCCGATCGGCGACACCATGGCCAATCTGAAGTCGGCCGTTCACGGCGAGACCTACGAATACACCAACATGTATCCGGGAATGGCGAAGACCGCTCGCGAAGAGGGCTTTGAAGAGGTCGCGGACTGGTTCGAGACCCTCGCCAAGGCCGAGAAATCTCACGCCGGCCGCTTCCAGAAGGCCACGAGCACGCTGTAGCAGCGCCGGAGCCATGCGAGGGTGCGGCGCGTACGGGCGCGCCGGCGACCCGCCGCATGCTATCGTGATTGCCGTGATCCCGGCCCGCCGGACGCCGACCAGCATCCGGCGGGCCGCTGTTCGTCGGGTGCAAACCGCCGCGGGTCTGAAAGACGTTGACGCCGCGACCTCGATCTACCGTCTGGGAAGCGTTTAATCCAAATGCAACGGATCAAGTCCCAACCGACCGACGCACTTTCATATAATCCGAACGAGGCCAGGTACTGGGAGCGCGCGAAACTCGACCAGGAAATCGAGCGCGTCTTCGACATCTGCGCGGGTTGCAGGCTGTGTTTCAATCTGTGTCCCTCGTTCCCGCAGTTGTTTGACGCGCTCGACGCCACGGACGGCGACGTGCGGAGCCTGGGCGTGGCGCAAACGCGCCGGGTCGTCGATCTGTGCTACGGCTGCAAGCTGTGCGAGGTGCGATGCCCCTACACGCCGCATGACGGCCACGAGTTCCAGCTCGACTTTCCGCGCCTGATGCTGCGCGCGCGCGCGGTCGAGGGCCGGGAGAAGGGCGTCGGCAGGCGCGAGAAGATGCTGGGTAATCCGGATCGGCTGGGCAAGCTCGGCAGCATCGTTCCGAAGCTCGCCAACTGGGCCTGCCGCAGTCCCTTTCAGCGTGCGATGATGGAGAAGCTGCTTGGCATCTCGCGCGCCAAGCAATTGCCCGAGTTCGCCGAGGAGACCTTCGAGGCGTGGCTCAAGCGCACAGGCCTTCCGCCTGCGCCGCCCGAGCCCGCGGCCAAGGTCGCGATCTTCCACACTTGCTTCGTCAACTATTACAATCCCGCGCCCGGACGGGCGCTGGTCTCGGTGCTTGGGCGCAATCGATGCGCGATCGCGTCGCCCGGGCAGAACTGCTGCGGGATGCCGGCGCTCGACGGCGGCGAGGTCGCCTTTGCGCAGAAGCTCGCGCGCGCCAACGTGGACTCGATGCTGCCGCTGGTGCGCCAGGGCTACCGCGTCGCCGCGATCAATCCGACCTGCTCGCTGATGATGCGCAGTGAATACCCGCACTTGCTCGACAGCGCCGAAGCGCGTGAATTCGCCGCCGCCGTCGCCGATCCGCACGAACTGCTCTATGCGCTACGGCGCGAGGGAAAATTCGATCGCGATTTTCGCACCACGCCGGGCAAGGTCGCGTATCACGTGCCCTGTCATCTCAAAGCCCAGAACATCGGCCTGCGCTCGCGCGATCTCGTGCGCTCGATCCCGGGCGCCGAGGTCGTGACCGTTGACGCGTGCACGGCGCACGACGGCACCTGGGCGATGAAGAAGGAGTACTTCGAGCTCTCGATGAAGTGGGGCACAAAGGCGTTCGACGGAATGAAGAACGCCGAGGCCGAAGTGCTGGCCACGGACTGTCCGCTCGCCGCGATCCAGATCGAACAGGCGATCGGCGTGCGCCCGCTCAATCCGGTCGAAATCCTCGCGCGCGCTTACGAGGCCGACGGCTTCACGAGGCTCGTGCCGCCGCCGGAGCCGCCCGCCGCCCAAGAGTGAAGCAGGAGTCAAGCCGTGAAGCCGATAACTCCGCACGAAATTCTGCCGCTTACGACGTATGACCGTGTGCGCGCCCTACTCCGCCCGCTCTGTATCGCCGAGAAGGCGCGACGGCGCCTCGCGGTCGGCCCGCATCTCACGCTACTGTTCGAAAACCGCCAGACGATCTGGTATCAAATCCAGGAGATTTTGCGCACCGAGCGCATCTTCGAGGACGCCGCGATTAACGCCGAGGTCGAAAACTACAACGAACTCCTCCCGCGTCCCGGCGAACTCTCCGCCACCCTGCTCATCGAGTATGCCGACCCGGCCGAACGCGACGTCGAGCTTCCGCGCCTGCTCGGACTCGAACGCCATATTTGGATCGTTCTTGACGGACAGCGCATCGGCGCGCGCTTCGATGAACGACAAATGTCGCCGGATCAGATAAGCGCGGTCCAGTTCATCGCCTTCCCGCTCGGCGCGGATGCGACTCGGTTTGGCGATCTGGCGGCCGCGGGCAAGGTCGCGGTCGAAGCGGACCATCCGCATCTCGCTGTGCGCGCCCTCGTCCAAGCCCCACTGGCAGAAGCGCTGACTGACGATCTGCGCCCGGATTAGGGCATCCCTTCCCGTTCTCCCAGGACGCCTCTCGCGCGGCCTCTTGCCGGCCGAAGAGCGCTCGATGAAAGAGCGGCGGTTCGGCTCGCCTACGGGCTGCATTGCATCATATAATAGTTTGAGTTATATTGAAGCCTCTTATATGCGCCTAAAATGCGCAGCAACACATCGATGCGAAGTCCTCTTCTTGCGATAGAGCGCACGTTTATGCGGAGTATGGGTGCGTTGAGCGACTTTGTCCATTCTGCAAAACTGCTCTTTTTCTCGCTGAATCGAGCATCGTGATCGGCTGAATTGGACCGATGACCGCCACCGAGAAGCTCGCCATTTGTGCCGCGTCGGCGTTCGCGCTGGTCGTTGCGTTGACGCCTGCGGCTAAGGCGCTTGCGCTGCGCTTCAACCTCATAGCTTCGCCCTGCGAGGAATCCGGCCAACCGGAGCCGACGCCGGTGCTGGGCGGTGTGGCTATTGTGCTCGCGGTGATTGCAGCGCTCGGCCTTGTGGGCGAGTTGCCGTACTGGCTGACGGCCGGGATGGTGGCGTTACTGACGGTCGGCGTCCTGGACGATGCGGTCGCGCTCACACCCTCGCGCAAACTGCTCGCGCAGCTGATGGTGGTCGCGTTTTTCCTCTGGGCCGCGCCGGCTGCGCCCGAGGTCACGCGATGGCCGTTGGTTAACCTTGCCCTCGCGGGCTTTTTCATGGTCGCGGTGATCAACGCCTTCAACCTGATTGACGGGCTCGACGGATTGGCCGCCGGGGTCGGAATTGCCGCGACGGGTGCAATAGGGGTTGTCGCATGGTGGTCCCGTGACCTCGGGCTGGCTTGTGCGGCGCTCGCGGCGGGGGGGGACGCTCGGCGGCTTCCTGTTCTTCAACTTCTACATCTTCAGCGGCAAGGATCGCAGGATGCGGTTGGTCGGCTTCGTCGACGACGACGCGTTCAAGGAAGGCAAGCTGGTCCATGGCCACCAGGTGCTCGGCGCTTGACGATCTGTCGCGAATCTACCTGGCGACCGGGTTTCACTGGATGCTGATCGCCGCCGACGGCATTAGCGAAGACCGGCTGGCGATAGTCAAGGCCTTTGCCGATGCCCATCATTTGCCGCTCCAGCGCTTCTCTATCGGGGTCAATGAATTCGTTCCTGGCCTGGCCAATGCCAGCGACAACGGCGCCGGAAAGGGAGTGGTCGCAGAGTCTGCGGCGCCCGCCGTCGCGCGGCCCTCGGCCGCATAAGAGAATTGTCCGGTACTGAAACATCACCTTGCCGACAGGCTGTGGTTCGGCCCAAGCAGACCCGGGGACGGTAGTGCGTCTTGTCATCTTCTGGCATTGTAGAAGGGGCGGGGCTGCCCGCTACCGTGTTTAGGCGTATGGCAGGGGCGCGCGGGATCAGCGCTGAAAAGGGATTGGGAAAGGTTATGAACCGTGCCCGGAAACCAGTGAAGATCGTGCCCAAGGGCTGGGGACGCGAAGTCTGGATCGTGAACGGCGATCTTTACTGCGGCAAGATCCTCGAAATTCAAAAGGGCAAGCGCTGCTCGCTGCACTTTCACAAGATTAAAAACGAGTCCTTCTACCTGCGCACGGGCCGGCTGAAAATCCGGGTCAAGGAATCGCCCGAGGCCGAGACCCTCGAAGAGTTCGAGCTCGTCGCCGGCGAGTGCATGGACGTTCCGCAGGGACTGGTGCATCAGATGGAAGCGCTGGAGGACGCCGAATTGTTCGAATTTTCCACCCAGCACTTCGACAGCGATTCTCATCGCCTCGTTCGCGGCGACTGAACGGAATCGGACCGGAACACAGGGAAGCCATGGCCAAAGTTGCACTGATAACCGGGGTTACCGGGCAGGACGGCTCTTACCTCGCGGAATTTCTGGTCAAGCAGGGTTACGAAGTGCACGGCGTCGTGCGCCGGACCTCGAGCTTCGCCACCGGGCGTATCGACCACATGCGCAAGGGTTTCGGCCACGGCCCTTCGCCCCTCCAGCTGCACTACGGCGATCTGGGCGACGGCACGGGGCTGCGCGCGATCATCGAGCAGGTCCGGCCCGACGAAGTTTACAATCTGGCCGCCCAATCTCACGTGCGCATCTCTTTCGACCAGCCTGAATACACCGCCGACGTGGTCGGCTTGGGCGCGCTCCGGCTGCTGGAGGCGCTGCGCGATCACAACAAGCGCCACGGGCGCGCGGCGCGCTACTACCAGGCGGGTTCGTCGGAGATGTTCGGGCGGGTGGCCGAAGTACCGCAGCGCGAGACGACGCCATTTCATCCGCGGAGCCCATACGCCTGCGCCAAGGTTTACGCGCACTGGCAGACGATCAATTACCGCGAGGCGTACGGGCTGTTCGCCGCCAATGGTATCCTGTTCAACCACGAATCGCCCCGGCGCGGCGAGAATTTCGTCACCCGCAAGATCACCCGCAGCGCCACCCGCATCAAGCTGGGCCTGCAGGACAGCCTCGCGCTCGGCAACCTCGACGCGCGCCGCGACTGGGGCTTTGCCGGCGACTACGTCGAGGCGATGTGGATGATGCTGCAGCGGGAACAGCCCGACGACTACGTGGTCGCCACCGGCGAAACCCATTCGGTGCAGGAGTTCCTCGAGCGCGTGTTCGATCGGCTGAAGCTCGATTGGCACAAGTACGTACAGACCGACCCCCGGTATCTGCGGCCGGCCGAGGTTGACCTGCTGCAGGGCGACGCGTCCAAGGCGCGGCGCGTGCTGGGATGGAAGCCGCGGGTGAATTTCCAGCAACTGGTCGAGATGATGGTCGACTTCGACCTCGAGTTGGCCGAGCGCGAAAAACGCAGCCGCGGCCAGTAGCGCGCGGCGCCGTCCGATCGGCGCGCCGGCCGTTTTCGATTCATTCTCC
>Ga0335083_10008389_pt1 | contig 12618 bp, 11 predicted proteins | sample Lox_Sample_42_FD_206716 | JGI IMG/M metagenome (GOLD analysis project Ga0335083, IMG submission 206716) | Soil microbial communities from Loxahatchee National Wildlife Refuge, Florida, United States - Lox_Sample_4.2 | ecosystem: Environmental > Terrestrial > Soil > Wetlands | place: USA...
GGGCGTCAACTGCACGGGCAGCCCAGCCGGCAACCCGCAGAACGCGAATCCGGTGTCGGGCGGCACGTATGACGACCTGATCTGGGTCAAGTCGATCAACGCCCAGGGCGTCGAGACGAGCACCCCAATCGGCCGCAACCCGAACTTCGGCAACACGGTGAGCCGCTACGCGCCGGCGTACGGCCGTATCGGCGTTCGCCTGACGTTCTGATCGCGGCTGCGGCGCTTCACGCCTGGCTCGTCAGGGCCGCGTGGTAGACACGCCGTGTGGCGATCCCCCTGAATCCCGAGCAGCGGGCCGCCGTCGAGCACGGCGACGGGCCGTTGCTCGTGCTCGCAGGTGCGGGCACCGGCAAGACGCGGGTGCTCGTCCATCGGATCGCGCACCTCGTCGATACCGGCGCCGACCCGCGGATGATCCTCGCGGTCACATTCACGAACAAGGCCGCGGGCGAGATGCGGCACCGGTTGCGCGGTCTGCTCGGCGCGCGTGCCGACGCGATGTGGATCGGCACGTTTCACGCGACGTGCGCGCGGCTGTTGCGCCGTCACGGCGAGGCGGTCGGGCTGACCAAGAGCTTCACGATCTTCGACGACAGCGACCAGATCAAGCTGGTCGAGAAGCTGCTCAAGGAGACCGGGCTCGACGAGCAGGTGTCGGCGCGCACCGTGCTGTCGCGGTTCGATCGCGCGAAGAATCGCGGGCTCGATCCGCGCGCGGCGAAGACAGGCAGCTTCGACGACGTGATCGAACGCGTGTATCCGCTGTACGAGGCGCAGCTCGCGAAGGAGAACGCGGTCGACTTCAACGACCTGTTGTTGAAGACGCTGGCGCTGTTCGATCTACCCTCCGCATCGCCTGTCGGCGATGCTGCGCGGTCCGGCAGAGCCGGACCTTTCGAGCACGAGCCCGCCGGGCACGCGCTCGCCACGCGGTTCTCGCACGTGCTCGTCGACGAATTTCAGGACACGAACCGCGTGCAGTACGAGCTGGTGCGCCGGCTCGCCGAGGCGACGCGCAACCTCACGGTCGTCGGCGATGACGACCAGTCGATCTACGCCTGGCGCGGCGCCGAGCCGCGCAACCTGCTCGACTTCGACCGCGACTTCCCCGATGCGACGGTGGTCAAGCTCGAGCAGAACTACCGGTCGACGCAGGTCATCCTCGATGCCGCGAACGGCATCATCCGCAAGAATCGCGACCGCCACGAGAAGTCGCTGTGGACCGAGCAAGGCGGCGGCGATCCGATCGAGATCTACCAGGCCGGCGACGAGCGCGGCGAGGCGTACTTCGTGGCGCAGGCGATCCGGCGCCTGCTCGACGAGAGCTCGCGCTCGCCGAGCGACGTCGCGATCCTCTACCGGACGAACGCGCAATCGCGCGTGCTCGAGGAACACCTGCGCGCGGCGCGCGTGCCGGCGAAGGTGGTCGGCGCGGTCTCGTTCTTCGAGCGCAAGGAGGTCAAGGACGTCATCGCATACCTGCGCTTGCTCCTGCATGCCGGCGCGGACTCGGCGTTCGAGCGCGTCGTCAACGCGCCGGCGCGCGGGCTCGGCGAGACCACGGTCGAGCGGCTGCGCGCGGTGGCGCGCGCCGGCGAGGGCAATCTCTTGACCGCGGCGCGGCTCGCGGCGCGCGGCGAGGTCGCGGGGCTGGGCGCGGCGCCGCGCAAGAAGCTGCACGGCTTCGTCGAGCTGCTCGACGGGCTCGCCGACGTGATCGCGCAGGGAGCGTCGGTCGCCGAGACGATCATCCAGGTCGTCGATCGCAGCGGCATGCGCGCGAAGCTCGAGGCCGATGACAGCGCCGAGGCGCGCGACCGGCTCGACAACCTCGCCGAGCTCGTGACGATCGCGTCCGACTTCGACGACGAGAGCGACCAGCCGCAGTCGATCGACGCGTTCCTCGAGCGCATCGCGTTGGCCGCGCCGTCCGACGACAGCGCGGGCAAGGACTCGGTCGCGCTGATGACGATCCACATCGCGAAGGGCCTCGAGTGGCCGGTCGTGTTCATCACGGGGCTGGAAGACGGGCTGTTCCCGTCGTTACGAGAGCGGGAGGGGCAGAGCGAGGACGCGCAGCTCGAGGAGGAGCGCCGGCTCGCCTACGTCGCGATCACCCGTGCGCGCGAGCAGCTCGTGCTCACGCACGCGCGCACGCGCCGGGTGTGGGGCGAGATCCGCTTGCAAGGGCCGTCGCGATTCCTCGACGACCTGCCGCCGGGCTCGCTCGCGCAGCCGGTGCGGCCGAAGGCGATCGCGCGGGCGCCGGCGATCGTCGACGGAACGTGGTCCGCGCGGCGGCGCACGCCGCGCTCGAGCCGCGACGAGCTCGACCAGCGCGTCCCCGACGACGAGCCGGTGTTCCAGGTCGAGGACGACGTCCCCGGCGACGACCCGTTTCGCACCGGCGATCAGGTCAGCCACGCCACGCATGGCATCGGCCGCGTCGTCGCGACCTCCGGTCGCGGCAAGGACACCAAGGTGATCGTCGATTTCCCCGGCGCGGGCCGCAAGACAATCTTCGCCGCGTACCTGCGCGCGGCGGATGACGGCTTGAACTGATGACGGACAGCATGGCCACCTGCCACCTGCCACCGCGATCTTACGCTCACTCCGGCATCTTCTCGGGCATCACCGCGATCGGCACCTCGGCGCCGGAACGCCAGACCGTGACGGTCGTCGCCTTGCCGGGCGGGGTCGAGGCCACGAGCCACGGCAGCGTGCGGTGATCGACGTCGCGATCGCCCCACTTGAGGATCACGTCGCCGGGGCGCACGCCTGCGCGCGCGGCCGGCGAGCCGGCCTTGACCTCGGTGACGAGCGCGCCGGTCGTCTTCGGGAGACCGAGCGAGGTCGCGAGCTCGGTCGTCACCGGCTTCACGAACGCGCCGAGCCAGCTGCGCGCGACCTGGCCGTAGTCGCGCAGCGCGTCGACGATCTCGCGCACGCGCGCGATCGGGATCGCGAACGACAGCTCGCCCGGGCGATCGCCGGTCGCGACCGCGACGCCGACGACCTGGCCGGCCGTGTTCAGCATCGGACCGCCCGAGTTGCCGCGGTGGATCCGCGCGTCGGTCTGGATGAACGTGCGAAACCCCATCGCGCGGCCGGGCACGAGCGAGCCGACGGCCTCGCGGCCGGTCGACGACACGATGCCGGCCGAGGCCGTGACCTCGTCGCCGAACGCGTCACCGAGCACGACGACCCACTCGCCGACCTCGAGCTCGTCGGAGTCCCCGATCGGCAACGGCACGAGGCGCGGGACGTCGACCGAGAGCAGCGCGAGATCGAGCCGCACGTCGCGGCCGACCAGCTTCGCAGGCACCTCGCGGCCATCGGGCAACACGACATGGAGCTCGGGCGCGGCCGCCGCGACGTGATCGTTGGTCACGACATACACGCCCTTGGCCTCGATCAGAAACCCGGTGCCGAGCGCGACATCGGCCGCGGACTCGGGCGCGCCCGGAAACATCGCGGCCGGCCCCGACCGCACCGGCTGCGCCGCGCGGATCGCGACCACGCCGTGCCGCGCGTTTGCGACGAGATCGACGAACGAGCCCGGCGAGCTGCCGTACATGATCCGGCTCGGCGCCGCGGCGGGCGCGGCGATTCCGATCGTCGCAGCCGCGGCACGCGCATCCGGCGGCCCCTCGTGCTCGCGGCAAGCGAAGAGCAGGATTACCGCCAAGGCGCCAGCCAGACGCCAAGACGCCAGAAGAACAAGTGGTTGCTCTTCTGGCGTCTTGGCGTCTGACTGGCGCCCTGGCGGTAATTCTTCTCCCGTCATTTGCCGCTGTTCTGCGCGTCGACGAACGCGACCCGCAGGTCGTAGACGAGGCTCGCGAGCAGCTTGGACTCGGTCTCGTCGAGGTTGCCCTTGGTCTTGACCTCGAGCATCGCGAGCACGTCGATCAAGTGGCGCGCGGTCTCGAGATCGACCGGGTGGGGCTCGCCGTCGGGGGCCGGCATCTTGCCGAGCGCGATCATCGCCGACGAGGCCAGTGACAGGACGTGCGTCGAGAAATCCACGGGACCCAGCGCGACCTGGGGGAAGTCGGCCATGGGGAGACCATATCGCACAAGCGACCGGCCCACGGGCGTGCAGCGGGAATCCGTGACATCGTCAGGATGGTTCATGGATACGTTGAGGGACGCCGAGGCCATTTCGCTGCCCGCGGGGAACACGTCGGGGCCGCATCCGGCCTTGCCGGCGTTCGACGTCGCCGCGCTCACCGAGCAGGTCCAGCGCGACAGCGCGTTCCTCGACGACGTGTTCGCCGAGGTCGGGCGGGTGGTCGTCGGCCAGCGCGACATGATCGAGCGCGTCCTCATCGGCCTCTTGACCGGCGGCCACTGCCTGATCGAGGGCGTCCCGGGCCTCGCGAAGACGCTGACCGTGAAGTGCCTCGCGCAGACGCTCAACGCGACGTTCTCGCGCATCCAGTTCACGCCCGATCTGCTCCCCGCCGACATCACCGGCACCATCATCTACAACATGCACACCGGGCAGTTCACGCAGAAGCGCGGCCCGCTGTTCGCGAACCTCGTGCTCGCCGACGAGGTCAACCGCGCGCCGGCGAAGGTGCAGTCGGCGCTGCTCGAGGCGATGCAGGAGCGCCAGGTCACGATCGGCGACTCGACGCACGCGCTGCCCGATCCGTTCCTCGTGCTCGCGACACAGAATCCGATCGAGCAAGAGGGTACGTTCCCGCTGCCCGAGGCGCAGCTCGATCGCTTCATGCTGCTGATCCGGGTCAGCTACCCGAGCGCGACCGACGAGCGGCAGATGCTCGACCGGATCGGTGCGCTCGACGTGCCGGTTCCGAAGGAGGTCGCGACCGTCGACCAGGTGCGCGCCGCGCGCCGCGTGGTCGGCTCGATCTACATCGACGATCGCGTGCGCGACTACATCGTTCACATCGTGCAGGCCACGCGCAAGCCGCGCGACTACGGGCTGCCCGAGCTCGCGCCGCTCGTCGAGTACGGCGCGTCGCCGCGCGCGACGTTGTGCCTGGCCGCGGCCGCGCGCGCGCACGCGTTCATTCGCCATCGCGCCTACGCCACGCCCGACGACATCAAGGCGATCGCGCTCGACGTCATGCGCCACCGCGTCGTCGTCACGTACGAGGCCGAGGCCGAGGAGGTGACGTCGGAGGACGTCGTGCGCCGGGTGTTCGAGCACCTGCCGGTGCCCTAGTGCTAGTGCGGCCGCCGGCCCTGACCTCGGGCGAGCTCGTCAGGCGCGCGAAGAAGATCGAGCTCGCGTCGCGGCGGCTCGTCGACGAGCAGCTCGCGGGCCAGTACCACTCGGTGTTCAAGGGGCGCGGGCTCGTGTTCTCCGACGTGCGCCCGTACTACGCGGGCGACGACGTGCGCGCGATCGACTGGAACATCACGGCGCGGATGAACGCGCCGCACGTCAAGCAGTTCGTCGAGGAGCGCGATCGCACGGTCAACCTCGTCATCGACATGAGCGCGTCGGGCTACTTCGGCTCGCGCGGCGCGAGCAAGCGCGAGCTGGCGGCGGAGCTCGCCGCGGTCGTCGCGTTCTCCGCGATCAAGAACAACGATCGGGTCGGGCTGTACGTCGTGACCGATCGGGTCGAGCGCTATGTCCCGCCCAAGAAGGGCCGCCGCCACGTCATGCGCGTGATCGGCGAGATCCTCGCGTTCCAGCCGCAGTCGCGGCGGACCGACCTCGCCGCCGGGTTGGATTTTCTCGCCAAGGTCGCGCGCCGGCGCAGCGTCGTGTTCCTGGTGTCGGATTTCGCGAGCGCGGGCTGGGAGAGCGCGCTGCGGATCGCGGCGCGGCGGCACGAGCTCGTGCCGGTCGTCGTCGGCGATCCGATGGAAGCCGCGCTGCCCGACGTCGGCCTGTTGACGATGGAGGATCTCGAGACCGGCGAGGTCGTCGAGGTCGACACCAGCTCGGCGGCGCGGCGCGAGTTCGCGCGGCGCGCGCGCGACGCGGCGGCGGCACGCGAGTCGGCGCTGCGGCGGCTGAACCTCGACACCGTCGAGGTGCGCACCGACGAGCCGTACGTCGAGGCGCTCGTCGCGTTCTTCAAGGCGCGCGCGAAGAGGATGGCGCATGGGTAGGGCGGTGGCCGGGCTGATCGTGCTCGTGGCGGCGGCTTCGGCTGCCCGCGCGCAGCCCGTGCAAGTTCCGCTCGACGCGTCGGCGCCCGAGGTGCGCGCGGCGGCGAGCCCGACGCAGGTCGTGCTCGGCGGCCGGTTCACGTTGTTCGTGACCGCGACATTCGGGCCCGGCGTCGAGGTCAACCTGCCCGAGCCGCTGCCGCTCGGGACCGCGTTCGAGGTCACGCGGCGCGCGAGCGAGGATCGCGCGGCGAGCGACGGCCGGCGCGAGCGCGAGTGGCAGCTCGACGTCACGGTGTGGGAGATCGGCGACCTCGACGTGCCGCCCGTGCCGGTCACGTTCACGGCGGGCGGGCACGCCGGCCAGGTCGCGACCAATCCGGTGCCGCTGCACGTCACCGGCGCGCTCGGCGACGTCGTCGACGATCCGAAGCTCCTGCGCGGCGATGCGCCGACGCTTCCGCTCGAGAGCCGCGACTGGATCTGGTTGTGGATCGCGGCAGGCGCCGGCGCGGTGGTGGTCGTCGCGCTCGCGGTCGCGATCGCGCGGGCGCGCAGGCGCCGGCGGGTCGCGCGGCTGGTCGCGGGCGCGGCGCACGAGGTCGGGGCCGCGCTCGATCCGGCGAGCGAACGCGCGCTCGAGCGGCTGCTCGCGATCGAGCGATCGGGCGTGCTCGACCGCGACGGCGAGCGCAAGCGCGGCTACACCGACATGGTCGGCGCGCTGCGCGACTACATCGCGGCGCGCTATCACGTCGTCATCGCGGAACGCACGACCGCCGAGCTCGTGCGCGTGCTCGCGCTCGTCGCGCCGGCGGCCGAGCGCGCGCGCATCGAGCCCTGGCTCGAGCGCTGCGACCTCGTCAAGTACGGCGGGTTTCGCACGAGCGCAGCCGAAGCCGCCGGCGTGCTCGCCGATGCGCGCGCGATCGTCGTCGCGACCACGCGCGCGGCCGGCGAGAAAGCGGCGGCATGAGGGTCGTGTGGCCGTGGCTGCTCGTGACCGCGCTCGGGCTCGCGTTCGGGCTCGGGCTCGCGAAGTACGTCGCGGACGGCAAGGGCGCCGAGCCGCTCGTGTGGCACTCGCCGCACGCGCTGGTCTTGCTGGGCGGCGCGCTGCTGGTCGCCGCGATCGCGTTTCACCTGCGCCGGCGGCGCGCGGCCGCGCTCGGATTCTCGCAGGTCGCGCTCGTCGGCGCGCGCGGTGCCGCGACGTGGCTGTCGGATCTTCCCGCGGTGTTGCGCGTGCTCGCGCTCGCGGCGCTCGCGTTCGCGCTCGCGCGGCCCGAGACGTATCGCACCGTCAAGCACGACATCGACACGGTCGACATCATGATCGTCGTCGACATGTCGAAGTCGATGGAGGAGACCGACCTGCCGCGCGATCGGCTCGACGCCGCCCAGCGCGTGATCCGCCGGTTCCTGCGCCGCACCAGCCACGATCGCATCGGCCTGGTCATCTTCGGCCAGCAGGCGATGCTGCAGTGCCCGCTCACCCTCGACACCAAGGTCCTCGAGCAGATCGTCGCCGACCTCGCGATCGGCGATGTCCCCGAGCTCGGCACCGCGATCGGCGATGGCCTCGGCCTCGCGCTCGCGCAGCTGCGGCGCTCCGACGCGAAGAGCAAGGTCGTGATCCTGCTGTCGGACGGCGATAACAACTGGGTCACGCGGTTCTCGCCCGACGACGCGGCGCGCGCCGCGCGCGACATGGGCGTCAAGGTGTACACGCTGCTCGTCGGCCGCGAGGAGGCCGACCTGTTCGGCGGGATGTCGGTCAACCCGGCCACGCTTCGCAACATCGCGCAGGTGACGGGCGGCGAGTTCTTCCGCGCCGACGACTACGAGTCGTTCGCGAAGGGCTTCGCGACCGTGCGCAGCCGGCTCGACACGACCAAGCGCACCGTCACCGAGCGCGTGCCGGATCATCAGCTGTTCGTCGGCTTCGCCGCGCTCGCCGCCGCGCTGGTCGCGCTCGAGCTCTTGCTCGCGCACACGCGGCTGCGGAGGCTGCCGTGAGGAAAACCGAGCGAAGCGAGGGGCGTAGGGGCAGGGCGGGCTTGTACGCGAGGCCGAGCGAAGCGAGGACCTCGCCGTGAGCTTCGCCAATCCAGTCGTGTTCTGGCTCGCGTGTGCGTCGCCCGTGCTCGTGATGGTGCTCTACCTGTACGACGAGCGGCAGCGCGCGCAGCTGACGATGCGGCTCGGCGAGCTGTCGGTCGTGAGTCGCGTGATGGCCACCGCGTCGCCGGGTCGGCGCGCGGTCAAGGCCGTGCTGGCGGCGCTCGGCCTCGCGCTCGTGCTGCTCGCGCTCGCGCGGCCGCAGATCGCGGGCAAGCGCAACGTCGAGCTGCGCGGGCTCGATCTCGTCGCCGCGGTCGACGTGTCGAAGTCGATGGTCGTCGACGACGTCGAAGCGACCTCCGCGATGACCGAGCATCGCGTGCCGGCGAGCCGGCTCGGCCGCGCGCGCGAGCTCGCGGCCGCCGTGATCGATCAGCTCGACGGCGACCGCGTCGCGCCGGTCGTGTTCGCGGGCGCGGCGTCGCACTTTCCGCTGACCGAGGATCGCGAGGTCGCGGCCGGCTTCCTGTTCGATCTGGGCCCGGCGGATCTGCCGCCCGGCTCGAACCTGGCCGAGGTGTTCCGCGTCGGCCGCTGCCTGCTGCGGCCGGATCTGTACGACGACCTGGGATGCGCGCGCGTCGGCCGTCGCGGTCACGGCGGCGATCCGCTGCCGGGCGAGCAGGCGAGCGCGAAGGAAGCGCGTGAACGAGACGACGACGTGCAGACGCGCGAGGAACGCGGCAAGGCGATCGTGGTCTTCACCGACGGCGGCGACAGCGATGCCGACACGCTGAAGGAAGTCGCGGCCGCGCACGAGCTCGGCATCGCGGTGTTCGTCGTCGGGATGGGAACCGAAGCGGGCGGCATCGTGCACGAGACCGATCGCGCGGGCAATGCGACCGCGGTGCCGAAGCGAGCGCGCGACGGCTCGACCGTCGTGTCCAGGCGCGACGATGCAGGGATGAAGGCGATCGCGGCGGCGGCGGGCGACGAGCGCCGGTACTTCGTCGCCGCCGATCGCGGCGAGGTCGACGCCGATGCGGCCGCGGTGGTCGCGGCGCTGCGCGCGGTCGAACGCGGCAACGCGACGAAGCAGATCGAAGAGCAACGCGACGTGTTCCAGCCGATCTTGTTCGCGGGCTTGATGCTGCTCGTGATCGAAGCGGCGATCGCGACGCGCAGACGGCGCGAGTATCCGGAGGAAGCATGAAGCGGGTGCTGTGGGTTGCGATGGTGCTCGCGCTCGGCGGGTGGGATCCGTTTCGCGCGCCGAATGCCGACGTCGACGCGGGCAATCGCGCGGTCGAGGATGGTCGCTGGGACGACGCGATCGCGGCGTACGAGCGTGCGGCGAAGGATCCGCACGTCGATCCCGACGGGCTCGCGTACGATCGCGGGACGGCGGAGCTCGGGAAGGCGAAGGCGACCGGCGGCGACGCGACGATGATGGAGCGAGGGCTGCGTGATCTGAAGCAGGCGGGCGGTTCGGCGGATCCGTGGGTGCGCGGCGCGGCGAGCTACAACCGCGGGAACGCGCTGCTCGGTGCGAACAAGGTGGATGACGCGATCGAGGCGTACAAGCAGGCGTTGCGAGATCAGCCGGGGATGATGGATGCGAGGGTGAATCTGGAGCTGGCGCTGCGGAGGAGGCAGAAGGAGAAGCAGAAGCAGCAGCAGCAACAGCAGCAGGGGCAGCAGCAGGGGCAGCAGCAGGGGCAGCAGCAGGGACAGGGGCAGCAGCAGCAACAGCAGCAGGGGCAACAGCAGCAACAGCAGCCACAGCAGCAGGGGCAGGGGCAGCAGCAGCAGCAACAGCAGCAAGGGCAGCAGCCGCCACAGCAGCAGGGATCCGGATCGGCAACCGGATCCGGATCGGCAACCGGATCCGGATCGGCAACCGGATCCGGATCAGCCGCCGGATCAGCCGCCGGCTCGGGCTCGGGAAAGGCCAAGGGCAAGCCGAGCAAGCGACAGGAAGGGCCCACCGATCAGAAGCTCGACGATCTCGAAGACTTGTCGCGGAAGCTGAGGCGCGAGGGGGCGCGGCGGCACGCGACGGGACGTGCGCCGGATCCCGACCGCGACTGGTAGAATTCGCGCATGGCGCCGCGGGTCCTCGTCGTCGACAAACAGGCCGCGACGCGCGACGCGATCGCGGAGCTGCTCGGCGAGCACGCAGGCGACGTCGGATGGGCGCCGCGCGACGGCGCGCTCGACCGCCTGCGCGCGACGCCCGCCGACGTCGTGCTGCTCGAAGCCGAGCCCGCGCCGTTGCCGGCGTTCGTGCGCGAGCTCGCCGCGACCGGCGCGCGCGTCGTGCTCGTCGCGTCGGGACCGGATGGCGCCGCGCTCGCGAGCCGGTGCGGCGCCGCCGACGTGATCGCGCGCCCGCTGTCGGCCGCCGAGCTCGCGTTTCGCGTCGCGCGCGCCGTGCCCGACTCCGCGCGCGCCGACAAGCGCCGGCCGCGCAAGAGCGACGTGCTCGTCGGCTCGGGAGCGTGGATCAAGGAGCTGTACGACCGGATCGCGATGGTCGGCGCGACCGACGTCACCGTCGCGATCTTCGGCGAGAGCGGCACCGGCAAGGAGCTGGTCGCGCGCACGATCCACAACTCGTCGCCGCGCCACGACGCGCCATTCGTCGTCGTCAACTGCGCGGCGATTCCGGAGGCGCTGCTCGAGGACGAGCTGTTCGGGCACGTGCGCGGCGCGTTCACCGACGCCACGCGCGATCGCGAAGGCCTGCTCGTGGCCGCGCACACCGGCACGCTGTTCCTCGACGAGATCGGCGAGCTGCCGCTGCCGCTCCAGGCCAAGCTGTTGCGCGTCTTGCAATCACAGGAGTTCCGCCGGATCGGCGACGACCAGGACCGGCGCGTCGACGTGCGCATCATCACGGCGACCAACCGCGATCTCGATCAGCTCGTCGCGCGCGGCGGCTTTCGCCAGGACCTGTACTACCGGATCAACGTGTTTCCATTGCACCTTCCGCCGCTGCGCGAGCGTCCGGAGGACATCGCGCTGCTCGTCCATCACTTCCTGCAGAAGTACAAGGCGCGGCTCGGCAAGGTGATCGACGGCGTGTCCGCGGCCGCGCTCGCGCGCCTGTCCGCCTACGACTTCCCGGGCAACGTGCGCGAGCTCGAGAACAAGGTCCACCAGGCCCTCGTCGTCGCGGCCGGTCCGCTCGTCGAGGAACGCGATGTCGCGCTGCCCGCGCTGGCCGCCGCGGCGTCTTCTCGCGTCGACGTGACGCGGCCGTTTCGTGATCTCAAGCACGAGGCGGTCGAAGCGTTCGAACGCGCCTACTTGACCGAGCTCCTGCGCGTGCATCGCGGCAACCTGGCTCAGGCCGCGCGCGCGGCCGCAATGGATCGCAAGAACCTGTGGTCCTTGGTGGAGCGGCACGGGCTCGATCGCGGTCGCTTCAAGAAGCCGTGACGACGCGACGAGCTATACTCGGGAATGACTCCGCGCCTGCTCGACCCCGCCACCGTGCTGTCGACGTTCGTGCACCCGATGCGGCGCTTGAGCGAAGTGCCGCGCGACGAGATCGAGGTGTGGCCCTACGTCGACGAGCTCCCGGACGATCCGACCGACGGCAACGACGTCGAGTGCGTGTACCGCAGCGCCGATGGCCGCTGGGATCACGTGCTGATCCCGACCGCGGTCGATCCGATGTACCTCGTCGTCGTCGTCGATGTCGAGCGCAACGAGGTGCTCGGCCATCACGTGTTGACGCTGAACGACCAGTACGGCCTACCGCAGCTTGCTGGCGAGCGCGTTCAGTAGATCGTGATCGGCCGCGATCCGGCGCACCGCGGCCGCCGACACCACACCGGTGTCGAGCAGCTTCGCGAGCGAGCGCTCGAGCGGGATCATGCCGGCCTCGCGCCCGGACTGGATCGCGGTGGGCAGCGTGTGCAGGTCGCCCTTGCGGATGATGTTCGCGACGGCGGTCGTCACCGGCACGAGCTCGACCGCGGCCGCCCGCCCGCCGCTGGTGCGCGGGAGCAGGAACTGCGTGACGACCGTGCGCAGGCACGCCGCGAGCTGCTGGCGGATCTGGCGCTGCTGGTTCTCGGGAAACGCGTCGATCACGCGGTCGACCGCGCCGGCCGCGCTCGACGCGTGCAGCGTCGCGAGCACGAGGTGACCGGTCTCGGCGGCGGTCAACGCGGCGGCGAGCGTCTCGCGATCGCGCAGCTCGCCGATCAGGATCACGTCGGGCGCCTCGCGCAGCGCCGCCCGTAGCCCGTCGAGAAACGTCGGCACGTGCGCGCCGAGCTCGCGCTGGTGCACGAGCGAGCGCCGGGGCTGGAAGCGATACTCGATCGGATCCTCGATCGTGATGATGTGCGCGGCGCGCTTCTGGTCGAGCATGTCGACGAGCGCGGCGAGCGTGGTCGACTTGCCCGAGCCGGTCGGCCCGCACACCAGCACGAGCCC
>Ga0335083_10008393_pt1 | contig 12611 bp, 19 predicted proteins | sample Lox_Sample_42_FD_206716 | JGI IMG/M metagenome (GOLD analysis project Ga0335083, IMG submission 206716) | Soil microbial communities from Loxahatchee National Wildlife Refuge, Florida, United States - Lox_Sample_4.2 | ecosystem: Environmental > Terrestrial > Soil > Wetlands | place: USA...
CTGTCTCGCGATACCGCGGCAGACAGCCGGCTTGGTATGACTTAGGCGGCCAGGATGAGTGCTGGCCCGAGGGGCGAGATGCCAACTCCCTGATCTGAATGTGCCACGTCGAGGTCGGTGAGGAAGCCCCTACGGTAGCTGCGCCCAGGCGTAGACGCTGTCGTCGGCATCGGTCCCGCCCCGGCGGCACAGCAGGCTCAAACCCTGGTATGTCAGGCGGCGCAGTGGGCGCGGCCTGTCGCTGGCCGCGCGGCATACTGGCTGGTGCTCGGGGTGGGCGGCCAGCCGCCGAGCCTCGCAGGTCGCGAGGCGGCCGGGGCGGGCATCTCGGTGATGAGCTGGCGGATCCATCGCATCCGGATCGCGGCGGCCTCGGGGTGGTCGCCGAACTCCTGGGCCATCTGGCTGGCGCAGCCTGCGACACCGAACTGCCGCACGGTACGGCTGATCACCTCGGCCAGCGCCCATGGGGCGGGGGCATCCGATCGCTGCAGCCCCGACGCGAACAGGGCCACGCATCGTGCGTCAGTCACGTTCAACCGGGTCATGACGAGCCTCCTCGCATTCGCCTACCAGGTTCACATATAGTAATATGATTAAACCGATTAGGTCAAGATACTCCTCATGCAGACGCTGCTGCGAACATGTAGATCCGGGAGCAGGTGATGTGTGCCGCGGCGGCGCGCATCATCTCCAGGTCCTCGGTCATCCGGGTCGCCGAGGTCGTTGACCACGACTCTGGCGCCCTGCGCGGCGAAGGCCAGGGCGTGCGCCCGGCCGATGCCGTTCCCTCCGCCGGTGACGACGGCGACACGCCGGGTTGCTGGTGCTGATGACATGGGCGGTGCACACCCTTTCGTTCGGTTCAATGGTTTTCAGTACTGAGGTCCGCCAGGAATGGCTAGTGGGCCAGCAGGGATGCCGCGCCGGTAATGCCCGCGACCTTGCCGTCGAGCCTGCCCATGTCTGTCTCCAGTCGTACGAATTAAGCATAATTAGTAAACTGATTCTACGCTAGGTGCGGCCGTATGGCCAGCGGCATGACCGCGGTGGCGCCAGCGTCGACCGGGAGCAGCGCAGCGGTGATGTAGCGGGACTGGTCGGAGGCGAGGAACACCGCCGCCCAGGCGACGTCGAAGGCGTCGCCCTCGGTCACCGAGCCCGGCACGGCGGCGCCGAGGTTGTTCACCAGCACGGTGACCGGGCCGAACCGCTCCGCAGCCGTCTCGGCCGCCCGCATGCAGTCTTCGCCAGCGGTGACGTCCGCCTCGACCGGCATCGCCACGCCGCCTGCCGACTCGATGACGGCAACGGTCGCGCCTGCCCGCGGCCGCGACAGGTCTACCACCGCCACCCGGGCGCCGCACTCCGCCATCGCGACCGCGGTGGCAGCGCCCGTGCCGTACCAATCACCCTCCGACCCGGCCCCAGTGACCACCGCGACCTTGCCCGCCAGCCGCCCCGCTGCGCCGTTCACCGTTGTGCCCATGGCCCCGCGGTCAGCGCCCAGTGAAGGTGGCTGGCCGGCGCTCGCGGCAGGCTGCGAGCCCCTCGGCGCGGTCCGCCGTTCCGAACAGCCTGCCGACCGACTCGCGCTCATAGCCGATCGCCGCCGCCAGGTCCAGGCCGAGGCTCTGGTCGACCAGGCGCTTGCCGGCCGCCAGGGCCAGCGGTGCGCCGGCCGCGAGCCGCGCGGCGAGGCCCAGCGCCGCGGTGAGCGCCTGGCCGGGCCCGGCCAGCTCGTTGACCAGGCCGACTGCGTGGGCCCGCTCGGCGGTGATGGGCTCACCGATGACCTCGATCATCCCGGCGATGAACTCGCGGAAGGCGCGGGCGTCGGGGAGCGCCTCGATCTCGTCGAGGTCAGCCCCTGCGCTGAACGCGCGCCCCGCGCCGGTGATCACCAGCGCCCGGACCCGCTCGTCGGCCGCCGAGGCGGCGACCGTGCCGGCCAGCAGGCCGAGCACGTCGCGGCCGATCGCGTTCAGCCGGCCCGGGCGGTTCAGGGTCAGTACGGAAACCGGGCCGTGCGCCTGTATGAGCAGGGCCGGCTCCGGCGCGGCCTGGTCCGCCTGGGCCCGGCCTGCCCGGTCCGGGCCCCCCGGGCGCGGTCTGCCTCAGATCGGTCCGCGTGGGCCTGGCCGGTACGTATTGAGTCCATCGCCGGGCTCAGGCCATGGTGAGGCCGCCGCTGACCGACAGCGTCTGCCCTGTGATATAGGCGGCCTGGTCGGAGGCGAGGAAGGCGACCGTGCCGGCGATGTCGGCGGGCTGGCCGATCCGGCGCAGCGGGATGGCGCGAGCCAGCCCGTCCACGAGCTTCTGGCTGTACGTGGCTACCTGGTCGAGCAGGGCGGTGTCGGTCGGGCCGGGGCAGACGCTGTTCACCGTGATACCGTGCCGGGCCACCTCCCTGGCCAGCGCCTTACCGAAGGCGATGATGCCGCCCTTGGTGGCCGAGTACACTACCTCGCCGGACGAGCCGACCCGGCCGGCGTCCGAGGCGATATGGATGATCCGGCCGCCGCCCCGCTCGATCATCCCGTCCAGCACGGCGCGGGTGACGGTGATGGTGCCGCGCAAGTTGACCGCGATGATCCGATCCCAGGTCTCCTCCGCCGAGTCTACGAAGAGCTCGACCACGTCGATGCCAGCGTTGTTGACCAGGATGTCTATCGGGCCTAGCTCTGAGGTCGCCAGGCCCACCGCGGCGCGGACCGACGCGCCGTCCGCGATGTCCGCGGGCACGCCTGCTGCCCGGCCGCCGTGGCGCTCGGTGAGGCCGACCGCGACCTTGGCCGCCGCCGCGCCGTCCAGGTCGCACGCCGCGACCGCCGCGCCCTCGGCGGCTAGGGCATCGGCGATCGCCTCGCCTATGCCGCGGCCCGCGCCGGTGACCATCGCCGTTTTCCCCTGCAGTCTCACGCGTCCTCCCCCAGAACCGCCTCATTGGCGGATGAGTTCCCGGCTTAGCTATATGTGTGACTTATTATACTCATATAGGCTAGCTAGCCGCCACCCGCCCGCCGAGGCGACCGGGCGGGAGCGGCGGGCACCGGTACACCCGGAAGGCCTCCCGCAGCGCGGGCCGGGCCACCGCGAACTCGGCCATCAGGGCCGCCTCGGACGGCAGCGCATCGCCTTCGGCCAGCTCCCCGCACGATCTTGCGCCGCAGGTCCGCGGCAACGAGCTCGGCGGTCTTCGGCACCCGGATCTGGCGGCCGAACGGGACTGTCCCGTCAGACGTCAGCGCATAATCAGTCGTAGTGTCGAACCACACGCGGGCGCAGCGGGCCGCGCTTCCGCCTCAGGACAAAAGCTCCACGATCGTGGCTGTGGTGCGCTCGCCCAGGACTACCTTGGCCGACTCGGCCAGGTGTTTGCGCCACAGTTCCTCGGCTTCCTCCCCGCTGCGCTTGCGGATAAGCTCGACGAGCCTGGTATGTGCCCGCAGCGCGATCTTGACGAGTTCCTGCTCATGCTGCCAGTCGTGGCTTTCCGCGTAGGCCCGGTCCCCCTCGCGGATGATGTCGGCGACCATCGCGGTGAGAACCTGAAGCGTCTCGTTTCCAGAAAGCTCGACGATGAGCCGGTGGAATTCAGCGTCGGCGGCGAATGTGGCGCCCTGGTCTTCCACGGACTCGCGATGACGGTCCACTGCCTCCTGCAACCGGGTGAGATCTGCCGATGTGCGGCGCGTGGCCGCCATCCGGGCGGCGGCCGACTCCAGGACGGTGCGGATCTCGTAAACATCGGACAGCAGCGTTCCCCGGTACTGCAGCACGAGGCCGACCTGCCGGGCGGCAACGCCGATGTCGGGCACCTGCACCCGCGCCCCGCCCCGCACGCCTCGCCGCACGGTGATGGCTCCTTCGGCTTCCAGGATGCGGAAGGCCTCCCGGAGCGTGGGGCGCGAGACACCGAATTGCTCCATCAGCACGCTTTCGGGGGGCAGTTGGTCGCCCTCCTTGAGCTCGCCGAGCACGATCTGGCGGCGCAGGTGCGCTGCCACCATCTCCCCGGCCTTCGGCACCCGGACTGTCGAGATTCCCGTGACCACGTTCAAGCCATCCCCTCAGGCCCTGCTGGCCTGGTTCCATCTCGTCACGGAGCCAGGTCGGTCTCTTATTGAAATAAGTATACGAGGGTAACGCTATCGATATGGGATGTTGCGCACGCGATCTTGCGGCAGGCGCACCCAGGGTCCAGCCAGCCGGGTGCGCCAGCCATGCTCTGCCGGTCCGCGGACCGGCCCACTGCCCGGCGCGTGACGCCCTGCTAGGCGACGCGCTGCCAGGTACCCCGCACGGCGCCTGCCCGGCCGGTCTCGTGCTCGGCACGGCGGCGTGCGGCGGGCCGGACGCGAGACGAGAAGTAACACCCGGGCAGCGGGGGCGGCGGTCCCAGCGGCCTGTGCAGCAGGGTCAGCCACAGGCTTATCCGGGACAGACTCGTGCCCACCATAATCAGATAAATAATTTAGCTGCTCAAGTCCGACTGGCGCGCATCCTCCACCGCGCGGAACTCCGGCGACCGCTTCTCCTTCAGGGCTGCGAGGCCTTCGGCGGCCTCAGGGAGGCCGAAGCCGAAGAACTCGTAGCCGAGCGACGCGTCGAACAGCGGGCCGGCCTGGCGGTACCAGTTGTACAGCGAGTACTTGGTCCAGCGCACCGCGGTGGCCGGGAGGCCGGCCAGGTCCCTCGCGATCGCCACGGCCCGTTCGGGTACCTCGTCATCGTCCACGCACAGCGATACGAGCCCGATCCGCTCCGCCTCCTCGCCGGTCAGCGCGGCGCAGGAGAGCAAGTAGTACTTGGCCTTGGCCATGCCGCACAGCAGCGGCCAGCAGATCGCCGCGTGATCGCCAGCCGCGACACCCAGCCGGGCATGGCCGTCCACGATCGTGGCGGAGCGCCCGGCAACCGAGACGTCCGCCAGCAGCGCGACCACCAGGCCGGCCCCGACCGCCGGACCGCAGATGGCCGACACCACCGGCTTGGAGCAGTTGATCACCCCGTAGACCAGGTCGCGCGGCTCGCGCATGACCCGGGCCCGGACGCTGACGTCCTGCATCATCTCCTCGTGCATGTCGAACGAGCCGCCGGCCGAGAACGCCCGGCCCGCTCCCCTGACGACGACCGACCGGACGTCGTCGTCGCGGTCCATCTCGGCCCAGACGTCGGCGAGGTCCCGGTCCATCTGCGGGCCCACTGCGTTCAGCCGCGGCGCGTCCAGCACGATCTGCAGCACCCCCGAGCCCAGCGTCTCGCAGCGCAGGCTCGGGAATTCCTGATAGCGATTGGTCATCGGGGCACGACCTCCCCAGACTGGTGTCGCACAGTAGTACGCAGCGCCGTCCGCGCCTTCCTGGGGCCAGTTCAGGCATCAGGGCCGACGCGGGCGATTCGGGTTGGCGGCGACGGCCCGGATGACCCGGGCCGATCTGCCGCGCCTGGCCTGGCGCGCCCGGCGCTGCTTGTCTCGCCCCTCGGTCAGCAGATCATCGGCGTCGGTCTCGATGAACAGTGTCACGAACATCGGGTGCATGATGGTCCTCCTCCAGCTGGCCGGGTCACTGTTGCCTGCCGGGTCGGCGCCGTGGCCTGCGCCCGCCCGGGCGGCTGGTACGTGATGTCCGGCCTCTGTCCTATATAGTACAATTATTGAATTAATTTTGCAAGCGCGCCGGCATGCTTCTGTAGTCCGCCGAGCTGGCGGCGTGGTCGATGCCTGCCGTGCTGACTACGCCCCGCCTTGCGGCGATTCCCTGCCGTCCCCTTAGGAGCGCAGGACGGTGCCCGGGCGCGCGCCGGTCAGCTCGCCGCGGTCTCGCACGTACCGCGTCAGCATCAGCGTGGTGTCGCCGATCGCGCACATCATCTGCAGGTGGGCGCCTGCGTCGCTGTTCGCCATGACCGAGGCCGAATGGGTGAGCTTCCCGGCCACCCCGGCGGGGTCGGCGTTGGCCACCCCACTCCCACGATGCCCGCGGCCACGTCGTTGTCCAGCAGCCAGTCGGCGAGGACGTCGGAGGGGTGGCCGCCACGGTCGGCGACGAGGTCGGCCAGGGTCGCGCCCACCCAGCGCTCGTGGTCCGGCTGGGTGACCGACACCAGACGGATCCGGTCCGGGTGCTTGTGCGGGATCACCGGCGACCCGGAGTTCTGCCAGGGGCTCGTGGCCAGGCTGGTGGCGCAGCGGGGACGGGTGGACTAGCTGGTCAACAACGCCGGCCTCCTTGCCTTCCGGCCGCGCGATACTGCGGCGATGACCGCAGCGGGTAATCGGGGGTTCGGGGGTCGTCCCCCCGAATCACTGAGTGCCGAAGAGTTTGGCGGCGTTGTCGCGGAGGATCTGGCGCTGCTCGCCGGGCGTGAGGCCGTTCAGTAGGCCCGCGAACTCGGCCGGCTCGGCCAGGCCCTCGGCATGCGGGAAATCCGAACCCATCACCAGGCAGTCCACGTCGGGCAGGTCGCGGACGATGCGCGGGATGTCGTCCTCGGGGTAGGGGACGACCCGGACGTGGCGCCGGAAGATCGCGCTCGGCCGTTCGGTCAGCTTGCCGCCGATCCACGGGCCGTTGCGGCCCATGCCGCGACTCTTGTCCATGTGCTCGGTGAAGTGCGGCACCCAGGACGCGCCGAACTCCGCGACCAGCACGTCCAGGTCCGGGAACCGGCCGAAGAGGTTGTCGAAGATCAGCGCGGACAGCGTGTCCTCGATCGGCCGCTCGCCGTACAGGTTGTTCCACTGCCAGGCGGACATGTGCCACGAGCCCGGCCAGGGGTTGTGGCCCCATGCCGCGGCGATGTTCTCGTTGTACCAGTTCTCCATGATGTGGAAGGCCAGGGTGGCACCGGCCTCGTTCATCCGGGACCAGATCGGGTCGAAGTACGGGTCGCCCGGCGAACGGCCGTAGGCGGGGCCGGTGGGCAAGAGGATGATCCGGGCACCCTTGTTCAGCACGAAGTCAAGCTCTTTGACCGCGAGGTCGCGCTCGGCCAGCGACAGCAGCGCGGGAGCGAAGATCTTGCCGTCCCGGCTGAACCCCCACTCCTCGTCGAACCACTGGTTGAACGCGTGGATGTTGGCGTACGCAGCGGGTACGTGCTTGACGTAGTTCTCCACCGACAGCGCCATCGCCGAGGGGAACACGACGGCCCGTTCCACCCCCTGGGCTTCCATGAGCTTGAGCCGGGCCTCCCGGTCTAGGTACTCCGGGCGCATCGGCTCGGGCTGGTAGGTCTCCTCGGGGTTGCCGGAGGCCATCTGGCGGAGCATCTCCTTCAGCGAGCCCGGCCGGTAGGCCAGGTCGAAGCCGAGGCCCTGCTCGGAGTTGAACACCGCGATCCGGTCGGCCGCGAGAATGCGTTCGGTGCCGTCTTGTAGCCGGACCGGCGCGATCGCGTACTGCCGCCACCGGTCCGGCAGGTAGCGGGTGAACGAGTCACGCGTTTCGTAGCAGTGGGTGTCGCAGTCGAACAGCCCGTATTCCAGCCCGGTCATCTGAGCCCTCCGGTGGTCGCCTCAAGAAGAAAATCATATAACGTTTTTTACTTATTAGCTATGCGCTCGCGGCCACTCAGCCGACTTTGCCGGATTAGATCGGTCCGGGTGCGGCGGGCACGCGCGCGAGGGCGAAGAACTCGGCGCGGGACCGGGCGTCGGTGCGCAGCGTGCCCAGCAGGGCCGATGTGACGGTGGTGGCGCCGAGGGCGCGAATGCCGCGTTGAGTCATGCGCGTGTGCTCGGCCTCGAGCACCACGCCGACCCCCCGGGGACGCAGGTTAGCGTCGAGGCACTTGGCGCCGGCCGGGTGCCGTTGGCTGAACCCAGCGTGGTCATGGAGCCGACGTCGGGGACGGGGCGGACGAGGCGGCCGGGACCTCAGCCGGGCCCGGGCGCCAGGAGGTGGCCAACAGCAGCGCGGCACCGCCGATGCCCGCGAGCGCGGCAACGGCCAGTCCGGCCCAGCCGTGCAGGCCGAACCCGGCCGCGTGGTCGACCGACCAGCTGCCCGCGCCGAGCGCGCCGATCGCGCAGGACACCAGCGTGATCATCAGCACGTATTCGTAGCCCTCGCCGGGCCGGAAGATGAAAAAGCCGTTCCCGGCATGGTTGGCGACCAGCGCGACGACCATCGTCCCGACCACGGCTGCCGCAGCCAGCGGGGTGAGCAGGCCGAGGACCAGGAGCGCGCCCGCGCCGAGTTCGGTGACCGTGGCGGCCAGCGCGTGCACCCGGCCGGGCCGGATGCCGATGGACTCGAACCACCGCGCCGTCCCGGGCAGCTTGCCGCCGCCGAAGGCGTGGTTCCAGCCGTGCGCGATCATGGTGCCGCCGACCACCAGGCGGAGCACGAGCGCCGCGATATTCACACTGTTCATTCCACCTGCCTGAGGGTTGCTGCCGGACGGGAATGCGGTCGCCTGCGCCGGGTCGTGGATTGACCCAGCAAGTACATTAATATAACTTAGCTGACTGAATATCAAGACAAGGAGCGGTCATGCGGAACGCCTGCAGGCAGCCGGGATGAAGGACCGTTGCGCTGGCCGCCACCATACTCGAGGTGACACCCGGAGACCTGGAGGTAGCCAACTCGGCGGTCGCCGTCCGCGGCGAACCGGCCTCGGCGCTGCCGTTCGCACAGCTGGCCGCGCTCGCCTACTTCGGGCACGCGAGCCTGCCCGAAACGGCACCGGTCGCGTTGGAGGTGACCGAGCGGTTCAAGGCTCCGCCCTTCATCTTCTCCTACGCCTGCCACGCGACCGCCGTGGAGATCGACCCGGTCACCGGCCGATCAACGACGCACTCGCGCCGATCGGTATCCACCTCAGCAGGCCGCCGATGAGCCCAACGGCCATCTTCGCCGCCCTGCTCGCCCGGGGGGACGACCGACCCGCGAGCGGCAAGGTGTGAAAAGGGGTTTACATGGTTCTGCGGATGATCGTCGGCCTAGTGCTGACCGTGGTTGCGCCGGGGATCGCGTCGCGGCGGTTGTGGTGGCTGAAGCGGCTGGCGCTCGCCGGGCAGCCCGCCCCGGAGCGGGTGGCCGCCGTCCGCCAGCACCCGGGCGAGCGCCTCCGGGGCCAGCAGGCCTGTCTTGTCCACACCCTGCCCGAGCCGGACGATCTCCATCCGGCGGGTCACGTCGGTCAGCCAGGCGCGGCCGGGGTCCACATCCGCCACCAGGAGCCGCAGCGCGTTCGTTCCGCAGTCCACGGCGGCCACCCGAACGGCCATCAGCCCTCCCCGGGGAGATATGGCCCCGGCAGCCGCCATTCGCCCACCGCGCCGAGCGCCTCACAACCGAACGGGTTCATGCCGCCTGCCGCTGGCTCGTGGGCGACCAACGCATCCGGGCACTTGCCCGCCAGGGCATTCCGTCGGCCGACTGAGTACCTAACGGCTCCAGTCCCCCCTCCGCGCGGCCGCCCCGCCCCGCGCCAGGTAGTCGTGATGTGCGATCGGGTAGCTGCACTACATCAGCGAGGGCGACCTGGCCCGCCGCCGGTACGCGCTCACCAGCAAGGTGCCGGCGCTCCGTGACCGCGAGATCGCCAGCGTCGCCCGCTACCAGCGCCAGTTCCGCGAGTTCATCGCCGGCTGGATGGCCGATACCGCAGAGCCCGACCCGCTGCGCGCCGAGCTGATGGCAGCCTCCGTCGTCGCGGCCCACAACCACGTGCTGCGCCGTTGGCTGCGCGGGGAGAGCCCCGACCCGGTCCGCGAAGTCGACGACGCGCTGCGCCTGGTGATCGGCATGTTCACTGCGCCCGTTGGCACGCCAGATGGCGGTACCACCGTCATAGCGTTCCGCACCGGCCAGGAAATACACGCGCTGATCCCCGCACTGCGGCGCCTCACCGAGAACTCGCCCGGGTAAGCTCCGTGCGCAAGCTCTCAGGTCGGGCGGCCCCGGCTGTAATGTTCCGAACTACCCGCCCTGAGAAGGTGCTGATGTTATCGATGAGTCTCACCGAAGCGCGTCGTAGTCATGCTCACCGAGCTGTCGACACCAGAGGCGAAACCCCTCTGGCTTTCAGGAAGCGCATACGCGAGTTGCTCAGCGACTGACATGATCGCTGGCTACACGGGGGCGATGAGTGAACGGCCCGTCCGGCCCGTTCTCGGTCGGTCAGATGTGCACGCCGACGCTGGCCTGCAGCTGGATCAGGTGTTCGGCATGCCGGTCGAGAGCCCGGTCCTCCTCGGTACGGGGCTGCCAGTGGGGTGCGGGCGTGGGCCGGCCCGAGTCATCGAGTGCGACGAACACGAACAGGCAGTGAGTTGTAAGGTCGAGCCGCTGCGTCTTGGGATCACCGGCTCGGACATGGATTGATATGTGCATGCTGGTACGGCGGGTGTGCAGCAGCCGAGCCTCTGCTTGGACTATCCAACCTATGCGCAACGGACGGTAGAAACGGACTCCGCCTGCATATACCGCGACGCTTTCGGTGCCGCTCCAACCGACCGCGCACACGTAAGCCGCCTCGTCGATCCACCGCGTGACCGTGCCACCGTGGACGTTGCCGCCGTAGTTGACGTCGGTGGGGGTGGCAAGGAAACGCAGCGTCGTGCTCGGCGCCGTGCCGGCCTCAGAGTAGGTCTGCTCCTTCATGGACGCCTCGATCTCAGCGCGTACCCCCATGAGCTGGATGGCACGGGCTTGTCGCTGCCGGTCCTCGGCCGACTCCGGCTGCCACACGGGGACCGGCACCGTCTGGCCAACCGAGTCCACCGCCACGAAGACGGTCAGGCAGCGGGTGGCCTCAGTAAAAGCATGGTGTTTCGGGTCGGCCGACGTCACCGTGACGAGGATGTGCATGCTAGAGCGCCCGGTGTGCACCAGCCGGGCTGTGACCTCGACGAGTTCTCCGCTGCGCACCGGCCGGGTGAAGTGGACGTCACCGATGTAGGCGGTGACGCAGTAGTGGGCGCTCCAGCCCACGGCGCAGGCGTAGCCAGCCTTGTCGATCCACTCCAGCAGCTTCCCGCCATGAACGGTACCGCCGTAGGTGACGTCCATCGGAGCGGCCAGGAACCGTAGGACGATCTGCCTGGCCGATGCCGTCATCATCCGCTCCTTCGCTCCGGCTCGGTCGCTGCCGCGTTCAGGCCAGCTCGAACCGTGGGTACTCGGGCCTGTGCCGCGCCAGAATCCAGCGTATCGGCCTGAACTACGGCTATCTGATGCGGTGGGCAGGCAAGAAATACAGGCGGCTCCGCCCTTACAAGTGGCTCAAGGCATGGTGGTCCGGGCTCCTCTACCGCGCTCCGAACTTCTCACCCGGAGCGTCCTGCTACGGGCTGAGCTGGGAAGAGGGCCGGCCTTTATGGGTCATGTATTGGTAGTAACATCTAGCTGAGCGGAGGTTGGTCATCCCGATGCCAAGAGCAGCCAGCGAAACAGGGCCGGCCGGCGTGTCGTCGGTCATCCGTGTCCGCGAGTTGGCTGAGCCGGTTGCCAGGGAAATCGGCCGCTGGATCCGCTGCGGCGAGCTGAAGGAAGGGGAGGCGCTTCCTGCGGACCGGATGCTGATGCAGCAGTTCGGGGTGAACCGTTTGACGGTGCGCGAAGCCTTCAGGATCCTTGAGTCGGAGTCGCTTGTTTCTATCGACTGCGGTCCGCATGGCGGGGTGAGGGTTCTGGTATCAGGCCATCACGCTGCCGCGCGGTACCTCGCATCACTGATGGAGCACGCCGGGGCCGGCCTTCGCGACACCTATCAGGACTGCAGCCTCATCGAACCGGCCTGTGTCTCGATGCTGGCGAGAAACCGTACTGCTCATGACCTGGTACGCCTCGAAGCCGCGATAGGCAGTGCTCGGCTGGCCGGAGATGATCCCGGGAGAATGATAAGGGCGGAAGGCGATTTGCGGGTCCGGCGATGTCGATCGCGATGATGTCGGCGCCTTCTTTGGCCAGCCGGACGCAATGCGCACGGCCCTGGCCGCGCGCGGCACCGGTGACGAAAGCGACGCGACCGGTCAGGCGTCCCATGCCGCCCTAGCCGTGGGTGACCGGGAACGTGATAGGCAGGCGGATCGCGGCGCGAACGCCGTAGTTTGTGTACACCACCTGCTCACCAGGGGTTACCTCATAATCCGGAATGCGCCGCAGGAACTCCTCGATCGCCAGGCGCAGCTCGAGGCGGGCCAGGTTCGAGCCCGGGCAGCGATGCGGCCCGGCCGCGAATCCGACGTGCGCGTTGTGGGGGCGCGCGAAGTCGACCGTCAGCGGGTCCTCGAACGCGCTCGGGTCCGCGTTCGCCGCCGCCCAGAGCACCTCCACCATGGCCCCGGCCGGGAAGCGACGGCCGCGGATGTCGATGTCCTCGGTCACCCACCGGTGCCCGAGCGGCACAGGTGACTCGAACCGCATCAGCTCCTCGATCACCCGCGGCAGCTGCCCCAGGTCGGCCACGACCTGGCGGCGCTCGTCCGGATGGTCGGCGAACCAGGCGAGCAGGCAGGATAGCGCACAGGGCGTGCCCCCGGCAGCGGCTCTGGTCGACGGTAACTCGCATGCGCCTCATCTCCAGGGCTGGTTCGCCTGGCAGCCCTCACGGGCCTCGAACGCGAATCATTTTAAATAACTGAATGATTT
>Ga0335083_10008395_pt1 | contig 12609 bp, 8 predicted proteins | sample Lox_Sample_42_FD_206716 | JGI IMG/M metagenome (GOLD analysis project Ga0335083, IMG submission 206716) | Soil microbial communities from Loxahatchee National Wildlife Refuge, Florida, United States - Lox_Sample_4.2 | ecosystem: Environmental > Terrestrial > Soil > Wetlands | place: USA: Florida...
TCTCCGGGACGGGAAAATCGAGGCTCGTCTTCACGTTCACTGCAGCGTCCATCACAAAATCCTTTTCGCGCGCCTGATGTTAGCACGGATCGGAGCGCGATGGCTTCACACCGGCGCCGCAGTTGCATCATAAGTGAACAACCAATCGTAGCGTTCCCTGACGCGGTCCGCTTGCCATTCCCGTGCAATGTGGGCTTGCGCGCCTTCGGCGTTGGCCAAATCGCGGCTGTGCAGGCGCGGAATCATATCCGCCGAGGCGGTGACCGCCTTGTTGGCGCGCGGTACCCGCGCCGCCTCGTAGCGCGCAAACGCGGTGACGTGATCGTTTGGATATTTCTCGAGACAGCGCGCCAGAACCAGCGCATCTTCGAGCGCCATCACGGCGCCTTGGGCCAGAAACGGCACCATCGGATGACAGGCGTCGCCAAGAAGTGTGCACCGGCCCTTGGTCCAGGTGCCCATGATGGGCCGCAGCGCCAGCGCCCATTTGTACGGCACCTCGACGCTGCGGATGATCGCCTGGATGTCCGCGTGCCAACCGCGAAAGTCGTTGGCAAACTCTTCAGTCGTGCCGCGCACGTTCCAGCCCTCTACCGTCCAATCACTGCGCTCGACGATACCGACGAAGTTGAGAAGTGAACCTCCGCGCAACGGATATTGCACGGCGTGTCCGCCGGGCCCGGCCCATTGCGTGGCGACCGTGCGCGAGACCGTCGGCGGAAGCTTTTCCATCGGCACCACGCCACGCCACGCGGTGACGCCGCAGAATTGCGGTTGCGGCGTGCCGAAGAGGATGCCGCGCAGCACCGAATGCACGCCGTCGGCACCGATCACGAGTTTCGCGGTCACCGGCGCCCCGGATTCGAAACGAAGCTCAACGTGGTCGTCGGTTTGTGCAAGCGCGACACACTTGCGGCCGAGGTGGATCGCGTCCGGCTTTTCGCGCAGCAGCGCCTGCGCGATCGCGTTATGCAGGTCGCTGCGATGCAGCGTCAGATAGGGCGAACCATAGCGCTCGACCGATTCCAAACCGAGGTCGAACATCTTCCAGGTCTGCCCGGTATCCCACAGCCGCACTGCTTTGCCTGCCGGCTCGACCTGCACCTTCTCCAATGCCGCCGCGAGCCCCAGCGCGTGGAGTACGCGGGAGCCGTTGGCGCTGATCTGCACGCCGGCTCCAAGTTCGCGAAGTTCCGGCGCCTGCTCGTAGACATCGACGTCGATGCCGCGGCGGATCAATGCGAGCGCCGCGGTCAGGCCGCCGATGCCGCCGCCGACTATGGCGATATTGCTGGACATTTAAGCTGGATTTGCCCGCTGCCGGTCAGGCAGCTTCGCCCGCAGCGTTGCGGTTGAGATCGACGAAAATATCATCGTCCTTCGGTACGACCTGGTACGTGCGCAGCGGAATTTCGCAAGGCGCTTGCACCGCCTTGCCCGTCGGCACATGGAAAGAGCCGAAATGCATGCAGCATTCGATCACGTCGCCCTCGAGCATGCCATCGGCTAGGCTCGCCGCGGCATGCGTGCATTCATCGTCGGTGACGTAGAAAGCACCATCGATGTTATAGACCGCGAGCGTGTTGGACCCAACCGACACGGCCTTGACTGAACCCGGCGCCACATCAGCCTTGGCGCAGACGCGCACGACATTTCCGGCATTATCCGCCATCAGATACCTCCATCGCGATTTGCGCTTACAATAAACGCAACAGGAACGGAAGCCATGCAGGTTCTCGTGGTCGGCGCTGGTGTGATCGGATTGGCAATTGCCCGCGCCGCAGCGCTCCGTGGCCACGATGTGGTCGTCGCCGAAGCAACCGGCGGTATCGGCAATGGCGTCTCCTCACGCAACAGCGAGGTGGTGCATGGCGGCATCTATTATCCGACCGGCTCGTTGCGCGCCCGGCATTCGACCCGCGGGCGGCGCATGCTTTATGAATTCTGTGCCTCGCACGGTGTCGCTCACAACAAATGCGGCAAGCTCATCGTGGCTACGAACGCCGAGGAGCTTGCCAAGGTCGAGACGCTGATGGCGCAGGGCGAAACCAACGGCGTCGAAGGCCTCGAACTGATCGGCGGCAATGCGGCGCGCGCCTCTGAGACTGAGCTGTTCTGTATCGGCGCCCTGTCGTCGCCGGAATCGGGGATCGTCGACAGCCACGGCTACATGCTGGCGCTATGGGGCGAACTGGAAGATCGCGGCGGCGCAGTCGCGTTCGAGACGCCGGTCGAGCGCATGTCCCTTGTGGCCCGGCAGTGGCAAGTCCAATTCGGCGGCCGTGACGCCGGCACGGTAACTTTCGATGCGGTGGTGAATTCCGCAGGTCTCGGCGCGCAGGCGCTGGCGCGACGCATTGAGGGGTACCCTGCGGACAAGGTGCCGCCGCTCGTTCTCGCCAAGGGCAACTATTTCGCCTTTGCCGGAAAGCCGGTGTTTTCGCGTCTCATCTATCCGACGCCGGTCGACGGCGGGCTTGGCGTGCATGTCACGCTCGACCTTGCCGGCCGTATGCGCTTTGGCCCCGACGTCGAATGGATCGATCATGAAAGCTACACCGTCGATCCGCGCCGCGCGGATTCCTTCTACGATCGCATTCGCGCGTATTGGCCGGGGGTGCCCCCGGGGGGGCTGGTTCCCGATTATTGCGGCATCCGGCCCAAGCTCACGGGGCCGGGCGAAAAAGCAGCCGATTTCATGATCGCCGGCGAGGACGCTCACGGCATGCCCAGGCTGGTGAACCTGTTCGGAATTGAATCTCCGGGGCTCACCTCATCGCTGTCGGTCGCGGAAGACGTCGTCGACCGACTCGCAGAATGAATCTTCCTGCCCCGCAGAGCGGGGGCGGATAGTCCAATCAAAAATAGCGCAGCCACAGATAGAGCTGGCAGATAACGATCGAGACCAGCGTCATCGGCACCCCGTAGACGAGATATTGAACAAAGCCGAAGCGTATGCCGTTGCGCTCGGCAATACCGGCAATCGTCAGGTTCGCCGAGGCGCCCGTGAGCGTGCCGTTGCCGCCGAGACAGGCGCCAAGCGACAGGCACCACCACAACGGCTCGATCTCCCGCGGACCACCATAGGCCCCGGCCATGCCCTTGATCAGCGGAATCATGGTAGCGACGAACGGGATGTTGTCGAACACCGCGGAGAAGAAAGCGGACGCCCAGAGCACGATCGCACCGGCGACGGCGATGCGGCCGCCGGTCAACATCACAAGTTTGGCGGCCGCAATGCGCAGAACGCCCGATACTTCGACGGCGTGAACCACGACGAACAGGCCGATGAAAAAAAAGATCGTAGCCCAGTCGACTTCGGCGAACGTGCTGCGCACGTTGTCCGCCTGCTTGACGCCACGATGCTTCCAATTGTCGAGCAGCATCAGCACCGCCGCACCAGCGAGCGCAATAGTCGCCGGTTGAAGGTGCAGCGGAGCGGCAAAGACGAACGCGATCAATACCGCGATCATGACGACGGCGGACCGGCGTAGCAGCACCCAGTCGTTGATCAATCCCGGCGCATTCATCCCCATCACCAGGACGCGGCTTTCCGGGCTGGCGCGAAGGCCACGGCCCCAGATCAGATGCACCATCGCCGCCTGCACGGCCATGATCGCGACGGTCACGGGCGCCACGTTGATCAGGAAATCGTTGAAGTCGAGGCCAGTCGCCGTGCCGATCAGAATGTTCGGGGGATCGCCGATCAGCGTTGCGGTGCCGCCGATATTGGAGGCGAATACTTCGGCAAACAAAAATGGGAACGGCGGCACCTCCAGCTCTTCGGCGATCGCAAGCGTCACCGGCACGATCAACAGCACCGTGCTGACATTGTTGAGGACGGCGGACAGGAGCCCGGTGGCAACCTGCAGCATGAGCAAAACGCCGGCCGGATTGGCCTTGACCCTTTGGGCCGACCAGACCGCGAGATACTGGAACAGGCCGGAACGGCGCGCGATCGCGATCAGAACCATCAGGCCGGTAATCAGGCCGATCGTGTCCCAGTCGATGCCGCTCAAGGCCGCGGGCTGATCGAGCGCGCCGACAATAATAACAACCACCGCGCCGATCAGCGCCACGACCGCACGATTGAAGCGGCCGGCAACGATGAACCCATAGGTCACCGCGAGCACCACCAGCGAGACCCACATCGGGTCAAGGCCGAACGGAATGTGCGGCGTGAATGTTTCGGTCATGTCGGCAGCACGTTAGGCGATCACGATCGATCCGCAAGCAAAACCGGCATCCGCCCCGGCCTGCGGACCAGCCCTAACGTCGGGAGAGAAAAATAAGAATTAGCCCAACGACCGCTATTCCTGCCCCGTAATAGATCCATCTGGTCTGGCTGATCATGAAGCTCGACGCCGGATAGGGAAAATATCCAGAGCCCTGCCCCACAAAGACCAGCCCCATCAGCAACAGAATGATTCCGATGATCGTCAGCAACGTCCGCATTTTTCCATCGCGTGTTGCCGGGCAACACAATCCGCTGCCCGTTCGGCGGAACAGGGCCTTCAGGCGGCCTTTAACAATGCCTGAACCTTAGGCCAGGGATCTGGCGCGAGATTCTTGAACGGCGCCCAGTCTTCGTCCCGCATGCGATCGAAGATCGCGGTTTTGACCGAAGGCCGTTCGCGCACGCGCGCCCACCAATCGGCGATTGCGGCGTGTTGTTGCCACATTGCGCCGAGCTTAAGGAGCTCAAGACGCAGGATGTACGGAATCACGGCGCAATCGGCGTTGGTGAAGGTGTCGCCTGCGAGGTAGGGACCGCGCTTGAGATCGTCGACCATCCACGAAATCAGCTTCTGGTGCTGACCGAGCGCGTCGATCACAAACTCCGAATCGAGTCCGTGTTCGATCACGCTACGCTTGAACTCCGCGCGCCGCTTGAGCGGCGCCTTGTTGATCTCTTCGAGCCATTGCTGGCGCGGCACCTTGAGGAATCGCGCCCGGAATGCCGTGGCAAAAGTCATGATCGTGCAGGAATTGTGCACGTATTCGTCGATCAGCTTGTTGTAGAGACGAACCCGGTGGCGCGCCACCGGCGATTTCGGCATCAGCGGCGGATCGGGGAACGCATCGTCGAGGTAATAGAGAATCAACGAGGACTCCAGGATGACGTTGCCGTCGTGAACCAGCGTCGGCACCACGCCATTGGGATTGAGCTTCAAATAATTCGGATCGTTTTGATCGCCGCGCAGTGTGAGCAGATGCTCACTGACCTTCTGGCCCTTTTCCCCAAGCGCGATACGCACCTTCTGAGCGCAGACCGAATTGGTATTATCGTAAAGTTCCAGCACGCTTTTCCTCCTGAATTTCGTTTAGTGCGCGGCGTCCCAATTGTCCGCCGCGTGCGCCTCGACCTGCAACGGCACCGAGAGTGACACCGCCGGGTGCGGCGCGTCTTCCATCACCGCCTTGATCACCGGCAGCGAACGCTCCACTTCCGCGTCGAGCACTTCGAAGACCAGCTCATCGTGCACCTGCAGCAGCATTTGCGCCGACAGTTTCTGCTTCGCCAGCGCGTCTTCCATGCGGATCATGGCGCGGCGGATAATGTCGGCGGCGCTGCCCTGCAGCCGCGCGTTGACGGCGGCGCGTTCATTGAAGGACCGGATCGACGCATTGGACGCGCGGATCTCCGGGTAATGGCATTTGCGGCCAAACAGCGTGAGCACGTAGCCGTGCTGCTTGGCGTAGGTTTTCGATTCTTCGATGTAGTCGCGGATGCCGGGAAAGCGCTCGAAATATTTCTTGATGTAGGCGCCGGCTTCCTCACGGGCGATGCCGAGCTGGTTGGCGAGGCCAAACGCCGAGATGCCATAGACGATGCCGAAATTGATCGCCTTGGCGCGGCGGCGTATTTCCGGCGGCATGCCTTTGATCGGCACGCCGAACATTTCGCTCGCCGTCATGGCGTGGATGTCGAGGCCTTCGCGAAACGCCTTTTGCAACGGTTCGATGCCGGCGATTTCCGCGAGCAGCCGCAGCTCGATCTGTGAATAATCGGCGGAGACGAGCTTGGTGCCGGGCGCGGCGATAAAAGCGCGGCGGATTTTCCGGCCGTCCTCGGTCCGCACCGGAATGTTCTGCAGGTTCGGATCGGACGACGACAGCCGCCCGGTCGTGGTCGATGCCAGCGCATAGTTGGTGTGCACCCGGTGAGTCGTCGGGTTGACGAAGCCAGGAAGCGCATCGGTGTAGGTCGACTTTAGCTTCGAGACCTGCCGCCAATTCAGAATCATTTGCGGCAGCTTGTGGCCCTGCTCGGCAAGTTCTTCGAGTGCCCGCGCTCCGGTCGCCCACTGGCCGGTTTTGGTCTTGGTGCCGCCTGGCAGTCCGAGCTTTCCGAATAAGATATCCCCAAGCTGCTTTGGACTGCCCGGATTGACCGTTTCGCCGGCTTCGCGGTTGATTTCGTCTTCGAGCCCGGCGGCTTCCTGGGCGAACTCGCCGGACAGCCGCGACAGCACATCGCGGTCGATGGAGATACCGCGACGCTCCATGCGCGCCAGCACGGCGAGGAGCGGCCGCTCGAGCGTCTCGTAGACCGTCAGCACGCGTTCGGCGGCAAGGCGCGGCTTGAGCACGCGATGAAGCCGCAGCACGATGTCAGCCTTCTCGGCGGCGTACTCAGTGGCGCGATCAATACCGACAGCGTCGAAAGTAATTTTGGTCTTGCCGGCCTTGATCAGCTCGTTGATGTCGAGCGCGGCATGATTGAAAGTGCGCTCCGCGACGGAATCGAGGGCATGGCTGGCACGGCCGGCGTCGAGCGCATACGACATCAGTATGGTGTCGTCGTAGGCCATGATCTCGATGCCGCGCAGCGCAAAAAGCTGCCAGGCAAATTTCAGATCGTGACCGATCTTAAGTACACCCAGGTCTTCGAACAGCGGCTTTAGGGCGTCGAGCGCAACGTTTTCCGAAATCTGATCGGGCGCCACGTTGCCGCGGAACAGGCCCGCGCCCTCGCCGCCCTGACGGTGACCAAGCGGCACATAGCAGGCTTCGTTGGGAGCGACCGCGAGCGCCACGCCGCACAGTTCCGCCTGCATCGGATCAAGGCTCGCAGCCGCGACGTCAACCGCAACGACGCCGATCTCGCGCGCGCGCTCGATCCACGCGTTGAGTCGTTCCGCGTTGCGTACCGTCTCGTATTTCGCGCGGTCAAACTTCGCGGTCCGCGCCGCCTCCATGCGCGCGGCGGCGAGTGCCTGCAGCGCCGCGGAGAAATTCGCGGGCCCGTCACTGCCTCGCTTCCGGGCGAGATCGCCCGGCTGCGCCGGCCGGCCGAGAGGAAGTTGCGGCGACGTGCTTATCCGCTGCCCCGGTACGCTGGTCTCGCTCGCAACCTCCGCCGCGGGCGAGGAAGGAGCCGAAGGAATGTGACCCGCAAACCGCGCCTCAGCCTCAATCTCGCCGGCCTCGGCACCCGAATATTCAGCTACGCGTCGCATCAACGAGTTGAACTCCATCGCCTTCAGGAATGCGATGAGCCGTTTGTAATCGGGTTCGTGCACGGCGAGGTCATCGATAGGTACGTTGAGCTTGACCTGATCGTCGAGCGTAACGAGCTTTTTCGACAGCCGCGCCTTTTCCGCGTTATCGATCAGCGATTGGCGGCGCTTCTCCTGTTTGATCTCGGGAGCGCGCTTGAGCAGGTTCTCCAGATCACCATATTCACCGATGAGCTGGGCCGCCGTCTTCACGCCAATGCCGGGCACGCCCGGCACGTTATCAGTCGAGTCACCGATCAGCGCCTGCACCTCGATGACCTTGTCCGGCGGCACGCCGAACTTTTCCACGACCTCGGCGCGGCCGATTTTCTTGTCCTTCATGGTGTCGAACATGATGACGCCGTCGGTGACGAGCTGCATCAGGTCCTTGTCCGATGACACGATGGTCGAGGTGGCGCCGACTTCCCTCGCCTGACGCACGTAGGTGGCGATCAGATCGTCAGCCTCAAAACCGTCCTGTTCCAGGCAAGGCAGGTCGAAGGCGTGCACCGCCTCGCGGATGAACTTGAACTGCGGCCGGAGATCGTCGGGCGGATCGGGCCGGTGCGCCTTGTAGTCAGGATACATCGCGGTGCGGAACGTCTTTTCCGATTTGTCGAACACCACCGCGAGATGGGTCGGCTTGTCCTCCTTCATGTCGCGCAGGAGCTTCCACAACATGTTGCAGAAGCCGAACACCGCGTTGAGCTGCAGCCCGTCGGATTTGCGGTTGATCGGTGGCAGCGCGTGATAAGCGCGAAAAATGTAGCCCGAGCCGTCGACCAGAAAGACGTGATCCCCCTTCTTGAGGGGTTTGGCGGCGGACGCAGCGGCTTTCGGCACGGCTGCGGCCTGCGACTTGTGTGCGGCTGGCATGATGGCAGGTAATATATGAGATCGGCGTCATTCCGGAAGCCGCAAAGGAGCCAACCGGAACCTCGTCCACAGCATCGCCCGGAGAAGCTTATGCGCCGGTTCCTGCTCGCAGCCTTATTCGTCCTGGGCGCGCTCCCTGCGATCGCAGCCGAAAGGTGGGAAACGTTACCGCCGACGCCGGCGCCGCTCGCCACCAGCAGAAGCGGCAGGGTTCATGCCAACGGCATCGACATCTACTACGCAATCTACGGTCACGGCTCGCCGGTGATCTTCGTCCACGGCGGGCTCGCCAATAGCGATTATTGGGGCAAGCAAGTACCCGCGGTCGCGGCACATCACACTGTCATTCTGATGGATAGCCGCGGCCACGGCCGCAGCACTCGCGATGCGCACGCCTATGGCTATGATCTGATGGCCGACAACGTCGTGGCGCTGATGGACCAGTTGAAGATCGCCAAGGCCGACATTGTCGGCTGGAGCGACGGCGGCATTATCGGTCTCGATCTCGCCATGCGTCACAAGGACAGGGTCGGCAAGGTATTCGCGTTTGCCGCCAATACGGTCACGTCGGGCGTGATCGAGGGCGTGGAGAAGAACCCGACCTTCGCCCGCTATATCGAGCGCGCCGGGCACGAATATGCGGCGCATTCCGCGACGCCCAAGGAGTATGACGCGTTCGTCGATCAAATCAGCAAGATGTGGGCCGAACAGCCGAACTGGAGCGACGCCCAGCTTAAGGCGATCGATAGGCCGGTCCTTGTCGTCGACGGCGACCATGACGAAGCCATCAAACGCAAGCACACCGAATATATCGCGGCGACGATCCCGCACGCCGGCCTTTTGATCCTGCCGAATGTAAGTCACTTCGCGTTCCTGCAGGACCCACAGCAATTCAATTTCGCCATTCTGCATTTCCTGGGCGACGAGTAATGCGCGGGCGATAAGCAAAGAGAACTATGGAACTTCCGCCGCTTCCGATCGACGTTGCGCTGCCGGGACTCACCGAAGCGCTGCGCAAGCGAAACGCCGCCGTTTTGGTCGCGCCGCCCGGCGCCGGCAAGACGACGCGGGTGCCGCTTGTTCTTGCCGACGAGCCGTGGGCCGCCGGCCGCCGCATCCTGGTATTGGAACCGCGCCGGCTTGCTGCCCGCGCGGCGGCGGAGCGGATGGCGCGGACGCTCGGCGAACGCGTCGGTGAGACGATCGGCCTGCGGGTGCGGTTTGGCTCGAAAGTTTCACGCAAGACCCGCATCGAGATCATCACAGAAGGCATTTTCACCCGGCTTGTGCTCGACGATCCGATGCTGGAGGGCGTTGGCGCCGTGCTGTTCGACGAATTCCACGAGCGCTCGCTGGACGCCGACCTGGGACTGGCACTCGCACGCGACGTGCAACAAGGATTGCGTGAGGACCTGAAGCTTCTGGTGATGTCGGCGACCATGGACGGTGCGCGGGTGGCAATGCTTCTCGGCGATGCCCCAGTAATCGCGTCGGAAGGCCGCGCCTTTCCGGTCGAGACCCGCTATCTGCCTCGCGATCAGCGGCCGATCGAACTGCAAATGGCGGACGTCATCGTCCGGGCCATGCGCGCTGATCCGGGTTCGCTGCTGGCATTCCTCCCGGGCGCTGCCGAGATCCGCCGCACCCAGACCCAGCTTGAAGGTCGGCTCGATCCCGGCATCGAAATCGTCGCGCTCTACGGCGCGCTGGCCGGCGACGAGCAGGACCGCGCCATTGCGCCCGCCCCGCCCGGCCGGCGGAAAATCGTGCTCGCCACCTCGATCGCCGAAACCTCAATCACCATCCAGGGCGTGCGCATGGTGGTCGATAGCGGGCTCGCCCGCGTGCCGCGCTACGAGCCCGACGTCGGGGTGACGCGTCTCGAAACGGTGCGGGTCTCGCGCGCCGCGGCCGATCAGCGCCGCGGACGCGCCGGCCGGACCGAGCCCGGCATCTGCTATCGGATGTGGGACGAGCCACAGACCGCTTCGCTCGAAGCTTTTTCCCGGCCGGAGATTCTGTCCGCTGATCTGTCGTCCTTCGCGCTCGATCTGGCCGCGTGGGGTTCCGGCGCGGAGCAGCTCGCGTTCCTCGATCCGCCGCCGCACCCGGCACTCACTGAAGCGAAAGCGTTGCTCGCCGAGCTTGGCGCTATCGACAGCGACGGCCGCATCACCGACGAGGGGCGAAGGCTGCGGCAATTGCCGCTGCCGCCGCGGCTCGCGCGCATGGTCGTCGATGCTGCCAAAGAAGGCGCGGCGTTGCCGGCCGCCGAAATCGCCGTCCTGATCGGCGAGCGCGGCCTCGGCGGCGACGATATCGACCTGACGTATCGGCTCGATGCTCTCCGCCGCGACCGCTCACCTCGCGCCCGTGAAGCTCGCGCAATGGCAGAGCGTTGGGCTCGGACATTGAACCATACTCTGAACCAGTTCCCGCCAGATGGCGGTGAGATAAGCGTTGGTGCGCTTCTGGCCCTCGCCTACCCCGAGCGCGTCGCCAAAAATCGGGGTGGCGCGTCGGGTGCATTCTTGTTGGCCAATGGTCGCGGCGCGCAAATCGACGCGAAGTCCGCGCTCGCGCGCGAGCCGTTCCTCGCGGTGGCCGAACTCACCGGAAGCGCTGCGTCGGGCCGCATCCTGCTGGCGGCGCCGATCACGCCTGCCGAAGTCGAGGCGCGGTTCGCCGACCGCGTCGTCGCAAGCGAGGACATCACCTTCGACCAAACAAGCGCGAGCCTGCGGGCGCGCCGACTACAGCGCCTCGGCGCCATCACGCTCAGCGAACAGCCGCTGCCGGCGACCGCAAGCGACGATGCGGCGCGCTCGCTTGCCGAAGGTATCGCTCGCCTTGGTGTCCGCCGGCTGCCGTGGACCGATGCCCTTCGTCAATGGCGCGACCGCGTCCTGTTTCTCCGCCAGGCAGAAGGAAGCGGTTGGCCCGATCTGTCCGACATCGCGCTTGCTGCCGACGTCGACTGGCTCACCGCGATCTTCGCCGGCAAGACTTCGCTCGCTGAGCTTTCGGCCGATGAATTCGCGGCCACGCTGACCGCACACCTGCCCTACCCGTTGCAGCGCCGGCTCGACGCCGAGGCGCCCACGCATTTCGAAGCGCCGACCGGCTCGCGCGTGCCGATCGACTACCAAGCCGAGGGCGGTCCGAGGATCGCGATCCGCGTGCAGGAGCTTTTCGGCCTTGACCGCCATCCGGCGATCGCAGGGGGCAAAACCCCGCTGCTGGTTGAACTCCTTTCCCCCGCGCAGCGTCCGGTGCAGTTGACGCGCGACCTGCCCGGTTTTTGGCGTGGCAGCTATGCAGCGGTACGAGCGGAGATGCGCGGGCGTTATCCTAAGCATCCCTGGCCCGACAATCCGCTCAACGCGCTGCCGACGCGACGGACCAAGCGGCGAAGCGGCCAATAACCAAAGCGCCAATCACCGCTCGCTATTCGCCAGCCGCTCTTATATTGAAGCTGCATTCCCGAGGAGCCAATGTTCCCCAAACCGAAACCGCTGCTCAAGCCGAACACCTATGCCTACGAATCCGAGCCGATGGTGAAAGCCACCGGCTTTCGCGAATATGACGCGCGCTGGCTGTTTGTCAGCGAGATCAATCTGATGGGCGTTGAAGCGCTGGGGCTCGGATTAGGCACCCTGATCCACGAACTTGGCCGCGGTTCCAAGATCGTCACCGGCCATGATTTCCGTTCCTATTCGGCGTCGATCAAGATGGCGCTGACGAACGGCCTGATTGCGTCGGGCTGCCAGGTGCACGACATCGGGCTCGCGGTTACGCCGATGGCCTATTTCGCCCAATTCGAACTCGACGCGCCGTGCGTCGCCATGGTCACGGCCTCGCATAACGACAATGGCTGGACCGGCGTGAAGATGGGCGCCAACCGCCCGCTGACCTTCGGCCCGGACGAAATGAGCCGCCTCAAAGACATTGTGCTCGGCGGCCACTTCAAGATGCGCGAGGGCGGCTCTTACGCCTTCGTCGAGAACTTTCCGGCGCGCTACATCGCCGACCTCACCAAGCGGCCGCGATTAAAGCGCCACCTCAAGGTCATCTGCGCCTGCGGCAACGGCACCGCCGGCGCATTCGCACCGCAGGTGCTCGAAGCGGTCGGCTGCGAGGTCGTCCCGCTCGACTGCGAGCTCGACCACACCTTCCCCAACTACAATCCGAACACCGAAGACATGAAAATGCTGCACGCCATGCGCGACGC
>Ga0335083_10008396_pt1 | contig 12607 bp, 9 predicted proteins | sample Lox_Sample_42_FD_206716 | JGI IMG/M metagenome (GOLD analysis project Ga0335083, IMG submission 206716) | Soil microbial communities from Loxahatchee National Wildlife Refuge, Florida, United States - Lox_Sample_4.2 | ecosystem: Environmental > Terrestrial > Soil > Wetlands | place: USA: Florida...
ACCGGACGCGATCCTTCCGGCGCGGCGCTCGCGGCTGTGAGGCTCGGAATTGTTCTCACGCTGCAACCAGCCGGCGGTGAGTAAGGCAAGGGCGGGAACGGCGGGAAGCGAATAGTATTCCTGGCGGCTCGAAAAGCTGAAAAAGCCGACGATGACGACCGCCCAGATGGCCAGCAAGAGATTGGCGCGAGCTCGATGATCCAGGCCTTCACGCCAAGCGCGGATTCTCACGGGTATGTCCCGCAAAGCAGGGAAGAGAAATGCGCACCAGGGAAGAATCCAAAGAAGGAGTAACCCGTAGAAAATCAGAAGTGGAACTTTGCCGTAGTCGTGGGGGATCCGCTTATTGAGAAAGCGCAGGAACTGTTCGTTCACGAAGTAGGACCACAGAAAGCCCTTTTCGGGGCCGGTGGGCTGCGCGGGATTGCGAATTGCGGCGAGAGCGTGCCAGGGAACGGCGACGATGAGAAATACGAGGGTGCTCGAGAAGGGATGAAGCTTCCAGATTTTCTTCAGGTTGCCGGTTAGAAACAAATAGCTGAGAGCGATCCCAGCGGGAAAGGCGAGGCCGATGAGGCTCTTGGTCAAAACGTTGAGGGCCACGGTGACGGCGAAACCCCAGCAAAGCCAGCGAGAGGGATTTTCTTGTTCGCAGGCAACAAGGAAGAAATAGAGGCCGAGGGTGAGAAAGATCGCGACGATCACTTCGGGAATCAGGAAGCGAGTAAAGACAAAAAGTCCCGGCGAGGTGACGGTGATAAGGGCGGCGTAGAAGCCAGCTTCGCGGCCGAAAAATCTTCGCGCAAAGAGGTACGAAATCCACGCGAGGACCAGAACGCTGAGAGCTAGCGGAAGGCGCGTCTGCCATTCCGATATTCCTAAGACCTTATAGCTGGCGGCGACCAGCCAATAGAGAAGCGGAGCTTTGGCGAGGTAGCGAATGCCGTCGACGTACAAGGTGACCCAATCATGATTGAGGAGTATTTCGCGAGCGGCCTCTGCATGAACGGAATCGGCATCGTCGAGCAGAGAGGGACGGAAGAGACCTGGAACGTAGGCGAGAAACCAGGCGCCGATGACGATGCACAGCGTGGAAGCTTTCGAGAGAAAAGGGTTGGATGAAGATGATTGCGGCTCGTGAGCCGCGCCGGTTTTGGTCATAAGATCGTTCAACATTAATTTTACATAAGGTTGCGGAGTTGACCTAATGCGGACAGGAGATGACGGAAAAAAGGATCTAGAGGATGTAGAGGAAGCGGAGCTTCAGGGCAGGAGAGCTCTTATCTGGATTGATCGGCGGTGGTGGGGGAGGAAGCTGAGGAATTGGGCGCCAGTGTGGTGGGAGGCGCCGGCAATAATGACTGGAGGCCGTTGCCGCATTGAGCGTTCACCTGAGACTGGATGGCGTCGTCGAGTTGGAGCCCGTTTCGAGAAGCTGCGGAGCAGACCTGAAAGGCGCTGACGCCGAGTGCGCCGTGCATGTCGGCGAAATCGAGATTCGCGCCCTGCAGATTAGCACCGGTAAGGACGGTGCCCTGGAAGTGCGCGCCGCGCAAATCGGCGTTGCGCAAGTCTGCGTCGATGAAAATCGCAGTGCCGAGCTGGGCGTTGTCGAGGTGTGCCGCGGATAGTTTGGCCGACCAGAGATAAGCCTGCTGCATCTCGGCGTGCTCAAGATTGGCGGCTTCCATGTGGGCTTCGCGGAAATCGGTTTTGGTGAGATTGGCGCGAATCAGAGTGGCACCGCTGAGGCGGGCAGAATAAAGGCTGGCGCCATCGAGTTGGGCGTCGACGAGGGTTGCGCTGACGAGAGAGGAGTAGGAAAGATTGGCACCGCGGAGATCGGCGCGGGTCATGTTGGCGCCGTCGAGGTCAGCGCGATCGAGATTCGTGCGAGCCATTTGTGCGCGGTCAAGTATGGCCAGGCGGAGAGTGGATTGGCCGAGATCGGCGCCGCGCATGTCCGCTTCGGAGAGAAAAGCACCGGTGAAATCGGAGCGGAAGAGATGCGCATTGGCGAGAAAGACTCCGTAGGCCTGGGCGTAGCGAAACATCGTGTTGTTAAGACGAGCGCCTTTCATAGTTGAGAGCTGGTCGTCCGCGCCGGTCCAACCGGAAGGTCTCGACGAAAGGGCGGCTTCAGTGAGGTCAGCATACGGATCGTAGCCGACGGCCCAGAAGGCGCTCGGAGCCCAGCGGCGAATATCGGCGGCGGAGAATTGAGGCGCCCGGCCGATGTCGTGGGGGATACCCTTGGTGGTGCCGATGGACAGCAAGAAGAGGAGCACGACAACGAAAGCGATCAGGTGCGAAAAACTCATCGTCCGGAATTTCTTCACAATTCCGGCGGAAAGTTTTTTTTCGGAGGCCCAGACTTCTTCGGGACGCCCGACCCGCGTGGTGGAGTAGACGGCCACGGCAGTGGCGGCCGCGAACAAGAGGATATGGAGAACGGTGCCGTGCATGTCCTGCTGGGTGAGGTAGCGGCCCCAGAAGCAGAGCAGGGTGAAAGGAACGAACCAGTAGGCCAGCAGCATGGAAATCGCCTTCTCGATGAAACGAGTGGAAGGCGCGTCGTGATTCAGCCATCGAAAATGCGCGCGAAGCAGGCCGGTGACGATCCAGGGGCGGTGCTCGTCGAGCGAGCTGCCGTCGGGAAAGATGGCGGGAAGCTCCAGGGCCGAATCCCACAGGCGCTGCAGATGGTATTGAAAAGTGAGATAGACAGCCAAAAGAAGAGCGGGCGCGATCAAGTAGATCTCTGCGGTGGGCAGCGCTGACGACGCGGTTGCAGAGTGCAAAAAGGGAAGAATGGAAGCGTCGGAAATGAGCTGCACGTCCTTCGTTTTCCAGATCATCAACCAGGAGATCAGGCTGAGTCCGATGGTTGCGCCAAAAAAGGTGACGGCGGTGCGCGAAGCGCGAGCGAAGTCTGCGAGCCCGGGGAACTCGAGAATCTGCGCGGGCAGCGTGGCGTCGCGGAGATTGGCACCTGCGAGCTGGCGGGGGACAAGTCCCATGGCGGAAGCCAGTTCGGCTCCTTCCATGTTTGCGCCTTCGAGATTTGCGCCGACGAGGCAGGTTTCCTCCAGATTCGTGCGGGCCAGACAGGTGTCGCGCAGGTCGGCGAGAAGAAGATCAGCCGCTTTGAGGTTCGCTTCTTGGAGATCGGCGTAGCGGAGATTCACGCCGACGAGTTCAGCGCCTTCTAGCTGCGCGCGCGAAAGATCGATTTTTTGTCCGGAAACACCTTGCGATTCCACCCATTCCTTGTGAATGGCGAGCTTTTCTTCAAAGGCCCAGTCGCTGGCGATGGCAGGAAATGGAGGCGCCAGGGGTTCCGATTCGGCTGTTCTTGCGGAGACCTCGTCCGCTTCGGAGGCGAGTGATGACTCGGTCGAGACATCGTCGGAGCAGACTTGCTCAACAACAGAGGCAGTCTCGACAGGAGTGGTCTCGACTGATGCGAGTGGTTCGGGCTGCTCTTCGTGTCCGGGGATCTCTGTCTCTTGGGACTCTTCGACGGAGACCGGCGCATTGAGGGGTTCGATGGAGCTGGCCTCGGCTGTGGGTGACGCATCCTGAGATTCCGGGGTGCCGGCATGCTGAGTGGATGATTCCTCGGTTGCGGTGGATTCCTCGTGCACGGAATCCGCAACCTGCACGGATGAGCCTTCTGCCTCACGTCCCCAACCGATGCGAAATCTCCAAGCCATAAGCCGATCTGCCCCCAGGGTCCAATACTTGGCGGTGCACGCCTACACTTTAAGAACAATCGCCTGGAATCCGCGATCTACTCGAGCATCAATTTTATTCTGGTTCGAGATGCGCCTGGAGGGATGGTACGCGAAGGTTTCTGAAATCGCGCCTGTCCAAAAGTGCAAGTCCCGTACAGCTGTTCAAGAGGTTTCCAGAGACACTCTCTCCAAGAGCGGCTTCGAGAGTCATTGCTTGGGCAGGGAATCGGGGCTGCGCCGAGGCAAGTTCCGCAGTATGCTTTAGAGGTGAAAATGTGCGGTTAGGATTCCGCACGCACGAGTTGGGAGGAATCAAAGTGGACGCCAAGACGTCCGTCGCCCCCAGAACCGGGGTGCGGATCGAATCGGACAGCATGGGCAAGATCGAAGTTCCCAACGATCGATACTATGGCGCGCAGACGGCGCGTTCCTTGATTCATTTCGACATCGGCCGCGACACGATGCCGCGCGAGTTGATACGCGCCTTCGGAATCTTGAAAAAGGCGGCGGCGCTCGTCAACCAAGACCTGGGGAAACTTACGGCCGAAAAGGCGCGGCTGATCGTGCAGGCGGCGGAAGAGGTGATTGCCGGAAAACTCGACGAGCATTTTCCGTTGCACGTCTGGCAAACCGGCAGCGGCACGCAGACGAACATGAATGCGAACGAGGTGATTTCGAATCGCGCGATCGAGATCGCGGGCGGCGTGCTGGGTTCGAAGAAGCCAATTCATCCGAACGATGACGTAAACATGTCGCAGTCATCAAACGACACATTCCCTACGGCGATGCACATCGCGGCCGCCACGCGCGTGCAGGAGGCGCTGATTCCGTCGGTGGTGCGGCTGCGCGATGCGATCGATGCGAAGGCGCGCGAGTTTCAGGACGTGGTGAAGATCGGGCGGACGCACCTGATGGACGCGACTCCACTTACCGTGGGACAAGAGATGTCGGGATGGGTAAGCCTGCTGGATCGCGATATCGAACGCATGCGGCTCGCGCTGCCCGATCTGTACGATCTGGCCATTGGCGGCACGGCCGTGGGCACGGGCCTCAACGCGCATCCGGAATTTGCGGAACGGGCGGCCAAGAAGATTGCCGAGCTTACCGGCTTGCCGTTTACTTCGCATCCGAACAAATTCGCAGCTCTTTCAGCCCATGACGAGATTGTGTTCGCCAGCGGGGCACTGAAAACGCTTGGCGCTTCGCTAATGAAAATTGCGAACGATATTCGATGGCTCGCGTCGGGACCGCGCGCAGGGTTCGGCGAAATCACGTTGCCGGAAAACGAGCCGGGGTCATCGATTATGCCGGGCAAGGTGAATCCGACCCAGTCCGAGGCTATGACCATGGTTGCGGTACAGGTGTTCGGCAATGACGCGGCGATTGGCTTTGCAGGTTCGCAAGGCAATTTCCAGTTGAATGTCTATAAGCCGGTGATGATTCATAATTTTCTTAATTCTGTGCGGCTGCTTACAGACGCGTGCCGTTCGTTTACGGACCACTGCATTGTGGGGATGGAACTCGATCGCGCGCGCATTAAGGAAAACGTAGAAAATTCTCTGATGCTCGTCACCGCCTTGACCCCCAAGATCGGATACGACAAAGCGGCGGAGATTGCGCACAAGGCGCACCATGAACATTCGAGCTTGCGGGCAGCAGCTTTGAAACTCGGATATTTGACAGAATCGGAATTCAATGAAATTGTGCGCGCGGAGAAAATGACGCACCCTTAAGACTTGTTCCGCATTGAACCTTCTTCACGTGACGGCTATCTGTCGCCTATTGCTTGAAGGCGAGATACAGCAGTGGCGCCGGAGTGCCGTTCCCGTCAATTGCCAGGAACGCGGTGCCGTTCGTTACCATCAGCTCGGAGCTGCTGTCGAAATTGCCAGAGCCGTCGCTGTTCACCACGTAGCTCCCGTTGAAAGCAAAGTTTGCCGTGACTCCATTTCCCACTACTACCGAGTCCGAGATACCCCTGTAACCACCGCCTCCGTCCAGCATAAACTCCGCCACAAACGATCCGTTGAAGCCGTTGATGTCTTCCGCGGAACCGATGGCGAACCCTCCGTTCAGACTGCTCGCGTTGAAGTTCGGAGCCGTCGTCGCTTGCAGCATCAGGAATCCTGACGAGGCTGCAGGATCAGTTCCTACCAGGAACGCCACGATGTCGTCCTCGGAGTTATCCGCCGTCACATACGCCACGGGCGGCTGGGTACCGATACCCGTAAGTGTAATTCTTCCCGAAGCCGTTTCCAGTGCATAACTTCCATTCGTGAACGTCTTGGTGGTTAGAGTTCCCGCATCGTTCTGGTAGATCGTAGCCTTCGGAACGGCGCTTTGATTGGTCAGCTGTATTGTCCCGATGGCGGCAACGCTGTCCGGGAAGTCGGCGTCGAACCCGTTTGCGCCGAACATATAGAAACCGCTCGGAGTGGGCGGCGTGGTTCCCACCGCAATGGCCCGTCCTGTCAGTTGTACGGCGCCAAGTGTGGCAGGGTCGTCGTTGGTAATGAAAAAGAAATCGTTCTGGTTGAGTACGTAATAAACGAAGTTGAACGTCAGAGTGCTTCCGCCGTCGACGATCGTATAGCTTCCGGTTCCGCGCCCCGTTCCTGACGTAACGGCGCTGAGTGTGCCGCTTCCGCCCGAGAGTTCGCCCGACGGCGTTCCTGCAACATTGTCATCCGCGAAGCTGTTCATCAGCGTGCCGTTCGAATTCGTCGTAGTTCCGGCGATTGAGGCCCGGTCGATGAATTGCGCACCTGTAAACCAGCCCGCCGCGCCGAATGCGAAGCGGCTAGCGAGCTTGTTCAGCGAGAAATCGCCCGGCGTTTGCACGTGAATATTCCCGGCCGCGGCGACCAGCGAAGTATCATAGTCAAATTGCTCGATACGGCCGGACTTGTTGCTCTGGCCGAGGGTAAAACTGAAAAGTACGTTCCCCGTCTGGCCGATTACCCCTGCCGGATGTCGGGCAGCCAACTTGCGTTTGCTGCCGTTTCCGTCCCTGCGGTTGACGTTGCTGGCAATCGGCAGGCGGTTCGCCGTCGCCGCTGGTGCAGGGGCGAAACTGAGGTAGAGGCACCCTCGTCCGTCCGAGCCGTACGAATAGGAGCTGCTCGCGGTCTGCACTTGAAGCGTAAAGACTTCTTCGAAGCTCACGAAATCTAGGGTCCCTCCGGTGACGCCTCCGCTTCCGTTGGGCTTGAAACTTCCAGCCCACGAAACAGGAGTCGCGTTGTTTCCAAAAGAGCCCGACAGCATGATGGCAAAAGGAGCCGTCAGCGCCGCTTCGTTTCCGCGCAGGCTCGGATTAGGCGCGCAAGCCGCTGCCGGCGCCGCCGCGATTACGATCATCAAGCTTGGAGAGGCTGCCATCGCATTTTTTGCATCGGTTACTGTGAATACATATGGTCCGAATGTTCCCGCTTTTGTCGGCGTGCCCGCGATGGCTCCTGTAGCAGGAGTAAGCATCAAACCGTCCGGCAACGAGCCTCCCGACGTTTGCGCCCAGGTGTAAGGTGTCGAGCCGCCCGTCGCAACCAGGGTTGCCGAATAAGCGGTGCCGACGGTTCCATTTGGCAAAGATGTTGTAGTAACGGTCGGTCCGGAAGATGCCGGGGCGATAGTGATTGTCACGTTGTAGATTGCACTGTTGCCGTCCGAGTCGGTGACGGTCACCATGGCCATGAACGGCCCCGCAGTCGTGGGCGTGCCGCTAATCTTAATTGACTTGGCGTTGAGGCTTCCTTGTACGGTGATGCCAGTGGGCAAGCCGGTTGTCGTCCACATGTATCCCCCGCTGCCACCACGAGCACTGAGTGTAGAGCCCTTGTATGAGACATTTACGGTTCCCGAAGACGGTAGCGTTCCAGAGATACTGAGTTCCTTCTTGCCTCCGCCACCGCATCCGATCACGAGGGTCGATAGGAAAGCAACAAGCAGGAGAACAAAAAATGAATTGCGGCGCGGCATACGCTCTCCTAGGCTCGGACTCGCTTGGCGCGCAGTCCGGCGAAAACGGTAAGACAGAAGAAAATATTTCAAAAAGCGAACAGCGGTTAGGTTGAGCGTTAATCAGTCCAGGAAGAACAGCTCCGTGACGCGGATATTACCCGTTTTCTGGAAACAGGCAAGCATAAATTTGATCTTGCTTCTGTTTTTGCGATTTTGACATCCAAGAGAGTGAACTGCTCTCTTACGACGAATATTCTCGGCTGTTTGAGGTAAGGTTTCAAGGCTTGGGTTGACCGCCCCTTCTTTCTAGCGGGCGGTCCGGAAAATTCGCGCGCTCGATTGTTATATGTCTGAGGCGCGATGGAGTGTCAAGCAAACCATGAGCGGCGAATCCGTACCAATAGCCTTGCCGCTGTCGCCTTTTGCGACTGATTCCGTCGAGGCTGCCACCCTGTACCGCGAATTGCGCAAACCGCTCCTTCGATACCTGATCTGTTTGGGCCTTTCGAGCGACGAGGCGCAGGATGTGGTCCAGGATGCTTTTCTCAGCCTCCACCGCCACTTGGCTGCCGGCGGCTCACAGGAGAATATTCGCAGCTGGCTGTTTCGCGTCGCTCACAATCAGGCCAGAAACCGCCAGAACCGTTATGACCGCCGCTTCGGCACGCCGATCGATGCCGAAAAGCATCTGCCCTTGGACCAAGCCACGCCTGAACTTGCTGTTCTCGAGAAGGAGAAATTCCAGCGCCTGGCAAAAGCAATTTGTTCGTTGACTGTTGCGGAGCGGGAATGTCTCCTGTTGCGTGCCGGCGGATTGCGTTATCGCGAAATCGCCGAAGTCCTCGAACTCTCAATTTCCACGGTCGGTGACACCGTCAGCCGTGCGATGAAGAAACTAGTGGAGAAATGCGATGTGTGATTCTTCGGAAAAGCTGGTCGCTTGGCTCGACCATGAGCTCCCGGCGAATGAAGCGGTCCAAGTCGAGCGGCACCTCGATGCCTGTTCCGAGTGCCGCGGCCGCCTGGACGCTTACAAAGAAGTCAGCGCTGCCTTCGACGCCTATTGCGACGCCGCGAGTTGGCCGAGAGCCCGTCGAAGCCGGGCGCTCCCGGCTGCCATTGCTGCCGGCGCTGTAGCCGCCTTGCTCGCGCTCTTCTTGGTACAGACGCGCGTCTCGGTTCCGCCGCACGCGCGCATCACACCGCCTCCCGCTAATCCGCCGACGGTCGTCCGCTCTCCAGCCAGTTCTTCGGCTACTGTCACACATCTGCCGCCTTCACCGATGGAGAACGTTCGTCATCGCCATCTTGTTGCCACCGCGCCTCGCCCGGATGCCAGTTGGCCGCCCGCGGAGCCCGCCGTCCAAATCGCGATTCCCGCCGAAGCTCTCTTCCCGCCAGGAGCTACCCCGGAAGGCGTCAGTTTCGTGGCGGATCTTAGTATTGCGCCGGACGGCTCGGCCCAACGCCTGCGCCTGCGTCCTCAATTGATCGGACTTGAAAGGAGTCAACCATGAAATACGCATTGATTCTCGTTTTGCTGCTCTCGTCCTCAGCGTTCGCTCAGGAGAGCTCTAACACCATGGTCTATCAGACCCAGGCGATGGGAGTGATGGCTGGCAAGCCTGCTCCGGTTCAGGGCGTTCCCTATTCCGCCACGATCACCAACGAATCGATCCAGACCCTCGTCGACGGCAATCGCATCGTCCAAACTTCCACGGGGACCACGGCGCGCGACGGGCAGGGGCGTACTCGGCAGGATACCGCCTTGCCTGCCATCGGCAACCTCTCCGCTTCCAATGCGCCTCACCTGGTTTTCATACAGGATCCCATTGCTCAAGTGTCATACGTTTTGAACCTTACGGATAAGACTGCCCAGAGGCTTCCCATGGCCCCCGCAGCGGCGGCCGGATCCGCCGGCTTGATCGCGGGTAATACCTTCTTCGTCCAAACGGGCGTTGGCATGTCGACGGCAGCCGGACCGATGCCCCCGCCGATGGCGTTTCAAAAGACGATTATCTCCAGCGATCAGGACCAGGTTACCACGGAAGATCTTGGCTCTCAGACGATGGAAGGAATTCTCGTGAACGGTACGCGCACCACCCGCACGATCCCCGCAGGTCAGATCGGCAACGAGAAGCCCATCAGCGTTGTTACCGAGGTCTGGACCTCGCCCGATCTCAAAACCGTCATCTACAGCAAACGAAACGATCCGCGAATGGGGGAACACACCTTTCAGCTCACGAACATCGTTCGCGCTGAACCGGATCCGTCGCTATTCACTGTCCCGGCAGACTTCAAGATTGTCGAGGGTCCTCAACGAATCGTCTATCGCTCTAACCAGTAGGCCACGCCCGTGAGATTGCTAGGCCTGTACTTGTTCCGTCCGTTCGACCAGGCGAGCTCTTCTGCTGCTCGTGCTAGCCTGCTACGTGGCTAAAGAAGACAAAATTCGAGTTGCCGGTCGGCCTCAAGAAGCCGGTACAGCAAAAGATGGGCACCGCCACTTTCGCAGCGCATGGGAGCCGCTTGCGACGGGCTTCCCTGGGGCTGCCGCACACGAATCCCGGAATTTCTAATACACGGTTCCGCGATTAGAATTCCTTCTATCTGATAGACAACAGGCAAGATGAGAATTTCTAATAGGCGTCCAAACAAGGGTTTAAGGAATTTCTCGCGCCGCCTTTTCCGAGCCGATGACATTTTCGAAGGTTCAGATGGTGGAAAATCAGGAACGCGTGCAGGCAATGGGTCGGCTGGTGAACGCGCCGAAGGGATCTTTGGGAGAGTCTCCCGATAAGTCGGACATGAACGAAATCCAGAGCCAACTGAAAACAGCTCTGGCGGCCCAGATCGAAAAGCACACGGTGTCGGTGACGCCGACGAAGGAAGGAATCGTGGTCAGCCTTCGCGAGATGGGATTCTTCGACAGCGGTTCGACATCGCTGCGCCCGGAAGCAGAGCCAACGCTGGACGAGTTCGTGAAGGTAATCGGTTCACGACGAGTGCGAGTGCGTATAGAGGGGCACACGGATAATGTTCCGTTTCACAACAGCCGATTTGCGTCCAATTGGGAACTATCGACGGCGCGAGCGACGGAGATTATAAAACTCCTAATAACAAAGTACGGCGTCGCGCCACTGCGACTCTCGGCTTCGGGGTATGCGGAGTATTACCCGGTTGCGTCGAATGCGACGCCCGAAGGGCGAGCGATGAATCGAAGAATTGACCTGGTAATCTTGAACTCACAATCCGACATTGCACCGCCCCTCCCGGCCAAGCCGCTCCCAGGGGCACCGGGCAGCACGCCCTAACCAGCACCTCAACCATCGCGCAATCTGAAGAAGATTTACGACACACGTGGGCCGCAACAGCATGGCCGAGCCCCAGGATTGAACTAGCATTACTGATGCTGAAGGCCCGGCTTGGCGGCGTTCGTCAGCAGCCAGGCAAGTTTTTCCGACCAGGCAGTCAAACTTCAACGTGGAGGATATGAGATGCCGAATCAATTTTCCCGGTTACTGCTGGTGGGCGGTTTCGCGGTAGCTTTCGTGGCAGGCGCCGCATCGCGTTCGATGCCAGGCACGGTTGCCGTGACGACCGTAGCCGCGCAGGAGAAACACGAGGCCATGAGGGATATGCATACAGCTCGAGATCTGATGCAACAGGCGCGGGGGCTTCTGGCTGGCGCGCCCGGTTCCTTCGGAGGGCATCGAGGGAAAGCAATGAAGCATCTCGATGCGGCACTGGCGGAAACGAATGAAGCGCTGGAGACGAGAGCGCACGAGCATCACTAGAGGAAGCGGGTGGCCAAATCGGCTCGTGGCGCTTCATGCTGGGCATGAGGCGCTGCGAGTGGCATTGGGTTGTCTTAGAAGGCGATCACGGATTTGCTGCAGGCGCTGCAGTCGAACCCGGGACGGGCGGCATCGGGGATGCACTGCCGATATCCCTGATTACGCGCGCGGCAAGCGCTTTGCTTCGAGCACACGAGGTGTCGTTGATGCGGCACTGGGCGAGCGTCAAGCGACAGCCACAGTTGCAGCTCTCCAGGTTGAGGCGTTTCAACGCGGCTTTCTTCTGTTCCGGAGAGAGGCCAGAGAAATCGACGTCGGGAAGTTCCGTAGCCTTTACTGCATTCTTCATAAAAATCTGCCCGGTATCCTCGAATGTTTCGACCTTGGTGTTCACGGGCAAGCCCATCAAGGCCCGCACTTCGGTGTCGTACACCTGAGGCGGGTACAGTCCTTCGTGCTTTTGAACCACGCGGCCCTCTTTGTTAATCAGAAAGGTGGTCGGAAGCGCCGGGACGCCGCCATATTCAGCAATCAGTTCGCGGCTCCACATCACGACCGGGTAATTCACGCGGAATGCCTTTGCAAATTCCCGAACATCGTCAGGTGAGCCGTCATCGACGGATACGCCGACAATCAGGAGGCTGTCCTTATACTTTTTGGCGAGCTGAACGAGAAGAGGGATCTCTTCGCGACAGGGCGGACACCAGGTGGCCCAAAAGTTCAACAACACAACCTTCCCCGGCCATTGGGCGGTGGAAACCACGTTGCCGTCGAGATCCTGCAACAGAAATGGCGGGGCCGGTTGAGGATTGCTGGCAAAGCGGACGATGAAATCGTCGTCGTCATCCACCGGCGTGTTCACATCCGTTTTCGCTGTCGCTGATGCGGACTTGAGTAACGTCGCCTCGGGGTGGCGCGGTGCAACGGTTCGGAAACCCGGATGGCTGGCTCGCGATGCGGCCATACCAATCGCGATGCCAGCCAACCCGGCAAAGAACGCCAGAATTGCAATGAAGGTTTTCTTCATTTTGTCCTGCGAGGCTTCCATTATGCGGCACGGAGAACGAGTGAACAAGTTGCGAAGCTAAGTGTGCGCGAAAAGTGAGGGGCGGT